>Ga0335078_10009102_pt1 | contig 14731 bp, 11 predicted proteins | sample Lox_Sample_32_FD_206711 | JGI IMG/M metagenome (GOLD analysis project Ga0335078, IMG submission 206711) | Soil microbial communities from Loxahatchee National Wildlife Refuge, Florida, United States - Lox_Sample_3.2 | ecosystem: Environmental > Terrestrial > Soil > Wetlands | place: USA...
GAGGGCGGAGAGGCCCTGCCCGGCGAAGAGCCACCAGAATGCGGGCGGAAGGCCCGCCGAGCGGCGCGGGGCGAGGCGCCGGCTCAGCGGCCGCACCGAGGGACCTCCGCCCACCGGGCCCCTTCACGCGGCGAGCCCGCCCGGGCGGGTCCCGGTCGAGGCCGCGCGCCCTCGGGGGTCACAGGATCGCGTCCTTGGCCGGAGCCACGCCAAGTGACAGCCGGCCGGCCAGGCGCTCCTTCTGCCGCAGGCGGGCCGCATCGACCAGCATGCGTCCGGCCCAGCGGTAGACGTTGAACTCCGAGAGGAAGGCGCGCATGGCGCGCATGCGCTCGGCCTGATCGGCGGGCGGCATGGCGAGCGCGCAGGCCAGGGCGGCGCTCGACTCCTCGAGGTCGTAGGGGTTCACGAGCAGGGCCTCGGTGAGCTCGCGGGCCGCCCCGGTGAACCGGCTCAGGACGAGGACGCCGCGCTCGTCGTCCCGCGCCGAGACGAACTCCTTGGCGACGAGGTTCATCCCGTCGTGCAGGCTCGACACGTAGCACAGGTCGGCGGCCCGGTAGTGGCAGTGGATGGCCGGTGGCTCGTGGTGGGAGCGCTTCAGGATGACGGGCCGGTAGGCGCCCTGCCCGAAGCGCTCGTTGATGCGGGTGGCGAGCGCCTCGACGTCCTCGTTGAGCTGGCGGTAACGCGGGATGGCGGTACGGCTGGGGGCGGCCAGCTGCACGAAGGTGAAGCGGCCGCGGTACTGCGGGAAGCGCTCGAGCAGCCGCTCGATCGCGAGCAGGCGCTCCTCGATGCCCTTCGTGTAGTCCAGGCGATCGACCCCGACCCCGATGAGCGCGTCCTCGGCGAGCCCGAGCTCCTCGATCACGGCACGCCGGCAGGCGGCCACCGGCGGGCAGGCCGCCACCCAGCGGCTCGGCCACTCGATGGCGATGGGGTAGGGCCGGACCAGGGTCTCGCGCCCGCTCGACACCACCGACTGGCGCTCCCGGTCGATGCGGGTCTCGAGGTAGCGGTCGACCGACTCGAGGAAGTTGTTGCAGTGCTGCTGGGTGTGGAAGCCGAGGATGCTGCTGCCGAGCAGGCCGTCGAGGATCTCTCGGTACCAGGGACAGATCCCGAAGCGCTCCGCGTTCGGCCAGGGGATGTGCCAGAAGGTGATGACGGTGGCGCGCGGCAGCTTCTCGCGGATGAGCCGGGGCAACAGCGCGAAGTGGTAGTCCTCCACCAGCACGATGGGGTCCACCCCCTTCACTTCCTGGCACACGGCGGCGGCGAACCGCTGGTTCACCCGCTGGTACTCGGCCCAGTCCGGCTCGCGGAACATGGGGCGCGCGTGCACCACGTGGCAGAAGGGCCACAGCCCCTCGTTGGCGAAGCCGTAGTAGTAGCCCTGCTCCTCCTCGCGGGTGAGCCACACCCGCCGCAGCTGGTAGGACTCCTCGCCGGGCGGCACCCGCACCCGGTCGTGCCGGTCCACCATCTCGCGGTCGGCCGCGCCGCTGCCGTGGGCCACCCACACCCCCGAGCAGGCACGCATCACCGGTTCGAGCGCCGTGACGAGCCCGCTCGCCGGGTGGACCACCTCGATGGTGCCGTCCTTCGCCCGCTCGTGGAGGTAGGGCTCGCGGTTGGCCACCACCACGATCCCCTCGCCCCGCAGGTGGTGGGTGAGGGTGTCGCGCAGGCGCTCGGGCGACCAGCGGCCCCGCTCGGCCGACAGGTCGGAGACGAGCTGGCGCAGGTCGCTCAGGAAGGGCTGGAACTCCTTGCGCTCGGCGCGCGGTAGCCCCGATCCCCCGAGGCGCATGAGGGCGAGGAGCCGGCGCGCCTCGGTGCTCCAAGCTCGCCAGGAGAAGCGGGCCGCCAGCACGGTGGCGGCCGAGGCGGCCAGCACCACCAGCCCGAAGGCGAGCAGGGCGAGCCGGTTGGTGGCGGCTTCCCGGCGGTCGACGTAGCTCATGTCGTGCACGAGCAGCAGGATCGCCACCGGCTGTTCCCGGTCGAGGATGGGCAGCGCGCTCAGGTACACCGGACCGCTCGGGAGGTCGGCCGGGCGCTCGACCTCGTGGAAGGCGAAGCCGCCCGCGGGGCGCGCCCGCCGCACCTGCGGCCCGGCGAAGGCGCAGCCGAAGGCGGCCGGATACCCGGCCGTGGCCGCCAGCGGGCGAAGGTCCGGGCCGCAGACCTCGAGGGCCATGATGCGGTCGCCCTGCGCCATCTCGTCGAGGAGCGCGGTGAGGCGCTCGCGGTCGCCGTCGCGCACGTGGGCGGCGAGGGCCTCGCGCGCACCGCTCGCCACGAGCTGGGCCCGCAGCCGCACGTCCTTCTCCATCCACGAACGGGTGGTCGAGTTGAGGAAGGCCGCCGCGGCCCAGGCGAGGACCCCGAGGATGCCCAAGAGGGGCAAGAGGAAGCGGAGGGTGGGCCTCACCGCCTCACTCGCGAGATGGCGGCCGGCCCTCCGCACGCGGAGGAGACGCGGCGTGCACGGCGCAGGCGCAGAGCGTCCATCGGGCTCCTTGGCCGGGCGGCGCTTTCCCGAGCGGCGCGCCCGCGCCTCGTGGAGGGTGGTTTGATTATGGTGCCGGTCCCGGCCCCGGCAACGTCGGGCGAGGTCGCACCCTCTCACGAGGGAACGGTGGGCTCGTCCCCGGCGGGGACCGCCGCGCGCTCCGCGGCGAGGTTACGATGCGAAGACCTCGTGCAGGCCACGCCTTCACCAGTCGCGATCCCCCAGCGGGCGGCGGGGCAGGAGGCGATCCTGGTCGCCCTCGACGGGCGCACCGGGCCGGTCTCCGCGGCGCAGGCGGCGAGCCTCGAGAGCCAGCTCAGGGCGTGCTTTCCGGGGCGGACCGCGAGGGTGCTCCTGGTGGCGCCGGGCTCGCCGGTGGCGCTCGTCGGCCCGGCAGCCTCCGGGGCCGCGCCCGGCGAACCCCCGGCGCGCTCCGCCGGCCTCGGCCCGGCCGAGAGCGCGCTCGGCGCGCTCCTCGCCGAGGGCGACCGCCAGGGCAGCGCCACCCTCGCCATGCTCGTGGCCGGGGAGCGCGACGAGCGGGAGGATGCCCTGCGGCTGCTCTTCGAGCCGGTCCTCGGCGGGGCGCTCGATTACGTGTGCCCCATCTACCCGCGCGGCAAGCTCGACGGCATGCTCAACACCGCCATCGTCTACCCGCTCCACCGCGCCCTCTTCGGCCGGGGGCTCCGGCAGCCGGCCGGAGGCGAGGCGGTCCTCGGGCTCGCGCTCGCCCGCGAGCTCATCGCCGACCGCGACTGGCGCCGCGACCCGGTGCACGCCGGGTCCGACGCCTGGCTGGTGGCGAAGGTGCTCTCGGGCAACGCCCGCGTCGGCCAGGCCTGGCTCGGCGCCTGGCCGCTCAAGGAGGAACCGGTGGCCCACGAGGACGCGAGCCACCTGCTCGCCCGCGTGGTGGGCCCGGTGTTCCACGAGGTCGATCGGCACGCCGCTCGCTGGCAGCGGGTGGAGCGCTTCGAGCGCCTCCCCACGCTGGGGCACCCGCGCGCGCTGGAGGACGCTCCGGGCCGCGCCTCGGCGGAGGCTCCGGCGGCGGCCTTCCGGCTCGGCCTGCGCGAGCTCGGGAAGGTCTGGGGCCTCGTGCTCCCGCCCGCCACCCTGCTCGAGCTCAAGCGCGCGGCGGCCGCCCCGGACGAGGCCTTCCAGCTCGACGACGGGCTGTGGGCGCGGGTGGTGTACGACTTCGCCCTGGCCTACGCCACGCGCGCCGTGGAGCGCGGGCTCCTCCTGCGATCGATGACGCCCCTCTACCTGGGCTTCGTGGCCGGGTTCGTGAACCGGACGCGCGCGCTCGACGGGGCGGGCACCGAGGATCGCATCGAGGCGCTCTGCGGCGCCTTCGAGGGCGAGAAGCGCTATGCCATTGCGCGCTGGCGCTGGCCGGATCACTTTTAGAGGGAGGGACCCGCCATGTGGCAGGACACCAAGCGCATCTTCCTCGACCAGACCGGACGGGTGGTCGACGCGGTGGCGCGGCTGTTGCCGAGCGTCCTCGCCATGCTGCTCATCGTCGCGCTCTCGGCCCTCATCGCCTTCGGGGTGAGGGGCCTCGTGCGGCGCCTGTGCCAACGCCTCGAGGTCGACCGCCGGCTCCGCGAGTGGGGGATGGCCGATCCGGCCGCGCCAGGGCGGGCCGGCCCCTCGGTGGCGCTGGCGCGGGTGGCCCTGTGGACGGTGCTGGTGCTCGGGTTCTTCCTCGGCCTCTCGGCGCTCGACACGCCGGCGGCGGCGGGTCTCTCCTTGCGGCTCCTCGCCTACGCGCCGCGGGCGCTGGTGGCCCTCGCCATCATCGCCGCCGGCCTCGCCTGCGCCCGGGTGGTGGAGCGCAACGTGCTCATCGGCGCCGTCAACATGGGCCTGCAGTCGGCGCGGCTCCTCGCGCTCGGGGCGCGCTGGCTGGTGGTGCTGTTCGTGCTCGCCCTCGGGCTCGAGCACGCCGGAGTGGGGGCGGCCCTGGTGACCGTCTGCTTCGGCGTCCTCTTCGGCGGGATCGTCCTCGCCCTCGCGCTGGCGGTGGGCCTGGGCGCGCGGGACCTCGTGGCCCGCTCGCTCGACCGGCGCTTCCCCGAGCCGCCGCGCGAGGGGAGCGGCGAGGCGACGGGCGCGGAGCGCGGACAGGTCCGCCACCTGTGAAGGGGCGCGGGCGGGGGCCCGCACGAGGCGCCCTCAGGGGGCGGACCCGGGCGGCGCCGCCCGCAGCTCGAACCAGGTGAAGCCGTAGCCGCCCAGGCTGAGGAAGTAGGGCCCTCGGCCGATGGGCGGGAAGGTCGTGTAACCGAGCATCTCGAGCGGGATGGCGCCGGCGAAGGCGGAGAGGTCGAGTTCGGCAGGCTGGGTGTGCCGCGACAGGTTGGCGACGCACAGGAGGGTGTCCTCCCCGAAGCGGCGCACGTAGGCCAGCACCTTGCGGTTCGAGACCGGCACGAACTCGAGCGTGCCGCGCCCGAAGACCTTGAACTGCTTGCGAAGGCGGATGAGGTTGCGCATCCACTGCAGGAGCGAGGAAGGGTCGCTCAGCTGGGCCTCGACGTTCACGGCGGCGTAGCCGTAGACCGGGTCGACGATGGGCTGGGCGTAGAGGGCCTGCGGCAGGGCGGTGGAGAACCCGGCGTTCGGGCCGCTGCTCCACTGCATGGGGGTGCGGACGCCGTCCCGGTCGGCGCGCCGGACGTCGTCGCCCATCCCGATCTCGTCCCCGTAGTACAGGATGGGCGTCCCGGGCAACGAGAAGAGCAGGCTGTTGAGGAGCTCGATGCGGCGCCGCCCGTTGTCGACGAGCGGGGCGAGCCTCCGGCGGATGCCGAGGTTCAGGCGGGCCCTCGGGTCCTGCGCGTAGGCGAGCACCATGTACTCCCGCTCGTCGTCGCTCACCATCTCGAGGGTCAGCTCGTCGTGGTTGCGCAGGAAGAGGCCCCACTGGCACCCCTCGGGCAGGGGCGGGGTGCGCCGGAGGATGTCGACGATGGGCTCGGCGTCCTCCCGCCTCAGCGCCATGAAGATCCGCGGCATGAGGGGGAAGTGAAAGGCCATGTGGCACTCGTCTCCGTCCCCGAAGTAGGGCCGCACGTCCCACGGCCAGGCGTTGGCCTCGGCGAGGAGGATGCGGCCCGGGTAGTCGCGGTCGAGCACGGCGCGGATGCGCCGGACGATGGCGTGCGTCTCCGGCAGGTTCTCGCAGTTCGTGCCCTCGCGCTCGACGAGGTAGGGGATGGCGTCGAGCCGGAAGCCGTCCACCCCCAGGTCGAGCCAGAAGCGCATCGCCGAGAGCACCTCCTCGAACACCGGCGGGTGGTCGAAGTTGAGGTCGGGCTGGTGCGAGAAGAAGCGGTGCCAGTAGTACGCGCCGGCCACCTCGTCCCAGGCCCAGTTGGAGCGCTCGGTGTCGGTGAAGATGATGCGCGCGCCCTGGTAGCGCTCGGGGGTGTCGCTCCAGACGTAGTAGGCCCGCTCGCTCGACCCCGGCGGCGCCCGGCGGGCCCGCTGGAACCAGGGGTGCTGGTCCGAGGTGTGGTTCACCACCAGCTCGATGAGCACCGCGATGTCGCGCCGGTGCGCCTCCTCCACCAGGCGGCGGAAGTCGGCCAGCGTGCCGTAGGCCGGGTGGACCGCGCAGTAGTCGGCGATGTCGTAGCCGTCGTCGCGCAGGGGGGAGGGGAAGAAGGGGAGGAGCCACAGGCAGGTCACCCCGAGCTGCTCGAGGTAGTCGAGCTTCTCGGTGAGCCCCGCGAAGTCGCCCACCCCGTCGCCGTTCGCGTCGTAGAACGCCTTCACGTGCGTCTCGTAGACGACGGCGTCCTTGAACCAGGTGAGGTCGCGGGGGAAGGCGCCGTCCATGTCGAGACACCGGGTCCTCTCGCGAGCCACGAGGCGCCTCGCCCTGGGCCGCCGCACCCGGAACGCCCCCCATCGTGCCCGGGGCGAGCTCCCGCGCGCAAGGGAAAGGGGCGGGCTCGAGGTCCCCTTCACCCGCCGGGGGGCGGGTCGGTCGCAGGCCCGCCCGAGGCGTCACTCGCGCAGGCGCGACTCGATGCGCCGGTCGGGGACGAGCCAGAGGAGGGCGACGAGAACGTAGATCGCGTCCGCGGCGTACTGCCGGACGAAGGCGAGCGGCAGGGCGAGGACGTAGAGCCCCGCCGAGAGCTTGCCCTTCAGGTCCCGGCCGACCGCCGAGGCGAGCTTGGAACCCTCGCCCTGGCCGGCGATGATCGCGCGCTGCAGGATGAGGTAGGCCAAGGCCGCGCCGAGGAGCACCGCACCGTAGAGCGCGGTCGGCCACGGCCCAAAGTGGTTCTCCCCCATCCAGCCGGTGGTGAACGGCACGAGCGAGAGCCAGAAGAGGAAGTGCAGGTTCGCCCACAGGACCGCCCCGTCGATGCGGGAGGTGGCGTGCAGCATGTGGTGATGGTTGTTCCAGTAGATGCCGATGTTCAGGTAGGAGAGCAGGTAGGCGAGGAAGACCGGGAGCAGCGGGGCGAGCGCCCGGAGGTCTTCACCCCTGGGGACCTTGAGCTCGAGCACCATGATGGTGATGAGGATCGCGATCACGCCGTCGCTGAAGGCCTCGAGCCGGTTCTTGCTCACCGGGCGCGCCCCCACCGCCCCGTAGCCCGGGCGAGGAGGACGCCCCCGCCCACGCGGCCCGGCCGCCCTTCCGAGGGTTGGAGAGAACGAGCAGAGGGCGGGGGCGTCGGGGTCTTGGCCTCCTCGACAAGCACGGGCGTGGACCATGCTGGCCCGCCCGCAGCCGTGCTACCCCCACTCGGGCACGCCGCCCGGGTGGCCGTGAGCGTCCTCGCGTTGCCGGGCGCGCGAGGCCCCGGTAGAGTCGCGCGGGCCCATGCCGCGCGACGCCCTCCGCATCCGCGCTCCGGACGACCTCGAGCCGCTGGGGAAAGCCCTCACGGCCCTCGGCGTGGGCGTGACCCTGGTCGACCGCGAGATGCGCGTGCGGTGGGCGAACCCGTTCGTGCGCGCCCTCGCCGACGAGCTCTCGTGCGGGGGCCATCACTGCTTCCAGCAGCTGTGGCACGCGGGGGAGCGCTGCCCCGACTGCCTGCCGCTGCTCGTGTTCCGCACCGGGGAGCCCCAGGAGGGCATCCGGGAGCGCGGCCGGCCCGGTGCGCCGCCCGAGGCTTACCGGGTGCGCGCGATCCCGGTCCTCGACGAGGGCGGCGCCCTCACCTGGGTGGCGGAGAGCTTCCTGCGCCTGTCGTCCCTTGCGCCGGGCCTCGCCGGAGTCGGGCGCCTGGCGGCGAAGTCGGCGGCGGCCATGGGCGCCGCCACGATCGTGGTCGACCTCTCCGAGCGCATCGTCTCCTGGGGCGCCGAGGCCTCGGCCATCTTCGGCTACCCGCTCGAGGAGGCCCTCGGCCGCCGGGTGGACCTGCTCGTGCCTCCGGACCTGCTCGCGGAGGAGCGCGCCCTGGCCGAGCGCGTGGAGCGCGAGGGCAGCGCCGCGCGGGTGGACACCGTGCGGCTCGCCCGCGACGGCCGGCGCGTACCGGTGGCGCTCTCGGCGGTGGCGCTGCGCGACGAGGCGGGGACCCTCATCGGGCGCTCCTGCCTCCTGCGCGACCTCTCGGCCGTGCAGGCGCTCCGCTCCCGGGTGGTGGCGCAGGAGCAGCTGCTCGCGCACATCGGCCGCGAGGCGATCGACGCCATCGTCGGCACCGACCTCGAGGGGGCCGTGACGAGCTGGAACCACGCCGCGGAACAGCTGCTCGGCCGCTCGGCCTTCGACGCCCTCGGCCGGCCCCTCTGCGAGGTCGCCGACGACCCCGGGGTGACAGCGCTGCTCCTCGGCGTGAGGGCCGGCCGGCCGGTGCGCGGGCAGCGCACGGTCTGGAGGGGCGCGGGCGCCGCGCCGGCGCCGGTGGAGGTGAGCGCGACCTTGCTCCGCGACGCCGGCGGCGAGCCGCAGGGGATGGCGCTCGTGGTGCGCGACGCCTCGGCGAGCGTGCGGCTCGAGCGCCAGATGATGCGCTCGGAGAAGCTGGCCCTGGTGGGGAGCCTGGCGGCCGGGCTGGCGCACGAGATCGGCACCCCGCTGAACGTCATCAGCGCCACTGCCGAGTACCTGATCCTCGACGGGGCCCCCGAGGCCCAGGCCGCCCGCTTGCGCGCCATCGTCGCCGAGACCGAGCGCATCAGCCGCCTCGTCCGCGAGCTGCTGTCCCTGGCGCGCTCGAGCGATGGCGGCCGGGTGCCGGTGGAGGTGCCGGAGGCGGTGGAGCGGGTGCTGTCCTTCGTGCACGTGCCGCTCACCCACAAGGGCGTGAGGGTGGAGCGCGACCTCGCCCCGGACCTGCCGAAGGTCCTCGCCGATCCGGACGGCCTGCAGCAGGTACTCCTCAACCTGGTGGTGAACGCGGTCCACGCGGTGGCGGTGGGCGGCCGGGTGGGCGTGCGGGCCCGCGCCGGCCTCGAGGCGGGCGAGCGGGTGGTGAGCCTCGAGGTGCACGACGACGGCCCGGGGGTCCCCGAGGCGCTGCGCGAGCGCATCTTCGATCCGTTCTTCACCACGCGCCCGGACGGGACCGGGCTCGGGCTCGCGGTGTGCGCTCGCGTGGTGGCGAGCCACGGGGGCGACCTCAGGGTGGCCCAGGGTCCGCTCGGGGGCGCCTGCTTCACCGTGCAGCTCAAGGCGGCCGAGGGGGACCCGTGAGCCCGCCGGCCCGGCCGCTCTCGGTGCTGGTGGTGGAGGACGACCCGCGACTGCGCGAGATCCTGACGAGCCACCTCGACCGCATGGGCTACGCGGTGCGCGGCGCCGGCGACGCCGCGACCGCCCTGCAGTCCATGGAGGGGTCGGCGGCCGACGTGGTGCTCTCCGACGTGAGGATGCCGGGGATGGACGGGCGCACGCTCCTCGCTGCCGTCCGCGGGCGCCACCCGTCCTCGAAGGTGGTGCTCATGACGGCCTTCGGCTCGGTGGACGACGCCGTCGAGGCCATGCGAGCCGGCGCCTACAGCTACGTCTGCAAGCCGTTCCGGGTGGAGGAGATCGCCGCCGTCCTGCGCAACGCCGCGCGCGAGCTCGCCCTCGGGCGCGAGGTGGAGACCCTCCGGCAGGCGGTCCGGGCCCGCTGGTCGGCCGATCGCCTCGTCGGCAACGCCCCGTCCATCCGCGCGGTGCGGGAGGCCGCCCGCGAGGCGGCCCAGCTCACCGCCACCGTGCTCGTCACCGGGGCCTCCGGGACGGGCAAGGAGCTCGTCGCCCGCGCCATCCACTTCGAGGGGCCGCGGGCCGGCGGGCCCTTCGTGGCGGTGAACTGCGCCGCCATCCCCGAGCAGCTCTTCGAGAGCACCCTCTTCGGGCACCGGCGGGGTGCCTTCACCGGCGCGGTCGACAGCCAGGTGGGCCTCGTCGAGCACTCGAGCGGCGGCACCCTCTTCCTCGACGAGGTGGCCGAGATCCCGACCTCGCACCAGGCCAAGCTCCTGCGGGTCCTGCAGGAAGGCGAGCTGACGCCGGTCGGCGGTGCCCGGCCGGTCCAGGTGGACCTGCGGGTCATCGCCGCCACCAATCGCGACCTCGCCGCCCTGGTGAAGCGCGGGACCTTCCGCGAGGACCTCTACTACCGCCTCGACGTCCTGCGCATCGCGCTCCCCTCCCTGGCCGACCGCGCCGAGGACGTCCCGGCCCTGGCCGAGCACCTGCTGCTCGAGATCGGGCGCGACCAGGGCCTCGCCGTGCTGGGGCTCACCGAGGAGGCGCTCTCGGCGCTCGCCCGCCACCCCTGGCCGGGCAACGTCCGCGAGCTGCGCAACGCCCTCGAGCGTGCGCTCCTCTCGGCGCGCGGGCGGCGCATCGACGTGGGAGACCTCCCCGCGCCGCTGCGCGCCGCGTCTTCGGGTGAGGTCTTTCCGCCCTCGGCCGCGCCGGCCCTGCGATCGCTCGCCGAGGTCGAGCGCGAGCACATCGAGACCGTGCTGGCCGCCTGCCACTGGAACCGCTCCGCCGCCGCCCGCGTGCTGGGCATCGACCGGCGGACGCTCTTCACCAAGATCCGCGCCTACGGCCTCATCGGTCCGCTGCGCCGCGGGCCGGAGGCCGAGGGCGAGGACGAGGCCTAAGGGCGCCGGCGCGGCTCGGGCCTTCGAGGAACGTGCAGGACGATCCCAGGGGTGGGGCGGGAAGGATCGCCCCACCCCGGGACCCCGGGCCTCTCCACCCGGCCCAAGCGCCCGGGATGGCGGAGGGTGCGGGCGGGTCGTCCCCGGCACCGAGGTTGCTCAGTCGACCGCCGGGGCGAGGCGCGCCGATGCTCGGTGCGGCAAGGTGCCGCACCCGGCCGCTTCTCCCGGACACACCGAACCGCAGGGAGGACCGCATGGACGCGCTGGCTCTGGCTCGGCTGCAGTTCGCCGTCACCGTCGGCTTCCACTTCATCTTCCCGCCCATCAGCATCGGGCTGGCCTGGATGGTGGTGGTGGCCGAGTACCTCGGCTGGAAGAAGGCCGACGCCGACTACGTGAGGCTCGGCAAGTTCCTCGGCAAGCTTCTGGCCATCACCTTCGCGGTGGGGGTCGCCACCGGCATCGTGATGGAGTTCCAGTTCGGCACCAACTGGTCGCGCTACTCGACCTTCGTCGGCGACATCTTCGGGGCGCCCCTCGCCGCCGAGGGCGTGTTCGCCTTCTTCCTCGAATCCACCTTCATGGGCCTCTACCTCTTCGGCCGCGAGCGGCTCTCCAAGGGGATGCACTGGTTCAGCGCCCTCATGGTGGGGGTCGGCTCGACCCTGTCGGCCTTCTGGATCATCGTCGCCAACTCCTGGCAGCAGACGCCGGCCGGCTTCCACGTGGTGGACCTGCCCGGCGGAGGCCAGCGCGCCGAGCTCACGAGCTTCGCCGCCGCGGTCTTCAACCCCTCCACCTTGCCGCGCTACTTCCACGTGGTGACGGCGGCGCTCGTCACCGGGGCCTTCATCGTGGCCGGGGTCTGCGCCTGGCACGTGCGCCGCGACGACAAGCTGGCCTTCGCGCGCAAGGGGCTGAAGCTCGGAGTGGCCTGGGGGCTCGCCTTCGCCATCCTCGAGGTGATGCCCTTCGGCCACCTGCACGCCCAGCAGGTGGCCCGCACCCAGCCCGCCAAGTTCGCCGCCATCGAGGGGCTCTACGCGAGCGCCCCCGGCAACGCCCCGCTGCTCCTCTTCGGCGTACCCTTCATGAAGGGCCCGCCGCCCAGCCCGGGCATGGCCGCCCCGCTCGAGATCCCCGGCCTGCTCTCCTGGATGGCCTTCGGCGACTTCAACGCGCCGGTGAAGAGCCTGCAGGACTTCCCTGAGGACGAGCGGCCCCCCCTCTGGCTCACCTTCGTCTCGTTCCACAACATGGTCCTGCTCGGCGTGTGGTTCGTGGCCATCATGGCCCTCGCGGCCTGGCGCCTTTACGGCGGGAGGCTCCACGAGAGCCGGGGGGTCCTGAAGGCGCTCGTCATCTCCATCCCGCTCCCGGTCCTGGCCTGCCAGCTCGGGTGGGTGGCGGCCGAGGTGGGCCGCCAGCCCTTCATCGTCTACCCCGGCCTGCAGGCGGACGGCTCCCCCTTCCAAGGGCTCCGCACCGCGGTGGCCCACTCGCCCTCGGTGGGCGCGGGCGAGATCGCCTTCTCGCTGCTCCTCTTCGGCGCCGTCTACCTGGCCCTCTTCGTCCTCTGGCTGTTCCTCATGGTCCGCAAGACCCGGCTGGCCGGCGAGCCCGCCCCCGCCTGAAAAGGAGACCGACATGGACCTCAACACCATCTGGTTCGTCCTCATCGGCGTCCTCATCGCCGGGTACGCCGTGCTCGACGGCTTCGATCTCGGCGTGGGAGCCCTGAGCCTCTTCGCCCGCTCCCCCGAGGAGCGCGACCTCCACGTGGCCGCGGTGGCCCCGGTGTGGGACGGCAACGAGGTGTGGCTGCTCACCGGGGGCGGCGCGCTCTTCGCCGCCTTCCCGGCCGTCTACGCCACCGTGTTCAGCGGCTTCTACCTGGCGCTCATGCTGCTCCTCGTCGCCCTCATCGCCCGCGCAGTGGCGCTGGAGTTCCGCGGCCAGGTGGCCGCCCCGGGCTGGAAGGGGTTCTGGGGCGCCGCCTTCGGCGTGGGAAGCCTCTTGCCCGCCATCCTCTTCGGCGTGGCGGTGGGGAACGTGCTCCGGGGCGTGCCCATCGCCGAGGGCTTCGCCTGGCAGGGGAGCTTCCTCGGCCTCCTGAATCCCTACGCCATCCTGGTGGGCCTCGTCACCGGGGCCCTGTTCGTCATGCACGGCGCGCTCTACCTGCGCACGAAGAGCGAGGGGGCGCTCGAGGAGCGGATGCGCGGGGTGGCGCTGCGGACCTTCGTGGCCTTCGTGGTGCTCTACGCGCTCGGCACCGTGGCGACCGGGTTCGTCTCGCCCTTCCTGTTCGCCCGGGTGACCGAGCCCCTCGGGCTCCTCCTCACCTTGCTCCTCCTGGCGAGCGCGGTGGGGGTGCCCGTCTTCACCCGAGCCGGGAAGGCCCGGCTCGCCTTCACCGCCTCCTCGGTGCTCATCGTGGCCATGATCCTGGTGGTGGCCGTGAACGCCTACCCGGTGCTGGTGGTGTCGAGCCTCGGGCCCGACAAGAGCCTCACCATCTACAACGCCGCCTCGTCGCCGCGGACGCTCCTCACCATGCTCGTCATCGCGCTCGTCGGCATGCCCATCGTACTCGTCTACACCGTGCTCGGCTACCGCGTCTTCCGCGGCAAGACCCGGGCCGGCCAGGGCTACCAGGCCGTCTAGCGGCCGCTCCTCGTTGGCCCGCCGAGCATGCGGGCCGCGGCACCCCTGGCCAGGTCTCCCTGCTGGCCAGCGGGTGCCGCACTTGTGAGGGGCGCCCGAGGTCGCTCGGCGGGGGCGGCCTTAGCCCGGGGGGGGCGGGGGCGGCACCGCCGGCGGCGCGCCGGGCGCCTCGGACGGCATGGGCGGAGCGGGCTCAGCCGGCGCTCCGGGCGGCGGGGGAGGGACGTACTCGCCGCTCGGACCGCGCAACCGCGCCGCCAGCACTCGCCCCGAGTAGCCGTCCAGCGTCACAGCCGCGCGATCGCGGTTCCCCGCCCCGCCGAGCACGACGTGCCAGCGGGTGCGACGGTCGAGCCAGGCGTTCTGCGTGTGGTCCACCACCAGGCCGTGGGAGCGCGCGAAGTGGGTGGCGACGGCGACCGCCTCCGAGGGCGATAGCACTCGGGGTGGCGGCGGGAGTGGCTGCGCCTCGACCACGCAGGCCGAGGCGAGGAGCGAGGCGAGGAGCAGGGGCAGGCGAGATCTCATGGCGTCAGAGAACACCGGCAGGTCCCGCCGGTTGCGCCCTCGCTAGCGGTGCCCGCCACCCCCGAAATGCCCACCGGCGAAGTGGCCGCCGCCTCCGAAGTGCCCACCGGCGAAGTGGGCGCCGCCTCCGGGATGGCCGACGAAGCCGAAGGGCCGACCGCCCGCTGCGCCCCGCGCGAAGAAGGTCCCGCGGGCGGGAGCGGGCCTCACCCCGTGGAAGGCGACCCCGCCGCGGAAGGCGACCCCGCCGCGGAACGGCCCCGGCCTGAAGTGCCAGCGCCCGGGCGACCGCCACCACCCGTGGGCGTACCAGCGGAAGTGGCCCGGGCCGAACACCCCGAAGTACGGCCAGGGTCCGATCCCCCACACCCACGGTGCGACCACCCAGGTCCAGCCGTAGTCCGGGTAGAAGACGTATTCGTAAGGTTCGCCCTCGCCGTTCGGCGGCACGTAGTCGTAGGCGTCGCCGTAGGGCATCCAGACCCACCCGTACTGAGACGTGTAGACCCACTGGCCGGTCGGCGTCGCCGCCTGGGCCGTGGTCTCCGCCGGGGGAGCGGGTACGTCGGCGGGGAGCGCGGGCGGCGCCGCGGTCGGGGCGGGCTCGGCCGCCGGCGGGGTCGCCGTGGGGTCGTCGTCCATGGACCGGGCGCACAGGGGCGCGGCCGCGAGCGCGACCGCGACGAGCACTGCTTCAAGGCGCATCATGACTTCACCCTCTCGTTTCAATAACACCCGGGAACTCCTCAAGTTACCCCCCTTTTACGGGGCCCGGGGAGGCGCCCTCGGCCCCTCCCAGCGGGCCCCCGAGCGGACGCCCCGGCGAAAAAGGGTCCTCGTCCCGCCACGCTCCGCTCGCCCGCTCCCCGTGGAGCGAGCCCAGGGCTCGCCCGGAGCGTGAAGGGGCGCGGGCGG
>Ga0335078_10009104_pt1 | contig 14726 bp, 12 predicted proteins | sample Lox_Sample_32_FD_206711 | JGI IMG/M metagenome (GOLD analysis project Ga0335078, IMG submission 206711) | Soil microbial communities from Loxahatchee National Wildlife Refuge, Florida, United States - Lox_Sample_3.2 | ecosystem: Environmental > Terrestrial > Soil > Wetlands | place: USA...
CGATCATCAGTCCCAGCGCCGCGCGTTCCAGGACGCCAGCTCGCGGTCGTGATCCGCGGGCGGGACATCGATCACGACCTTGGACAGACGGCTGTAGTGTGCCACCCGGCCAGCGTACGGTCAGCGGGCGGCGGGAGATATCAGATCGTCAGGCGGGACGCCGGTAGCTGGCCAGCTGAGCCACGTTGTACTCCGTGGCCTGCCCGGGCAGATGGATCCAGCCCGGGAAGCGCTTCCCGGCAACGTGCACGCGCACCATCGGGTGGAAGGCCTGCTGGTCGATGCCGTCGTAACCGTGGCGCACGACCGAGTTGTAGATATCCCCCGATATGACCAGGATGAGCGGTTCGGCCGTCTCCCGCAGGGCCCGCTTGACCCGGACGGCATCGAGCAGGCGGAAGGCGACGTCCAGCGCCTCACCGAAGCATCCGTTGGCGTCGTAGTGGACCTCTCCGGCGTGCACGACGACGCGGATCCTCAGTTGCCGTTCGGGATGGCCGAAGCGCGGGAGGCTCGCGTTGTAGTCCGAGAGGAGCCGGCTGAGGACCGGAACGGCCCGGTTCAGCAGCAGCGCCTTGGGTACCTGGTCAACCGGGTGGATGAGGGCCAGGATGCCGTCACCGCGGTCGATGAACTTGTCGCGGTGGCTGGTGCTGATGCCCGCCCTGCGCAGCGCCGCCTCGAACAGCTCGTAGGTCTTGCTCCGTAGTGCGGCCTTGATGGAATTGGGACGGCTGGTGGAGCTCTCGATATCCAGCGCCAGGATGGCGCGGTAATGAGGCAGGCCAGCCGCCAGGAACGGTTCCATTCCCGGACCCCCGCGCGCCGGTCACGCTTCGGCGCTGCAACTGCCGGTATTACCGGTCTGATCCGGCCGTCTGTACGCCGGAGCGGCGACAATTGTCGGGACGTGGAGTGGCCGGATCGGACGTGGACGAGCGTAGCGGGACATCAATCCTCCCTGTGGGGAGCTGCTGGGCACGGAGGCCGTCGGCCCGGATCCGGGCCGGTGCCGACACTCGCGGGATGGCGGGTGCGACAACTGCCACCAACCTCATCGTCGGTGTTTGTCGGAGTAGACTGACACCTTGAAGGACAACTGACGAGTGCGTCATACCCGGGTTTGACAACTGTCATGCGTGCATTGCCGACTTTTGTCGGCTAAGCTGTCGGTAGCGATCCTGGCGGTCGTGCACCCGGAGAAGAAGGGCAGATGGCCGAGCCAACCGATCCTGCCGCCCTCGGCGTAGCGTCCGTTCTGAAGAGCCTCAGGACGCGGGCAGGCCTGCGGGAGGAACGGCTTCACGGCACCGAGCTCGCGCTCGACACGCTGACCGGACTGGATAGTGTCCGGGCCCTGGTCAACGCCGGTGAATCCTCCGAACGAGCCATCGTGCGCGCCGTCCGCGCGGCCGCCGGCACGCTCGAGCCCACGATGAGCATCGTCGCCGACGCGAGCCTGGGCCTGGAACTGTCCGCCGGCCTGGTGCCCGATACCGATCTGTACGCGCACGACCTTGGGCAGCGGCGGAAGGCCCTGCTGCGGAACTGGGGCCGGCTGCATGAGCTGCGTTCGGCGCCCCCGGGTAAGGCGCCCTCGCCCCGCGCGCTCCGGCTGGAAGTGGAAACCGAGGCGCTCACGGCGCTCGCGGTGGTGCTGACCTGGGGTGCCAGCCCGGCTGAGGCCGCCGAGGCCCGGCCGGGGCCGAGCCGGCCGCGGAACCGCGTATCACCGTCGGGTGGCTCCGAGGTCAGCCCGGCGGAGCTGCGGGTGTTCGGCGCGGAACTCACCAAGACGCTCCGCATGCGGCGTACCACCGTAGAGAAGGCCGCCGCCAGGCTCTCTGTCACGCCGGCCGAAGTAACCCGGTGGACCGCGGGCGAGGATCTGCCGTCCGAGCGCCAGGCCCGCTTGCTGGACGAATACCTCACGGCCCGGGGCGCCATCCAGAACCTCGCCATCGAGTTGCTGTCCAGGCCGGATCGCCCGGGCCTGCGGCTCGTCCCGGCGGCGCTGCCCAGCCCGCCGGCGGCGACCCTGCTTCAGGTGTTCCAGAACGTCGCCGCGGCGCTGCGGGGGTGCCTGGTCACGGACGCCGACGGCAGGCCGACGGGATGGCCGCGCGACCTGCGCGAACTACCGGAGCTGCCGGGTGAGGCGACGCCGACGTCCACCGCCTACGGCATCAAGACGATGCTGCTGCTCGAGGACGGCCTGGCAGCCGACCTGGTCCCGGTCGCGGAGAGCCTGAGGATGATGTCCGAACCCGCAGGCGGATTTGCGGGCCGCGAGCAGTCCGGACCGCGCCCGGAGGCAACCGCGGCGGTGCTGAACGCGCTGCGCCGGATCACCGCCACGGGGGACTTCGGCGCGCACATCGCCCAGATGGAAAGGGGCCTGGGCGACTTCGAGAAGGCCCGGCCGTTCATCCTCACCACGATGCTGGAGACCAGCCTGCTCATCAAGCCCGGGACCAGGCTGGTGGAGATCCTGGTCGACAGCCTGCTGGCCGCGCGCCGACCCTACGGCGACGTGCTGCTGTGGCCGGAAAAGGCCGAGCCCTTGCTCATCACCCCCGCCCCGTCGGCCGCGCATACCGCGCGGGCGGTCTGGGTGCTGGCCAGCGTGCAGGCAACACAGCCGTCCAGCCAGGTGCAGGAGGCCCTGGAGCAGGCGGTGGCGTGGCTGGTCGAGCAGCGTGACCTGCACAACGCGTACGAAGCCACCGAGCGGCCGGTCAACGGCAGCCTCGAACTGGTGCACATCCGGCACTTCACGGCCGCATGGGTGGTGAAGGCCCTGGTCTCGGCGGGCGTGCCGGCAGCGCACCCGTCGGTGAGCAGCGCGGTGGCCCAGATCTGGAGCAGCTATGGCGGCGACACCGCGGCCCTGTGGGCCTGGGATAATGGGGACCTGCCCATCTGGATGACCTTCGACGCCATCGACGCGCTGAGAATCGCCAACCTCGCCGTCCCGGTCCGGTCCGGCTGGTCCCCGCCGCCATGACCACCGCCATGCCGGCAAAGAACTCATTTTCGCCTGAGCCGGCCGGACTTCGTGATCATTCAGTGACCCGGAATCTCGTTCTCCTGCCTGGCCGCGCGCCTATGATCTAGCCTTACCAAGCGTTACGTTTCATGCTGCCCGCCTCCACGAGCTAGCCGTCCAGAACCGAATGGGCACCGCGACTCGGCCATGCCGACAAGCGCCTATGCGGCACATTCGGTCGGCTCTGCCGGGTTTGGCCGAAGTTCACCAGACGTCCAGTGTCGTCGGCCTTTCCGGCCCGGCGACAGATGGGCGCTCAATTTGGCGGAGGACGCTCGTTGAACGCTGGCGGAACCTTGACTGAGGCGGCGGATGCGCCGCGGCCGGCAGGGCCGAAGGCTGAGATACCGTCGGTCGACTGGTGGATGACCAGTCGCTGTAACCTCGCGTGCGACTTCTGCTACGGACCCGTGCCGGGCCAGGATCCGGTCCAGCTCCGGCCCGAGATCCTCCAGGCGATCGCGGCCTCGTCCGCCCCGGTCGTGACGCTGTGCGGCGGGGAACCACTGCTGATCCGCAAGATCGGCGAGTACGCGGCCACGCTGCGGCGGTGCGGCAAGTCCGTCGTGCTCAACACCAACGGCGAACTCCTGCGCAGGCGTCTTGACCAAGGACTCAGCCTGGCCGGCTTCGCCATGGCCGGCATCTCCGTCGAGGGCTCGACGGCAGAGGTTCATCGCGCGATGCGGGGCGATAATGCTGATTTCGACGAGGTGATCGAGGCAGCCAGGCTGGTAGCCAGGGAACCTGGTGTCCGGCTGAAACTGGCCACCGTGGTCAGCGCGGTGAACCGGGACGACCTGCCCGCGCTGGCGGCCACCGTCCGCGACCTCGCCCCCGACGTCTGGCGGCTCTATCAGTACAGCAGCCGCGGCGACCAGAACTCCGGCCGACTGCGGCACTGGCTACCGGACGACGAGTTCGGCTGCCTGGCCCGCCGGGCCGCAGCGCTGGCCGCACCGGTGCCGACGGCACCGTCCACCGAAGCCGAGACCGAGGGCTGCCTCATCATCGACCCGGCCGGTAACGTTCTGCAGCCAGTCGGCGCCAGGTACCTCCGGCGCGGGAACTGCCTGGAGGAACCGCTCGACCATATCTGGGCAGCGAGCCCGGCCCGTTCGGCGATTATCAACAACAAGCGCTGGCTTTCTGTCCTTAGCTGATCTCGTCTGAAAGGAGGAGATCCAGGATGCGCGAGTATGTTTATGATTATTTCATCGCGCACGCCGGAACAGACACGGTTGAGGCTGGAAGACTGTTCGACCAGCTTTCCGGGAAAGCCAAGGTTTTCCTCGATTCGCGATGTCTAATACCCGGCGACGATTGGCCAACGGTAGTCGAAAAGGCTCAGCGAAACTCTAGCGCGACCCTCGTACTCATCTCAGAAAGGACCGATCAAGCCTTCTACCAGGGCGAAGAGATAGCCGCTGCGATCGCGCTCTCCCGAGAGAAAGACGGCCCCCATCGGGTTATCCCTCTATATCTCCCGGGAGGATCACCCAAGGACGACGTCCCCTTTGGCCTGCGCCGGAAGCACGCCTTGAAAATCGACGAGAACACGTCGATGGAACAGGTGGCGACACAGCTGCTGGATCTGCGCCGCGCGCTGGCCCGGGAGTGGCACCGCGAGCTTTAGGGTTTGCGGGCGACGGCGCCGTAGGCGGCCAGGTCGCGGGCGGTGTCGTCCAGGCCGGTTCCGGGGCGCCAGCGGTGCAGCTGCACCAGCCCGGGCTCGACCACCTCCAGGCCGTCGAAGAAGCGGGAAACCTCCTGGTGGCTGCGCGGCACCGCCCGGGTGCCGCCCATCCGCGTGCTCAGCTGCCGCAGCGCGGGCCCGACGTGCTGGTCCACGTCACTGGCGGGGTGCGCGACCGTCAGGTAGCTGCCCGACGGGATGGCGTCGACCAGCGCACGCACGATCGAGACGGGATCGTCCTCGTCCGGGATGAACTGGAGGATCATGATCAGGCAGACCGCGACGGGGCGGCTGAAGTCCAGCAGGTTCGCCGCGTCCTTGAGGATCTTCCCGGTGTCCCTGATGTCGGCGTCCACGTAGGCGCAGGCGCCCTCGGGGGTGCTGGTCAGCAGGGCCTGGGCGTGGCTGAGCACGATCGGGTCGTTGTCCACGTAGACGATGCGCGCATCGGGCGCGGCGCGCTGCGCCACCTCGTGGGTGTTGTTGCTGCTGGGCAGGCCGGTGCCGATGTCGAGGAACTGGCGGATGCCCGCCTCGGCGGCCAGGTAGTGGACCGCCCGGCCGAGGAAGGCACGGTTCTTCCTGACGCCCGTGACGATGTCCGGGTACTGCTGGATCATCTGCTCGGCGGCATCCCGGTCCGCCTTGAAGTTGTCCTTGCCGCCGAGCCAGTAGTCGTAGATCCGCGCGATCGACGCCACGCTGGTGTCGATCTGCGGCCGCTGGCCGGGCTGATCCTGTGTCACGGGGTTCGGACCCTTTCCCGGCATCGGTTGATGTCCGTGATTATCTCACCCGGCAGGAACGCGGGTTACGGTCGCGACGGCCCGCTGAGCGCCTAATCGGTCCCGGACTCCATCGCGGCGCGGTCGAGAAGCTCGTCGTCACCGGGAACCCGGCCGCGGGAGGCGATCGCCTCCGCCCCGCCCTCGCGCAGCGTGTCGACCAGCCCGGTCGGGCCCGCGACGCCCAGCGCCGGGTGCGCCCGGCCGAGCATGCCGATGCCGGCGTAGTGCTCCAGCTTGGCGCGGGAGTCGGCGATGTCGAGGTTGCGCATGGTCAGCTGGCCGATCCGGTCGGTCGGGCCGAACGCCGAGTCCTCGGTCCGCTCCATCGAGAGCTTGTCCGGGTGGTAGCTGAAGGCCGGGCCGGTGGTGTCCAGGACCGAGTAGTCCTCGCCGCGGCGCAGCCGCAGGGTCACCTCGCCGGTGACCGCCATCCCGACCCAGCGCTGCAGCGACTCGCGCAGCATCAGCGCCTGCGGGTCGAGCCAACGGCCCTCGTACAGGAGCCGGCCGAGGCGCCGCCCTTCGGTGTGGTAGCTGGCCAGGGTGTCCTCGTTGTGGATCGCGTTGACCAGCCGCTCGTACGACGCGTGCAGCAGCGCCATGCCGGGCGCCTCGTAGATGCCCCTGCTCTTGGCCTCGATGACCCGGTTCTCGATCTGGTCGGACATGCCCAGGCCGTGACGTCCGCCGATGGCGTTGGCCTCGAGCACCAGGTCGACGGGTGAGGCGAACTCCTTGCCGTTGATGGCGACCGGCCGGCCCTGCTCGAAGCCGACCGTGACGTCCTCGGTGGCGATCTCGACGTACGGGTCCCAGAACGGCACGCCCATGATCGGGTCGACGATCTCGATGCAGGCGTCGAGGTGCTCGAGCGCCTTGGCTTCGTGCGTCGCGCCCCAGATGTTGGCGTCGGTGGAGTAGGCCTTCGCCGTGCTGTCCCGGTACGGCAGGCCGCGGGCGAGCAGCCACTCGGACATCTCCTTGCGGCCGCCGAGCTCGCCGACGAAGCTGGCGTCGAGCCACGGCTTGTAGATCCGCAGGCTCGGGTTGGCGAGCAGGCCGTAGCGGTAGAACCGCTCGATGTCGTTGCCCTTGAAGGTGGAGCCGTCGCCCCAGATCTGCACGTCGTCCTCGAGCATCGCCCGCACCAGCAGCGTGCCCGCGACGGCCCGGCCGAGCGGGGTGGTATTGAAATAAGCCCTGCCGCCCGAACGGACGTGGAAGGCCCCGCAGGCCAGAGCCGCGAGCCCCTCCTCGACCAGGGCGGCGCGGCAGTCGACCAGCCGCGCGGTCTCCGCGCCGTACGCGGTGGCGCGGCCCGGCACCGAGGCGATGTCGGGCTCGTCGTACTGGCCGATGTCGGCGGTGTAAGTGCACGGCACGGCACCCTTCTCGCGCATCCACGCGACCGCTACCGAGGTGTCGAGACCGCCGGAGAAGGCGATGCCGACGCGTTCGCCGACGGGCAGGGAGCAGAGCACCTTGGACATGATTGCAAGTATATGCATACTGCTGCATGAACATGCAATGTAAGGGTCAAGGGGCGGGGGTTACGCGGCGGACGGGGGCGGGGGCGCCGGGCGGGCCGGCCGGGGCGTTCGGGTAGCGGGGGACGCCGACGCAGGTGAACAGCAGGCTGTCCAGGGGCTCGCCGATCAGGGCGGGCACCTGGCTGTCGTCGAAGGTCATCCCGGACGCGCTGGCGCCGAGGGCGTAGGCGGCCAGGTGAAGCCGGCCTTCGGCCAGCCCGGCGGCCAGCTGCGCGTCCCGGTACTCCGCGTCACTGAGCCTTTCCACGTCCGCGGCGGCGATGGTGACGAAGGCGGCGTCGCGGCCCAGCGCCTGCTCCAGGCATACCCGGTACAGCTCGTCCCGCATCGCGCCCGGGCGCACCGGAGCCGTCAGATCGGGCCAGCGGTACACGCCGGGATCGAGGCCGCCGACGTCGTGCGCCACCACCCAGTGCGGCAGGCTGATACCGCGGACGGCCACGCTCATGCTGGTGTGCAGCAGGTCCCGGGACAGGCCACGGCTCGCGTCCATTCGCCGCTGGGACCCGCGCGCGGCGATGACGATCTCGACGGGCGCGCCGGGGAGGAGGGGCACCTGCACCGGGCGCCCGCGGTCCCACGCGGGACCGAGCCGGCCGCTCTCCCCGGCCCGCTGGGCCGCCGTGACCAGGGGGAACTCCAGCGGCGCGGAGTCCACGTCGCCGCGGGCCGCCGGGCCGGCCGGAACGAGCGCGGGCGGCACCTCGTCCAGCGCCACCACCGCCACCGGGAACTCGTGGACCCGGTCCGCGCCGGTCAGCCCGGCCACGTCCGCGTCGGGAAAACGCGTGTACAGCCGGGCGGGCAGGCCGGCCGAGTCGGCGAGCGCCAGCAGCTGGGCCAGCATGGTGCCGGCGTCCCAGTAGATGTGCCGGTAGCCGCGCTCCCGGTACCGCCAGCCGGTGCGCCACGGGACGCCGGTGACGACCACGGCCGGCCCGCCGCCCCCTGGCCCGCCGCCCTCCGGTCCGCCGCTGGCCGGGCCGCCGCCGCGCGGTGCCGGGCCGACCTGCACGAGCGCGTGCTCCATCGGGTCGTACCAGTGCACGCCGACGGGCAGTGCGCCAGGTTGGGCGCCGCCCGGCGGCACGGCCACGTACAGCTCCAGCGGGAAGCGGCCGCCCGCCGACCCGGCGGCGCGGAACGGGTGGATCCCGTAGGGCCGGTCCATGGTGCGCACCACGCCGGCGGACAGGTACAGCAGACGGGACAGGTTCGGCAGGTCCAGGGGCGCGGGTGCGACCTCCGCCATGCCCGCCAGTACGGCCACCGCCGGCTCGGTGGTGACGGGCAGTTCGCGGGGCAGCGGCCTGCGGGGCAGCGGCTCCGGGTACCGCTTGACGAACCACGGGAAGCGCGACATGTCGTTGGCTTCTAGGTCCTGCACGATCCGGGGATCGTCGATGGCCTCGTCCCACTCCCGGCCGGGCTGATAGGAAGTCAGCCGGTGCAGCGTCTGCGTTGCGGTTTCCACACTGCAGGGTAAGCACGGAAGCCAGCGTCAGCGTGGGGGCCCCTGCTCGCGCTGGTAGCGGACGCGGCAATTCGCGATGGCTTCGGTGTACCAGGCGCGCAGCCAGTCACCTTCCATGCCCGCGGCGAGAAGCACGGCGGTGCCCGGCGGCTCGACGGTGAACAGGATCCGGGTACCGGACGACCCGGGCGCACCCGGCCGCAGTTCGCTGAGCTCCAGCGAGGACCGAGCCGGACCGGGCGGAGCGGCGTCGCGAGCGTTGTCTGCGGCAGGACTCGCGCCTTCGGCATCAGCGCCGACGTCGTCGATGACCGCCTCCGCCCAGGCGGCCTCGGCCGCTGCTTCCGCCGCCGCCTGGGCAGCCTTGATGGCCTCCTTGCGAGTCCGGAAGGCGTCCACCTTGGCCTGCAGGCGCTGGCTGGCCACGGTGAGGCGCCCTTCCTCCGCCTGCACGTCAGCATACTGGCGCTGCAGGCCGGCCAGCTGTTCCTGCACGGCGCCCCGGCGTGCCCTGGCCTCCTCGGCCAGGTCGCCCCGGCCCGCCTCCATCGCCCTGCGGCTGTGGTCGCCGAGCTTGCCGATCTGCTGTTCCAGCTGATTAGCCTGCAGTTCCAGCCGCTTGCGCGACGTGGCCACGGTAGCGACAGCCCTGCGCACGTGGGTCAGCATCTCAAGCTGCCGCTCATAGGCGGTATCCAGGTCCGGGCGCGCGTTCAGGGACGGATCATCATCAAGCGGGACCACGAGCGGCGGACCCACGCTCTCCCCGCCGGCCCGCAGGGCGGCCACCGCCTCATCGACGAGATCGGCGGCGGCGGGATCGCGGGCCCGGACGTTGGCCAGCCACACCCCGACCTCGGGAGCCATCCGGATCAAGTAGCCCATGCCCACCTCCAGGCCGCACGCGCTCGTAACACGTACTATCGCATGTCAGGCTAAGGGGGGCAATCCGGTGACGGATCCTCTCCGGGATGGCGGCCCGGGGCCGGGTTCATGATCGTGGCCAGTTTGCGGTGCTATGTGCCCGAAACTGGCCACGATCATGGTTTCACCTTGGGGGCGGGGGTGGGTTAGGGGTTGTCGGGGAGGGGTTCGCCGCGGGCGGCGAGCATGGAGTCGTAGCCGGGGTGGCGGAGGATGTCGTGCAGCTGGCGGCGGCGTACGCCCTGGTTGCCGCCGTCGTAGAGGGGGAACACCATGGCGTCGCGCATGATCCGCTCCAGCGGGGCCAGGTCCTTGGTGTAGCTGGCGATGCCGATCACGCGCATGCAGTCGTAGACCGTGGCGACGGCCGCCTCGGAGCAGTAGACCTTGGTCATGATCGCCAGTTCTTGCGCGCGCCCGCCGGTGCGCTCGAAGTCGTGGCACGCCTTCCAGGTCAGGTAGCGGCAGGCCTCGATCCGCATCTTGATGTCGGCGAGCATGAAGCCGACGTTCTGGTGCTCGATGACCGGCACGGTGCCGAGCCTGAACTCGCTGCGGGCGAAGTCCAGCGCGTATTCGAAGGCCGCGCGCATGGTCCCGACGCAGGCCGCGCCGATCAGCGCCGCCGTCCAGCTGAACGCGCCGGTGACGACCCGCTTGCCCGTCCGGCCGGGCTCGCCGATGAGGTTGGCGGCGGGCACCCGGACCGCGTCGAAATGCACGCGCGGGGTGACCACGCCGCGGTGGCCGATCTTGTCGTACACGTCGACCACGCTGATGCCCGGGGCCGAACCCGGCACGGCGATCACGGCCAGCGCCTCGTCCGCGCCCGCGGCCGGGTCGGTGCGGCACACCACGGTGTACAGCTCGCAGCCGGTCCGGCCCCATCCGGTGCCGTTGGTCGTGTAGTGCTTCTCCCCCGTGATCACCCACTCGTCGCCGTCGCGGCGGGCGATCGTCTGCATCCCTGCGGCCGGGTCGGCGGAATCGAAGTTGGCTCCGCCGGCCACGTCGGTGAAGGCGTAGGAGGCGAGCAGGTCACCCTCGGGATCATCGGCGAACGGCCGCAGGAACCGCTCCTTCTGCTCCGGCGTGCCGAACTGGATCACCGGCTGCAGGCCCAGCCCGGTCGCCAGCAGCGTCGTCGGCACGTTGACGTCGACGCAGGTGAGCTCCTCGGCGGCGATGGCCAGGTCGAGCATGGAAAACCCGGCCCCGCCGAAGTCGGCGGGGATGAACGACTTGGTGAAGCCGGCGTGGGCCATCTCGCGGTAGGCCTCGCGGCCCGCCAGGAATGACTCCCACCCGTCGCCCGCGCGGTCGATCAGGCCGGCCACCGGGCGGAGCACGCCCTCGGCAAAGGCCTTGGCGTTCTTCTGCAGTTCGATCTGGCTGTCGCTCAGGGTGAAATCGATGGCCACGGCGGACACCTTCTTTCTCTGACCGTGTGCGAGGCTGGGCGGGTGGCGATACGGACGTCTTTCACCGACCTCTTCCAAGTTGATCATCCGCTCGTCCTGGCGCCAATGGGAGGGGTGTCCGGCGGGGCGCTGGCCGCGGCGGTCTCCGAGGCGGGGGGCCTCGGCCTGGTGGGCGGCGGTTACGGTGATCTGGGCTGGCTGGAGCGTGAGCTGGATACGGTGGCCCGCGCCACGGGCCGGCCCTGGGGCGCCGGAGTCATCACCTGGGCCGCCAGCGAGGACGCCGTCCGGCTGATCCTGTCCTACCGGCCCGCGGCCGTGTTCTTGTCCTTCGGCGATCCCGCGCCGTTCGGCGCGCTGGTCAGGCAGGCCGGGGTCCGGCTGATCTGCCAGGTGCAGGACGTGGCCGGGGCACGGCAGGCGGCGGCGGCCGGGGCCGACGTGATCGTGGCCCAGGGCACCGAGGCGGGCGGGCACGGCAGCCGCCGGTCGACCCTGCCGCTGGTGCCGGCGGTCGCCGACGCGGTCGCCCCGGTGCCGGTGCTCGCGGCCGGCGGGATCACCGACGGGCGGGGGGTGGCGGCGGCGCTGATGCTTGGCGCCCAGGGCGCCGTGGCGGGCACCCGGTTCTGCGCTACGCCCGAGGCCCTCTACCCGGACTGGGCCAAGAAACAGCTGGTAGACGGGGGCGGGGACGAGACCACCCGGACCCAGGTGTTCGACGCCGCCCGCGGCTTTGACTGGCCGGACCCGTACACGGGCCGGGCCCTGCGCAACGCCTTCACCGACGCCTGGGACGGGCGCGAGGACGAACTGCGGGCCAGCGCGGAAGCCCGGGAGCGGTTCGCGCTCGGCCACCAGGCCGGGGACCCGGACGTCGGCCTGGTCTGGGCGGGGGAAGGGACCGACCTCATCACCGCGGTCGAGCCGGCCGGGGAACTCGTCGGCCAGATCATCGCCCAGGCCGAAGGGCTGCTAGCCGGAGCTTCGCGCCAACTGGATCACTAGATCGCCATGTAATTGGATCTAACTGGTGCTCCAGTTGGCCCGTACGGTCAGTGACATGAGCACCATGACCCAGGCCCTCAGCCCGGCCCCCGCCACCCGCCACGACCTTGCGGCCTCGCGCCCGCGGCTGGTCAGCGGCCGTTTCGCCGCGGCGCTGCTGTCCTCCTTCGGCGCGCTGACCAGCTTCTACCTCCTGCTCTCGGTGACGCCGATGTACGCCATGTCGGCGGGCGCCGGCAGCGCCGGGGCCGGCCTGGTGACCGGCTCGCTCATGCTGACCACGGTGCTGGCCGAATTCGCCTCGCCCCGGCTGCTGGGACGCTTCGGCTACCGCGCCGTGTTCGCGGCCGGCGCGCTGCTGCTCGGCGGCCCGGCGCCGGCGCTGCTGCTCCCGCACAGCATGGCCATGATCCTTGCGGTCAGCATCGCCCGCGGCATCGGGTTCGGCCTGGCCACCGTCGTCCTCGGGGCCCTGGTCGCCGCGTCGGTGCCGGCCGGGCGCCGCGGCGAGGGAATCGGCCTGGCCGGGGTGGTGGCGTGCGTGCCCGCGATCGTGGCCCTGCCGTCCGGGGTCTGGCTAGCCCAGAACACCGGGTACGCGGTCGTCATCGCGATCACCGCCATCAGCGCGCTGGCCCCGCTGGCGGCGGTCCCCTGGCTGGCCGATCCGGCCGGCCAGCAGGCCGGCAGCGGCCACGCCGCGACCGAAGCGGCTCCGGCCGGACTGGTGGGCAGCCTGCGCTCCGGCGGCATGCTGCGGCCCGGCCTGGTCTTCGCGGCCACGACCGTCTCGGCCGGCGTGGTGGCCTCGTTCCTGCCGCTGGCGGCGGGCGTGTCCGCGGGCGTCGCCACGCTCGGGCTGTTCGCGCAGGCCGTGACCGCTACCGCCAGTCGCTGGTGGGCCGGCCGCCGCGGCGACCGGCACGGCCACGCCGGCCTGCTGATCCCCGGGCTGCTCATCGCGGCCGCCGGCATGGCCAGCCTGATCTGGGTCTCCGCCCCGGTCGCGGTGATCGCGGGCATGTGCCTGTTCGGGATCGGCTTCGGGATCGCCCAGAACGTCACCTTCGCGCTGATGATCGACCGCGCCCCCGGCGCCGGCTACGGCGCCGCCAGCGCCCTGTGGAACCTGGCCTACGACGCCGGATACGGCACCGGCCCGATCGTGTTCGGCGTGTTCGTGGCGCACACCGGGTACCCGGCCGCGTTCGCCCTGACCGGGCTGCTGATCCTCGCCGCCCTGCTGCCCGCGGTACGCGACCGCAGCTAATTTCCTGCGGGCGCGTGTCGAGGCGGCCCGGGTGGCTCCGACTACCAGTGTCGGCGGCCACCAGGGCCGCCCGCCCGTAGGAGCAGCACATGACCAAGGTCACCGCCCAGATGTCCCTTTCGCTCGATGGCTACTACGCCGGCCCGCGCAGCACGACCGACCCGCACGACTTTGCGGCCTTTCTGGAGGGCCCGGAAGGACCCGGTTTCTTCCGCGTGACCCGGTGGGTCATCGACGCCATGGGCTGGCGGGAGCGGATGGGGTTCGCCGGCGGGGAGCGGTCGGTCAACTCGCGGATCGTCGAGGAGACGTTCGCCGCCGCCGGCGCCTACGTCATGGGCCGGCGCATGTTCGAAGGCGGCGAGATCCCGTGGGGTGACGAGCCGCCGTTCCGCGCGCCGGTGTTCGTCGTCACGCACCGTTCGCGAGAGGTCCTCCAGCGGCAGGGCGGAACCTCCTTCACGTTCGTCACCGACGGGATCGAGCGGGCCGTCGCCCTGGCCCGGGAGGCGGCCGGCGGCAAGGACGTCGCCGTGGCCGGCGGGGGCACGCTGCTGCGCCAGGTCCTGGCGGCCGGGCTGCTCGACGAGCTCGAGCTGCACATCGTGCCGGTGCTGCTCGGCGACGGCATGCGGCTGTTCGACGCCGGCCCCGGGGCCGGTCCCGGGGCCGGCCTCGAGCTGGACACGCACGAGGGGATCGAGCTCACCCCGGTCCGCGTGGTCGAGACGCCCGAGGTGACGCACATCCGCTACGCGGTCGGCGGCCGGGCCAAGCTGGAGCTGGACGATCGCGGCTCGGGCGGGGCCTGAACCCCTGACGCCGGGACGACCGGCCACCCTCGGGCAGTCCGGGAAGGAACTGTCCGAGGGTGACCGGCATCATCGGCCGGGTCGGCTCGTTCTTCCTTCAGGCGGGCCAGCTCGGCTCCATGGCACCACGCGCGGTTGCAAACCAGATGCATGACCTATGGCGGTGGGATGGAGATGTCCACGCCGCGGCGCGGTCAGCTGGCGCCGCTGACCGCGGCGTCCCAGAATTCCTGGATGGGCGGGTAGATGAGCTCGTGGTCGCGGGACAGCTTGGCCTTGACGTCCCGGGACCGCTCGTCGGCCAGCACCTCGACCTGGCCGGCCTCGACCGCGTCGAAAGCCTGCCCGGCGACCGATTCCGGGCTGATCTTCGGCGCGTCGGCCAGCGCGGCCATCTCGGTGTCGACGAAGCCCGCGTGCACGGCAACGACCAGGGTGCCCTGGTGGTGGAGCTCGAGCCTGACGCCGTTGGTCAGCGACCACTCCGCGGCCTTGGAGGCGCCGTAGGACGCGTTGAACGGGTTGGTGAAGAAACTGGTTATCGAGAGCATGTTGACGATCGCGCCGCCCCCGGCGGCGGCCAGCACCGGCGCGAACGCCCGGCACATGCGCAGCGTGCCGAAGTAATTGGTCTCCATCTCCTGCCGGGCCGCGTCCAGGTCCGGCGCGCTGGTGACCGTGCTGTACCGGAGCACACCGGCATTGTTCACCAGCAAGCTGACGTCGGCGCACCG
>Ga0335078_10009105_pt1 | contig 14725 bp, 14 predicted proteins | sample Lox_Sample_32_FD_206711 | JGI IMG/M metagenome (GOLD analysis project Ga0335078, IMG submission 206711) | Soil microbial communities from Loxahatchee National Wildlife Refuge, Florida, United States - Lox_Sample_3.2 | ecosystem: Environmental > Terrestrial > Soil > Wetlands | place: USA...
GTGGCGCATATGATCGAAAACGAAAGCGACGTGGCCGCCGTGATCGTGGAACCGATTGCCGGAACCAACGGCGTGCTGGTGCCGCCGGCCGAATATCTGCCGCGGCTGCGCCGCATCTGCGATGATGCGGGCGTATTGCTGATCGCGGATGAAGTGATGACCGGGTGGGGACGCACGGGCCGCTGGTTCGCGGTGGACCACTGGAACGTGCAGCCGGACATCCTGGTGACGGCCAAAGGCATCACCTCGGCTTACGTGCCGCTGGGGCTGTGCGCCACCACGCAGAAGATCGCCGCGCACTTCGAGGATCATTTCTTCGCCCACGGGCACACCTATGAAGCGCATCCCATGACGCTGGCGCCCGCCATCGCGGCCATTCACGAGATCCAGCGCCTGGGCCTGGTGGACCGCGCGCGCCAGACGGGCGAGTATCTGGGCGGGAAGCTGGAGGCGCTCGCGGACCGGCATCCATCGATCGGCGACGTGCGCGGGCTGGGCCTGTTCTGGTGTGTCGAGCTGGTGCGGAACCGGCAAACCCGGCAGCCGTTCAACACCAAGGCGGATAAGATCGGCGGCAAGGCGCTGGTGGTGGATCAGGTAGCCGCGGCGATGATGAAGCGAGGCGTGGCGATCAATCCGTGGCTGAGCCATTTCGTGATCGCGCCACCGCTGATCATCGAGCGCGGCGAGATCGATGAAGGAGTGGCGGCGCTCGACGAGGCGCTGGCGCTGGCCGACGCGCAGGTTGCCTAGCGGGCCGCGATGGCAACCGGCTTTCATCTCTTCGGACCCGTCCACCTGGCGATCATCGCGGCGGTACCGGCGGTATCGGCCGGCCTGGCGTCTGTGGCGCGGCGAAGCGCGCGGGCGGCGCGGCGCGTGCGCATCGGGCTGGGCGTGTTTCTGGTGGTGAACGAGCTGGTCTGGTACGTCTTCAAGTATCACTATGAAGGCTGGCGCTTTCCCGAGGGCCTGCCGTTGCAACTCTGCGACTTCGTGCTGTGGGCGACGATTGCCGCTTGCCTGGCGCGCGTGCAGTGGTGTTTCGAGTTCGCGTACTTTGGCGGCATCGCCGGCAGCGGCATGGCGGTGCTGACACCGGACCTGTGGGCGCGGTTGTGTTCCTACCCGACTATCTATTTTTTCCTGGTGCACGGCGGTGTGATCGTGGCGGTGCTGACGCTGATCTGGAGCCGGCAGGCGCGGCTGCGGCGCGGATCGGTGTGGAAGGCTTTTGCGGCGCTCAACGGGATCGCGGCGGTGGTGGGGACGTTCGACGCCGTCTTCCGCACCAACTACATGTTTCTGCGGGAGAAGCCGCCGGTGTCGCTGTTGAATTACATGGGGCCGTGGCCGGTGTATATTGTCGCGGGGGAGGCTGTGGCGCTGGGGCTGTTCGTGATTCTGGCGCTGCCGTTCAGGGGGAGTGCGCGGTGACGGCGGTGGGGAGAGGTTAGTTGAGATCGGCTTTGCGGGGTGGGGGGCACAAGTCCGGGATTCGACGAGACGTCAACTTGGACTTATAAGCGGTACGGCGAGGCGGTGACAATCGGGTTTCAGCGGCGAGGCAGGTGCCGCCAAAGGGCGACGGAACCCGTTTAGCGTTGGTGCGCCCATGCGGGATGTTGCCCGTGGATCGGGCATTCTGGGCCCGGCCTTATTTCGCTTGCCGCATAGATTCTTCTGAGAAGAACTGCTTGACGACGGTCTGGAGCCTGTCTCCACGAAGGCATCCATCATCCACCGCGTGAACAAACCACTTCGCGTATTCCTGGGGAGCCTGACTCAGCGACCGCTTGTACTCAACATAGATGGCGGCGGCCAAGACGTGCATCCCTCCGTCTTGCTGCTGCCAGTACCTTCGGGCGTCGCGCCCCACTCCGAACCGTTCACTGACAATCTGCTCCAGCGCCTGAACAGAGTCTTCCTCGATATATCCGGACGCAGTGTTGTATCCGAAGGCAGGATCGTGTCTTTTCACCTTGTCCACAATCAGCGGATCGCGGCTGAGCAGGTCAATGGCCTGACGCATCGCAGGTTCGTCCGCGTGATAGGGAGGATGCATGGATTCGTGGATAGCATTGTGGAGCACGATCCAAAACGGGTAGGACACATGAGTTAGAAAGCGCAGACCGGTGATCCGGATGCCATGGGGCTCAGAATAGGCAAGCAGGTAGACCGTTACAGTCTGCGATGGAAGTGGAAAGCCAAGGTAGCTTTCGATGACTGGAACGATGTTGTATTTCGGCAGCTCGGGTGAGAGTTCCGCGATGCGTCTTTCAATCCTCGGCCTAGCTGTCTGGTTCCAGTAAGATGGAAACCCGGTACGGTTCAAGGCTTGTAGCGCCGTCTGCAGCGCCGGTTTCGCACGTTCATAGTTCCTCCATCCCTCGTCGCTCCAGTAGGGAGTCTTTGTTAGGGCGGCTTCCATCGCCGAACTGTCGCGCGCCGTGCGGATCATCTCAGGCAGGGTTTCGTCGTCCACTACGGAATAGTACAGGGCCAGCGTCGCCGAAACGATACCCCCGCCTTCGTCCTTAATGATGTGCTTCAACGTCTGAAAAGCGGCCAGCTCTTCGGGAGTGAAGAGAGGGTGGAAATGGTCGTACTCGGCCTGGTAGTAACGGAGGTAGTATGGATCTCCGCTCATAGCGTTGAGCAGACACAGGGCGTCGTACTTCAGTGAAGGCTTGAGCCGCCAAACCGTGCTGGTGTGGAAGTGAGCCGGCCTTGCCCGGAGGCTCGACGGGGAGGCTAAACAGAAACATCCCAGGCAGAGAAGGCAGGGTAACGGACCGAACCGGCGCATACTTCTTTTTAAACCCCAGCGACTGCTCCTGTCTTGAATCTATTTGCAGAATGGCGCCAGGCTTGCGGTCCCGCGCCGGTGATCTGCCTCACGCTGCGGGTCATGTGGGATTGATCCGCGAAGCCCAGGTCCGCCGCGATCTTTACCAGGGGATCTTCTGTCGTCAGGATCGCCTTCCATGCTTGACGTGCACGAGTGCGCGCCCGGAAGGTTTCTGGCGGAATACCAAACACACGGGCAAAACCCCGCGACAAGGTCCAAGGCGCAAGCCCCTTCTTCTGCGCCCAAACAGACAAGCTCAACGACGGATCTTGGAGCAGGACAGCCGCCAACTCGTCGGGCCAGTCAGCAAATCCTGGCGTTTGCCTCTGGGCCTTTGCGAGGAGCAGTTCCGCAGCTTCGGCCTCGCCGATCTCCGCCGTGCGGACAAGGAGATCCATATCTGCGATCTTTGCGAACCCTTGCGTAAGCGAATATTGGGTCGGCAGACGGAGATTCAGCACGACCGCCCCTGACGGCGACAGGCGGTCCAAATGAGCTTCAAAGCGGTCGTGCAACACTACATCGCCGGCTTCGACTCGAAATCGCCCCTGATCCCCGGCCTCTTCGTAGGCACCGGAGAGAACCAGAGCTGCGTACGCCTCCTCGTGGCTGTGGCGGCATAGGATGGGACTGCGGATTGTCTGCCACATTCGCATTCGGCTATCTGAATTCCATTATGCTCTCGGCTTGCCAGTGGGGCGCAAATCGACAACTGTACCGTCCAGATCCGGAAGTTGTCCGCAAGAGTCAGGATCGGGTTGCCGAACACGTCCCGTCTTGTCGCGTGGCGTTTAGCAGCGAATCCGCCGCGGCCCCATATGGCCGCGTAACGCCGATCTGGGCCGTGGATGGGAGGTCAGTCCGGGAAGGCGAGTTCTTCACTCGGTGCTCAATGATACCGATTACTGGGCCCAGGCGAGACCGTCCGGAAAGCGGCCTACGGCAATCAGTTTGCGCACATTCCAGTTCGCCAGGTCGATGGCCGCCACCTCCCCGCTTCCGGCGCAGGACACGTAGGCGACCTGGCCGTCTGGGCGAACGAGGATCTCTTGCGGATCCTTGGCCACCGGGATGCGGCGCACCACCTGCATCTTTGCCAGATCGACCACGGCCACCTCATTCGCGGAAGGGATGGCTACCAGCAGCGAGCGGCCATCCGGCGTGGGCGCGGTCCCATAGCCGGTGCCGGGCAGCGGCACCCATTGCTTCACCTGATCAGTGGCCGTATCGATGACGGCCAGGCGCGGTTTAGTCTGGTCCGAGGTAAACACCAGCTTGTCGTCGTTGGAGATGGAGATGCGCTGCACGCGCGGCGAAACATGGATGACGGCAATTGTTTTACGGCCCACCAGGTCGAGCGCGGAGACGGTGCCGGGCCCGACGTTGGCCGTGTAGCCGCGCCGCCCGTCATGCGACAACGCCAGCATGTGCGACTCGTCCTGGCCGGTGGGAACACTGCCCACAATCTTGAGCGTGTGTGTGTCGACGATCGTGACGGACTGATCGAGCTCGGTGGTGACATAAAGCAGCCCCCGCACAGGGTCGAGCACGGGCAGATGCGGCCGCACACCGTGACCGAAATCGACGTGGCCGGTGATCTTGCGGGACGGCAGATCGATGATGAGCATCTGGTGTCCATCGATGCCCGGGTTGCCCACGCCGGCGTTGCCGTAGATGGGCACATATGCCGTGCGTCCATCCGCGGAGGCGGCGATTTCATGGCCATGAACTCCGGGGGTGTGTTCCGCGATGGTGGCGACCTGGCGGCCGGATGCGGGATCGACGATGCTCAAGTCGCTATCACCCTGATTGATTACCAGCAGCGATTGCGCGGCGGCGCTCAGGGAGATCAATCCGAGGCAGAGACACGGGAGCGTAGACGATCGTGACATAGGGTGAGGAGTATAGCACATCCGGGTCGAATGCCTGGCGGTCAGGAGTCAATCGAGGAACGGATTCACCACCCGGACGGTGCCATAAAGCCGGTCGTGCTGAAGGTCCTCGGTAAGAATCTCGGAAAGGCCGTAGTGCTCCGCATATGACCAGAGGTGCGCGTCGAACCAGTTCAACTGGTAAGCCGCGCACCCACGGATGGCATCGCGCAGGATCGCCTCGTTGGGATAAAGAACCGTGAACTGCTTCAGGAATTCTTCGGCTTCCCGCAGTGCGTCGGCTGGTTCGAGAATGATGTGGCCGCGAATCGGGCGCGTAACGGCGGCCACGAATTCCACAATCGCCTGATGCGGCAGGCGCAGCGAATCTTCCAAGATGCCGCGTCTCAGGAGATCGGTCGCAATCCTCTGCTTACGCGCGAAGCGGCTGTCGAACCGGTACACCAGAATATTCGTATCAACGAGAGCGGCCACGCACGTAGAGATCCTCTCTGCTCCAACCCCTGTCACGAGGCGGCTTGCTCCGGCGCGCCACGCGGCGCTGGTTGTGGCGTTCGGTGGCCTGATCGAACAAGCGGAGCGCGGATTCCGGGCTGGCGTGCGCCTTTCGTTTGCCAGCGGGAATGATGCGAATCACCTCTCCGGCGGCGACCCACTCGATGTGATCGCCCGGATGAATGCAGTACCGCTCGGCGATCGCCTTGGGAACCGTGACCTGGTTTTTAGACGTGACCTTGGCCATAGCTATCCTTACAATAGCAAGGATCGAATCCTTGTTTCCACCCCGTGCGCTGAGAGATCAATCCTGCTCCGGAAAAGTTTACACCGCCTTGGCAGCGTCGCGATGGGTCACCTTCACGCGGAAGCCCGCTTTCGCCAGGCGCCCGCGGATGGCATCGGCGATCATGACGGAGCGATGGTGCCCGCCGGTGCAGCCGAAGGCGATGGTCAGGTAGCTCTTGCCCTCGCGGATGTAGTGCGGCATCAGGTAGATCAACAGTTCCGAAATGCGATCGATGAATTCCGCGGTTTGCGGGAAAGAGGCGATGTACTTCGAGACGCTGGGATGGCGGCCGGTGAGCTTCTTGAAGCGCGGAATGTAGTTGGGGTTGGGCAGGAAGCGGACGTCGAAGACCAGGTCGCTATCGGGCGGCACGCCGTGGCGGTAGCCGAAGCTGGTGACGTAGACCATCATCTTGGTCTCTTCGCGCTCGCCGCGGAAGCGCTCGCGGATGAAGTCGCGCAGTTCGTGGACGGTGAACTTGGAGGTATTGATGATCAGGTCGGCCCTGGCGCGGATGGGCGCCAGTTGCCGGCGCTCGGCCTTGATGCTCCTGGCGATGGAGTTGCCGGTGCCGAGCGGATGGGGGCGGCGGGTCTCGCTAAAGCGGCGCTGCAGGGCCTGATCGTCGGCCTCCAGGAAGACCAGGCGGGTGCGCACGAGGTTGCGGATGCGGCTATAGACGGCCGGAAAGCGCTTGAGATTCTCACCTTCGCGCACGTCCACCACGAGCGCGGCGGCGCGGACGGTGGCCGAATCCTGGGTCAGCTCGGCGAACTTGGGGATCAGGTCTACAGGTAGATTGTCTACCGAATAGTAGCCCAAGTCTTCGAGCACCTTGAGCACGGAGCCCTTGCCGGAGCCGCTCAGCCCGGTGATGACGACCAGCTCGGAGGGCCGGTCGGTGGCGCGCCGGCGGTGACCCGGATCGGGCTGTTTTGCCATTCCGCGCCGCGTCAAGCCTCGATCACGTCGAAGCGGCCATCGTGGCGGCGCACCAGCACCGACACGCGGCCGGTTTCGGCATCGCGGTAGACCAGGTAATCGCCGCCCTTTTCCATTTCGAGAAGCGCTTCGTCGAGGGTCATGGGCTTGCGCCGGTCGTGGTGGTTGATACGGACTACCTGGCGCGTGTTCTCGGTTTCCGCATCCGGCCCGGCGGGCGCGGCGGTGATTTCGGCGGCGGCCCCTTCCTTGCGCGGGGTGCGCCTGGTATCGCGCCACTTGGCACGTACCTTGATGCTCTGCTTTTCCAGTTTCTCGATGGCCGCATGGATGGCCGTGAACAGGTCCGCATCCGAGCCGATACCCACCAGTTGATGGTTGTGATAATTCACGGTGACTTCGGCGTAGTGCAGGTGCCGTTCCTGTGACAGAACCACGTGCGCTTCCTTCTGGTCACGACGGTCCAGAAGTTTGCCGATCTTCGCAAACCGCGCCTCGATCTTTTTAAGCTGCGCTGGAGCCAGTTCGACTTGCCTGCCCGTATAAGTGATCTTCATGCGTCCCTCCTGCCGGCGGGGGCGCCGGCCGCTTCCCGTACGAAGTCAGGGGCGAACCCGCCGTTGGTGCGTCGATGGAATCTTCATATCCTCACGGTACTTCGCGACTGTCCGCCGGGTGACGTTGATGCCCTCGTGCTGCAGCGCCAGGGTGATCTGCTCGTCGGTCAGCGGGTGCGCGCTGTCCTCGCTCTCGATCATCTTCTTGACTTTGCGCTTCAGCAGCAGCAGGGGTGTGTTGCCGCCCAGCGGGCCTTGTACGGCTTCGGAGAAGAAATACCGGAGCTCAAAAACTCCTTGCGGCGTGTGCGCATACTTGTTGGCCACCGCGCGGCTCACGGTGGACGGGTGCACGCCGACTTCTTCGGCCACCTCTTTGATCATCATGGGCTTCAGGTAATCCAGGCCGTTGCCCAGAAACTCGGTCTGGCGGCGCACGATGGCCTGGCAGACCTTGAGGATGGTCTGCTTGCGCTGCTCGATGTTCTTCATCAACTGAATGGCGGAGGTGTAGCGCTCGCGCACATAATCGCGCACTTCCTTGGTGGCGCCGTTATCGCGATCGAGCATGCGGCGGTATTGCGCGTTGAGGCGGAGCTGCGGCACGTCTTCGTCGTTCAACTGGATGATGTAATCGTCGCCGTCCTTGGTGAAGTAGACGTCCGGCTCGACGACGCGCGCGCCGGCGCCGGAATAGCGCAGGCCGGGCCGCGGATTGAGCCGGCGGATGGCTTTGACGGCGATCTCGATATGCTCCAGGGGCCGGCCCAGGATTTTAGCCAGCTCGCGGTACTGGCGCAATTCCACGAGCCGCAGATGGTCGGCGACGATCTGCCAGGCGACGCCGCCGCGCCCGTTCATACTCTCCAGCTCGAGCAGCAGGCACTCGCGCACGTTGCGCGCACCCACGCCGGCCGGGTCGAGCGATTGCACCACTTTCAGCGCGGCCTCGATCTCCGCCGGGTTGTGATCGCCCATGTCGGCGATTTCTTCCAGAGACGCCGAGAGATAGCCGTCTTCGTCGAGGTTGCCGATGATGGACTCGGCGGCGTCGCGGAGGCTGTCGGAGAGCAGGCTGACGCTCAACTGAGAATGCAGATGGTCGGCCAGCGTAACAGGCGCCGAGAGGAAAGTCTCAAATGATGGTTTCTCGACGGATTCCGACGCCGGACTTTTGTAGCCCGGGTCCAGGTAGTCATCGAAGAAGGACCCAAAATCGATTTCGTCGAAGGGATCGGTGGCCGCCTGGGCTTCGGCGGGTTCGGCGGGTTCGGCCGCCGTTGCTTCGGGGGCTACGGCGGTGCCAGCCTCGGGCGTCTCGCGGAACGGCTCAGGTTCGGCTCCGGCCTCCGGAGCAGCTTCGCCCGCCATGCCGTTGGTGTGGGCGGCGTCGCCAAGCGCGGCTTCCAGAAGCTGTTGATCGGCAGGATCGACCAGCCGCTCCGGCTCCAGCAAGGGGAGCAGCTCTTCCGGGGTGACTTCCTCGCCGGCCTCGTCGGTGAGCTCCTCGAGAACCGGATTCTTTTCGATCTCCTGCGTGATCATGTCCTTCAACTCCAGCCGATTCAACTGGAGCACGGTCACCATTTGCACCAAACCGGGCGTCAGAATCTGTTTCTGCGCAACTTTGAGTTGCAGCGATGGCCGGAGCATGCTCACAAACCTATGATATCACCGCCTATTCGTATCGCAGGCAGACGATGGGGTCGAGATGGGCGGCGCGATTGGCGGGATAGAATCCGAAAAACAGGCCTACTCCGACAGAAATCAGCACGCCGAGTGTGATCCATAGTACAGATAGGGTGGCCGGGATGGAAGGGACCAGGGCGCGAATGGTGAACGCGATGAGGGCGCCGCACAGGATGCCCAACACCCCGCCAATGGCCGAGAGCGTGATGGCTTCGAGCAGGAACTGGATGCGGATATCGGCGCGGCGCGCGCCGATGGCCTTGCGGATGCCGATCTCCTGGGTGCGCTCGGTGACGGAGATGAGCATGATGTTCATCACGCCGATGCCGCCCACCAAGAGCCCGATGGAGCTGATGACGCCGGTGAGCAGGACCATGGCGCCGGTGAGCTGATTCCAAAGGTCCAGGAAAAAGTTGGCGTCGGCCACATCGAAATCGTTCGGGGCGTTGTAGCGGACGTGGCGGCGGCGGCGCATGGCCTCGATGATCTCGTCGCGGGCGCGGCTCACGTCGGCATCCGCGCGCACGCTGGCGATCAGGAAGACTTCGCGCACGTCGGGGTAGTTCTTATGGAAGTTACTGAGCGGGATGACGGCGAACTGGTCCACGCCGAAGCCGCCGAACAGGCCGGGATCCTTTTGGAAGACGCCGATGACTTCATATTGCCGGCCGTTGAGGCGGACGACCTTGCCGAGGGGGTCGAGGCGCGGAAACAGCGCTTCGGCGATGGCGCGGCCGATGACGATGACGTTGCGGGAATGGTCTTCATCGAACGGAGAGATGAAGCGGCCGGTTTCCACGGTGAACAGCGGCACGGCGTTGGTGTACTCCGGCTCGACGCCGCGCAGGATCATGCGCTCGACGTGCTGGCTGCCGTAGCGCAGTTGGTCGGAGACCTCTCCGAGGTTCAGGCGCTGCGCGAAGGCGGTGGCGTAGGCCAGCTCGGGGACAGTCTGCTGGAGGTACTTGCCATCGTCGAAGCGCAGGTATTTGCGCGCCCGGATGTCCGCGGGCAGGCGCGACAGGCCGGTATAGCCGGGGGGAATGCGGGTGACAAAGAGGGCCTGGGAGCCGAGGCTGCGGATGCGGCCCTGGATGTAGCCGTTCAGGCCATCGATGATAGCGGCCACGGAGATGACGGAGGTGACGCCGATGACGATGCCGAGGATGGTGAGACCGGAGCGGACCTTCCGCGAGCGGAGGGTGTCGAGCGCTACCAGCAGGTTTTCCTTTACTTCACCGCGCGTCATTTGGATTAGTTCGGGGCATTGAATTCGCCGCAGATGCACGCGGATGCGCGCAGATTAAAAGCTGTTTTATAACACGTTTGATTTGTACCTTTCGGCCTCCGAAGTTGATTAACAGCCCTATCTTTAGGCCGGTGGCTTTCAGATAGTTCAGGCACTGGGCCAGGCGCATGTCATCAAGCGCCCGGACTGCTTTGATCTCCACTACGACGCACTCGTCCACCAACAGGTCGGCGGTATATTCGCCAACCACGATGTTTTGATAGTACACTTTCAGAGCTTTCTGCTGCTGTATTGAGAGTCCTTTGTTTCGCAGTTCGTGGGCGAGTGCATTTTCACATACCTTTTCCATGAAACCGGGGCCCAGGGTATTCGCTACGGTGTACGAGCATCCGATTACCGCCTGCGTTACCTCATTCGATTTGCGTGTATCTGTGTGCATCTGCGGCTCAATCACTCCGTTCTTAGTGCGGTCACCGGGTCTAGCTTGGCGGCTTTGGCGGCCGGGTAGATGCCGAAGAAGATGCCGATGATGGAGCTCAAGAACACTCCCAGGATAGCTACCCAGGTCTGGACGGATGCGGGGAGTGAGGTCAGGCTACGGATGGCCAAGGCGCTCAGGAAACCCAGGAGTATTCCGATCAGGCCTCCGACGATGCACTGCATCACGCACTCGGTGAGGAACTGGCGCAGGATGTCATTGCGCGTGGCCCCGACAGCGCGGCGGATGCCGATTTCCTTGGTGCGCTCCGTGACGCTTACTAACATCACGTTCATAATGACGATGCCGCCCACTACGGCCGAAATCGAACTTACCATCACAAACACCGCGAAGAATGCCGAGCTGATACTTTGCCAGAGCGAGATATAACTGTCCGCCGTGCCGATGAAGAAATCCTCCTCGTGGTTCCCGGTAATATGGCGGCGGGCGCGCAGGATCATGCGCACCTCGTCCTGGGCCTGCACAAAACGCTGCTGGCCGCCTTCGGCCTTGATCTCAAGAGTCAGACTGTTGCGCAAGCCGCGGAGATGCAGGTAAGTGGTGAGAGGAATGATAACGAAGGTGTCCTGATCCTGGCCGAGAATGGTGCCAATCGGTTCGAATGTGCCGATGACGGTGAACTCTCCGCCACTGGTGCGGATCTGGCGGCCGATGGGATCGAGGCCGGGGAAGAACTCCTTGACCAGGTGATCGCCGATCAAACAGACCTGCGCGGCATGGCGATCTTCGAGATCGGTGAAATAGCGGCCGCGGTCGATGGTGCGCGTGTCAATGTCCGCCATGGTGGGCGTGTGGCCGATGAGGGTGACGTCTTCCAGGTCGCGGCCGCGGTAGCGCACAGCGATGGGCGTGGTAACGGAAGCGCCCACATACTGGCAGTGCGGGCAACCTTCGGCCACCGCCGCAAGGTCCTCCGGCTCGATGTTCTTGTTGCGCTGGGCGCGCACCAGCACGGAGAAATCGGTGACCGCGAAGGGCAGACGCGAAATACGGAAAACATTCGTTCCCAGGTTGGCGATCTTCTGTTCGACGTAGCTATTCGCGCCTTGCACCAGGGTCATGACCGCGATTAGTGTGGCTACGCCCATGGTGAGACCGAGCATCGTGAGGGAGGCGCGCAACTTATGAGCGCGGATGGCGTCGGCGGCCAGGTAAACATTGTCGCGCAGTGACACCATCAGGTTATGTAAGAACCTTGCGCCAGTGCTTGCCGGCCTGGACGATCAATTCGGCGGGCGGATCGGCGAGCGTCAGATCGTGCACGCGTTGCCCGTTGATTTCGACGGCTCCGGCTTTGATCTTACGGACAGCTTCGCTGACGGATTCGGCGAGGCCCGTCCGCGCGAGTAACTTGTCGATACGAATGCCGCCGGCGACGCGGACGGTCTCGGGCAACGGCAAGGTCTGAATATCCGCCGGAACTTCCTTCTGGCGCACGACGCGATTGAACTCTTCTTCAGCGCCGGCGGCAGCGACGGCGGAGTGGAAATCAGTCACGATCAGCCGCGCGAGCTCGGCCTTGGCCTGCATGGGATGCAGCTCGCCCTCGACGACGCGCGAGCGCATGTGGGCAATATCGGCCAGGCTGCGGTCGGTGAGGAGTTCGTAATAACGGAACATGAGGCTGTCACTGATCTGCATCACCTTGCGGTACATGATTTCGGGCGGTTCAGTGATACCGATGTAGTTACCGAGTGACTTCGACATCTTATTGACGCCGTCGAGACCTTCGAGCAGCGGCGTAGTGGCGACGATTTGCGGCGGCTGGCCGTAATCCCGCTGGATCTCGCGCCCGACGAGGAGATTGAACTTCTGATCGGTGCCGCCCATTTCGACGTCGCATTTGAGGGCCACCGAATCGTAGGCCTGCGCCAGGGGATAGAGCAACTCGTGCACCGAGATGGGCGTGCCGTCCTTGAAGCGTTTGGAGAATTCCTCGCGCTCCAGGATGCGCGCGACGGTGTAGCGCGAGCAGAGGCGGACGAGATCTTCGTAGCGCAGAGGCTGGAGCCACTCGCTGTTGAAGCGCACCTCGGTTTTATCGGGATGCAGGATTTTGAAGACCTGGGCGCGATAGGTGGCGGCGTTGCGGTCGATCTCCTCGCGGGTCATGGGCGGGCGCGTGATGTTGCGGCCGGTGGGATCGCCGATCAGCGAGGTCATGTCGCCGATCAGGAAGATGACGGTGTGGCCGAGGTCCTGAAAGTGCTTCATCTTGCGCAGCAGGACGGTGTGGCCGAGGTGCAGGTCGGGGGCGGTGGGATCGAAGCCGGCCTTCACGCGCAAGGGGCGGCGGGCCCGCGCGGCTTCGGTGAGGCGTTCGCGCAGGTCTTCTTCGCGGATGATCTCGGCCAGACCTTTCTTCAGGTAGGTGATCTGTTCGTCAATGGAGGGCACTCAAAATCAAGTTAGCATGGTGGACCGGGGGCCACGGGGGATGGGGCGGGCGGCGCTTTGGCGGGCGCCGATACCCCCATTTGCGGGTATACCGATACCCCCATTTTTTGGGTTCGATTGGTAATTTGCGAGAAAATCGGGGGATGGGCTGCACAATTTTGCACATTTTTGAACATAAGCGGTCGGGCAAGGGGATGTGATTCTGATTTCAAAGATCCGGCAGAGACGTTCGCGCCTGCTGGTGAAAGGGTAGCATGGGCGCGGTGGTCACTCGGGGATTGGGAGGAGTTGGGAGGTTTGTTCTCAAGGGGCGAGAGAGGGTCGATCGGGTGTCACTGGGCGCCGGCGCGCCTTTGCGGCACCTCTCGCCTTAGCTTGTCGCTCGATTCGGGTCTGCGAGTTTGCGATTTGGCCCGGCGTAGCGCGGTCAGGAGCCGTTTGGCGTCGCGAGGTGACCGGAGCGGTGGCAGACAGGTTGGCGCGAAGATTCGTGCACGATGTTTCTGTTGCCGTTCTGAATTCAGTGTGCAGGATTCCGTACGTCGCGAGCCTCTGCAGACGATGTATTGTAAAAGTTTGCCATGAAACTGACTCACCTGATTCTCCTTTTCCTCATTCCGCTTCTGGCCGCGCCGCTGGGCGCGGGCGGCGTGCCCGCGGGCAGGCCGGAGGACGCGGGCATGTCTTCGACGCGGCTGCGGCGAATCCACGAGGCCATCCAGCGGCACATCGACGCCGGGGAGATTTCGGGCGCTGTGACGCTGGTGGCGCGGCGCGGCCGGATCGTCCACTTCGAAGCGCACGGCCTGATGGATATGGAGTCGAAGCGCCCGATGGAGAAAGGCGCGATCTTCCGCCTTGCGTCGATGTCCAAACCCATTACAGGCGTGGCGGTGATGATGATGATGGAAGAGGGCAAGCTGCGGCTGAGCGATCCGGTGTCGAAGTTTCTGCCCCAGTTCAGGAACCCCAAGGTGGCCGTTCCGTGGAGTCAGACGGACGGTTTCTATGTAATCCCGGCTAACCGGGAACTTACTATCCGCGACTTACTGACACATACCAACGGGTTGATGACCGGCGGACTGGGATCGAAAGCGGGACCCCCGCGGCCGGCCGAGGGCGACACGCTGGCAAGTTACATCCCGCGGTTGGGATCTGTTCCGCTCGACTTCCAGCCGGGGACGCAATGGGCTTACAGCGGCTATGCGGGTCCTGACACGCTGTCGCGTATCGTGGAGATTGTCTCCGGGCAACCGTATGACGAATTCCTGCGCACGCGGGTATTCGAGCCGCTGGGAATGAAGGATACATTCTTCTATCCTCCCGACAGCAAGCGCTCGCGCCTGGTAACTTTGTACCGGAAGAGTCCGGACGGCCTGGTAAAGGCTGAGAATCAGGATGGCTTCTCGCTGAAGACTTACTTTTCGGGCGGCGGCGGGCTGATGTCGACGGCCGAGGATTATTTGCAGTTCGCGGAGATGCTGCTCGACGGCGGCGAGCTGAACGGCCGGCGGCTGCTGAGCCCGCGGACCGTGGATTTGATGGCCTCCAATCACGTGGGCGATATGTTTAACGGGAAGCTGGGGCGGCCGGCGCACGGCATGGGCTACGGGCTGCTGGTGGGGATCGTGGAGGACGGCGTGGCGGCGGGGCTGCGGGTTTCGAACGGCAGCTTCGGCTGGGACGGCGCTTATGGCACGCAGACGTGGATCGACAGGAAGGAGAAGATGGTCACGATTGTGATGATCCAGACGCAGGTGGTTTCCGTGCAGCGGGACTTTGAGAACGCGGTGATGCAGGCGATTGTGGATCAGTAAGGGGGTCGCAGAATACAGTGACAACTTCCAGTGGGAGAGGAAACCGCT
>Ga0335078_10009106_pt1 | contig 14725 bp, 11 predicted proteins | sample Lox_Sample_32_FD_206711 | JGI IMG/M metagenome (GOLD analysis project Ga0335078, IMG submission 206711) | Soil microbial communities from Loxahatchee National Wildlife Refuge, Florida, United States - Lox_Sample_3.2 | ecosystem: Environmental > Terrestrial > Soil > Wetlands | place: USA...
CGATGGATGCGGTTGCTTCTGATCCTGATGCTGGCCTGCGCCTTCGCCAGCCTGACGAACGTCTGGGTCTATGTGGACCAGCTTGCCGATTCCCTGCTGGTCGCATTCCTTTGCATCTGCCTGTATTACCGCGAGCGGTTGATCTTTTTCGACGTCCTGATGAAGCGAGGCGCCTTTCTGGTGCTGGGGCTCGCCGCGATGATTGCGGCGGCGGCCGTGGCATCGGGGCCGCTCGCGCTGCCCTGGTTGTACGGGGTTCTGTTTGCCTGGCTCGCCGGCCCCTTTGTCTACGCCCAGGTGGCGCGCGCGGTCGATCATTTGTGGCTGCGGCGGCCTTATTCCGCGGTGGAAGCCGAACGCCAGTTCATCCGCGACGTACAAGGAGCTGCGGGCGAAGAGGAACTTCGCGAGTGCGCCGGCCGCAGCCTGGCTGAGATCTTTCAAGCGCCGGTGACGGTTGATTTCGATGGCTTGCCTGTACCAGCCGAATGGCCGGAGAGCAGACTCTGCGCGGAATTCCACCCGTGCCCGGGCTTCATTCTCTTATCTCCGCGCCGCAACGGGATCCCGTTTCTGAGTGACGATCGCCGTCTGCTCCACCTGTTGGCCGGTACGCTCGGCGTGGTTCTGGAAAACGTCCGTTTTCGGGCGGACCGCCGCCGCCAGGAGGAGCGGGAACAGCAACTCCGGCTGCTCGCCAGCCGGGCCGAGTTGAAGGCCCTGCGTGCGCAAATCAATCCTCACTTCCTGTTCAACTCGCTCAGCGTCATCGCCGGCCTGATGCACTGCCAGCCCGAACTGGCGGACGAAACCATCGACCGGCTGGCGCAGGTTTTTCGCTATACGCTGCGCCGGTCCGGCGACGAATGGACCTCGCTCGGCGAAGAGATCGAGTTCATCGAAGCCTACCTGCGGATCGAGCAGGCGCGCTTCGGCGAACGGCTCCAGGTGGAGTTCTCGGTCGATCCGGAAGCCGGGCGGCTTCCGATCCCGGCCATGAGTATCCAGCCGCTGGTGGAGAACGCGATCCGGCACGGAGTCTCGGTTCGGGAAGGCTGCGGAGTCGTCGGCCTGCACGCCGCCATCGCCGACGGCCGGCTATCGATCGAAGTGTTCGACAACGGCCCCGGGTTCCCGACTGGGTTCTCGTTGCAGAAAGCAGGCGCGGGTCACGGCCTGCGCAACGTGGCGGAACGGCTGCGCGGGTATTATGGCGATTCCGCGCGGCTTTCCTGGGAAGGCAACGGAAACGGCACGCGGGTCTTACTCGCGCTTCCGCAATCGGCCCTCTCGTGCGTGGCGGCGGGAGAACGAAGTTGATCCGGGTTCTGATCGTTGACGATGAAGCGCCCACCCGCGTTCAGCTTCGCCGGTTGCTCGCCGCACACTCCGATATCGAGGTCGCGGGAGAGGCCGGAAGCGGTCCCGAAGCCATGACGATGGCCGGCGAACTCCGCCCCGATGTCATGCTTCTCGATATCCAGATGCCGGGATCGTCCGGCATTGATGTCGCGGCGTCTCTGCCCCAGCCGCGTCCGTACATCATCTTCTGCACCGCCTATGATCAACATGCGGTGGAAGCCTTCGAGCTCCACGCCGTGGATTACCTGCTGAAACCGGTGGGCCGCGCCCGCCTGGCGCAGGCGCTCGATCACTTGCGCGCGCTTCCTTCGCTGACTGAGCGGGAGGATTCGCTCGACCGGGCGATTCGAGGCCAGGCCGCTATGCCGGGGCGTTTCCTGGTGCGCCGGGCCGGCCGTTACCTGGTGGTTCCGGAATCCCGCGTCCTGTACTTCGGCAGCGAAGGCAGCCTCACGCGCCTGGCCGGCGAGGACGGCGAGTATTGGATGGACCCGACGCTCAACGATCTCGAGCAGCGGCTGGGACCGGAGCGCTTCTTCCGCATTTCCCGCGCCGCGCTGATCAACCTGAATGCGGTCACGGAAGTCATGCCGCTGGCCGGCGGCTCGGGAGAAGTGCTCCTCAAGAACGGACAGAAATTGGAAGTGGCCCGGCGGCGCTTTCGCGAGCTGCTGCAGGCCCTCGCAGGAGCCGCGAAAGCGTAGGGCCGGCGATCAGGCGCCGCGCGCGAGTTCAAACACGGTGAGTTCCGGCGGCGCGCCGACGCGCATCGGAGCGGCGATGGTCCCGATGCCGCGGTTGACGTAGAGTTGCCCGCCCGGCTTCTGGAACCAGCCTGCGACATAGGGCGTCACGATGCGGGTGGGCGCGATCTCGGGACTGATGAACTCGAGGGCCAGTTGCCCGCCATGGGTATGGCCGGCCAGGCTGAAATCAACGCCGAGTTCGGCGGCCCGGTCGAAGGTTTCCGGATTGTGGCTGAGCAGGATATTGACGGCGTCCTTTTCCATCAGCGCTTCCATGCCTTCTAACGTTTCGCTGCTCATGTGGCCTTCGCCGGCGGACATGTGGCGCGAGTTGGCGAAATCGATCCCGATCAGGTTAAAGCGCTCGCCGGCGTTGCGGATGGCGACGTGCTCCTGCCGGAGAATCTTGACGCCGCCCTGCCCGAAGAGCTCGGTCAGCGCGTCTTCGGAACGCGCCCAGGCATCGTGATTGCCGAGGCAGCCAAAGACGCCGTAGGGGGCGCGCAAACCGGAGAGGGCGCGGACCACGGCTTCTTTGGGCGAGGGGTCGAAGGTGAGGAAGTCTCCCGTCAGCACAATCATGTCGGGCTTGAGCTCGTTGGCGATCCGCACATACTTGCGGATTTCGTCCTCGCTCATGAACGGGCCAATGTGAATGTCGGAAAGCTGGGCAATGCGGAAACCGTGAAAGGCGTCGGGCAGATGCGCGAGTTGAATCCGGCGGTTGGTGGTTTCGAGGTTGAGGCGGCCGTAGAGCAAACCATAGGCGCCGGCGACGAAGGGCGCCGCGACGGCGGCGGTCGCGGCATGCTCGAGGAATTGCCGCCGGGATGCTGCCGAGTGGGCCGGTTCCGGACGCGGCGGCTGTCGCGCGGATGCGAGCGCCCGCGGCAAGCGAGCGACGCCGCGAACGATCCAGATCAGCACGACGACGGCGAAGGCGATGGTCGAGCTGAAGATCCACCACAAAAACGGCGCGGCGACCAGCGCATACCAGAGAGTCATGCGAGTCGGTTCGTGCCCGCTCGCCTCCCCTCGAATGAACAAGGTGAAATACGCGAAGTAGAGAGCCAGCCCGACCAATGCGGCGCCGATTCGCTTCGGGCGCGAATGAATCCGCCTCCAGGCCCACCGAAGGGCCCGCAGCGGGAAATAGATCTGGCTTCCTAAGAAGAGGAAGAGGACGGGGGCAAAGCCAAAAACGAAGGGCATCCGGCTCCGAGTACTATCCTATGGTGCCGCAAAATGCCTTCGGAATGCCACCCGTCCCGGACTTCCGGAGGGAGATGGGGTCAGCGGCGGCGGCGCAGGCGCGAGATTGCCAGGCCCGCCAGGCCAATCAACGGCAAGAACGTGGATGGTTCCGGAACGCCCGCGGCGGCGGCGGTAACCTGCATTTCGAACGGCATGAAATCGGAATTCGACACTACCTGACTCCCGCCCGCGGAGTTGGCGTCTCCGTAGTCTGAGTATTGTCCCGCTACTCCGGTTGCCGTCGACTCGTCGAGATCGCCATAGATCCATTCGACGGTTGAGATTCCGGAAAGACCGATCCAATATCGCGTGTTGGCGGCGAGCGTCACACTCAAACCCGATAGGGAATAGAAGTTTGGCCCCCCGGCGGCGACGTCCGTGTCCTGAATCTGTCCCAGAGAAACCGCGAAACCCGGCTGAAGGTTGATCGGGTCAAAGTCGTTATAGGTTTGGAACCCGCCGAGGTCTTCGTAAAGCGTAACCTGAACCGGATCTGCTGTCAGAGGCGTGGGGCCCAAAGCCAATGTCACGCCGGTCAGGACTTCCGACGCACTCCCGCTCATAAAGGAGTTGTAGAGAGGCATGCAGCTGGGAGCGCCAACAGCGCAGGGTTCTGTGTCGTTTCCAATCGCAAAGGCCGGATTGGTGCCCACGGTCAGGGGGTCCAGGTTGTTATACAAATCTTGTGCATGCGCGCCGACCGCGAGCGCCAGCGCAAAACCAAACATCGTGAGAAATCGCAAAACGTTATCCTCCGAGCCCCCACCAGGGGCTGGGAGAATCGTAAGGGGATTGCCGGAAGCCTTCAACGCAGGATCTCCCCGAGAGGGGGCTCAGTATGGAATCGGGCTTTCGGTATTTCGGCGCTGAAACCGGAACTTTTTCTGAGAATGGGCCGCGCCGCGGCTTCCTGGCGATTAACTTCGGCTAGCGTAAATCCTGTTTCCTTTTCACCGACTTAGCAAGGACCGGCATCAAGAAAACCCCTTCGGTACGGGTGTAAAGAAACCGGCCTTGCCGCAACTCATATACGTCGGAAACAGCCCTATCGAAGGGAGGAGTCTATGGAAACGAGGAAGGGAGCTTCCGGCGGCCGGCCGGCGCGGAAGCGACGCGAACGAGGAGCCGAAATGATGGAATTCACTCTCGTTCTGCTGCCGTTCCTTTGTATCTTGTTCGTGCTCTGCGACGCATCGTGGGCCATCTTCGCGAAGGCGGCGCTTCAGTTTGCCGTGAAAACCGGAGTGCGCACCGGAATCACGATTACCGGGACGCAAGCCTCGACGGCCGGCGAGACGCTGACGCAGATGGTGAAGGATGCGGTGCAGTCGAGTTCCATGGGGATCCTGAGCGGCGCCACCGGGCGGGCGTACATTCAGGTGCACTACCTGGCCGAAGACGAAAGTTCCCCAACCGGGGTAACTGATGTATCCAGCCAATCGAATGGCAATCAGCCTGGCAACGTGATGCAGGTTTCGGTGAATAACTTCCCGTATGGCGCACTGCTGCCGCGGTTCTACAATTGGCTGACACCGGCCGACAAAAGCCCGACGATGCTGTCGGTGGCCTCCGCCGACGAAATCGAGCCCTCCGGCGATCTGCCACCCATCGGCTCGGCTCCATAGGGAAGGATTCTTTTATGAGACACAAACTCCAACGGGGAGTGGCTTACATTGAGTTCGCATTGTCGTCGCTGGTACTTTTGCCGCTTTTGTTCGGCGTGATCGGCGCCGGGCTGAACATGCATCTACAATTGCAGACCGTGCAACTGGCGCGCGATGCCGGCCACATGTACGCCAAGAACATCAATTTCAACCTGCTCGGGAACCAGCAGGTGCTGGCGGCGATTGGCGGAACGCTCGGCTTGAGCACGACCGCCGGGCAAGGCAATGCCGTGGTGATCCTGTCGATGATCCGGTATGTCGATCAGACCGCCTGCCAGCAGGCGGGGAAATGGCCGAACGGCTGCACCAATTACGGCCAGTGGGTGGTTGCGCAGCGCATCGTGATCGGGAACAACACGCTGCGGACGAGTAATTTCGGCAGCCCCGCGTCATCGATCATCAGCAGCACCGACGGCACGATTTCAATCGTGAACCAGGTCACGGCCAGCAGCGCTGTCGCCACCATCACCGGTTTTAACCCGTGGAACAGCACCACCAGCACGGGAGTTCCCTCGGGCCAGTCCGTATATGCCGCGGAAGCCTCCGCCAAGGGATTCCACTTTTACCCGTTCAACGAGGGCACCAATACGTATGCCGGAGAGTTTTTCTAACTAATCTCGGAGGAAGATGTCATGAACGGCAGCCAGAGTTCTCGCAAACGACAGCGTGGCAATATTTTAATCGCCACGACCCTCGCCTTGCCGGTGTTCATCGCGCCGCTGGTGGGGATGGGAATCGACGCCACCCTCTGTTACATCGTCCAGACGGAGCTGTCAGCGGCAGTGGACGGCGCGGCTCTGGGGGCCGGCCGCCTGCTGAGCACGAACGCGAATCCGACGGATATTGCGACGGAGTATCTCCATGCCAACTTTCGCGTTGGACAAGCGGGTTTCTGGGGCGCCTACAATCTGACGCCCACCATCAACGTCCAGACCGGAACGACGAAAACGGTAACCGTCACCGCCTCCGTGACCATCCCGCTGATTTTCATGCGGTTGATCGGTCAGACCACCCGGGCGGTGGCCGCCACCGCCACCGCCACGCGCCGCGACGCGCGCATGGTGTTTGTCATCGACCGGTCGGGCTCGATGAACACCTCCGACGGTCACAGCAGCACGGTGATCGCGGACCTGGTGCAGTATGCACAGGCGTTCACCCAGCAATTCACGGAGAGCTATGACGAGCTCGGTTTAGTTGTTTTCGGAAGCAGCGCGGTGGTTGGTTATCCGACCACTCCCTGGCCGGCGTCTCTGTCCCCCACCGGCTCCGGCGGCCCCGACGGGAATTTCATGAGTGGAAGCTCCACCGACATGGTGCACCAGATCGCGGCGATCACGGCGGGCGGCGGAACCGGTATGGGGGAAGGGCTCGCTCTCGCCTATATCGAATTGCAGAAGGCGCACATGCGAGACTTGATCGCCACCGGCGCGGATACCAAGTACAACGCCATCGTGCTGTTTACCGACGGCGTGCCGTCTTCGGTCGCCACCTATCTCAACAAGAACGGCAGCTCGGTGATCAAAACCACGGTTGGGTGTACCTACCAGCAAGATGACCTGGCCGTCGACCATCCCATGTACGGGGCCGTCGTGCAAGCCTCCAGCCACTCCGGAGCCCCTCCCTATTCCGCCGCCGAGGGCTTCTACCAGCTGGCCAGCCTGTACTCGACCGACAGTTCAGCATTTTGGATGAACCATCCGCAAGACGATCTGAACATTAGTCCGCCATCGGTCCCCGGAAATACCGGCGGTTGTTCCAGCTTCGGTTGGAGCGCCCTGGGCAATCTGTCCGCCATTCCCTCGGCGGATAAGTTCGGCTACAACCTGGGACCGAACACGGCCACGGGCGTCAACGGCTATCGGCTCTCGAACATCGTCGGCGATTCGTATGCGACCAGCATGTACAACGGCACCGAGTGGAATACGAGCAGCGCCACGAGCGCTTACCAATGGGGACTGGCCTCGTGGGACGAAGTGGACAACACCGCGGAAGCCATCCGCGCCGACGCGAATTATCCGAACCGGGCCGGCGATACCGCGGGTAACATGAAAATTGCGATCTACACCGTGGGCTACTCCGGCAACGGCGGCACCGATAACGGTCTCCTGCGGAAAATCGCCAACGTCAACGGGTGCAACGTCAACGGCAATAACTGCTACAACGACAACGAACTGGCCGGCTTATACGTAGAGGCAAGTGATCCAACCCAGCTTGCGAACGCGTTCGTCACCATCGCCAGCGCGATTTTGCGCCTGGCGCATTGATCGGTTGGAGCAGGATTGAGGGACGCATCGAAAGATGCGTCCCTTTTTCTTTTTAGGAGTACGCTTCGCGCTTCTCAAAAAGCGAGCGGACGGCTTCGGCGGCTCCGAGCGGAGAAGACTGGTCGCCTTCCGCCGAGCGGCGGATTTTCTTCTGCGCCCGGGTCAGCAGCGCGCCCACGGTGCCGGTCCGGATGCCCATGGCTTCGCCGATTTCGGCATAATCCATGCCTTCGGTGCGCAGCCGCAGGCACTCGAATTCGCGGTCCGACAGCAAGGCTTCGAGCTCGCGCGCGATTTCCGAGCGCTGCAAAATCCGTTCCGGGTTCTGCTGGCTGCCCGGCATGTGATCGAGGTCCTCCGCGATCACCTCCCGGTGGCTGCGATGCCAGTCAAGCAGACAATTGCGGAGAACGTGGTAGAGCCAGGCCCGCGGATTGCCGATCTCCCGGCCATCGCGCCGCTCCGTGAAATACCGGAGAAAGACTTCCTGCACGGCATCGCGCGCGCCGTCGTGATCCTGCGCGAAAGAGACGGCGTAGCGGGAGAGCGCTGCGGCGTGCTGCTGGTAGAGCCGCACCACCTCCTGCTCAATTTGCGTCGCGGGCAGGGCCGTGACTGGGTCCGCGATGATGTGGGGCGCCGCCAAGTCTCGATCCTAGCCGACAGGGCGATCGATTCAAACCATTCCGTTAGTTAGCGGAACGCCACCTGCAATCTTGTATCATGAGGAAATGACTAGCGTCGTTCCTCCCGTGGGGGAGCACTCTGCCCAGGCTACGATGGACCTGGAGCGTGCTTTCCTGCTGCAGAATTATGCCCGGTATCCGCTCCTGATCGCGAAGGGAAAGGGCTGCTATGTCTATGACTTGGAAGGCCGCCGGTATCTCGACTTCATCACCGGCATCGGGGTGAATGCCTTAGGTCATGCGCATCCGCGGATCGTCACGGTGATTCGCGAGCAGGCGGCGCTGCTGATTCACTCCTCGAATCTGTATTACCACGCGTTCCAAGGTCCCCTGGCGGAACGGCTGGCTCAGATCAGCGGCTTGCAGCGCGCCTTCTTCGCCAATAGCGGAACCGAAGCCACGGAAGGCGCGCTCAAAATGGCCCGCGCCCACGGTCATTCGATCGATCCCGGCAAGTTCGAAATCCTATCGTTGGATAACTCTTTTCATGGACGGACGATGGGTGCGCTCTCGGTCACCGGACAGCCCAAATACCGCGCCGATTTCGAGCCTCTGCTGCCGGGCGTGAAGTTTGTGCCGCCCAACGATGTCGCCGCTTTGGAGGCAGCCTGCAGCGACCGCACCGCCGCAATTATTTTGGAACTAATCCAGGGTGAAGGCGGGATTTACCCGCTGAGCGCCGCATTTGCGTCCCGTGCGCGGGAACTGGCGGACCGACACAATGCGTTACTCATCGCGGACGAGACCCAGTGCGGGATCGGGCGGCCCGGGACCTATTTCGCCTACCAGCGGGCGGAATCGGTGATTCTGCCGGATGTCATGGTGGCGGCGAAGCCGTTGGCGTGCGGCATCCCGCTGGGGGTCATTCTGGCCAATGAAAAAGCAGCCGCGGCCATTAAGCCCGGCATGCACGGCAGTACGTTCGGGGGAGGCGCGTTGGCATGCCGCGTGGCTATAGAATTTCTCAACATTCTCGACGAATTGCTGCCGTCCATCCAGCGCGTAGGCGCCTATTTTCACGCCCAGCTGAGCGAACTGGCGCGTAAGTATTCCTTCATCAAGGAAGTGCGGGGATTCGGCCTGATGGTGGGGGTGGAATTGGCGGTCCCGGGGAAGCAACTCGTGCTGGACGGGATTCAGGAAGGGCTGCTCTTCAATTGCACGCACGACACGGTGCTACGGTTCCTGCCGCCGTACATCGTGACCGAGAAGGAAATCGACCGGGCGGTGCGGATCTTGAAAAAGCTGCTGAGCAAGGTGAAGCCGTAGAGAATTGAGTCTGTGGGGCTCAAGCCTGTAACCTGCCCATCGCATCGATCGCCTTGTCTCTGACGCAGTTACGCCGCCCGGGGGAAAGATGAAAAAGCTGTTCAGCGCCACCGTCCTCACTCTGGCCATTTCTTATCTTCTGTTGGCCCAAACGCCCGCTCCGAGCGCGGCGCGCACACAGGTGATCGGGCTGGTAAAGTCCGCGGATGCATCCGGGCGGCGGATCGTATTGCAGGACGATCATGGGGCCACGGTGACGGTGTCGGCGGGCGAAGCCGTTGCGGTGTTGCGGATTCCCCCCGGCGAAACGGATATCAAGAAGGCCACACGCATCACGTTTGACGAGGTTGCGGCGGGCGACCGCCTTCTGGCCGTCGGCGCCTTGGCGGAAGGCGGCGCGGAGCTGCAGGCGCGCACGCTGGTGGTGATGACGAAATCCGACATCGCGCAGAAACAACAGCGCGAGCTGCAGGATTGGCAGACGCGCGGCGTCTCCGGAACCGTTTCCGCGATCGACGCGGGCGCGAAGACCCTCAGCATCAAAGCCGGACAAAAACAGCTCACGATTACTACGGCGGCCCAGACCGAATTCCGCCGCTACGCACCGGATTCGGTCAAATTCAGCGACTCGGCGGAAAGTTCGTTCGGCGACATCAAATCCGGCGATCAGGTGCGCGTGCTCGGCGACAAAACCGCCGATAGTCTGAGCGTGAAGGCAGAGCGCGTGATCTCCGGTTCGTTCCGCCAACTGGCCGGGACCGTCAATTCGGTGCATAGCGAATCGGGGGAGATTCAAATCAAGGATCTGGCCAGTAAGAAGACGGTCACGATTTCGGTCAATTCCGCCTCGGTCTTGAAGAAGCTGTCGCCGGTAGTAGCTGCCGCGCTGGCGCGGCGCCTGCATCCGCAGGGCGATGCGCCCGCCGGCGGACCTCCGGCCGGACGGGGAGGCGGAGGCGGTGATCTCGGACAACTACTCGACCGGCTTCCGGCGGTGGCTCTGGCGGATCTGAAACCCGGGGATGCGATCATGATTTCCGGCACCGCCGGAACCGATCCGGCCCACCTGACGGCGATCACTCTTCTGGCCGGCGTAGAACCGCTGCTGACCGCGTCACCGGATGCGGCCCGGGACATTATGGCTGGCTGGAATTTCGGCGAAGGGAATGCACCGGAGTAAGGACGCCCCATCACGACTGGTCCTCACTCTCACACACACAGACACGATGCTTACATTGCGCAGATTCTATACAGCCGCCACGTTGATGTTTCTGGCGGCCTACGCCGCGGCCCAGAGCTCGACCGGAGGGTTGCGCGGCGTGCTGTCCGATAACTCGGGGGCGGTGATTCCCGGCGCCAGCGTCTCGATATCAGGGAATGGCGTGCAGCGGACCGCCGGAACGCAGGCCGACGGCAGCTTCAGCGTGAACGGGCTGGCCCCCGGAGAGTACACGGTCCAAGCCGCTTTCCCGGGCTTCGCCGTTTTCGACCGCACGGTGACGGTGACCGCCGGCAGCTTCGTCGATGTTCCGATTCAGTTGATCGTCACGGCCGAGAAGCAGGAGGTGACGGTCGAGAGCCAATCCACCACCACGGTCAGCGTGGAGCCGGACAACAACGCCAGCGCCCTGGTGCTTCGCGGCGAAGACCTGCAGGCGCTTCCCGACGATCCCGACGATCTCTCGGACGCGTTGCAAGCGTTGGCCGGGCCGGGAGCCGGTCCGAACGGCGGGCAGATGTACATCGATGGGTTCACGGGCGGGCAGTTGCCTCCCAAGGAATCGATCCGCGAGGTACGGATCAATCAGAATCCTTTTTCGGCAGAATTCGACAAGCTCGGGTATGGCCGCATCGAGATCCTCACCAAGCCCGGCACCGACAAGCTGCGCGGCCAGGTGCAGACCAACTACAGCAATGCGGAATTCAATTCGCGGAATCCGTTCGCCAGCAACAAACCGGATTATTCGAACCGCAATATTGACGCGAACGTCGGCGGCCCGCTGAACGGCAAGACGTCGTACTTCGTCGATTTTAACCGGCGCGACATTCAGGACAATGCCGTGACGAACGCGTTTTACGTCAACCCGAACACGTTCCAGACCACGCCGGTCACGACTTCGGTGGTCACGCCGCTTTACAACATGACGATCCAGCCGCGGATCGACTACCAGATCAGCACCAATCACACGCTGACGGCGCGCTACGAAGAACGTTGGAACGAGCGGGACAACAGCGGGCTGGGCCTCTACAACCTGCCGGCGCCCTATTCGGAACTGGCGTACAACACGCAGGGGAATAACCAGAACGTGATGTTGACCGAGAGCGACGTGATCAGCCCCCAGGTGGTCAACGAGACGCGGTTCCAATATACCCGCAACTACACGCAGACTCTGGGCAACGAGGTTCCCAAGATCAATGTGACCGGCGCCTTCGAAGCCGGCGGCAACGGCCTGGGGAACACGTACGACACCACCCACCATTTCGAGCTTCAGAACTACACCACGATCACCTGGAAGACGCACACGTTTCGCTTTGGCGGAAGGTTCCGGCGCGACAGCGACATGAATCACAGCCCGCAGGGTTTCAACGGAACCTATATTTTCACGGGCGGAAACGAACCGGTCCTGGACGCCAACAATCAGATCGTCGCGGGCACAGACGGGCAGCCGGCAACGACGTTCCTGTCGTCTCTGGCCCAATACACGCGCAATCTGCAATTGCAGCAGGCCGGCTTCAGCGGGGCTCAGATTCAGGCGCTGGGCGGCGGACCTTCGCAGTACACGGTCCAGGCCGGCATTCCGTACATCAGCGCGGTGCGATACGATGTCGGCCCGTTTTTTCAGGACGACTGGCGGATGCGGCGCAATCTGACCCTCAGCCTGGGGCTCCGCTATGAGACCCAGACACTGCTGGGGGATCGCGGCGATGTGGCGCCCCGCATCGGCATCGCGTGGGCACCGGGTTCCAAGAACGGCCGGCAGAAGACCGTAATCCGCGCCGGCTTCGGCATCTTTTACGATCGCCTGGGCCTGAAGACCTTTGAAAACGCCTATCTGAATAACGGCGTGGCGCAACTGCAGTACGTGGTCAATAATCCGACCTTCAATTATCCGTTCATCCCGGCGGTCTCGTCCCTGAGCTCCGGCCAGAATTCGACCTACATCCTGGATTCGAACCTGCGGGCCGCCACCAGCCTGCAGTATGCGGTGGGAATCGAGCACCAGCTGCCGAAGAACACCACCATTTCGGTGAACTACACGTATGATCGCGCCAACCATCTGCTGCAAACGGTGCCGATCAACACGCCGCTGCCGGGCACGTACAATTCCGACCTTCCGCAGGGACCGGCCAACGGTGTTTTTCCGTATGGGTACAGCGCGGGCAATCTATTCGAGTACGAACCGGGCGGCATTCTGAAGCAGAACATGATCATGGTGAACATCAATACGCGGTTCAGCCGGCGTGTCTCGATGTTCATGAACTACACGCTCAATTACGCCAACGATCTTCCGACGATCCCCTCGGACCCTTACAATTTCGCCGCGGACTGGGGCCGGTCCAATCTCGACCGGAGGCACAACGTGCAGGCGGCGGGCTCGGTGCAGGCGCCGTTCGGCCTCCGGTTCGCGCCGTTTATCACGATCCGTTCCGGCTCCCCCTATGATGTGCTGCTGGGCGGCGATCTGTATGGCGACACCGAGTTCAATGCGCGGCCCGTGTTTGCCACGTCCGCCGAGTGCGCAACGGGCGCCAGGACGTTTAACTGCGGCCCGCTGGGGAATTTCAGCACGCTGGTGCAGCCCGGGCAGACCGCCAACCTGGTCCCCCGAAACTACCTGACGATGTCGGATCTGATTTCAGTCAACATGCGGGTGTATCGTGTGTTCGGCTTCGGACCGAACCGCAACGGCGGCGGCAACCGGCCGCAGGGCGGCGGGTTTAACGGTCCTCCGGGAGGCGGCTTTGGCGGCGGCGGATTTGGCGGCGGGGGCCGCGGCGGACGCGGCGGGTTTGGCGGGGGCGGCGGGCGCGGCGGCTTCGGCGGTGGCGACACCACCGAACACCGCTACAACCTGACGGTGGGCGTCAACTTCAACAATGTTCTCAACCACCTGAACCCTGGCACCTATCAGGGAGTGCTTTCCTCGCCGCAGTTTGGCGAGGCGACGGCCACCAACTCGGGTTTTGGCGGCGGGGGCGTGGCCGGCGGCCAGGGGGGCGGGGCCTTCGGGGGAGGCAACGCAGCCAATAACCGCCGCGTCGAGCTCCAGATGCGCTTCACCTTCTAAGCGGATGGGGTGGGCTGGCAGGAGCTAGCGAACTCCGTTCAGTGAGCCTGACTGCCGGCGCTGCAATGAACTGCCAGCCTCACTAGAGCATACGGCCAATGGGCCTGCTTGCGATTCGGGGGAAACGCCGAATGCGGTGCTGGCACATTCAGCGGAACCGGTGGACACTGTAGTACCGGTGCGCCGCCCGCTGCAAAACTGCGGCTGGCGAATTGGTACCCGCCGGTTCCGTCCACTGGGTCACGCACTCTGTGCACAATGCCTGGTGCTGGTTCACAAATTGCTGAAACTCTCCTTGCGTGAAACGGCGGTTGCGCCGGGCTTCACCGAAGAAAGGGGTCAGGCAATGTGTGATTATTCTCTGGCAGCTCTGCGAACGCGCCTCGCGTCGACAGGCGAGGAGCTGGTGACGTATCGCTTCCCAACCGGGTCGCTCGGCATGACGACTCCGGCTGAGCTCGAACTGTACAAGCCGGAATTCCACGGCTGGTGGTCGTCGTTCGATGCGCGGCAGGTGCCGTGCGCCATCTGCATCCCCCACGGGGCGCAATTGTCTCTCTCCGGCATTCCCGAACGTCTGCAGCAGAAGCTGGGGATCAGCGAATCCGAAGAGGTGACGTTCATTCAAATGAGTGCCGAGGAAGGCAGGCATCGCGACGGAGTCCGGTTCCGCAACGGGCAGGAGATCCTGCTGCAGCGCCTGGCGGAGCGGCAGCGCGCTCGCGTTCTGAGCCTCTCATCCGACCCCGTTGGCGCACAGCAATCGCTTGAGTTTCTCGAAGTGTAGCTCGCTCCCGCAAGCCCGTGCGGCGGGCCAACGCATTCGAGAGCGCGCCCGCCCGCTGTCCTCCAGATAAGCGCCATGACCGTCCCCGAGAGAATCTCAATCGCCAGGCGGAACGCTTGAGAGCCCTTCTGTTTTTCCTGGCCGCCCGCCTGGTGCGGATGGGCGGCGTGGGAATCCTGCTGCTGGGGATCCTGGATTCGTCGTTTTTGGTGATGCCGCTCGGCAATGATCTGCTGGTGATCGGGCTCACCGCGCGCCGCCGCGGCCTCATGCCGTATTACGTCGTCATGGCGACGTGCGGCTCCGTGCTCGGATGCCTGGTTCTGGACTTCCTCGGGCGGAAGGGAGAAGAAGCGTTTCTCGAGAAACACGTCTCCGGGCGGCGTCTGGATTACGTCCGCAAC
>Ga0335078_10009107_pt1 | contig 14722 bp, 11 predicted proteins | sample Lox_Sample_32_FD_206711 | JGI IMG/M metagenome (GOLD analysis project Ga0335078, IMG submission 206711) | Soil microbial communities from Loxahatchee National Wildlife Refuge, Florida, United States - Lox_Sample_3.2 | ecosystem: Environmental > Terrestrial > Soil > Wetlands | place: USA...
GTGGCTGCGGCTCCTCGCCGCGCTCATCCTCGCCCACACTGGACTTGCCATTCTTTTGGTGCTGGCGGGCGGTTGGCCGCGCCTGCGGATTAGTCCGGCACCGCCGCTGTCGCGCCCGTCTGTCGATCCGTTTGCCGCAACCTATGTGACGGCATTTGCGCTCTATCCGGGATTGCTGGCGACGATTGTCGCCGTCCTGCTCGGCCGTTCGCTGCCGGTTGGCGGTGCGGCGCCGCTCATCATCCTGTCGGGGCTGGCGCTGGTCGTCGCCGCGGGCAACACCGTCGCGCTTTATCACCAGCGGGTTCTCGGCTTCGCCTGGGCTGGGCTGTTGCTCGTGCCGGCGCTGTTCGTGCCGACTTTGATCGCGTTGTTGCCGTGGACCGCCGGCATGGACCTGAAAGTCGCGCAGCCGGCCAGCGCGATGGGTCGATTCTTCGCCGACAACTTCGAGCGGCGGACTGGGCAGCCGCTCGCCGTCGTCACCGGCGACCCGCGTCTTGCCGCACTCATTGCGCTCGCGGCTCCGAGCCGGCCGAGCGTGTTTTTCGACGCCGATCCGGCGCGCTCGCCTTGGCTCACCGCCGACGACATCCGCAAGAAGGGCGCCGTGGTCGTTTGGCTCGCGCCGGACACCACGCCGACGCCGCCGCCCGACATCAAGGCATATTTTCCCGATCTCGTCGCCGAAGTGCCGCGCGCTTTCGACCGGCCGGTGCAAGGACGGCTGCCGATCTTGTGGATCGGCTGGGGCGTGATCAGGCCGGGCAGCGTCGCGGCGGCAAAATGATTAGTGGTACGCCGCGCCTTCGCGGACTTTGCCGTGGAATAACCAATAGGTCAGCGCGGTGTAGCCGAGAACGAACGGCAGAAGGATCGCCGTGCCGACCAGCGTGAAGGTCTGGCTCGACGGTGCCGCGGCGGCATCGGAGATCGTCAGCGTCGGCGGCACGATATACGGAAACGTCGAGATCACCAGACCGAGATAGCCGAGCAGGAACAGCGCGATGCTCGCGAGAAACGGCGCGACCTCGCGCCGCGCTGCGATCCAGCGCCACTGCGTGAGCGCCACCAGCGCGGTGACGATCGGCACCGGCGACAGATAAAGCAGGTTCGGCATCGTCAGCCAGCGCTGCGCGATGCGCGGGAATTCGAGCGGCGTGTAGACGCTGACTGCCGCCATGAAGATGAGGACGGCGACCAGCAGCGCTTTCGCTTTGCTGGCGGCGCGGCGGGCCATATCGCCGTCGGTCTTGAGCATCAGCCAGGTCGAGCCGAGCAGCGCGTAGCCGGCGACGACGCCGAACCCGCACAACAGCGCGAACGGCGTCGCCCAATCGAACGGGCCGCCGGCATAGGCGCCGTCCTCGATTTTCACGCCTTGCACCAGGCCGCCCAGCACCAGGCCCTGACAGAAACCGGCGATCGTCGATCCGGCCGCGAAGGCCGCATTCCAGAACGGTTTGCGCTGCGCGATGGAACGGAATTCGAAAGTCACGCCGCGAAACACCAAAGCCAGCAGCATAAAGATCAGCGGCAGATAGAAGGCCGGCATGATGATCGAATAAGCGCGCGGAAAGGCCACCAAGAGCCCGCCGCCGCCAAGCACGAGCCAAGTCTCGTTGCCGTCCCAGTACGGTGCGATGGCGGCGAGCATGCGATCGCGCTCGGCGTCGTCCTTGGCGAAGGGAAACAGCATGCCGATGCCGAGGTCGAAGCCGTCGAGGACGACGTAAAACGCTACCGCGGTGCCGATCAATGCGGCCCAAATGAAAGGAAGCAGGGTGGTGAAATCCATGGTAACGCCTCAGGTCTCGAAAGTCGGATGTCCGGCGGCGAGATACGGCGTGCGTTCGGGCAGTGTGGTCTCCTGAATGCCGCGCGCTATCAGCCGGTTGATGAAATATATGCCGAACGAGAACACCACGCCGTAGACCACGACAAACAGGATCAGCGTGGCCGCGACGCTGGCCGCCGGCACCGGCGATACCGCGTCCGCGGTGCGCAAGATGCCCTGCACGATCCAGGGCTGCCGGCCGCTTTCGGTCACCACCCAGCCGGCAATGACGGCGACAAAGCCGACCCACCAGGTTTGCGCGACCAGTTTCAGATACCAGCGCGTCTCGAACAATTGTCCGCGCCACAACAGCCACGCGCCGAGCCAGGCTGCCGCGATCATGTAGAGGCCGATGCCGACCATGATGCGGAAGCCGAAGAATACGTTCGGCACCGGCGGACGGTCCTGCGGCGGCACGTCGTTCAGTCCCGGGAACAAACCGTCCCATTGCCGCGTCACCAACAGCGACCCGATGTGCGGCAGCGAAATTGCGTAGCGATTGCTTTCGGTATTCTCGTCCGGCCAAGCAAAGATTTCAAACGGCGCCGGCTTGCTGCCGTCCCAATGCCCTTCCATTGCGGCGATCTTGGTCGGCTGATATTTGAGCGTGTTCTCCGCGTGCAGGTCGCCGATGATGAGCTGCAGCGGCGCCAGTACCGCGGTGAGCGCGATGGCCATGCGTAGCATGGTGCGCGCTTCCTCGATATGGCGCCCAGTCAACAGATAGCGCGCGCCGACCGCGATGCCGACAAAGCCGCCGGTCAACAGCGACGCATTGAGCATGTGCGCGAGGCGATAGGGAAAGCTCGGATTGAAGACGATGGCCCACCAGTCCGTCGGAAAAGCGATGCCGCCCGTCATCGTGTAGCCGACCGGCGTTTGCATCCAGCTGTTGGCGGAGAGTATCCAGAATGCCGACAGCGTGGTGCCGAACGCGACCATCACGCCCGAGAACACATGCAGCCAGCGCGGCACGCGCTCGCCGCCGAACAGCAAAACGGACAGAAACGTCGCTTCGAGAAAGAACGCGGTGAGGACCTCATAGCCGATCAGCGGGCCGACGACATTGCCGGCCACCGCCGAGAAACGGCTCCAATTGGTGCCGAACTGATAGGACAGCACGATCCCGGAAACGACGCCCATCGCGAACGATACGGCGAAAATCTTGGTCCAGAACGCCGCCAGGCGCTTGTAGCGTTCGGCTCCGGTCCAGCCCCATAAGACTTCCAGCGTGGCGAGGTAGATCGCAATCCCAATGGTAAAGGTCGGAAAAATAATATGAAACGAGACGGTGAAGGCGAATTGCAGCCGCGCCAGCAGAACCGGATCGAGATGCATGACGGAACTCCGTCGCTCGCGCCCCTAAGTCGATAATATAATAGGAGAGTCGTAAGGCGAGGGGGAGACTATGGACGACGTCAACGTAAAGCGCGCGGATAAGCCGCAATCCGCGCTTGAGCGCATATTCGGGCTGGAGCAGGCGGGCAGCAGCTTGCGCACCGAATTCATCGCCGGGCTGACCACGTTCTTGACGATGGTCTACATCGTCTTCGTCAATCCGCAGATTCTCGGCAATGCCGGCATGGATAGGGGCGCGGTGTTCGTCGCCACCTGCATCGCCGCCGCGGTGTCGACGCTGGTGATGGCGCTCTACGCCAATTATCCGATCGCGCTGGCCCCGGGCATGGGGCTGAACGCGTTCTTCGCCTTCACCGTCGTGCTGACCATGAAATATACTTGGCAGCAGGCGCTGGCCGCCGTGTTCTGCTCCGGCGTGATCTTCTTTTTGATTTCGATCTTCCGCATCCGCGAATACATCATCAATTCGATTCCGAAAAACCTGAAGCTCGCGATCTCCGCCGGCGTCGGCCTGTTTCTCGGCATCATCGCGCTCGAGGAAGCCAAGATCGTGGTGGCGTCGCCGGCCACTTTGGTCACGCTGGGCGATTTGCGCAATCCGACGGCGATCCTGTGTCTCCTCGGCCTCGTTCTGATTACGGCACTGAATTATCGCCGCATCATCGGCGGCACGCTGATCGGCATCCTTATCGTCACCGTGATCGGCATCCCGCTCGGCCTGGCGAAGTTCGGCGGCGTCGTTTCGGCGCCGCCGTCGCTGGCGCCGACATTCCTCAAGCTCGACTTCTCGCGCATCGCGGAAGGCTCGTTCCTGATCGTGATTTTCAGCTTCCTGTTCGTCGATGTCTTCGACAACGCCGGCACGCTGATCGGCGTCACCCACCGCGCCGGGCTGACCGACAAGGACGGCAATCTGCCGCGGATGCGACAGGCGCTGATTGCCGACAGTTTCGCCGCCATGTTCGGCTCGCTGATCGGCACCTCGACAACGACCAGCTACATCGAAAGCGCCGCCGGCGTCTCGGCCGGCGGCCGCACCGGCCTGACCGCGTTCTTCGTCGCGATCTTTTTCCTGCTCGCGCTGTTCTTCGCGCCGCTGGCCGGCATGGTGCCGGCCTATGCGACGTCGGCGGCGCTCCTCTATGTCGCCTGCATCATGGCACGCGGCCTTGCCGAGATCGATTGGGACGACATCACCGAAGCGGCGCCGGCGGTGATGGCGGCGGTGACCATGCCGCTAACTTATTCGATCGCTACCGGCATCGGGCTCGGTTTCATCACTTATGCGCTGGCAAAGCTGATCGCCGGCAAATTCGCCGACGCCAAGCCGGCGGTGCTGGTGCTGGCACTGATCTTCGCGCTCAAATTCGCGGTCGGGTAGACCGGGAGACACTCACGATGAATGCTGGTGCGCTTTCGGGCTGGATGCAGTCCTGGCAGCTTTGGGCGCTGCTGTCCGCGGTGTTCGCCGCGCTCACGGCGATCTTCGCCAAGGTCGGCGTCGAGAACGTTTCGTCCGATCTCGCCACTTTCATCCGCACCATCGTCGTCGTCGCCGTGCTGGCGCTGATCGTTTATGGCACGCGGCAATTTCAGAATCCGGCGGACATTTCTGCGCGGACTTATCTGTTTTTGCTGCTGTCCGGCCTCGGCACCGGCGCGTCGTGGCTGTGCTATTTCCGCGCGCTCAAGCTCGGCAACGCCGCGCAGGTCGCGCCGATCGACAAATTGAGCGTCGTGCTGGTCGCCGTGTTTGGCGTCGTGTTTCTCGGCGAGCGGCTCACGGCGGTGAATTGGCTCGGCATCATGCTGGTGACTGCGGGCGCGCTCTTGGTGGCGTTTTAACGGCGTGTACGCATAAATCGCCGATGTTCAGTTGCGGACCCATTGGCGCAATTGGAGGTCGGCACTTCGGAAACGCTTAGTGCCAGGCCGCAACAGCATCGAGCGATATCCAAGAGCCGACATTGCTGCACGCAGGGCGGCGTTAAATGGAGGGGCCCCGGCCAGGGACAGAGGGGTGGGGATTGCCGGGGCCCCTGGCTTCTCAGGCAGTCGGGGGACTTAAGACCTGAGAAGGCATCGGCAAGGGGCGCGCCCCATTGGATTGAGTTCAATCGCCTGCGCGACTGTTTGGTCCGTCCGCTTGGATTTCCTCGTTGCGACGATCCCCGTGGCCAAAGTCGCGATTATGGCGCTGCGCTCGCGCGGCGTTATCGAGGGCTGCAACAGTCGGCGATAATATCGAAGATTCTGTTTGCTGAAGAATGCATCCAAATCCATGCGTATTTCTCCTTAGCTCAGACCGTAGTGATTTTCTCTACCGACCCGGATGCCCCGAAGGAACTCGCACGATTACGAGCTAGCAAAACTACGGGGCCGTCCCCGCCTTCAATGGCGTCAAAAGATCGCCCGTCGGCGCCAGCGTGCGAAAATGCGAATTGATCGACATCAAAAAGCGTTCGGCCCAGGATGTTATTGGATGAGTGGACCAGCCAATTGCTTCGGACCTGTTAGGGACCGCCATGTGGACTTCGATCAAGAGCCCTTACGGATAAAAGCCGGGACCGTCGGAGCGAGACCCGGGTCCACGGCGACGGCGGCCGCAAGGAGAAGGCGGATGCCTGACAAGCTCACCATCCACGTTATCGAAGACGACGACTCGATGCGAGAGTCCCTTGTCGGTCTGCTCAGCGGGTTGGAGTTCGACGTTCACGGTTACCCATCGGCGACCGATTATCTCGCCCAGGGGGCTTTCGTCGAACCCGGATGCATCGTCAGCGATGTCAGGATGCCGGAAATGGACGGCATTGCCCTTTGCCGGAAGCTGCGTGAGAAGCACTGTACGTTGCCGTTGATCCTGATGACGGCGCACGCCGATGTCTCGATGGCGGTCGAGGCGATGAAGGCGGGAGCGGTCGATTTCCTGGAAAAGCCGTTCGACGCGCAAGCCCTGTTGCAGGCAGTTCAACTGGCTTCGACGCGCCGTTTCAACCGACGGACTGGCGACGACCAATCGGCAGAAGCGGCCCGCCAATTGCAGCAATTGACGGCTCGCGAGAAAGAAGTGTTGGCCAATCTGGTCGCGGGCGAATCAAACAAGTCAGCGGCGATAAAGCTCGGACTCAGTCCGCGCACGGTCGAATTCCATCGCGCCCACCTCATGGAAAAATTGGGCGTTAAGGCCTTGCCGGATCTTGTTCGACTTTGGCTTGCGGCGCATCCGGAGAGATAACCGCGTCGTCCGGATGTAACAGGGCATCGCGCCCAACAAATGGGTCCGCATCTGGCTGCAGCTGCGCTGTAGCAGTCGCCGGCGCGATCGGCAGAATAATTTGAAATACTCCTCCCTTATTTGACGGTAACGCGAGGAGTTGGCCGCCGTGCCGCTCGACGATCATTCTGCAAATGGCCAGTCCCAATCCCATTCCTTGAGGTTTTGTAGTCACGAATACGTCGAAAATTGCGTTTAGTCGTTGGGGATCAATGCCCGGCCCGGTATCTTCAATCGTGAGGACGATCGAGTCCCGGTCATAATGCATGGTTGAGAGTTGAAGCACTCGCGGTCTATCCTCGATCTCCTTCATTGCGTCGATCGCGTTGCGGATCAAGTTAAGCAGCACCTCTTGCAATTGTCCCTTATGCGCGAGCAGGGGCCGCGGAGCGGACATCAAAAGAGTGCGCGCGGTGACGCGGTGTCGTTCCAGATCGTCTCGTATGAGGCCTAATGCCTCTACCGCGAGCTCGTTGACATTGACGAGCGATCGACCATTTTCGGTGGTGTTAAAAAGCTGTCGAATATTGTCGAATATGTCGCTGGCTCGATAAACCTGAGCAACCATCTGGTTGAGCGCAGACCGCGCCTTTTCGTAATTCGGCGGCGTGCGGTCAAGAAACAGCAATGCGCTGCTGCTTTTCAGCAAGAGTGCCGAGAGGGGCTGCTTCAGCTCGTGGGAAATTGCGGCGACTACTGCTTCCAGGTTCATCAGCTTATTGTCGCGTTCGCGTTGCAGCAGGATATTTGAGTGCGCGAGCCGCGCATACAACCTGGTGGTCTCTGCGAGCAAGATGACCAGGACGATCGTCGAAGTAGCGAGAGAAAACACGCGACTCGCGTAAAAGCCGAGGCTGAAGCGGATCACCGTAAGCGCCAGCTCGCCGATCAATGCGCAGGCGACAACCATCAGCCACAGATCGAGCACCGATCGACGGCGGGTCCACAGGATCCCGAGGGCGGTCGCGCAAAGCAACAAGTCAAACGTGGGGCCGTAAAGTCCGATCGGACTGAGGTGTGTCGCATCGACAAACAGGCGCGGCAGCAATGGATCGCCCACGGTCGCAAGCGCTACCAGCCCGCCCACAAGGGCAGTTGTGATGACCGCCGTGGAGCCGATGATCCACGAAATCGGTCCCGGCATGGTGTTTTTCTTGTCCTTGAGCAAAGCATAGGCAAGCAAGCCGATCGGGAACCCGAGATGCCAAAACATGTAGAGCCAGGCCGTCGTTTGGAGGCCGGCTCCCAAAAGGCCCGTTGGCGAGAAGGCTCCCGGAAAGGTGAGGGCGTGTGGGATGACAATGAGGGCCGTGAAAAGGTAGGTGCCGGCGAGCACTAAAAGTGCCCGTGAGCGGTAGATTGAAAACTGCGCAAACAGCAGAAGTGCGGTGATCAGATCGGTGGCCAGGATCGTGGCATTTAGAAATGGGATGAATGCGGCGACACGCGGCAGCGGGGTGGCTGCGAACGGCGCGACCAGACCCAATGCGACGGCCAGCACCGCGATGACGACGAGCGCTGAACGCTTCTGTTTTCCTGTCGGTGAAAGGTTTATTAATCCGGTCGCGCCGCGGTCCAACGGATCACCCAACTGATCACCCAACTGGTCGCCCAAGTCGCTTGTTACTCGTTACATCGCCATGCGAGCGAGCCCGTGCGACGGTGCCGAAGCTTTTCGCACGCTTGGCAAATAACCGATCTTCGGGACAGAGTTTTGATTTCGATCAATTCAGCGCGACGGAATCCGGCGCGTTCCCGCTCGAATTTCGTAAATCTGCACCGGTCATGATCGCAGCGCCGATGAGTGCGATGTTCGGAGCCATGTCGGCTTTCCAGGGCGAGGCGGACGCCGCGAATTTATAAATACACGGACTAAAGCGCGCGGGCTGTTACGCCGCCAGCGCCTTCTTCAGCGCCAGAAAATCGCGCCAGGCGAAGCGCTTTTGTAATGGGCTGCGCAGCAGAAAAGCGGGATGGAAGGTCGCCAGCGCGCGGATCTCGCGCGTTCCGGTGTCGTAGGGGTACCATCGGCCGCGCGCGCGCGTAATGCCTTCCTTGATCGAGAGCAGCGTCTGCATGGCCGGGCCGCCGAGGCAGACCAAAAAATCGGGGTTCGCGAGCTCGATCTGGCGGCGGATGAACGGCAGGCAGATCGCGGTTTCTTGCGGGGTTGGGGTGCGGTTGCCGGGCGGCCGCCACGGCACGACGTTGGCGATGTAAGCGCTGGTGCGATCGAGTCCGATCGCCGCCATCATCAGATCGAGAAGTTTGCCGGAACGGCCGACGAAGGGACGGCCGACGGTGTCTTCGTCATAGCCCGGCGCCTCGCCAACGAACATTACGCGGCTTCCCGGATTGCCGTCGGCAAAAACGAGTTGCGTTGCGGTCGCGCGCAGTGCGCAGCCTTCGAAAGCTTCGAGCAGTGCGCGCAGCTCGTCCAGCGTCTGCGCGGTTCGCGCGGCCTCACGTGCGGCCATCACCGCGGCCTCGGGCGAAGCCGGCGCAGGCGAGCTTGCCTCGCCTTTGAGCGGCAGGGCTGGGGAGGACGAGCTTCTGCCGACGGAAGGTGACGCAATCTCTGGCTTCTCCCGCCGCCTGGCGGGGGCCTCACCAAGGGGGGACGCAGCGGCAGGAGCGTTTCGCGGGACGGCTTCTTCCGCCATGCGGTCGACCGGCTCCTCGCCAAGGAGCGCGTCGGCGCCGGCGTCGAGGTAGAAAGCGAGGAGCTCGCGCGCTTCTTTGTGCTGGGGAATCACGGGAATCCGGCAATTGTCATCGGCAATTGTGCCCGGCGGCATTCTTGGGCGATTGTCATCGCAATAATTTCGTGAACAATCGCCGTCAACCGTCCGGGAAACGGAGCAGGCCATGACTATAGCGGAGCTTCCGGCCCGGGAGGCGATGGAATTCGACACCGTGATCGTCGGCGCGGGGCCGGCCGGCCTTGCCGCAGCGATCCGGCTCAAGCAGCTCGCGCCCGACAAGTCCGTCGTGGTGGTGGAGAAAGGCTCCGAGGTCGGCGCGCATATCCTGTCCGGCGCGGTGGTCGATCCGATCGGCCTCGACAGCCTCATTCCGGAATGGCGCGGCGAAGATACGCCGATCAAGACCGCGGTTACCGCGGACCGCTTTTATGCGCTCGGCGCCTCAGGCGCGCTCCGGCTGCCGCTCGCTCTGATGCCGCCGCTAATGGGCAATCACGGCAATTTCATCGTCTCGCTTGGCGACGTCTGCCGCTATCTGGCGAAGAAAGCCGAAGCCTTGGGCGTCGAAATCTATCCGGGCTTTGCTGCCGCGGAAATCCTGTTCGAGAATGATGCGGTTACCGGCGTCGCCACCGGCGACATGGGCGTCGCCAAGGACGGTCACCACAAGGCCGGTTTCGCCCGCGGCATGGAACTGCGCGGCAAATACACGCTGTTCGCTGAAGGTGCGCGCGGCAGCCTGTCCAAGGTGCTGATCGAACGCTTCGGGCTGCGGCGAGATCGCGAGCCGCAAAAATTCGGCATCGGCCTCAAAGAGCTCTGGCAGGTCGCGCCGGCGCGATTCCAGAAGGGCCTGGTGCAGCACACGCTTGGCTGGCCGCTCGACAACCGCACTGGCGGCGGCTCGTTCCTTTATCACTACGACGACAATCTCGTCGCGGTCGGCTTTGTTGTCCACCTTAATTACCGCAACCCGTATCTGTCGCCGTTCGAAGAGTTCCAGCGCTTTAAGACGCACCCGCTGGTCCACGACACGTTCGCCGGCGGCAAGCGCATTTGCTACGGCGCGCGCGCCATCACCGAGGGCGGCTGGCAGTCGGTGCCGAAGCTTTCGTTTCCGGGCGGCGCGCTGATCGGCTGCGCTGCGGGCTTCGTCAACGTGCCGCGCATCAAGGGCTCGCACAACGCCATATTGTCGGGGATGCTGGCGGCCGAGCATGTCGCCTCAGCGCTCGCTGCCGGCCGCGGCAATGACGAACTGGCCGGCTACGAGAATGCGTGGCGCGCCTCGCCGGTCGGGCACGATCTATGGCGGGTGCGCAACGCCAAGCCGTTATGGTCGAAATTCGGCACTTTCGCCGGCATCGCACTCGGCGGTCTCGATATGTGGACCAACACCATCGGGTTTTCGCTGTTCGGCACGCTCAAGCACGGCAAGCCCGATTACGCGACGCTGGAACCCGCTGCGAAATGCCGGCGCATCGCTTATGCCAAACCGGATGGCAAACTGACCTTCGACCGGCTGTCGTCGGTCTATCTGTCGAACACCAATCACGAGGAAGACCAGCCGGTCCATCTTCTGGTACGCGACCCGGTCCTGCAAAAAACCTCGGAGCACGACGTCTATGGCGGGCCGTCGGCGCGCTATTGCCCGGCTGGCGTCTATGAATGGGTCGAGCAGGCGGGCCAGCCGCGCTTTGTCATCAACGCGCAGAACTGCGTCCATTGCAAAACCTGCGACATCAAGGACCCGAACCAGAACATTACCTGGGCGCCGCCGGAAGGTGGCGGCGGACCGAATTATCCGAATATGTGATTGGGCAAGCGGCGCGTTATGGCGGCGATGCCAATGCCGCGATTTTGCCGCCGTTGCGGCTTAAAAGCCTGGCCTGACGCGGGAACGCGGGGGCAAACGCAGGGCACTAGGATAGGCTTTGCGTCCTTGCGGCGTTGCGGCAAAAGGATCATTCTCGCGCGAACCTATAGCAGCATCGGGCGTGCGATTCCCGCTTCGCCGATCGAGTTCGTCAGCCAATGGAGATCTCGTGACTTATTCGCTGCCCCGGCATGCCGCCCTTGTTGGTATCGCCCTAGCCTTTGCTCTGTCTTCAGCGCTCGCGGCCGAAACGCCGGCGCAGGAGCAGCTTTCGCCTGACAACGCCGCCGGCAGCTATCTGGCCGCCCGGCACGCTTCGGCGGAGCGCGACGAGAGCGCTGCGGCCGCCTATTACCTCGACGTGCTGAAGCTTGATCCGCACAATCCCGATCTCCTAAGTCGCGCCTTTCTCTCCGAGCTGACCGACGGCGATATCGACGATGCCAGCAAGCTCGCCGACAGGCTGCTTGCCATTGATCGCAGCGATCGCGTTGCGCGGCTCGTGGTCGGTATTCGCGAACTGAAGAAGAAACGTTACGCGGCAGCTCACGAGGACTTTTCCCAGTCGGTGCGCGGTCCGGTCACCGATTTGACCGCGACGCTGTTGTCGGCGTGGGCGCTCGCCGGCCAGGGCGATAGCCGTGCAGCCGTCGAGCTGATGGATAAGCTGTCAGGTCCAGATTGGTACGGCGTCTTTAAGGATCTGCATGCCGGGCTCATCCTCGACGCCGCCCACGACACCAAGGCGGCCGGCAAGCGCTATGCCAGCGCGTACAACGCCGACCCCACCGCACTGCGGACGGTAGAGGCCTATGGCCGCTACCTGTCGCGTACCGCCAGCAAGGACGATGCGCTCAAGGTCTATCAGGGTTTCGCCAAGGAGCTGCCGAACCATCCGGTCATCGATGAGGAGATGAAGCAGATCTCCGACGGCCAGAAGCTGCCGCCGCTCCTCGATACGCCCCAGGCCGGCGCCGCCGAGGCCTTGTACGGGCTCGGCGCTTCGATCGGACGACGCGGCGGCGAAGATCTCGCGCTCATCTATCTGCAGCTCGCGCTTTATCTTCAACCGTCGCACGCAATGGCGCTGCTGTCGCTCGGCGACCTCTACGAGGATCTCAAGAAGCCTGATCTCGCCATCAAGGCCTATGAGCGGGTACCCGCGAGTTCGCCGCTGTCGCGCAATGCCCAAATCCAGCTGGCGGTCGATCTCGACGCCCTCGATCGCACCGATGATGCCAAGAAGCTGCTCGACAAAGTCATCGCCGCAAATCCCAAGGATACCGACGCCATCATCGAGCTCGGCAACATCCAGCGCGGACGCAAGGAATTTGCCGACTGCGGCAACACCTACAGCAAGGCTATCGACGCCGTGCCGAACCCGCAGAAATCGAACTGGGTCATGTTCTATTTCCGCGGCATTTGCTACGAGCGCTCGAACCAGTGGCCGCTAGCCGAAGCCGACATGAAGAAGGCGCTTCAGCTCTATCCCGACCAGCCGCTGGTTCTGAATTATCTCGGCTATTCGTGGGTCGACAAGGGCGTCCATCTCGACGACGGCATGGACATGATCCGCAAGGCCGTCGAGCAGCGGCCGGACGACGGTTACATCGTCGACTCCCTGGGTTGGGCCTATTTCCGCACCGGCAACTACGACGAGGCGGTCAAGAATCTCGAGCGCGCCGTGGAGCTCAAGCCGGAGGATCCGACGATCAATGATCATCTCGGCGACGCCTACTGGCGGGTCGGACGGACGCTGGAGGCGCACTTCCAGTGGTCGCAGGCGCTTGACCTCAAGCCGGAGCCGGAGGACGTGCCGAAGATCCAGGCCAAGATGGAACACGGGCTGCCGTCCAATGCCTCGTCGGCTGCCGACAACGCCAAGCCGAACGCCCCAGCCGACGCCGACAAGGCAAATTCGGCGGATGCCGACAAGGCCAAGAAGACCGGCAACGGCGGGTGAGCCTCCGCCTTGCCCGTTGCGCTTGTTGAGAACGCGCCCGCGAAGGTCAATCTGACGCTGCGGGTCCTCGCCCGCCGCGCCGACGGCTATCACGAAATTTCGAGCCTGGTGGCATTCGCCGACTTTGCCGACCGCCTGACATTCACGCCGGGCGGCGTGCTGACGTTGTCGGTCGGCGGTCCGCGCGCGGCACAAGCTGGCTCCGACGCCGACAATCTGGTGCTCAAGGCGTCGCGCGCGCTCACGGCGCGGATGCCCGATGTCATTTTGGGCGCGTTTTATCTCGAAAAGAATTTGCCGGCTGCAGCCGGAATAGGCGGCGGCTCGTCTGATGCCGCTGCGGCGCTGCGGCTTCTGGCGCGGGCGAACAATCTTTCGGCCGACGATCCGCGCCTCTACGACGCCGCCCGCTCTACCGGCGCGGACGTACCGGTCTGTCTGGATCCACGGCCGCGGCTGATGTGGGGCGTCGGCGAAAAGCTTTCGCCGCCGCTTGCGTTGCCGCCGCTTGCTGCCGTGCTGGTGAATCCGGGTGTCGCGGTCGCGACCAAGGACGTCTTTGCCGGCTGGACGCCCGCCGCCAAGGCAGCTCCGCCGTTCGATTTCGCGGCAGTGGAAAAAACTCAGGACTGGGAAATATTCTTGCAGTCGCTGGCGCGGGAAACGAACGATCTCGAAGCGGCGGCGATCAAGCTGGCGCCGGCCATCGCCCAGGTGATCGGCGCGTTGCGCGCGCTCACTGGCTGCCGCCTTGCCCGCATGTCCGGCTCCGGGGCGACATGCTTTGGAATTTTCGATACCGCAGCGGCGGCGCGAAATGCGGCGGCAGCGCTGAACGTCAAATATCCGCAATGGTGGATACGCGCTGCGACGCTCGGCTAATGCGTCCGCGCGATACAGAAATTCACGGTTTCGACCAGCGCCGCCTTCATCTCCGAGTCGGGAAATAGCGCCAGCGCGTCGCGCGCAATGGCGCCATAGTGATGGGCGCGTCCGATCGTGTCTTCGAGCGCGCGGTGCTTGACCATCAGCCCGATGGCGCGTTCGAGATCGCTGTCCTTGGCCTCGCCGCGTTCCAGCGTGCGCCGCCAGAATGCGCGCTCATCGTCGCTGCCGCGGCGAAACGCGAGCACGACCGGCAGCGTGATCTTGCCCTCGCGGAAGTCATCGCCGATGTTCTTGCCGAGCCGCGATGCGGCGCCGCCATAGTCGAGCACGTCGTCCACCAGCTGAAACGTGATGCCGAGATTCATGCCGAACGAGCGGCTGGCGGCGGCTTCCGCCTTCTGCCGCGCCGACAGCGCCGGGCCGACTTCGCAGGCCGCGGCGAACAGTTCGGCGGTCTTGGCGCGGATCACCGCGATATATTCGTCTTCCGTCGTCGCCGTGTTCTTGGCGGCCGCAAGCTGCATGACTTCGCCTTCGGCGATTATGGCGGCGGCGGCGGACAGAATCTCGAGCGCTTTGAGGCTGCCGACCTCGACCATCATCTTGAAGGCCTGGCCGAGCAGGAAATCGCCCACCAATACGCTTGCCTCATTGCCCCACAGCATGCGCGCGGCGAGCCGGCCGCGCCGCAGTTCGCTCTCGTCGACCACGTCGTCGTGAAGGAGCGTCGCGGTGTGCATGAATTCGACGGCGGCGGCGAGCTTGATGTGGCCGTCGCCGGCGTAGCCGGCGAGCCGCGCCAAAGCCAGCGTCAGCATCG
>Ga0335078_10009108_pt1 | contig 14722 bp, 12 predicted proteins | sample Lox_Sample_32_FD_206711 | JGI IMG/M metagenome (GOLD analysis project Ga0335078, IMG submission 206711) | Soil microbial communities from Loxahatchee National Wildlife Refuge, Florida, United States - Lox_Sample_3.2 | ecosystem: Environmental > Terrestrial > Soil > Wetlands | place: USA...
GCTGCAGAAGAATGTTGTGTACCGCAGCGGACTTTGTCCAGACTGCACCGGCAGCACACCGGTCGGCTTATGGGAGTGGTATTGCCACACCTGTACCGTGCAGTACAACGAATCCTACGCGAATGAAAGCTGGGATGGCGACGGAGGGGACTTCGACATCGATTATTACAACGACAACAACGTCGTGCAGTATAACTATGGCCACGACTCAGCAGGTTATTGCGTGGCTTTCTTCGGCGCCGGCGGCAGGGCCACGCACGACAGCGTTTTTCGCTACAACGTCTGTTCTCATGACGGTCAAAGGAGTGACCTGTCGAAGCAAGGCGAGGTCTTCATCCATACGTGGAATGGCGGCTCGCTCGATGGGGTCGAGATCTACAACAATACGTTCTATTGGGATCCGGCATCCAGTGCGGCTGCACTCAGCGTCAGCGATGCGACATTCTCAGGCAACGGCCCACTTTTTTTCAAGAACAACATTATTTACGCTACCGTTCCGGGAATGACTCAGACGATCTCCAAGTTAGCCCTGGACCACAACGTCTATTGGACGACTGCGGCATCTGCGCCCACCTGGAGAGTTGACGGCACCACCTACGCAAGCATCAGTGCCTACCAGGCGGCGACCAAGCAGGATCTCCATAGCTACTATGCCGACCCAATGCTGAACCGTCCGACCTATCACGGCATCGGGACGCCTACCACTGCCTTCCAGTTGCTCCCCAAGTCACCGGCCGTCCATACAGGAACCGACGTATGCAACGAGGTCAGTGGATGCTCGATGGGTACTCAAGATTTCTGGGGGTATCACCGGCCTGCCACTTCTGTGCATAACATTGGGGCCTACGAGGGGCCGTGATAATTACGGCGGAGCCTCGGGGGTCTCCTATCAAGCTGAAGTTCCTCACTGTGATCCCAATCACAGACTGCACGGTCAGAGCAGACCATCATGTCTGAGAGTATTTATGCTGGATTCTATTTTCGCTGCAATGCGGCAGAGCGTCATCGATGGGACGCCCGACACCGCTTCTGAGCTGGCGCGGCAGGCCATCGCCGCAGGCACCCCGCCGCTCTCTGCAATCAACAACGGTTATGTCCCTGGCATGCACGACGTGGGCGAGCAATTTGCCCGAGGACAGATGTTTCTGCCCGATATGATGGCTTCCGCCGAGGCCATGCGCGCTGCCATGGCTGTGCTTGAGCCGGAATTGAAGAAACAGGGCGCGGAACGCCCCTTGGCGGGTATTGTGCTTCTCGGGACCACAAAAGGGGACATCCACGAGATCGGGAAGATTCTCGTCGGAACGCTGCTGACTGCACATGGCTTTCTCGTGCACGATCTGGGAGTGGACATTCCGGGTGAGACGTTTGCCGCCAAAGCGCGTGAACTTCGCGCCGATATTGTCGGCGTATCGGCACTGTTGACTACGACCATGCGCAATCAGAAAGGCGTTATCGAGTCGCTGGAGAAGGCAGGGCTGCGCTCGCAGGTCAAAGTGATGGTGGGAGGTGCCCCGGTGACGCGCCGCTGGGCGGAAGAGATCGGCGCCGACGGATACGCCAAGGATGCGATGAGCGCGGTTGCCCTCGCCCGCGAATTGATGGAACAGAAGAGCCGCAGCCTGGCTGCGGAACCGGCATGAGACCAAGACTGGAACTCCTCGGCAGGCCACTCATCGAACGCGTTCTTGCAGAAGCGTTCCAGCTCATCCAGGATCCGGGCGTGCGTGTCGCACCCTATGTGGTTGAGCTGCTGCGCAGCGGTGGCATAGAGGTTGCGGATGGGATCGCTCACATTCCGCAAGCACAAGCGCAGCGTCTGCTTGCTCTCGCTCCTCATGAGTTCTTCCTTTATGACCGTGGTGGCACGCGGACAGTTCATTACGGAGGCGATCACGTTCACTTCGATCCGGGCTCGTCTTGCCTGAATATTCTTGATCCCGCCACCAAGGAAACCCGTCCGGCGAAATCCCACGACCTGGTTGAGTTGGTGCAGGTGGCGGAAATGTTGCCTCAGTTCGCCGCCCAGTCCACGGCCATGGTGTGCAATGACATCCCGCAGGAAATCGGAGACTGGTACCGTCTGTTGCTGGTGCTTTGGTATTCGGAAAAGCCCGTGGTCACTGGTGCCTTCTCGGCCTCCAGTCTGCATACGCTGATCGAACTACTCGCCATCGAAAGCGGAGGTTACGATGCCCTTCGCCGGCAACCCCGGGCTATTTTCGATGTCTGTCCCTCGCCGCCGCTGAACTGGTCGGAGTTCGCCTCGCAGAACTTGGTCGATCTGGCGCGGAACGGTGTGCCGGCGGAGATCGTCAGCATGCCGCTGGCAGGCGCAACGGCTCCGGTGACTCTCGCCGGTTCGGTCGTGCAGCACGCTGCCGAGTGCATCAGCGGGATCGTGATTCATCAACTGGCACGACCCGGAGCACCCATCGTTTGGGGAGGAGCCCCGGCAATCTTTGACATGCGCACGGGAAAGACCCCCATGGGAGCCATCGAAACTGCGATGCTCGATGTGGCGTGTGCGGAGGTGGGAAAGTATCTCGGCCTGCCAACGCACGCGTATATGGTAGCTGGGGACGGCAGATTGATCGACGCGCAGGTCGAGATGGAGAGCGGCATGTCGGCAGTGCTGGGGGCGCTGGCTGGAATCAACATGATCTCGGGCGCAGGAATGCTGGATTTTCTGGCCTGTCACAGCCTGGAAAAGCTGGTGATCGATGCCGAAGCAATTGCCTCCGCACAGCGTCTTATCGACGGCATCGAGCCGCGCACCGAATCGCTGGCTGTAGCGATGTTCGCGCAGACGGGATTGCATGGCGATTTCCTGAAGTTGAAAGAAACCCGCACGCTCTTCCGTAAAGAGCAGCACTTTCCCTCCGCCATCATCGACCGCGGCTATTCCCATGGGAACGGTACAGACTGTGGAATTCTGGACCGCGCGGAGAAGAGGGTCGAGGAACTACTGTCGGCTTACGAACGCCATGCATTGGCACCGGAGTGCGAGGAGGAAATGACCGCTTTCGCGCAACGCGAAGGCAGAAAAGCGGGGTTAGAAGGACTGCCCGGGATTCTCCGCCCGGAGTACGCGTAGCGAGCCTTCCATGAAATGGCCCGGTTAACCAAGATGTCCAGCAGTTTTTCCAACCGGGCTCAAACCTGAGCATCGCCGGCAATGTCGTACAGCGTGGCCAGTGCGTCCACGCACGGGTGGTTCCTTTGACGCAAGCAGGTGTCTATGATTAGATACCCGATTGAGCCGGAGGAGGGCGATGGACACGAAATATTCGCTCTCATAGAAGAGTCGCCCGAATAGACGAGAAGGAATTCGCAATATGAATATTCCGTTGCTTGATCTGAAGGCTCAATACGCAGCCATCAAAGTTGAGGTTGACGCCGCCATCGCCGAGGTACTCGCTTCTCAGCAATTTATTCTCGGTCCCGAGGTCGAGAAGTGCGAGAATGAAATCGCCTCCTACTGTGCCTGCTCCTATGCGGTTGGAATGTCTTCCGGCACCGATGCGCTTCTGGCCTGTCTCATGGCCGAGAATATAGGTAGCGGTGATGAGATTATCACTACTCCGTACAGTTTCTTTGCGACTGCAGGGGCGATAGCCCGCTTGGGTGCCACCCCCGTTTTTGTCGACATCGACCGGAACACCTACAATCTTGATGTTTCACAGGTCGGGTCGAAAATCACACCGCGCACACGAGCTATTATCCCTGTGCATCTCTACGGGCAGATGGCCGACATGGATGCCGTGACGCGCATCGCAAACCAGCACGGTTTAGTGATAATTGAGGACGCAGCCCAAGCGATAGGCGCCGAATATAAGGGGCGTCGTGCCGGTTCAATCGGGCATTACGGTTGCCTCTCATTTTTTCCTTCGAAGAACCTGGGAGCAGCCGGTGACGCCGGCATGGTGGTCACCAACGATGCTCAGCGCCGCGACAAGCTACGTTGCCTGCGCGGGCACGGCGCTCAGCCCAAGTACTACCACAAGATCATTGGCGGCAATTTCCGACTTGACGCATTGCAGGCAGCCCTGATTTCCGTCAAGTTGCCCCATCTGGACGAATGGACAGCCCGTCGCCAGCGGAACGCCAGAACGTACGATCAGTTGTTTGCGGAGAGTGGTTTACCGATCGGACGGCCGGCGGTTGTCACCGATCGTCACATCTTCAATCAGTACGTTGTCCGCACCTCCAGACGCGATGAATTGCAGGCTTATCTGAAACAGAAGGGAATCGGCACGGAAGTCTACTATCCCGTAGCATTGCATTTGCAGGAGTGTTTTTCCTATCTCGGATATAGGCCAGGCGCATTCCCGGAGAGCGAGCGCGCTGCGAATGAGACCCTGGCTCTGCCAATTTATCCCGAGCTTACACAGCCGCAGATCGAATATGTGACCACATGTGTATGCGAGTTTGTCGCGGGGAAGGTCAACCAAACTGCCACGGAGCTGGTGGCGCCGCGCAGTCACTAGCCTGTTAGTGTTGCGGCTGGACCCAGGCGGCGAAGTTCTGGCCGTCGATCGATTTTGCTTCCGTTGGCATCTGATTCCGCGCAAAAGCACTTATCAGTTCTGGGCAGGTACGCTCTGCAGCTCTGCCGGCTTCAGCAGATCCGGTTCAGGGAGATAGCCACGAATGGCAAAGTAGAGGACGTAGACGTGGCAGATAAACGGAACCACAAACGCATATCGGATATTACTCATGTCCGAAATATAGCCCATGATGGCGGGAAAAATTGCCCCGCCAATGATCGACATCACCAATAAAGAGGATCCGAGTTTGGTGTGAGGTCCGAGGTGCTTAATGCTCAGAGCGAAAATCGTAGGAAACATGATGGAGTGAAAAAATCCGAGCAGAACCAGCGACCAAATGGGCGCCCCGCCTGTTCCCAGCAATACAATCGTCAGGCAGGTCAAAGAGGCAGCTGCGAACAACGAAAGCATGCGTGGTGCCGGGATATGCTTCATGACAGCGGAGCCGGCAAATCTGCCGATCATGAATCCCAGTAAGTGCAGCTTGAGATAGTTGGCGGCATGTTTTTCCGGGAGCCCCGGCATGTTGAATTGGGCAAAGCGAATGACAAAACTTGCTGCGCCAACTTGCGCACCCACATAAAAAAACTGTGCCAATACGCCCCTCAGCAGATGTTTGTAGGGCCAGAGGCCCTTGAGGCCAGTATCCGTCGTCAACCCGTCCCCGTCTTCTTCCACAATCTCCGGAAGATTGGAGAAAAAGATGAGAACCGCGACCGCAAGAAACAGTCCGGTGATCACCAGATACGGCATCTTAACCGTGCTGGCTTCGGCCACCTGGTAAGCCTGCAGCTGAGCGGGACTCATTGCCGAGAGTTGGGCGCGCGTGTGCTCCACACCGGTGAGGATGAAGGCAGCCCCGATGATGGGCGTTACCACCGCTCCCACTGAGTTGAATGACTGAACCAGATTCAAGCGGCGCTCGGAACTTTCCGGCGGGCCCAGAATGGTGACATAGGGATTGGCCGCGACCTCCAGAACGCCTTGGCCGCAGGCCATTACAAATAATGCAAACAGAAAAAAACCATAGACTCGGATCGAGGCGGCTGGGATAAACAGCAATGTCCCGGTAGCGCAGGTGAGGAGCCCCACCAGAATTCCCCGTTTGTAACCGATTTTTTCCATCAGCCAGCCGGCCGGCAATGCGGCCAGAAAGTATCCTCCGAAAAATGCGGTTTGGATGAGCGACGATCGGAAGTCGGAGAGGTGAAACGCCTTTTTCAGATGAGGAATAAGGATGTCATTCAGATTGACCCCGAGCGCCCAGAGGAAAAACAGGCTGGTTACCAGAATTAAAGGCAAAACGAAGCGGCGATCGGTAATCGGGGCGGAGGAATCTGTCATTTCGTTCCTGTCAGGTTAAAGCGCGGTCGAGATGCACGTACCCGCCGTCCACAAATAAATGTTGTCCGGTGATATGGCCAGCTCTGGATGAGATAAGGAAGACCACCATGGCGGCGATCTCGTCGGGCGTGGTCATGCGGTGGGCGAGGGGAATCTTCGCGACCACGTGCTTCAGTTGTTGTTCCGGGTCGGGGAAGGTATCGAGCCATTGTCGATACAGAGGCGTCATGACCTCCGCTGGTACAACTGCGTTCACACGAATTTCGTAGGAAAGCAGTTCTGCCGCCCATTCGCGGGTCATGCCCAGAATCGCGCTTTTGGACGCCACATATCCCGAAGTCCCGCCCTGTCCGGTGACTGCTGTCTTTGAACTGATGTTGACGACTGAGCCCGAGGAGCGCTTCAAATGAGGCAGCGCGTAATGGGTCATGTTGTAGTAATGCAGGAGATTGCGTTCAAGCGAGCGCACAAATTCCGCCGGGTTACCGCCTTCAAGACCGACTTTGTCGTTGATGCCTGCATTATTTACCAGAGCGTCGATGCCGCCAAACGCCGCGACTGTCTGCTCTATCGCAGAGCGGCAGTTCTCTGAGGGCAGAAGATCGAGCGGTATGAACCGTGCAGAAAGGCCTTGGGCAGCTAGGCCCCGCTGCAGTTGCTCACATGCCACGGCGTCTTTGTCCACGCCGACTGCCAGCGCACCCTCCTGTGCCAATGTTTTCGTGATGGCAGCGCCAATCCCCTTCGCGCCGCCAGTCACAATGACAACCTTATCTCGCAGTCCCAGATCCATGCAGTCCAATGGGCACGCTGGTGCAGTGAAATCGCCCTTATCCTCGCAGATTAAAGAATCCTCCGTCGATGGGGTAATCGGATCCAGTGATGAACGACGCTTCTTCTGAGCACAAAAAGAGCGCCAGGCTGGCGACTTCCTCCGGCTGAGCCATTCGTCCGATGGGCTGCGATTTTTCCAGCCTCTCAAACATCTCCTGCTCTTTTCCCGGATAGTTCTTGCGCAGAAAGCCATCCACGAAAGGTGTGTGGACGCGCGCCGGAGAAATGCAGTTACATCGAATGTTGTACGCCAGGTAATCTTTCGCCACCGAATAGGTCATGGCGACCACCGCTCCCTTGCTCATGGAATAGGCAAAGCGGTCGGCCAGCCCCGACGTTCCGGCAATGGACGCCATGTTTAAGATGACGCCGCCTCCATGGCTCTTCATGTGAGCGATAGAAGCGCGCATGCAATGGTAGATGCCCTTTACATTGACACTAAAGATTTTGTCAAAATCCGGTTCCGTAGTTCCTTCCAGGTTGCCGACATGAGAGATGCCCGCGTTGTTCACCAGGATATTTAAGCGTCCCTCTTGAAAAACTTTCGCAAACGCCGAGGCCACGCTTTCTTGCCGGCTCACGTCGCAGGCGTAGGCCTTGGCGCTGCCCCCCGCCGCTGCGATCTCGCCGACCACTTTTGCGGACTCCTTGTCGTCAATATCAAGCAGGCACACGTACGCTCCACTGGCGGCAAAGCGCCTGGCCACGGCCCGGCCGATGCCGCTGGCGCCGCCGGTAACCACCGCCAGCCGGCCGTCTAGCCGGAAAGAGCTGGAGTTTTCTGTCAGAGAATGCCTCACTTTCGAGTCTGCCCTAATATCCTACTTGGATTCTTCAGGAGCGTCCGCTAATTCTTACCTCTCAGGAAAATGAGTATTGCCCTCCTGATCAATCTCAACAGGTTGCTTCATGGGAACCTACACCAGCCGGCAGATACTCAAGAATTATCTTGACCCCAGCAGAGTGCAAGCTTGCGAGTCCCCTATTTAGTGTTCACACTTATCCGTACTGAACTGGCGCTGTGAGTCTTGCTCGCGTCAACGCCGCTGCCTTCTCGAACTACATAGTATTGATTCGTTGGAAGGTCGGAGAGTGTCTCCGCCAAACCGCTGGGCCAGGAGATCGCGATTCTCTCCGCTTTAGAAGCCTTTCCCAGTCCGAAATGCAGCCGCAGATCGCTCTGCGAAATGTAGCCACCTCCGCTACGCACTTCTTGCGCACGTTTTTCACTGCCCTGTTGCAGGGTAACCAAAGCGCCGACCGCCGCGCGATTCGATTTCACTCCAACCAGTTGTATGCTGATCCAGTTGCCCACCGAGGCAGTGTTGTAATAGAGGGATGGCCGTTCGTTCATGTTGTTCACCACTGCCTCTAGATGACCGTCGTTGAACAAATCAGCCAGGGCCAGCCCTCGGCCCGAATGTGGATCACTGAGAGCTGAGCCCGCTTCCGCAGTGATATTGGCAAAAGTCCCGTCGCGCAGATTGTAATACGCAACTTTGGGTTCGCGATAACTGGTGCCCAGTCCTTTGCCATCTACCTCGGGATAGACGTGGCCATTGGCCATCAGGATTCCCGGCCAGCCGCTATTGTCGAAGTCGTAGAATTGAACGCCCCATCCCAGCAAGTTCCTGATCCTGCCAACACCGGCGCTGTAGGTGACGTCATCAAAGTTGTTGTCACCACGGTTGAGATAAAGGGTGGGGGTGTCGTCGCTAAAATTGGTCTTGATGATGTCTTGGCGCCCGCTGTGGGTAAAGTCGTCGGCCGAAAGACCCATGCCGGCCTGCTCCGATCCGTCTTCGTTGTATGCGACGCCGGCTTTCTTGCCGATGTCAGTGAATGTTCCATCGCGGTTGTTGTGATAGAGAATGCTAGCCGTAGAGTCGCACGCCACGTAGACGTCAGGCCAGCCATCCTGATCGAAATCGCCAGTGAGGGAAGTGAATCCGTAACACCCCGTGGTATTCAAAATGCCGGATTTCTGTGAGACATCAGTGAACGTGCCATCGCCGTTATTGTGATAAAGCGCGTTCACTCCCGGCTTGAGCCCTCGCGGCCCGCACATGACGTTAATGCCCTTCCACTGGCACCATGGTCCGTCTCCGGGCCGGGGCACCGAATCGTAGCGAAAGTCCACGTAGCGGACCACCAGGATATCTGCTTTCCCGTCGCGGTCGTAATCGAGAAAACTACAGCCGGTGCTCCACTCGTCCCGGGATGTCGTCAGCCCGGACTTGACGGTCACGTCGGTGAACGTGCCGTCCCCATTGTTTCGATACAGGGCATTCTGTCCCCAATAGGTCACCAGCAAGTCGAGAAACCCGTCGTTGTCATAGTCGCCGACGCATGCCCCTTGCGCCCAGCCGGAGCGTGTCAGTCCCGCCTGAGCTGTGACATCGGAAAACGTGCCATCGTGATTATTGTGGTAAAGGTGGCCGGTGGGAGCCCGCTCCTTGGCGAACCCCTCAACCGTTGAGCCGTTAGGCAGGAAAATGTCCGGCCATCCATCGTTATCATAGTCAAAAATGACCGCACCGTTGCCGGTGGTTTCGATGATGAATTCCTTGTGAGCATCTCCGCCGAAAACGTTGAGTGCTGTGAGGCCAGCCTGTTGGGCGATGTCCTCGAAGTGCACCGGGCCGGGCTTCACCTTCTGCGTCTCCGGTTTTGCCGTCTGAGCTGCAAGCCATGTGGTCAGCGCCGAAAGCAGGAATAAAGGCAAGAACAGCTTTGGCCTTCGTCGGAGAAGGATCACTGGAACATCTTAATGCAGACGACTCTTTCGCGCTCCTGGCCACGAACTTGCGTCCCACCGAGGCCTGTTCGCTATGGACGTGGGAGTTTCAGGGACTGAACGTCTTCACCCACATACAAACAGTTTGTCCGCCGCAACTCTACTCTGGTAGAGTTTGCCCTTCGGCGACAATTGCGAAAGCATCTTCGTCAAGCCGGTCTTGATCGGCGATACTATTTACGCTATGCGCCGAAGTTTTGGGAAGTTCAAAGATTCACAGCAACGCAAAACAGAATCGTCATGACGCAAACTGCGACCCTTACATCCAGGCTGAAGGCTTGCTACTCCGGGGCGGTCTACGATGTCCTGCGAGGGAAGGGATATCTTCAGCAGACCCTGCCGCAATATATCCGGCCGCTGAACATACAACAAAAACTCGCGGGGCCGGTTTTTACGATCCAGGGCAAACGCGATGACTCGCTGGATGCTCACCAGAGCCTGCTTAAATGGTGTGAGCTTTTGTCGAAAGCGCCCGCCAACCGCGTTCTTGTCTGCCAGCCCAATGACCATACTCTCTCCCACATGGGGGAATTGTCCTCGGAAACGCTGGTTTACAAGAAGGTGCTAGGCTATATCGTGGATGGTGGTTGTCGCGACTCGGCGTTTATTGAAAACCTGGGATTTCCGGTTTTCTGCAAGTACTTCACGCCCGTTGACATCGTGGGCAAGTGGGCGGCAACAGCATTTGCAGAGCCGATTCGGATCGGTGACGTCACTATCCGCACGGAGGATTATGTGCTGGCGGATCGCGACGGCATTGTGATCATCCCAGGCACGATGGCCGAGGAAGTTGTGGAGCAAACCGAAGAAGTTCTCAGGACGGAGAATCTGGTGCGGAAGTCAATTCTGCAAGGAGTGGATCCCGTCGAGGCGTATTTGAAGTTTGGAAAGTTCTAGATGCAAACCGAGGGGAAATCCCGCAAGCTGTTGCGCATTCATCGCGATGACAATGTGTTGATCGTGGTGACCGCGGTCAAACCCGGAGATCGCGATCTCATCGACGGCCAGGAAGTCGTATTTACTGAGAATATTGCCATCGGTCACAAGGTCGCTGCCAGGCCGATGAGGCCGGGGGACAAAGTGTACAAGTGCGGGGTGCCGATCGGTTCAGCGAAGCAAGCCATTCCGGCCGGAGCTCACATCCACCTGCATAATTTGAAGAGCGACTATATCGCCACCTATACACTGGATAAGGACAATGTCTTCGTCAAATAACTCGTCTGGTCTGCAGGGTTTTCTCCGCAGCGACGGCAGAAAAGGCATCCGCAACAGCATTGTGGTTGCATATCTCGTGGAGTGCGCTCACCACGTGGCGCGCGAGATCGTCGATGCGTTTAAAGGTCAGCCAGTTCATCTGATCGGATTTGGAGGCTGCTATCCGAATGCATACGCCGACCGCATGATGAACACGTTGTGTACCCACCCCAACGTTGGAGGAGCGTTGCTGCTGTCGCTGGGGTGCGAAAGTTTCAATCGCCATCGTCTGGCGCAAAATATCGCGAAGACAGGCCGGCCGGTGGATACTGTGGTCATCCAGCAAACGGGTGGGACGCGCAAGTCGATCGAAAGCGGAAAGGCGTTCGTGGAAAAAGCTTTGCAGCAGATCGAAAGCGTACCGCGTACTCCCCTTTACTTGAACGAGCTGGTCGTTGGAACGGTCTGCGGCGGCTCGGATGCCACCAGTGGAATTACCGCCAATCCGGCCGTCGGGCGCGCCTTTGATCTGTTGGTAGAGCAGGGTGCGGCCACGATCTTCGAGGAAACTGGAGAAATGATCGGACTCGAAGAAATCATGTCAGCGCGGGCCGTAACCTCGGAACTGGGCGAGGAATTAAGAAAATCAGTCGAGAAGGCGGCTCGTTACTACAAGGTCATGGGCCATGCCAGCTTTGCCCCCGGAAATGCCGAGGGCGGACTGACCACCATTGAAGAGAAATCCATCGGCGCTTACTGCAAGAGTGGAGATTCAGCCATCTCCGGGTTGATCAAGCCGGGTGATGTGCCTCCCAAAGGCGGCTTATACCTGCTCGATGTTGTCCCGGACGGCGAACCACGCTTCGGTTTTCCCAACATCAACGACAACGCGGAAATCGCCGAGCTGATCGCTTGCGGCTCTCACGTGATTTTGTTCACCACCGGTCGGGGCTCGGTTGTAGGCTCCGCAATTTCTCCGGTCATCAAAGTCTGTGCAAATCCCGAAACCTACGACCGCATGAGCGACGACATGGATGTCAACGCGGGAAGAATCCTGCGTCTGGAAGCCAGCGTCGACGAGGTTGGCCAGGAGATCTATGGTAAGGTGCTGGAAATCGCGGCGGGTGCGCAGAGCTGCTCCGAAAGCCTGGGACACCAGGAATTCGTGCTGACCTATAAGTCGTTTGAGCCTATCGGCCCGTCTTGCCTGCCCACGTAGGGCTCCAATCTTGAAGAACCATCATCCGCGCGGGGCATAGAGAACCGCGTCGCGCAAGCGTTATACTTGTGCTCAATGAAGCCGGCTCTGCGCCCCGCATTCGTCTTCTGGGTAGTCCTCTTAAGCATCGAGCTAGCAGGGCAAACCACAACTCCCGAATGGTGTCGCGCTCTTCCGCATACGGAATACAAGAGGTTCGAGCGTGTCGCCGTCAGCGACCCATGGTTCGAAGTTTACAAAGTCGGGCCTGCAGTCCTTGCCATCTACGAGCCCCATCAGTTTGAAGAGACGATCAGTTACCTGATTGTCGGGAACAGCCGCGCCCTGCTGTTCGATACCGGCATGGGCATTGGCGATTTGAAGAAGGTCACCTCCGAGCTGACCCGTCTGCCGGTTGTCGTATTGAATTCCCACACTCATAACGACCACGTCGGCGACAACTGGCAATTCGACACGATCTACGGGATGGATACCGACTTCACGCGCAAGAATGCCCAGGGCTCGCGGGAAGATGCGCAAGCCGAACTTGCGCCCGGTCAGGTTTGTGGTGAGCTGCCGAAGGGATTTGATCCGAAGACTTATGTCACCCGGCCATGGAAGATCACGTCGTACGTACACAATGGCGACCGCATCGATTTAGGTGGACGATCGCTCGAAGTTATCGCCACTCCCGGTCATACTCCGGATGCCCTCTCGCTTCTCGATCGCTCGGGTGGTCTGCTTTTCACCGGGGACACCTACTACCCGGCGCCGATCTGGCTTTATCGTCCGGAGACCGACCTTGAAGCCTATGGGGTTTCAATCCGTAGGCTCGCTGCCCTGGCGCCGCAAATTAAGATGGTACTGGGCGCTCACAACATCCCCGTTGCTTCCCCGTCGGTTCTTCCGCGGTTGGTCTCCGCCTATGAGGATGTCCGTGCCGGCAAGGTTGCCGCAGCTCCGTCTTCCGATGGCCAAGTGATCTACAAGGTGGGCGATATTTCATTCCTGATGCGCCGGCCTTGACGGAGTGGAGCTGCACACTCTGCAGACGTCTGCGGGTAGCCGGTGACGCGCGAGTAGAATGTAGAGCGCAATGGGCAGACACCATCTCGGATTACGCGGCTCAACGCTGTTGATCTTGCTGTGTTCCATATCCTTCGGGCAGAGTGCGAACTCTCAAAGGCATGCTCCGTCGAGAATCCTCACTCTTACTCATTCCGAGTATCTCGATCGAGTGCAGGCTATCTGGACCGCGCAGATGATTGCCCAGATGACCGGCGTGCGCTTCGAGCACCATTCGGCCTCGGTGCTTCCGTTCACTCCCCTGACTGAACCCAAAGGCTATGCGCCGGTCGATGACGATTATTACTACGAAATGGTCGCGGTTCGCGCGTTTGAGAAATATGGAATCGGGTTGACCGTGCAAGAACTCGGTCAACAATGGCTGGAGAACAACGCCGGTTCCTGGGGCTCAAGCGAGCAAGCGCTGCTTCTGCTGAAGCGCGGCATCCAGCCTCCAGATACCGGACATCCCCGTTACAACAAACTCTGGTGGACGATCGGCCCGCAGTTCAGCAGTGACGTTTATGGTGCGCTTGCTCCCGGCATGCCCAATGTGGCAGGCGAAATGGCGAGAAGGCTGGGGCACATTAACGGCTATGCGGAGGGCACTGACGGCGCGGTGTTCGTGGCGGGCATGATCAGCGCCGCCTTTGCCGTGCACGACCCGCACCTGATCGTACGCAAAGCGGCGTCGTTGCTCGATCCTCGCTCGCCTTACCGGCAATGCCTCGATCAGGTGATTGCCCTGGCGGAGGCCGGTAAAACTGCCGCTGAAGTTTTCCGTGCGGTAAACGAGCGTTGGGGAATCGAGTATCCGGCGACTAACAACGCCGTGGTCAACGGAGGAATTGTGGCGGCCGCGGTGTGGTTCGGTGAGGGCGACTTCAGCAAGACACTCCAGCTGGCCGTCCATGCTGCCGACTTTGCCGACACCGATTGCAACGCCGCTAACTCATCGTCGGTCGTTGCTGCCATTCATGGAATGGCAGCCCTGCCTGCCCGGGAAGTCGCCGAACTTCACGACCGTATCTACGGCGCCACCATGGGTGATTTGAAACTTACACCCCCTGTGGACGAGAGCATCACGCAGCTTGCGAAGCGCACGGCAATGATGGGGGAAGCCATTCTCAAAGCCCACGGCGCCAGCGACGATGCCGGCACTTTTCACGTCGCGATAGAGGAACCGGTTACCCAGCCTGCCGAATTATTTAGGCTCTCAGACCTCATGCAATACTTCAACCCTGACTGGAGTCTCGAGCGAGCCGGTTTCGGTGGTGCCGGCGGAGGCCTGCCAGGGATTCGCGGAATCACTTATCTGGACGGCGACACGCTGGCCACATACCCGCGCGACGAGATCCGGGGAGTGCTGTTGCGTCGGACCGTCACCCTGGGCGAGCGTTCCCGGCTGAGTTTTCAGGCGGGGGTCGATTCCGATCGAGCGTGGAGGCTCCAAGTTTACGCCAACGACCAGAGAATTCTGGATCAGCTCATAGATGGCGCCGAATCCAGGTGGAGGGACATTAGTCTTGATCTTTCGGGGTTCTCTGGCCAAACCGTGACCCTGCGTCTTTATCAGTTTGTTCTGATTCCCCATCATGAAGCCGGGAATGCCAATTGGCGCAACCTGGTTGTTTCCGGACAATAACTCGGCGCAACCCTATATCCAGACTATAAGCCCCTCGAAATAGTTGGTCGGTCTCGGCATGGAGTGCCGACGTCATGGTTTAGTCCGTTTCGCAG
>Ga0335078_10009109_pt1 | contig 14720 bp, 8 predicted proteins | sample Lox_Sample_32_FD_206711 | JGI IMG/M metagenome (GOLD analysis project Ga0335078, IMG submission 206711) | Soil microbial communities from Loxahatchee National Wildlife Refuge, Florida, United States - Lox_Sample_3.2 | ecosystem: Environmental > Terrestrial > Soil > Wetlands | place: USA: Florida...
AACTGCGGCATGGAGTCTGGGCGGGCAGACTACCCGCTGATCAGCGAAAGCCCACCAGTGCGATCGAGCCGGTCGCCGTGGCGCCGCCGTCCGAGAGCTTGACCGATGCGCCGAGCTGATTGCCATGGGCGTGCGCGAGCAGCGACCTGCCGGCCGAGTTCAGCGAGAAGATCAGGTAGCCGACGTCCCGTCCGCCGAGCAGCTCCGACCCGGTCGACCCGATCACCGTCCCGCCGACCGACAGGGTCGTGCTGGTATGGCACGGCGTCGCGGCCAGGCACTCGGCGAGGACCCCACCGACGCCGTTCGAGGACACGAAGTCGGTCAGGCCCAGGATTCGCAGGCTGCCCGACTGGCTGGCGCTGCGCGCCGGGGCGGCGCCACGGGTGGAAAACCGAACCAGCGTGATCAGGCGGTTCAGCGACAGCTTCCCGGACTTTCCGCTCAGTCGCACCAGCAGCCGGTTGCCGCGGGCGTGCGCGAGCATCGACCGGCCCGCGCGGGTCAGCGAGAAGTAGATGAGCCCACCGCCGTTTGCTGGGATCTTCTCGGTGCCGGTGCGGGCGATCACCGTGCGCCCGGCGGTGATCGTGACCGCGATGTGGCAGGCGAAGCCGTTGTCGCAGACGCCCGGCAGGCCGCCCGTGCCGCTCCCGGACACGAACGCGGTGCGGCCGGCGACGCCGATGTGGGGGCCGACCGAGGCCGTCGCCGACGTCGACAGCACGTTGCCCTTCGAGTCGAGCGCCTGCACCTCGAACACTCCCATCCCCGTGGGCGCCGACGCCCCCGTCTCGAACCCCTGCTTGAGAGCGGTCAGGAGCGGCGTGAGCTTGCTCGGGCTCGATCCCGCCAGCACCCGCCACGACGACACGGTGGTGGCCCCGTTCCAGCTCGACCACACCTGCGTGGTCCCGTCGTTGTTGGGAGCCGCCGCGACCGCCGGCGGTGTCGCCGGCTGCCCGCTCCACGCGAACTTGTAGGCCCGGTAGCTCGACGTGTTCGACGTGAAGCGCGCGTCGAACACCTCCTGCCCGGCCGAGTTGAACTCGGTGAAGTACGGCTGTTGTCCCCACCCGACGAACAGATCGCCCCCGGGCAGCAGCTGGGCGCCACCCTCGAAGTTCGCGCTCAGGCCCGGCGAGTGCTCGAACTGCCTGACCAGCGTGACCGTCTTGCTCGTCTCGTTGAGTGACTCCTCGAGCGCCCGCGATTGCGAGTGCACCCGCGGCGGGCCGGCGCCGTCGTCGAACATAGTCAGCACCCCGTTCGGCTGGAGAACGACGTCGTGCTGGAACGCGGTCTGCGTGCCCGCCCCCATCTTGAAGCTGTTCTGGCTGGAGCCGAGCACCCACATCACAGCGCCGGACTGGTGGTCGATCTTGTAGACCGCCCACGTGTTGCGGACCGACACGAGCAGGTTGCCGTCGGTGTCGAGCGCGATCGAGTTCAGGTGGTAGGGGTCGAACACCGCGCCCGGCGCGCCGTTCTTGAAGAACGACGCGCCGATCGGGATGTGGTCGAGCGCGTGCCACTCGAACAGCACCAGCCCGGTCTTGATGTCGATCTCCTGGACCACCGCGTCCATCAGCGGGCGCTTCATGCTGCCGTAGTGGATCGGCGAGACCCCGACGACGTAGGCGTCGCCCTGCGGCGTGACCAGGAACTCGTGCAGGTCCATGCCCTGCAGGCCGTTGCCCGCCTGCACGGTGGCGATCTGCTGGTAGGAGCTGTTGTAGATCACGCCCTCGCCGCGCCCGGATCCGTTGTTCGTGTACCCCTGCCACCAGGTCATCACCGGCTGCCCGTTCAACGTCTGCACGCGGAAGTCGGTCGCGAGCTGGTTGGCCGGCAGCGGCTGGAACCAGATCGTGTTGCCGGAGGCGTCGAGGATCATCGGACCGTCCTGGACGGGGCCGTACTGCGGGGTCAGGAAGATGTCGCCGCCGTAGGCGGCGGACGAGCGCTTGTTGATCGTGATCGACGCCGGCTCGAGGTCGGGGCGCGAGTGGAAGTGCTGAAGGCCGTTGGAGCCGGCCGGGACCTGCGGCAGCTTCATCGGGTTGATCGACCCGAACGGAACCGCGATCCCGAAGTGGAAGCTGCCGTTCGTGCCGCCCGTCACGTCCAGCCCCGTGGTCACGGTCACGGTCTCGCCGGCGGTGAACGGCGTGCTCGGGATGAAGCTCCCGCCCTGCCCGTCGGAGTCGGCCTGGATTGTCCCGCTGTGGGCGCCCGAGCTCGACCCGACCACGGTGACCTGGCCGATCTGGCTCGCCGGGATGCCCCTGAACGTGATCTGTGTCTGCGGGAGCGCGCTATCGGTATTCGGACTCGGGAACACGGCCACCGCCGGCTGCGCGAGCGCGGCCGGTGCCGCCGCGAGCAGCGCCGACGCCGCCGCCAGCGCGACCACGACCCCCCGCGTGACCACAGACCACCGTCGGGACCTCAACTGTGTTGAAACCTCCTGCAACCGATCATGAAACCCGCCGCGACCTAAAACGTTGCGCCGCGCAGCGTAGCTTGCGGTCCGTACGGATTCGGTCAGACGGTCACGCCGCGGACGGTCCACGTATCTTTCCGCCGCGATGCGATTCGCCTCCGTGCTCCACGAACACCACGAGCTCGCCGTCGCGATCGAGGGCGACCGCGCCGTGCCGTTCAAGGGCGTCACCGAACTCGGCCGCGACACCCCGCTCTCGCTGCTGAGAGACCCACCGCTGGACCGGGAAGCGAGCCTCCCCGCCGGCGAGCTCCGCCGGCGCCCGGTCGTCCCTCGGCCCGGAAAGGTGATCTGCGTCGGGCTCAACTACGCGGCCCACATCGAGGAGACCGAGCGGCAGCCCTCCGACTACCCGGTGCTGTTCACGAAGTTCGCCACGACGGTCACCGGCCCGAACGACGACATCCCGCTCCCACCCGAGAGCGACGCGATCGACTACGAGGGCGAGCTCGTCGTGGTGATCGGGGAACGCGGGCGCCGCATCCCGCCCGAGCGGGCGCTGCATCACGTCGCCGGCTACGCGGTCGCCAACGACGTCTCGATGCGCGACTACCAGTACAAGACCCACCAGTGGCTCCAGGGCAAGGCGTGGGACGCCTCCACCCCGGTCGGCCCGGACCTCGTCACGCTCGACGAAGTCGCCCACCCGCTGACCCTGCGCACGTTCGTCAACGGCGAGAAGGTCCAGGAGGCCTCGACCGAGCGCTTGATCTTCGACGTCGCCACGCTGGTCAGCGTCGTCTCCGAGTTCGCGACGATCGAGCCCGGCGACCTGATCCTGACCGGCACGCCCGGCGGCGTCGGCTACCGGCGCGAGCCGCAGCTGCTGCTGAAGGACGGGGACGTGGTCGCGGTCGAGATCGACGGCGTCGGGCGGATCGAGAACCGCTGCGTCGCCGAACAGAGCTAGGCCAGCGCGCCGCGAACCGCGGCCGCGAACTCGTCCACGTCGTCCTCGGTGGTGTCCCACGAGCACATCCACCGGACCTCGCCGGCGCGCTCGTCCCACGTGTAGAACGGGAACTCGCGCTGGAGCGACTCGATCACCGGCGGCGGCAGCGTCACGAACACCGCGTTCGTCTCGACGGGGCGCGTGATCGTCAGACCGGCCACCTCCCCAAGCGAGCCCGCAAGCCGGGCGGCCATCGCGTTGGCGTTGCCGGCGCACCGCAGCCATAGCTCGTCGGTCAGCAGCGCGTCGAACTGGGCGGCGAGGAACCGCATCTTCGACGCGAGCTGCATCGACTGCTTACGGAGGTACAGGAAATCGCGCGCGAGCTCCGGGTTCAGGACCACGACCGCCTCCGCGCCGAGCAAGCCGTTCTTGGTGCCGCCGAACGACACCGCGTCGGCCCCGCCGGCCACCTCCCCGAGCGGCAGCCGCAGCGCGGCGGCCGCATTGCTCAGGCGCGCGCCGTCGACGTGCAGCAGCATCCCGCGTTCGTGTGCGAGTTCGGCCATCGAGCGCAGCTGCTCGGGCCGGTACAGCGTCCCGAGCTCGGTGCACTGGGAGATCGACACGACGCGTGCCTGAACCGCATGCTCGTCGCCGATGCGGCCGACGGCGCCGCGCACCAGCTCCGGCGTCAACTTGCCGTCGACGCCGGGAACGGTCAACAGCTTGACCCCCGCGATCGCCTCGGGCGCGCCACATTCGTCCACGTTCAGGTGGGCGGTCTCGGTGCAGATCACCGCCTCGAACGACCGGCACATCGCGCGCAGCGAGAGCACGTTCGCGCCCGTCCCGTTGAACACGAAGAACGCCCGCGCCTGATCGCCGAAGCAGTCCGCCACCCGCCTCTCCACGCCCGCGGTGTAGTCGTCGTGCCCGTACCCGAACGTGTGGCCGACGTTCACCCGCGCGACCGCCGCGAGAACGTCGGGGTGGATCGTGGCCGAGTTGTCCGAGGCGAAGCCGCGCGCCGAGTTCACGCGGCGAGCTTAGCCTTCAGCGACGAGTAGAAGATCGACAGCGGGAACTCGTCGTCGCCGACGAGGTCGATGTAGGGCCGCGGATCCTCGACGTCGGTGAAGTCGCGCGCCGACGCGATCCACCTCGACCCCGTCGCCGGCGGAACGCTCGCGGCCACGAGGTCATGCGCCGCCGCCCAGTGCTGGAGCTTGGTGCGGTCGATCCCGAGCCGGTACAGCTCCTCCACCTCGTGCTGCAGCGCCGCGACGCCCTCGCCGACCCGCTCCCACTCGATCGTCAGCTGGTTGTCGGTCCAGTGCAGATAGCGGTGACGGTGCAGGAACGCGAACAGCAGCTGCCCGCCGAGCCCATCGTAATTGCGGATCCGCGACCCGGTGATCGGGAAGCGCAGGAGCCGATCGAGCAGGATCGCGTACTGCACGTAACGGGCGAACGACACGCCCTCGGCTTCCAGCGACACCGCGTGGCCGAACGCGGTCAGGTCGCACCGCAGCTCCTCGAGCGAGTACATCCAATACGGCGCGCGCTGGCGAATCATGAACGGGTCGAACGGCAGGTCCCCGTGGCTGTGGGCCCGATCGTGGATCAGGTCCCACAGGATGTAGGCCTGCTGGGACATGCTCGGGCTCGCCAGCATGCAGGCCGCGTCGGGCGGGAGGTTGACGCGGAGAAGATCGGCCGCGGCGCCGGCCAGGCGCCGCAGCCGCGCGGCCTCACGGTCGCAGAAGATCGCGCCGAAGTTGCTGATGGCCTTCGCGGCGACGGACACCATCTCGGGGAACAGCACCGCGCACTCGCCGTCGTAGCCGCGGGTCGCGTCGACGAGCTCGACCGGCACGTACTTGGGGTTGTCGTACCGAGTGCGCTCGAGCTCGGCGATCCAGTCCGGCCACGGCACGTTCACGATCAGCGCCTCGAAGCACGTGTCGCGCGAGCCGTTCTGCTTGTACATCGGGAACAGGACCAGATGCTGGATCCCGTTGGTGCGGGCGAGCTCGGGACGGAACTCCGCGAGAGCGCGCGTGAAGTCCGGCTTGCCGAAATCCCACGCGCGGAGGTCCTCGACGGCCGCCGTCAGGTACGCCTCGTCGTGCGGGAACCGCGGCTTCAGCTCCCCGATCGCCGCTGCCATCCGCTCGACGTGCCCGCGCGCCGCGTCCGCGTCGCCGGCCAGTGACCCGTCGGGTGCCTGGAGCAGCGCGAGCGCGTTGGTCTCCTCGCGCAGCGCCGTCCACGCCGCCTGGCGCTCGGCTCCCGACCGTCGCTTCGCCACCGGCCAGACCCCCTCGTCGGGACGTGCGGGCCGGAGGGAAAGCCAGTACACGAGATTGAGCCACAGCGCGCGATGGTCGAGCTCGTCGATGCAGTCGTCGCCGAACAGGTCCGAGTCGGCGAGCACGACGACCCGGCCCTCGCCGTGCGTCGTGGCGACGATCAGCGCCGCGCCGGGAACCGACGCGGTCGGGTGCGTCCGCGCGAGCACGGCGGCGCCGCCCGTCGAGGTGATGGTCGTCGCCCGGTACAGACACAGCTCGTTGACGCGCGCGAGCAGGTCGCCGGCGCGACCGCGTCCGCCGTGCTGCAGGTCGGCGAGCACCCAACTCGGCGCGTTCACGTGGTGCTGATAGTCCTGCACAGTGTCGTTCTCGAGGTGCAGGCCGAACCGCGCGAGCAGCTCGTTCAGGTTGTTGCCGTACTTGTCCTGCTCGGTCTCGCCGAGCACGATCAACCCACCGCCGGACGCCACGTACCCCTCGACCGCGTCGAGCTCATCGGCGGTCAACCGCGGCGATCCGGTACCGGTCGTTCGCTCCCAGGTCGATTCCGACGGGTGCGCGATCACGAGCACGCCGGCGCCGGCCAGCGCGTCCGCGGTCAGCGGTCCGTCGGCGTTGACCTCGACCACGAAGTCCCGCTCGACCAGTGCGGCCGCCGCGCGCGCGTACGACGAATCGCCGGGATGGGCGGGCTGCATCTGGCGCGCCAGCTCGGGCCGAACCGTCCAGGCCTGACTGTGGGCTTCGTCGAAGACGACGCGGGCGAGCACTCCGGACTTCCTCATGGCCAAGAGGCTACCCATGGCTCCGGCGGATGTCGATGCCGAAATCGATGTAATCTCTGCAATAGATCGCCGCATGGACACCCAGGATCGTCAGATTATTGCGTTGCTCGTCGACGACGGCCGGCGCACCTACGACGACATCGGCCAGCGCGTGGCGCTGTCGGCGCCGGCGGTCAAGCGCCGGGTCGATCGGCTCCGCTCTCGCGGCGCCCTGCGCGGGTTCACGGCGGTCGTCGACCACCGTGCACTCGGCGACAACACCGAGGCGCTGATCGAGCTGTTCTACGCCCCCGGCACGCTCCTCGACGCCGTCACCAACACGCTCCGCCGGCACCCCGAGGTGGTGGAGGCGTGGAGCGTCACCGGCGAGGCCGACGCGATCGCGCGTGTGCGCACGCAGAGCAACGCCGACCTCGAGCGCCTGATCATGGACCTCCAGCGCGACGGCCACGTGGTGCGGACGCGGTCGCAGGTGGTGATGTCGCGGCTGGTGTCACGCGCGGGTTCTTGAGGGTCTCGCTGCGCTCGACATCCCTGGGGCCCGAGGCGCCGACATCGGGCGCCGCCGACCATCGCATCCTCCGCCGGGCATCCGTGCCCGGCGGTCGCTGACTTCGCGGCGGTCGTGGGGCGAGTTGGGTTTCAACGGCGGGCTCCTCGCGTATCGACCCCTGCGAGCGAACCTGCATATCACGCCAATGCAGCCGCGAGTCGGCGACCGTGGCGCGCTACGCATGTGGTGCGTGCGTCCTGCGCCACGGTCGGGCCGAACGAGCTGTTTTGGCGTGTCGTGCATGCCCGAGGTACCGCGGAACGCACAGAGTCCACGGCAGCCACCCTCAGGTGCCCGCCGTTAATAACCCGATCCGTCTCACGCCCACCGCGGACCCCAACGACCGCCGGGCACGGACGCCCGGCGGAACCGGCCCCACGGACGCCGGCGAAGCCGGCCCAAACTCACCCGCAAGCTCGCCACCCCTCCACGGTCAACCTTGACAGGGTCATGTCAAGGTTTGGTACAGTCCCACCGATGCGCGACTTCATGGCGGCCACCCGCGACCGCATCATCGTCTACGACGGCGGGATGGGGGCCACGCTCGAGCAGTTCGACCTCAGCCTGGAGCACGACTACAAGCTGTCCGGACGGTGCCACGAGGCGCTGGTCCTCAACCGCCCCGACGTGATCGAGGGCGTGCACACCGCGATGCTCGACGCCGGCGCCGAGGTGCTCGAGACCGACACCTTCCAGGCGTCGCGACTGAAGCTGTCGGAGTGGGGCCTCGAGCACCACACGGCGGAGATCAACCAGCGGGCGGCCGAGATCGCGCGCAAGGCCGCCGGCGAGCACCGGTTCGTGGCCGGATCGATCGGCCCGACCGGCTTTCTGCCGGCGAGCGACGACCCCACGCTGGGCCAGATCCGGTTCCCCGAGCTGGCCACAGTGTTCGAGGAGCAGGCCCGCGCGCTGATCAAGGGCGGGGCCGACCTGCTGATCATCGAGACCGCGCAGGACATCCTCGAGGTCAAGGCAGCCGTGTTCGGCGCCCGCGAGGCGTTCAAGCAGGCCGGCCGCACGGTGCCGATCCAGTGCAGCGTGTCGCTGCTGCCCCAGGGCGGCAAGATGCTGCTCGGCACCGACATCAGCGCGGTGCTGGCGACGCTCGAGGCGCTCGACGTCGACGTGATCGGGCTCAACTGCTCGACCGGCCCCGAGGACATGCGCGACGCGATCCGGTTTCTTGGCGAGAACTGCCCGGTCCCGGTCCATTGCATCCCCAACGCCGGCCTACCACTCCAGGGCCCGAACGGCGAGACGATCTTCCCTGAGGAGCCCGAGCCGCTCGCGAACGTGCTCGGCGAGTTCATCGAGCGTTACGGCGTGACGATCGTCGGCGGCTGCTGCGGCACGACGCCCGACCACATCGCCGCGATCACCGAGCGGGCGCGCGCACACAAGCCGGGCGAGCGTCCGGCGCGCCGGCCGCCGCTGGTGTCGAGCATGATCGCGGCGACGCCGCTGGTCCAGGAGCCCCGCCCGACGCTGGTCGGCGAGCGCGTCAACTCGCAGGGCTCGCGCAAGGCGAAGGAGCTGCTGCTGTCCGACGACTACGACGGCCTGTTGACCGTGGCCGAGGACCAGGTCGCCGGCGGCGCCCACGTGCTCGACGTGTGCGTCGCGCTGACCGAGCGCCAGGACGAGGCCGAGCAGATGCGACAGGTGGTCAAGCGGATCTCGCTGACCCAGCCGGCGCCGATCCAGGTCGACTCGACCGAGCCCGACGTGATCGAGACCGCGCTCCAGCAGATCCCCGGGCGCGCGATCGTGAACTCGATCAACCTCGAAGCCGGCCGGGCCAAGCTCGACAAGGTCGTGCCGCTGGCCAAGGCCCACGGCGCCGGCGTGATCGCGCTGACGATCGACGAGGTCGGGATGGCGAAGACCGCCGAGCGCAAGCTCGAGGTCGCGAAGCGGATCACGCAGCTGTGCTGCGAGGAGCACGGCCTCGACCCCGAGACGCTGATCTTCGACTGCCTGACGTTCACGCTGACCACGGGCGACGAGGAGTGGCGCCCGAGCGCGGTCGCGACGATCGAGGGGATCCGGCTGATCAAGACCTCGATCCCGGGCGTGAAGACCTCGCTCGGGGTCAGCAATGTGAGCTTCGGGGTCAGCCTTCCCGCGCGGAGCGTGCTCAACAGCGTGTTCCTGCACCACTGCGTCGAGGCGGGCCTGGACCTGGCGATGGTCAACCCGAACCACATCACGCCGTACGGGGAGATCCCGGAAGACGAGCGGGAGCTCGCCGACGACCTCGTCTTCAACCGGCGCGAGGACGCGCTCGAGCGCTACATCGCGCACTTCGAGTCAAAAGGCCCCGAGGAGGCGCAGGACAAGGCCGATCCGACCGAGGGCATGGAGCCCGAGGAGGCGCTCCACTTCCACATCCTGCGCCGCAAGAAGGAGGGCGTCGAGGACTGGATCGACCGCAGCGTCGAGAAGATCGGCGCGGTGCCGACGCTCAACGACGTGCTGCTGCCGGCGATGAAGGAAGTCGGCGACAAGTTCGGCGCCGGCGAGCTGATCCTGCCGTTCGTGCTCCAGTCGGCCGAGGTGATGAAGCGCGCGGTCGCCCAGCTCGAGCGCTACCTCGACAAGATCGAGGGCTACACCAAGGGCACGGTCGTGCTCGCGACCGTGTTCGGCGACGTCCACGACATCGGCAAGTCGCTGGTCAACACGATCCTCACCAACAACGGCTACACGGTCGTCGACCTCGGCAAGCAGGTCCCGATCCAGACGGTCATCGACGCCGCGGTCGAGCACAGGGCGACCGCGATCGGCCTGAGCGCGCTGCTCGTCTCGACCTCCAAGCAGATGCCGGCATGCGTCCAGGAGCTCCACTCCCAGGGTCTCGGGTTCCCGCTGCTGATCGGTGGCGCCGCGATCAACCGCAACTTCGGCCTGCGGATCCTGTACCCGAACGGCACCGAGTCCGACGAGGTGTACGAGGCCGGCGTGTTCTATTGCCGGGACGCGTTCGAGGGACTCTCGAAGATGGACCAGCTCGTCGACGGCGACGCGCGCGAGGCGTTGATCGCGAAGACGCGGGAGGCGGCGCGGGTGCTTCGCGAGCGCCCCGAGGACGTCGACGACGATGCTCCCCGGGTTACCGATGCCTCGGTCCGCAGCGCCGCCGCCACCGACAGCCCGATCCCGACCCCGCCGTTCTGGGGCGTGCGCGAGCTCGAGGTGCCGATGGACGACGTCTACCGCCACCTCGACACCCATGTGCTGTTCAAGCTCCACTGGGGTGGGCGCGGCGTCAAGGGCGAGGAATGGAAGCGACTCGTGGGCGAGGACTTCAAGCCTCGCCTCGAGCGCATGTGGCGCGAGCAGACCTACCTGCACCCGCGGGCGCTCGTGGGTTACTTCCCGTGCAACTCGGACGGCAACGAGCTCATCATTTGGGACCCCGATGCCCCCGGCGAGCGCGAGCTCGAGCGGCTCGTGTTCCCGCGCCAGCCGCGCCACGACCGGATCTGCCTGGCCGACTTCTACCGGCCGGCCGGGTCAGATGAGGTCGACGTGGTCGCCCTGCAAGCGGTCACGGCGGGCGACGAGGTCACCGAGCTGATGGCCGGGCTGGAGGCCGACGGCGAGTTCGCCGAGCAGCTGTTCGTGCACGGGCTGGGGGTGCAGACCGCCGAGGGCATGGCCGAGTGGCTGCACTCTCGCGTCCGCGCCGATCTCGGGATCGAGCCGGCGCAGGGCCGCCGCTACTCCTGGGGCTACCCCGCCTGCCCGGAGCAGTCAGAGCACGAGAAGGTGTTCGCTTTGTTGAACGCGCCGTCGATCGGGCTGCGCCTGTCAGGCGGGTACGCCGTCGAGCCCGAGCAGTCGACGCTCGCGATCGTCGCGCACCACCCGCAGGCGGTCTACTTCGGGATGAAGTCGGGCTTCCTGCCCAAGACCGAGCGGCAGGCAGCCGACGAGCTGATCGCCGGGACCGATCGCGATCCGACCCGTCTGTCCGAGCTCGGCGACGCCGAGCTCGTCGATGAGGGCGAGCCGGCGATGGCCGAGGCCTAAAGGGTTACGACCGCACGCTGGCGGCGCCGCTCGCCCTGGCCGCGGTGCGTGAGCTCGGACGCGCCGGCAGCTTGACTGGCGTCGTGTGCATCGCCCGCAGCCTGACCTCGCGCCACGACATGCCTTCCTTGAGCAGCGCCGGCATCCCCATCACGATCGCGGTCGTGACCTCGACCGCCTGCAGGATCACGCCGAAGGCCACGCCGTTGCCGTAGCCGATGTGCCAGCCGGTGTGGAGCACGGCGGCGCAGGCGGCCTGGAACACGCCGAGGTTCGCTGGCGTGGCCGGCAGCACCGCGGTGATGTTGACCGCGAACAGCACCGCCGCCGCGGCGCCGATCCCGGCGTGCTTGTCGAGACCGAGCGCGACCAGCAGCACCCAGCACGACAGGCACTGGAGCGCCCACGCTCCGAGCTGGGCGACCGTGGCGGTGGCGCCGAGGCGCGGCCGGCGGAACACGATCAGGCCGGCGCGGACGCGCGCCATCGCTTCCCGGACCTGGGCCGCGAGCGCGTGCACCCGGGAGGAACGCTTGGCGCCGGTGTCGCGCAGCACCACCGGCATGATCAGCACCACGATCAGCAGCGCCAGCGGCGCGATCGCCGCCACCAGCAGGGCGTTCTGGTGGCCGTTGAAGAAGTCGACCGAGGAGAACATGATCGCCCCGAGCACGATCAGCGCGAGGATGTTCAGCAGGGTCTGCGACACGACCGTGCCGAGCACGATCGGAAGGTTCTCGCGTGGTCGTCCGGTGCGCCTGGCCACGACCAGCGCGCGCGAGGGCTCGCCGAGGCGGGCGGGCAGCGTCGAGGACATCAGCACGCCGATGAACGTGCCCTGGGCGGCGTCGGACATTCGCACGCGCGAGCGCGGCAGCGCCGCTTTGAGGATCGCGTGCCAGGAGACCGCGCGCAGCAGCATCGCGCTGCACATGACCGCGAGGCCGAGCATGACGAGCGTGGGACTCGCGGTGATCAGCGCCTTGGCGATGTTGGTCAGGCCGATCTTCTGGAGCGCGAGGAACGCCAGCACGGCGCCCCCCATCGATACGGTCGCGAGGCCGACGCGGCGCGCGACGCCGAGCGCCTTGCTGTGTTTTTGCCGGCCGGTCAGAGGCGGCTCGAGGCTGGCCAGGCGCTGGGCCGGGATCCGCGGCTTCATGTCGGCGGCGCGGGCGCCAACGCGGACCGCCGCGCGCTGGACGGTGGTCGCGGGCTCGGGGACGGCGATCGCATCCTCGTAGGCCCGCATCACCTGGTCGGCGACCCGCGGCCAGGCGAACCGCTCGGCTCCGAGCGCGGCGGAGCGCGCCATCTGGGCGCGGCGGACGGGCTCCTCGTAGAGATCGCGGAGCGCCTCGGCAAGGGCCTGCGCGTCCCCGCGCGGGGCCAGCACCCCGTCGACCCCGTCCCGCACCACGTCGCGATAGCCGGCGATGTCAGAGGCGACCACGGGCGTGCCCGCCGCGAACGCCTCGGTCAGGACCATGCCGAAGCTCTCTCCCCCGAGCGACGGCGCGCACAGCACGTCGCCGGCCTCGAGCTCCATGCGCTTGGTGTCATCGTCGACCTTGCCGAGCACGCGTACGTCGCGCATGTCGAGCATCAGCGGCGAGAGCTCGTGTTCGGACGGGCCGATTACGGTGAGTTCGGTGGGGATGTGCTCGCGCAGCGCCTCGAACGCGCGCAGGAGCAGCGGCAGGCCCTTGCGCTCGACCGCCTGGCCGACGAACACGATCCTCAGCTTGTCGGTCTGCGGGCGGAGCGCACCGAGCGCGGCCCGCTCGGGATCGACGTGGACCCCGTTGGGGATGATCCGGTAGTGGCCCCCGAAGAACCGGCGGGCCGTCCACGCCGCCGCCTCCGAGACCGCGATCCGGACGTGGAGGCGGTTGAGCATCCGCCGCGCTCCGAGCGCGGTCGCGATCCCGTTCGAGATCCGGTTCTCGTTGTAGGTGTGGAAGGTGGCGACGACCGGGAGCTTCGTCCAGTCGGTGATGCACCATGGGGCCACGGGCGCCAGCGGCTCGTGGACGTGGACGACGTCGTAGTCTCCGGTGCGGAGCTCCTGCAAGGCGGTCGCCATCGCGTAGGGCGTGATCGAGATGTTCGAAACCGCCTGGTTGGCCTTCAGCGAGAACGTCCGGCCGAGCGGGACCAGATACTCCGGCTTGTCCATCGGCTGCGGGCGGGCACCGCGATGGAGAACCGATCCGAGGCGGTCGGTCGGGTCGAACGGCGCCAGCACGCGGACGTGATGTCCGTCCGCGATCAGGCACTCCGCGAGCGCTTCGATATGCCTCGTGACGCCCCCCGGATACGTCCACGAGTACGGCGACAGAATCGCTACTCGCATCAGGTGTAATGGTAGTCGTTGGCAGGGCAGACCATGGCGCGCGCGTAATATCCCCGGCGCGGGACCGCGCGTAATATCCCCGGCGCGGGACCGCGCGTATATCCCATACACCGATGCCGGTTAGACATTTCGTCAAATACACCTTTCTCAAGGTGGATCCTGCTTGGCGGCGGCTCGACGATGAGCGGCGGGCCGGGGACAAGCGCGAGTTCATCGCCGCCTGCGAGGACTTCTCCGACGGCCACCTGCTGCGGGCGTTCTCGTTGGTGGGGACTCGCGGGGACGCGGATCTGATGCTTCTATCGCAGGCTCAGAACCTCGAGCGGATCCACGAGTTCCATGTGGTGCTGGCCCAGAGCGGGCTGATGAAATGGTGCGCGGTGCCGTACTCGTTCCTGGCGATGACCAAGCCGTCGGAATATTCCGAGGAGTCGCGTCTCGAGGTCCGCCCCGCGCACGGCAGGTACCTGTTCGTGTATCCGTTCGTCAAGACCCGGGCGTGGTACGCGCTGCCGGCCGACGAGCGGTGGCGGATCATGCAGGACCACATTCGCGTGGGTCGTGAGTACCCGTCGGTCGATCTCAACACGAGCTACTCGTTCGGCCTCGACGACCAGGAGTTCGTGGTCGCATTCGAGACCGACAATCCGGCCGATTTCCTGGATCTGGTTCAGCGGCTGCGGACGACCGAGTCGAGCTCCTACACGCTCCGCGACACGCCGACGTTCACGTGCATCTCGTGCTCGGTCGTGCGCGCCCTCGGCGCGCTCGACGGGGCCGCGCTGACCGTGACGGAGACCGCTTGACGTCGATGACGACGGGCCGCGTCCGGCTCGCGTTGGACTTCGACGAGATCCGCGATCTGACCGTGATCGGCGCCGGCCCGGTCGGCATGTGTACGGCGTTCTGGGCGGGCATGCGGGAGGCCTCGGTGCGCGTGATCGACTCGCTGCCGGAGATCGGCGGGCAGCTGACCACGCTGTATCCCGAGAAGTGGATCTTCGACGTGCCCGGACATCCTCGCGTGCTCGCTCGCGATCTGGTGGATCTGCTGCGGGAGCAGGCGCTGGATCAGTTCGACGTCCCGGTGCATCTGGGGACGACCGCCTCGACGATCTCGTGGGAGGGGTCGAGCGCGGATCGGATTGTCGTATTGCACACCGATTTTGGCGAGCTGCGCTCGCGGACCGTGATCGTCGCCGGCGGACACGGCGCGTTCGAGCCCAAGAAGCTGCCCGGGTACGACATGACGCCCTGGGAGGGGCGCGGCGC
>Ga0335078_10009110_pt1 | contig 14718 bp, 12 predicted proteins | sample Lox_Sample_32_FD_206711 | JGI IMG/M metagenome (GOLD analysis project Ga0335078, IMG submission 206711) | Soil microbial communities from Loxahatchee National Wildlife Refuge, Florida, United States - Lox_Sample_3.2 | ecosystem: Environmental > Terrestrial > Soil > Wetlands | place: USA...
CCGGGGGCGTCGACGATCCCCAGCCTCTAACTACGGACCGGCGCAGCGTCTACCGCGCGATCGCGTCATCGCGGCCGGCGGGACCGGGAGTCCTCGGGCCGGGTTCTCCGGGGCCCACAATGCAGGTGTCTGCGGACAGGGAGGCGAGGTCCGTCCCCCGGCGCCACTTGCGAGACTACCGGCCGGTCGGGGGCAGCGCCGGCGTGACGTGTCTCCTGCAGGCCGCGCCTGGTAGGTGCGAGCATGTCTCCAGCGAGATCGTCTTCGCTTCGAGCAGAACAGGAGAAACGACACGGTGGACTACCAGGGACCCGTATCACCCACTGCCACTAAGTCGAACCGCGGTCAGCCGCTGTCCCCGGGGGCAGATACCCCGGGTGTGATCGCACCACCGCCGCTGATCTATCTGGGCGGGCTCGGGGTTGGCTTCGCTCTCAACGCCGTGGCAGGAGGCGCCCCGCTGCCATCGACCGTTGCCCGGCCGATCGGAGCCGCGTTGATCGTCGCGGGCGCCGGGCTGGCGGCGACGTTCGTGCGGGCCTTCGCACGCGCCCGGACACCCGTTGACCCGTACTCGCCTTCGAAGACCATCGTTACCGACGGCCCGTACCGGCTGACCCGGAATCCCGGCTACCTCGGCATGACGCTCACCTATGCCGGGATCGCGATCGCCTCGAATGCGCCCTTGGCGCTCGTCCCGCTGCCGGTCGTGGTCGCGGTCATCGATCGCGGCGTCATCGCGCGTGAGGAGCGGTACTTGGAGCAGAAGTTCGGCGCGCGGTACACGGACTACAAGCGCCGTGTCCGCCGATGGATATGAACCAACGCTAACGGAGGTCAACAGCGCGCGTTGTACGTGATCCCGGCTCGCACGCTACGCGGTCGTGGATTGTCCCGCCAGGGCCCGCCGAAACAGGAGCCGACCGCACCAATGACACGTCGAAGGGGTCGACGCGTGCCTGCGCGTACGGTTTCTCTCCCTCGTTCGGTTGGTCGTCGCGTGCGTCTCTGGTGCGTCACCCAGCATGGCCAGCTGCCGTCAGACCAGACTGTTAACGCGCACCCGCCTCTCACGAATACGCTGCATTTCCGGGGTTTCCGTACCCTTCGTTGGCCTGCCTTGACCAGCCCGTTCCGTCTCGACAAGGCGGAGGTCGCTGGTTCGAGCCCAGCATCGCCCACTACTACGTTGTTTGCAGGACCCGAACTGTTGCTTGGTTCTACGGATCTGGACGCGGGGAGATCACGATGTACGTCGGGGCTGGGCGCCGTAGCTTGGGGGTGGACCCGCCACGCTAGAGGGAGGTGCTGCTGTCATGAGTGCGCAGCGAATGAACAATGCTGACGCGGCCTGGCTGCACATGGACCGGCCGACGAACCTGATGGTGGTCAATGCGCTGCTGTGGTTCGAGGAGCCCGTCGATGCCGACCGCGTTAAAGAGATCCTGCGATCGCGCCTGGTCGAGCCATTCCCACGGTTTCGCCAGCTAGTCATAGAGCCGCGTGTGGGGGTCGGGGTCCCGTCGTGGGAGGATGATCCGAACTTCGACCTCGCTCTCCACGTCCACCACCTCGCGCTTCCGGCGCCGGGGGACAAGCGCGCGCTCGAGGCGCTCATCAGCGACCTGATCGCGAGCCCGCTCGATCGCAGCAAGCCGCTGTGGGATTGGTACATGGTCGACGGCTACGGCGCCGGGGTGGCGATGGTCGTGCGGATCCACCACTGCATCGCCGACGGGATCGCGCTCTCGCGGGTGCTGCTGTCGCTGACCGACACGCACGCCGACGCCGGGATCGCGCCGGCGCGCGACGGCGCCGGGCGGGGTCGGCTCGGCCCGATCGCCGCGCCGGTCAGGGCCGGCGCGCGGCTTGCCCAGGCGGGCGTCCACGAGGGCATCGAGATCCTCACGCACCCGACCTCCGAGCTGCCGGCGCTCGCCTCACGCGGGACCGCCGACGCGGCGACGCTGGCGAAGCTGCTGCTGACCGGGTCCGACGCGAAGACCATCCTCAGCGGCACACCCACCGTGCCGCGCCGCGTCACGTGGTCAGAACGGATCCCGCTTGACGACCTCAAGGCGATCGGCCACGCGACCGGCACGACCGTCAACGACGTCCTGACCGCGGCGATGACCGGCGCGCTGCGCCGCTACCTGCTCGGCCGCGACAGCCTCGTCGATGAGATCCGCACGATGGTTCCCTACAACCTGCGACCGCTCGACGAGCCGCTCCCGCGCGAGCTGGGCAACCGCTTCGGCCTCGTGTACCTCACGCTCCCCGTGGGGATCGCCGACCCAGCCGAGCGCCTGACCGAGGTGCATCGCCGGATGGACGCGATCAAGCACTCACGCGAAGGCGGCCTCTCGTACGCGATCCTCGAAGCGGTCGGCCTGACCCCGCACCAGATCGAACAAAGCCTGCTCGACGTCTTCACGCAGAAGACCAGCGCCGTGCTGTCCAACACCCTGGGCCTACGCGAGCCGGTCTATTTCGCGGGTAGCAAGATCGCCGGCGTGGTCCCCTGGGTCCCGGCCGCCGGAACGATCGGAATGGGCATCGACATGATGAGCTACAACGGCGCGGTGACCGTCAGCCTCCAGGTCGACGCCGGGCTCATCCCCGACCCGGAAAAGATCATCACCGACTACGAGCGCGAGGTCGAGACGCTCCGAAAACTCGCCACTCGCCGCCGGAACCGCACGCCGGCGCACCGATAAGCACGACGCCTCGGGACCGACTGAAAATCAGTCCATCGCGGCGAGCTTGCGCCACTCCTCGGCCTGGCCACGGGCGCGCTCGGCGTATGTGCTCGCGCGAGTCGCCGTTCGACGCTCCTCTTCGGCCTCCTCGCTCGCGCCGGCTTCTTCTCGCCGTACGGCATGTTGTTCAGCGATAGCTGCCGTCTTCTCGAGCGTGCGGGCGGTCCGCTCCAGCTCCGATGACAAGTGTTCCGCGTGCTTGCGCGTGACGCTTCTCGTGCCTTCGACGGTTTCTGCTGCGAGCTCCAAGACGTTTTCGCCGTCGGTCATGCCGGCCCACTTACGTTCCAGGTCTGCGCCTTGGCGCTCGTAATCGGCGAGCTGGCGTTGGAGTCCCGCCTGTTTGCTGTTGCCCTGCTCATCCCAGAACGCAGCAGCTCGGTCGTGGTTTTCCGCCGCCTGCTCGTGGCGGAGAGCGGCCTGCCTGTGAAGCTTGGCGCCGTCGGTCATCGTGCACGTATGAAGGCCGAGCGACCGTGGATGGGCTCGCTGCCTCGAGGTAGTACCTCGGGCGGGAGCGTCGCTCGTACAATGAAGCTGTGGCGTCGGGTCCGCTTGGTCATGGTGCCCGCTCCGTCCAGGACTCGGACGATGTGGGGAGGCTCGAGGAGCGCGCAGCTCGGGCGGAGCGCCGCGCCGCTCGAGCACGCCGGCATGCCGCCGAGGCTCGTGAACGCGCAGGACGCGCCGCTGCGCACGGCCTGAGAGCGAACTGGACCGTGTATCGCCAGGAAGCGGAAGCGCATGAGCGCTGCCAGGATCAATGAGCAGACGGCGGCGCTCTACCGCCGGCGCGTCCAGCGGTTGGCCGGCTAGGAACGGCGCCTACGGTGAGGAACCCGACAGATGGTCAGCCGAGGGCCATGCCTTCGGCCGCAGCTGACGGCTCCGGGTCCGGAAGGCGCATCATGCGGAACGCGTTGAACAGGCCGAGCAGACCGGCCAGGGCCGGGATCAGCAGCGCGACCTGAAGCGCCGTGTGCCGGGCTTCGGTGTTGATGCGGATGATCTCGTCCTGGATCTCCGGCGGCCGGCCCTTCAACTGTTCCCTGAGCGCGGTGTTGCTCATGATCTCGGCGTCGTGCTCGAGCGTCTTGGCGACCTGTTGCTGATCGGCGGGCGGCAGCACCGTGCTCGACTCCGCCATCTTCGTGAACGCGACCGACAACGTCGCGAGCATGATCGCCCCGGCGAACGCCAACCCGAACGACAGCCCGAATGAGCCGGCCGCCGAGTTCACTCCGGCAGCCTCGCTGACCCGCTCTTCCGAGATTGGCGACAGCGTGTAGTTGTTGAGCTGTGAGACGAGCATCCCCAGACCCGATCCCACGATCACGAGCGGCACCACGAGGTACCAACCCGAGTTGATCCGGGGAACGAGCGGTATGACCGCCACGACGCCGACGGTCACGAGCAGGAAGCCAAAGCGGATGATGCTGCTGGGGCGGCGGTCCCCGGCCCGCTTTCCGGCGAGCAGCGCGACCCCGAACATGCTGAGCGAGAGCGGAGCGAGCGACAGGCCGGCCTGCATCGCGTTGTACTCGAGCACCATCTGCAGGTAGATCGGCAGCGCGATCATCATCCCGCCGAGCGAAATCTGCTGGAGCATCTGTCCGGTGATCCCGCGTCGGTAGAGCGCGGACTTGAACAAATCCGGGTCGATCAGCGCGGCCTTGCCCTCGCGTTTGCGGCGCACCAGCCAATACCCCAGTCCGCCCACGCCGAACAGACCGACCGCCAGCAGCGCCGCGACCGACTCGCCGCCTTCCTGCCAGACCAGAATCCCGAGGACGATGCCGCCCATCCCCACGACAGACAGGACCGCGCCGACGAAGTCGATGTGCCGGTCGCCCGTGTACGGCACCTCGCGGACCAGCTTGATTCCCGAGAGCACGATCAGAATCACGACGTCCTCGAGCGCGAAGCCGACACGCCATGACAAGTACGTGGTCAGGAAGCCGCCCAGCAGCGGCCCCACCGCGGCGGCGATCGCAGCCGCCGCACCGACGAGCGCGTATGCCTTCCTCTGTTCGTCTCCCTCGAAGTTGCCGTGGATAAGGGATTGCATCGCCGGCAACAGCAGCGACGCGCCGAGCCCGCCCACAATCGCCCAGAACAAGATGATCGCTGTCAGGCTCTGAGCGAGCACCATCGCCAGCGCGCCGATCGCGTAGCCGAGCAGCCCGAGCACGTACGCGCGCTTGCGGCCAATGAGATCGCCGACCTTGCTGCCGATCAGGATGAACGCGGCGGATACGAGTGCCTCCAGCGCAATCGCGGACTGGACGCCGCTGGCGGTCGTGTGCAGGTCCCTGATCACCGCGGAAATCGACACGTTCATGAGCGACGTGTCGACCACGAGCACGAACATCGCCATCGCCAGCAGGATCTGGAGCCGCCGGGTGCTTCCCGCCTGCGCTGGGGCGGTCGTCGCTACCGCTTCGGTCATGAGACTCCTTCTGCCGGCAGCCAGTTCGCGCCGGTCTTCTCGCGGAATGCCTCTACCGCGGCGTCGAGCGTGGGAAAGAAATGGTCGGGGTCGAGCGGGCCGATCAGCTCGTAGCGCTCGAGCTTGGCTCGCACCGGGTCCTTGAGCTCGGCGAACACGAGCGACGTGCCCGCGGCGTTTAGCTCCTCGTCGAGTTCGGCGAGCATATCGGCGGCGGTGGTGTCGACATCGGTGATCGGCTCGGCCGCGATCACGATCCACTTCGGTCTCGGCTGGGCGGCGGCGAGGTTGCGGATGTCGTCGCGGAACGTCCGCGCGTTGGCGAAGAACAGCGGCGCGTCGAACCGGAAGATCACGAGATCGGGCATCTGCTCGGCGTCCGGATGCATTTGACGGTCGTGCTGTCCCGCCAGGCCGGGAACGCGTCCGAGCGTGGTCTCGTAGGGCCGCCAGGCGCGACGGAACACGTTGAGGATCGACAGCGCGACCGCCACCGCGATGCCCTCGAGCACCCCGAGCAGCGCGACGCCGAGGAACGCCGCGATCGAGAGAAGGCATTCGACCGGGCGCTGTTTGTACAGGCGTACGACCCCGGGGATGTCGGCCAGCGACAGGGAGGCGGCGATCACCACCGCGGCGAGCGTCGGGTTCGGGAGGTTCTTCAGCAGCCCCGGCACGAGCACGAGCATCAGCACGATCAGCACCGCCCCGACCACACCCGTGACCTGTGTCTTGGCCCCGGACTGCTCGGCGACCGCGGTGCGCGAGCCGCTCGTGCTGACCGGAAATCCCTGGAAGAAGCCGGCGGCGACGTTGGCGGCGCCGATCCCGATCATCTCGCCGTTTCCGTCGACCTCCTGGCCGGTACGGGCGGCGAACGCCGAGGCGGTCGAGATCGTGTCGGCGAGCGCCACCAGCACGATCCCGAGCGCTCCCGCGACGAGCAGCGGAAGATCTGACACAGGGCTCGGCACGGTCAGCGGCGGGAACCCCTTGGGGAGCTTGCCCACGAGCGACACGCCGTGGCTCGAGAGATCGAAGACCGACGCCGCGGCGATCGCGACGACGACCGCCACCAGCACGCCCGGAACTCTTGGCAGCCAGCGGCCGAGCGCGAGGATGAGCGCGAGGCTCACGAGCCCGATCGCCACCGCCGCGCCGACTGTTTCGCCCGAGGCGAGACCGTGGACGAAGGCGTGCGCCTCGTTGATCAGGCCGTTGGCGTCGGTCGAGAACCCGAACAGCTTCGGCAGCTGGCCGATCAGGATCGTCAGCGCGAGCCCGTTCATGTAACCGATCTGCGTCGGCTTGGAGAGCAGGTCGGCGATGAAGCCGAGCTTTGCGATCCCGGCGAGGATCATGAACGCGCCGACGATCAGGGCCATCATCGACGCGAGCGCGATCGCGTGCTCGGGGTTGCCGCCCGAGCCGACGATCGGCAGGATCGTCGCGGCGATCATTGGCCCCAGCGACGAATCCGGGCCGAGCACCAGGATCCGCGAAGGCCCGAACAGGGCATAGCCGATCAGGCACAGGATCGACGTGTACAGACCAGTGATCGCCGGCAGACCGGCGAGTTCGGCGTACGCCATGCCCTGCGGCACGAGCAGCGTCGTCAGCACGATCCCGGCGACGACGTCGCTGCGCAACCACGACAGCCTGTAGTTGGCGAGCGCGCGGATCCCGGGAAGCGAGGGCGCGGTCACCGCGTCGTCAACTGCGCCGCGCGATCAACTTGCCGATCTCCCATAGGACAAGCAGCAGTACCGCAGAGCCGACCGCCAGGCCGAACTGCGGAGACGTGAGCGGCGTCGTCTTCAGCAGGCGGTTGAAGAAGTCCATCTGCGTGATCATCACCGCGAGGAGGAGCTCCGCCGCCGCCGTCCAGTTCATCTGCGCGTTGTCGAACGTGTGGATTGCGAGCACGGAGCCCGAGACGCTCCGGCACTCGTAGGCCGAGACGATCAGCATCAGCGCGAACGCGCTCAGGCCGATCGACGACCCGACCTCTGTGCTGCCGTAGTGCTGCTTGCCGAAGTAGATCAGCAGGTCCATCACGATCGCCATGTACAGGCCGACGAGGCCCGACGTGAGCTGGACGCCGCTGTTCACGATGGACTCGGTGCTCGGACGCGGCCGGCGCTCCATCAACCCCGTTGTCGCCTGGTCGAGACCGAGCGCCACGCCGAACGGTGCGCTGACGAAGAAGTGGATGTAGAGGACCTGAGCCGGCGAGAACGGCTGGCCTTCGGCGATGTTCAACACCGTCGCGCCGAGGAACGTCAACACGAACGCCACGAGCGAGATCAACACGAACCGGACGTACTTGCTGAGGTTGTCGTAGAGCTTCCGGCCCTCGGAGACCGCGCGCACGATCGTCGCGAAGTTGTCGTCGGTGAGGATCATCCGTGCCGCGTTCTTGGCCACCTCGGTGCCGCTGCCCATCGCCACGCCGATGTGGGCGGCCTTGATCGACGGCGCATCGTTAACCCCGTCGCCGGTCATAGCGACGACGTGGCCCTGCTTCTTGAGCGTCTCGACCAGCAGCACCTTGTGCTCCGGGGCCACCCGGCCGACCACGCCGATGCCGTCGATCCGCTCGAGCCGCTCGTCCTCGCTGAGCTCGGCGAACTCGGCGCCCAGGATCGCCTCCCCCTCGATCCCGAGCTGCTCGGCGATCGCCGCGCCGGTGATCACGTCGTCGCCCGTGACCATCCGGACGCGGATGTGCGCCGACTGCGCATCCTCAACCGCAGGCTTGGATTCGGCGCGCGCCGGGTCGACCATGCCGACGAGGCTCGTCACCTCGATGCCCTCGACGTAGCTCAACAGGTCGCCGTTGGGATCGAACGACCCCGAGTCGAGGTCACGGTAGGCGGCCGCCATCACCCGCAGCCCCGCCTCGCCCATCCTCTGCACGTTCGCCTCGGCCCGCGTGCGCAGGTCCTCGTCCCAAGGGATGCTCCTTCCCGCGGACAGCGCGGTCGACGCATGGCTCATCACCGCCGGCGCGGCGCCCTTCACGTAGCACCGCACGATTTCCCTGCCCGAGTCGTCGATCGTCGTGGTGAAGGCGGCCATCAGCTTGTACGTCGGGTCGAACGGTAGGGTCGCGACGCGCGGGTGGCGTTCCCGCGTGGCGTCGATGTCGACGCCCGCCTTGTACGCGAGCACTAGCAGCGCGCCTTCGGTCGGATCACCCACGACCTTGCCGTCGACCAGCGTGGCGTCGCTGGCGACGATGTAGGGCAGGATCGCGGCCTCGATCGTGTCCGACGAGCCCGCCGCGTGCTGGATCTTGCCCTCGAGGTGGTAGCCCGAGCCCGAGATCGTGTACCGGTCGGTCGGGTCGAGGACCTCGATCGCGGTCATCTGGTTCATCGTCAGCGTGCCGGTCTTGTCCGAATTGATGGCCGAAGTCGAGCCCAGTGTCTCCACCGATGCGAGATCGGTCAGCACTGCTCCGTGCTGGGCCAGTTCGGCGGCGCCGAGCGACATGACCACCTGGAGGACGGTCGGCATCGCCTCCGGAATCGCCGCGATCGCCAGTGCCACCGCGCTCGTGAACACAACCGTCGAGGACAGACCGCGCTGTGCGCCGAGCACGAACATGATCACCATCGTCACCCCGGCCGCCGCCGCGATCCACAGCGTCAGCGTGTTCAGCTGCCTGGTCAGCGGCGTCTGCTCGCGCTTCGTCGTCGCGAGCATGCCGGCGATCTTCCCGACCTGGGTGTCGCCGCCCGTCGCCGTCACCACCATCACGCCGCTGCCATGAGTGACCGGCGTGTGCATGAACGCCATGTCCGTCTGGTCGGCAGGAGCGAGATCGTCGCCGTCGGGCACGTCGACGCCCTTCGAGACCGGCACGCTCTCTCCGGTCAAAGCGGCCTCATCGATCTGGAGGGAGCTCGCCTGAACGATCCGGCCGTCCGCCGGCACGTCGTCGCCCGCCGCCAGCACCACCACGTCGCCGACCACCACCTCCTCGGCCGGGATCTCGGCCTCGGAACCGTCGCGACGGACTCGCGCGGTGGCCTTGACCATCGCCTGGAGCGCGTTCATCGCGCTCTGCGCCTTGCCTTCCTGGCGCAGGCCGACCACCGCGTTGAGCACCGTGATCAGGATCAAGAGGACGCCGGTGCTCCACTCCTTGATCGCAAGCGACACGATCGCAGCGGCCACCAGGATGATCTGCATGTAGCTGCGGTACTGATCGAGGAACCGCCGCCATTCCGGCACTGCCGCCTCGGCCGGCAAGGCATTCGGACCATCGCTTTCCAGCAACTCGGCGGCCCTCTGGCTGGAGAGTCCGACGGACGGGTCGACGCCGAGCCGCGCCGTCACCTCGTCCGGGGTGGCGCTGTACCAGCCGTCGGCGCCTGCGCCTCGAGCCTTTGCGCGCGTTGTCGTGGCCATCGGCGGCGCCCCTACTCGGATGTCGACGCGTCAGCCGGAGGCGCCACCTGCGCGTCGGGTTCGTGCCCGTTCCGGCCGTCAGCCACGGCACGCTGTTTGTGCTCGAACGGATCGAGCGCAGCGCCCTTCGGAGCCTGGGCTTCGAGCTCTCGCTTGACCTCGAGCAGCCCCTCGCGCTGCGCCTTGGTCACCGTCGGGAAGCGCGGGTCGATGTCCATCAGCGTGTGCGCGATCACGGCCCCGGCACTGATCCTCGCGAACCACTTGCGGTCGGCGGGGATCACGTACCACGGCGCCCACTCCGTGCTGGTGTGAGACAGCATCTCCGAGAAGGCCTTCTGATAGTCATCCCACCGCTCGCGCTCGCGGACATCCGCGGCCGAGAACTTCCAGTTGTGGTCCGGCAGGTCGAGCCGTCGCAGGAAGCGGATCCGCTGTTCCTCCCTGGAGAGGTTGAGGAACAGCTTCACAACCCGGATCCCGTTCTCGGTGAGGTAGCGCTCCCAGTCGTTGATCTCGCGATAGCGGCGCTGCCACACGTCCCGCTTTCTCTTCGCCGACGCCGGGAGCTTCTCGTTGTCGAGAAGCTCCGGGTGCACTCTCACCACGAGCACCTCCTCGTAGTGGGAGCGGTTGAAGATCGCGATGTCGCCGCGCCGCGGCAGGCGCTTGGCGTAGCGCCACATGTAGTCATGATCGAGTTCCTCGGCCGACGGCTGCTTGAAGCTGTGCACCGCGACGCCCTGTGGGTTAACTCCGCTCATGACATGGCGGATCGTCCCGTCCTTGCCGGCCGCGTCCAGGGCCTGCAGAACCACCAGCACCCCCCAAGTGTCCTGAGCGGCCAGCCGCGCCTGGTATTCGGCCAGTAACTCCACCCCGGAGTGGAGCAGCGCGACTCCTTCGGCCTTGTTCTTCAACCCGGCCTTGAATGACGGGTCGAAGTCCCGACTGAGCTTGACCTTCGAGCCGGGCCTGACCCGGAAGGGCTCGATGAACTCCGCCACCCTCTGCTGCCGCTTGTTAGCCATCTTCCGCTCCCATTCAGTCCGGGGGTCTTCTGTCCGCTTCAGTCGAGTCGCCCGCCGGCGACGATGAGTCCGTACACCGCCACGATGTTGACGGCGAACAGCGCCAGCGACCAGAAGGGGTAAGCCGGCATCATCAGCAGCTCGGCGATCGCGCCGAAGCTCAAAACGATGACGCCGGTCCAGCGCGCCAGCTGGTTCCGCGTGAATACTCCGAGACCCGCGGCGAACTGGATCGCGCCGATGCAAACGATGATCCAGCCCCACGTCTTGAGCGAGCCAAACACGTAACTGGTGTCATGAACGAAGAAACGCGAGTTGCCGATCGCGGCGATGCCCTCGATCACGTTCAAAGCACCGACTATGAGCAGCAGCACTCCGGAAAACGCAGTCCACCCCGAGCCGCGATCCTCCCAGTCGACGTAACCGGCTTCGGCATCGGCTTGGCGGCGGACCGCATCTGCGCTGTAAGTGGACAAACAGACCTCCGGTTATTCGATGGTCACCTCAGCTGCACTTCGAACTGGTCGCATCGGTGAAACTCTTGACCGAGCTCACCACGTTGGCCGCCGCCGGCGCGATCGCCGCGATCTGGGCGGCCGACGGACTCGATGGCAGCGATTTGAGGTCGGTCGACAGCGCATCGACCGACGACTTGATGGCGCTGGTCTCGTTCGGGAAGTCGCCCTTGGCCGAGCTCACGAGGGAGTTCGCGTCGGTCTGGATCTTCTTGAGTTGAGCCTGCAAACCGCTCAGCCCGCCGCTCACGGAGAGATTCGTCAGTCCCTTGATCGAGTTCGTGAGGTTGGTGCGAGCGGTGCAGTACGCCGGCTTGCTGGAGCCGCAACCACTGAGCGCAACCATGACGATCGCGACCGTGAGAACCTGTGCCAGACGCGGGCGGCGCATGAGGGCGGCGCGCTGCCTGGGGGCCGCGAGCCTCGCGTCGGCCGGCAGCAGCCGCTCCTCGCTCAGCGGCAATCCAGCGGGCACGCGACCTGCCTGGCTCCGAGGCTACCTAACGCAGTCAAGGGACCACTGTGGCGCGCCCGCGGCCGCGTGTCGTCATCCGGAACGGGTTAAGGAGCCGCCGAGGGACGACGCCTCCGACGCGATTGAGAAAACCCGCGACTATCGCGGGAAAGCTCAGACGGATCGGATCAACCGGCGCGATCGTGTGCCCCGGAAAGACAAGGGGCGCGAATGTGACATCGGAGCACGCGTAGGTTTAAGTCACTCGATTGAGGACAAAGCCGCGTGGCAGACCAGGCTCCTGGCGTCTGCTCTTCGCTTTCGTCGGGCACTCGCGCCCACATGCAACTTACGGTTTCGCAGCCCCGGCGACAAGGGCCATTCCGACGAACGTCGCGCAAATACCGGGAAGAAGCCTTCGGCTCAGCGACGTGGCGTGCTCACCGTCGGCTCCCACGGACCGACGACCACAGTAGCCTCGCCCTCGCCTGGCCAGGGCGGGATCGTCACGCCGATCGCGGCCAGCGGCTCGTCGCCGAAGGCCCGGAACTGGAACCGGGTGCCGAGCGGGATCGTGATGCATAAGTCGGCCGACACCTCGACGACCTCCTCCTGCTCGCCGGACCTCCGCCACATCTCCCCCCGCCCCCGCAGGAAGTACCAGACCTCTTCGACCGTCCGGTGCTCGACCGCGATCGAGGTCTCGCCCGCTCGGAGCTCGAAATGCGCGAGGCTGCCACCGGCGATGCTCAGCAGCACGCGCACGTCCGACCCGTCCGGCGCGACGGCGTCCGGTTTCGCGGGCAGCTGGGTGGTCCGAAACGGGCGCCGCTCGGCAGTCACACCAGGAGCGTTTACCAGTTCATCGCGGTGGTTGCCCCGTCCGGCACCTCGCACGGCTGCGCCGATGGGTCGTAGCGCGCGCACACCGCGATCGGGTTCTGGAACAGACCGACAGAGGGCAGCGCCTGACCGGTGAACGAGAACAGCGTCAGGTTGTCGTTGGGCGAGCCGGCATCCGGCTCCCAGCCCACGCCCGGGATCCATTCGGGCTCCCAGTAGAACAGTCCCTGGCCGAGGCCGTGGGGCACCTGAGCGAGGATCGAGAGCATGTCGCTGTAGAACGACAGCTGGCCGCCCGGCGTTGCCGGATACCCGTCGGAGACCTGGCTCGACTCCCACACGAAGTTGCCCGTGCTGTCCCCGTTCGCGAGCGTCCATGGGTACTGGGACTCCGCGATCACGATCGGCTTGCCGTACCGGGTGGCGAGCGCATCGACGTTCGCACGCATGTCGGCCAGCGGCCCGTGGGAGAAGGGGTAGTACGACAGCCCGATCACGTCGAACGGCACATCGGCCGAGACCATGTGGTCGTAGAACTGCTCGCTGTCGGCGTTGTTGCCGCCCTCGTCGAAGTGGAGCATTACGAGCAGCTTGTGACCCCGCGGGTTCGCGGACCGTGCTCCTGCCACTCCCGCCTTCAGCAGCGTGGTCAGGTTGTCCCAGCCGGTGTCGTTGTTCCAGTTGACCTCGCCCACCGGCCACAGGATCCCGTTGCGGATCTCGTTGCCGATCGAGACCATGTCGACCGGGGTCCCCTGGGCGGCGAACGCGCCGATCACCTGGGATGTGTAGTTCTGAACGGTGTTGGCCAGCTGGGCCAGGTCCTGTCCCTGCCATGCCGCGGGAATGTCCTGGTGCGTGGGGTCGGCCCAGAAGTCCGAGTAGTGGATGTCGAGGTACAGCCTGTCGCCCGCAGCCTTGATCCGCCGTGCCATGCGTAGGTCACTCGCCAGGTCGCTGTAGCCGGCCGGTGGGTTGACCCACAGGCGGAGCCGGACGTAATTGAGGCCGTGATTGTTCAGGATCGAGAGCGACGAGCCGGGCACGCCGCTGTCGGTGAAGTGGGCGCCCGCGGCCTCCTCCTGCGGCTCGAACGACAGATCGGCGCCGCGATCGGGGATCGCGTTCATCGGCTCGGGCGCGAACAGGCGCAGCTCGCCGATGCACGGCGGCGTGCCGTCGTTGTCGGTGACGTCGATCTTCACGTAGCGGGCCTTGATGACGCCATGGCCGGCGGGCCAGTACACCGGCACGCCCGCCGGGACCGACTGCTGCTGGGCGTTCGGGACCGGCGTCAGCGAGCCGGCGGTCGTGCCGTAGCTGAGGTTGACGAGCGCCGTGGTGGCCGTGCTGCCGAGCGTCAGGCCGAAGCCGTCGAGGGTGCGGACGCGACCAAGGTCGACGGTGAGATTCCCGGTCCACTCCGTCGAGCATCAGTCGGTCGAGGCGCTGCCATCGATTGCGTTCGCGGCCGGCGATCCGGAGGCCTCCGTGGAGGCGGTCGCCGTCCCGGTGAGGGCGATGTTCAAGGCGGTGCTGTCGCGCGGGTAGGCCTGGGCGACGGCATTGCCGAGCCGGACCGACCGGTTCGGCGCCGCCGCACCCGCGACGAACGCCGCTGCCCCGCACAGCACCACAACACCGAGCACCCGGATCGTGCTCCGCAAACGCCTACTCATCATGGTCTCCTCGCCTGTCGACGCGCACGGCCGTACCGGCCCGGCCCTCAACACGGATGTGAACGCTAACACCGAGCGGGCGATCCAACTGATACCCACATCGGACGAGCGTGAATCGGGCGACCGAATCCAGCGCTAACACGGGCGGAAGTAGACTCGCGCAAACCCCGACCGAGGAGCGTCATGGAGTGATCCGCAGCCCGTACCCGGACGTCGAGATTCCGGATGTTCCCTTCACCGACTTCGTCCTCGCCCGCGCCGGCGAGCACCCCGACAAAGCGGCGCTGATCGACGGGCCGACCGGGCGGACGATCACCTATGCAGAGTTGGTCGACGGGGTGCGCGGGCTGGCCGCCGGTCTCGCCGCGCGCGGCTTCCGCAAGGGCGACGTGTTCGCCCACTGCGCCCCGAACCTGCCCGAGTATGCGATCGCGTTTCACGGTGTGGCGTCGGCCGGTGGCGTGAACACGACCGCGAACCCCCTGCTGACCGAGGATGAGCTCACCAAGCAGCTGGTGGACTCCGGCGCGCGGATGCTCGTGACCCTGCCCGAGCTGCTCGACAAGGCG
>Ga0335078_10009111_pt1 | contig 14716 bp, 17 predicted proteins | sample Lox_Sample_32_FD_206711 | JGI IMG/M metagenome (GOLD analysis project Ga0335078, IMG submission 206711) | Soil microbial communities from Loxahatchee National Wildlife Refuge, Florida, United States - Lox_Sample_3.2 | ecosystem: Environmental > Terrestrial > Soil > Wetlands | place: USA...
CCTGGATCAGCGCCGGCGGGTCCTCGGCCACGACCACCCGGACACGCTGTCAACCCGGCACCGGCTGGCTCGGATGATCGGGCTGCAGGGCCGCTACGCCGAGGCCGAGGAACTGTGCCGTGAGGTCCTGGACGACCGCCAGCGGCTGCTCGGCGAGGATCATCCGGACAACCTGGCCACCCGGCACCGGCTGGCTCGGATGATCGGGCTGCAGGGCCGTTACGCCGACGCCGAGCCGCTGTTCCGGCAGGTGCTGGCTGCCCGGCGCCGCACGCTTGGCGAGGATCACCCCGACACGCTGGCCACCGGTCACCGGCTTGCCTGGCTCATCGGCCGGCAAGGCCGCTACACCGAGGCACTGGATCTGGTCAGCAAGGTTCTCGGCGGTCGCAGGCAGACCCTCGGCGACGATCATCCGGACACCCTCGCCGCCCGCGAGACGCTGGCCTGGCTGACCGGGTTGCGCGGCAAGCTCGGCGAGGCGGAGGAACTGTGCCGGCGAGTGCTCGCGGACCGGACCCGGGTCCTCGGCGAGCAGCATCCGGAAACTCTCGCCACCCGTGCCACCCTGGCCTGGCTGACCGAGCGCCAGGGCCGCCACGCCGAAGCCGAGTGGCAGTATCGTGATTTGCTCGCGGACCGGCAGCGGATCCTCGGCGATCGTCATCCCGACACGCTGACCACCCGCCAGGACCTGGCCAGGATCCTCGGCCACCGGAACCACTTCGCCGAGGCCGAGCCGCTGTGCCGCGATGTGCTCGCGGACCGCAGGCGTATCCTCGGCGACGATCATCCTGACACGCTCGCCTCGCGCGCCGCGCTCGCCTGGCTCGCCGCCCGCCAGGGACGCCGTGCCGAAGCCGAGGAGACCTACCGGCAGGTCCTCGCCGACCGGAGCCGGGTCCTCGGCCCCGCCCACCCCGATACCGAGGCAACCCGCGCCGAACTCGTCCTGCTCACCGGCAACGGCGGCACCGCCGCGCACTGAGCCATGCCCCGCGCCGTTCCCCGCCATGACCGCGATGCCGGCGGCCCCGCCGAGGTGCTGGCCGCGAAGGCCGCCCTGCGCCAGGAGGTCTGGTCCGCGATGACCGCGGCGAAGGTGGCGAGGTTCCCCGGCGCGGCCGGGCGCATCCCGAACTTCACCGGCGCCGAGGCCGCCGCGGAGCGCCTGCGCGCCACGCCCCGATGGCAGGCGGCAGGCAACCTCAAGGCCAACCCGGACTCCGCGCAGTTGCCGGTCCGCCAGCGTGCGCTACAGGATGGCAAGACCGTGTACATGGCCGTGCCGCGGCTAGCTGAGCCCGAGCCGTTCTTCGCCCTCGATCCGGACCACCTCAGCGAGCCGCCCCGCAAGGCGGCCTCGATCAGCGGCGCTGCCAGGTCCGCCCGCCGGGTCACGCTGGCCGAACTCGACCCGGTCGACCTGGTGGTCATGGGCTGCGTGGCCGCGGGGGAGGACGGAGCCAGGCTCGGCAAGGGCGGCGGGTTCGCCGACCTGGAGTTCGCCCTGGCCGCCGTCGCGGGCCTGATCGGACCGGACACCGTGACCGTCACCACCGTGCACGAACTCCAGGTCCGCCCGCCAGGCGCGATCCCGCTCACCGCCCACGACGTGCCGCTGGACTTCATCGTCACCCCGGACCGGGTGATCGACTGCCGCGCCAGGCGCGGTCCGCGGCCAACCGCGGGCATCCGCTGGGAGGACCTGACCGAGGAGAAGATCGCGGCCATACCGCTGCTGACCGCGCGCCGCGCCGCGGAGGGCTAAGCGCTCAGGCCGGTGGCAGGGCGATGCCGTGCACGAACCCGTCCTGGTCGCCCGCTATCAGTACGCCGCCCACGATCACCGGCGCCGAGTAGCAGTAGGCATGCGTTACGCGAACCGACCCAAGCTGCCTGCCGTCGGCGAGCCCGACCCCTATCAGCCTGCCGTGCGCCGACATCACCCAGGCGCGCTCCCCGTCGCACACCACGCCCGCGTTCAGTACCCGCGCACCGATGTCGGTCCGCCATCGGGCGCGGCCGTCGCCAAGCGAAACCCGGGCCACTACGCCGTGCTCGGTGGTGAGCAGCACCGTTCGGTCATCGAGCAGGATCGCGGGCGGGTACATGGTGCCGCCTGGGAACGTCCACCGCGCCGCGCCTGTGGCCGCGTCAAGCGCCACCGAGCCGGACACCGTGGCCGCGATCACCACCCCGCCGCCGAGCACGACGACGGCGTCCCAGCCGCTGTACAGGGCGACGTGGTGCTGGTCGCCCGCGACCATCTGATGTGCCCACACCTGCTGCCCGGTCCCGGCGTCGTGCGCCCGTGCGTACCCGTCCGCCGCGCAGGTGTAAACGCGCTCCCCGTCGGATGCGGCACGCCCCGCCGAGAACCCGCGCCCGGGCACGCACCACAGGAGCCTCCCGGTCGCCGCGTCGACGGCAAGCAGCCGCGTCCCCGCGGAAAACACGACGACGCCAGCGTCCGTCGCCAGCGGCGTGCTGAGCACCGGCGCCCCCGCGCCGAAACGCCACTCGATCCGCCCGGTCCCCGCGTCCAGCGCGTACACGTGCCCGTCGGCCGAGGGAACGAACACCCTGCGCCCCGCCGCGTCCACCCCGGCCTGCCGATACACCGCCCCCACCCGGGTCCGCCACACCCGCTCGGCCCCGCCGCTCGCGGCGCGGAACCCGACTACCTCGCCGCCGGTAGACCCGGCCACGATCACCGAGCCCGCGACGGCGATCCCGCCCTGAACCGACCCCGCCAGCCTGAACCGCCACTCCGGCGCAGGATCCGCATCCCCGCTCGTCCCGCCCGGCGCGTCCCGTCCGGCACATCCCGCCCGCACCGCAGGCATCACGCCGTCCCCCGGCAGCGGAATCGTGGCCACCGCCACCCGGGTCTGCGCCCCGTCCGCGGCCACAGTGACCCTGCAGACCTTGAGCGCGCCCTCTCCCCGGTCGGCCTCCGCCAGGTAGAAGACCGGCTCGCCGAGCACGGCCCGCAGCGTCACCTGGGTCAGCCCGCCGACCCGGCTGACCTCCTCACGGTGCACGTGCCCGGCGAAGATACCGCGCACGCCGTGCCGGGCGATCAGGTCGAACAGCGCCGACTCGTCATCCACGTCGTGATGCCCGCCGCCGACAGGGAAGTGCTGGAACAGGATCACCGGCGTCCCTTCCTCCACCCTGCCCAGAACGCGCCGCAGCCACCTCAGTCCCTCCCGCCCGTAATGCCCCGGCTCCTGCAGCACCTGGGTCAGGTCCAGCCCCACGCAGCACACCCCGCCCACGGCCAGGGACCACCGCGGCGGGCCGAAGTTCGACCTGTACAGTCCCTTGGCCGTGCCGTCCCACCGCACCTCGTGGTTCCCCGGCACGTGCCGTACCCGTCCCGCCAGCCCGGCAGGCAGGACCCGCCGGTACAGGTCGTATTCCTCCGGCAGCCCGGTATCCGTGATATCCCCGCAGTGCACCACCAGATCCGGTTCCAGCCGCGCGATCGCCCCGAACACCAGGGCCAGTCGCTGCGCCGCCCCGCCCCGCCCGACCCCGACGTGCGTATCGCTGACCACCGCGAGCCGCACCGCCCTGCCGCGCCCGGCCCTCACGCTCGCCCTCCGTCCGTGCGCCTCGGAATCATTACCGTGTGACGTTGCTACCCTCATGCGGGTAGTAGCGACCCACGATCCCGCCGGCCACCCCGACCGTCACGACATGGTCCCCGCGCTGGACTCGAAGCACGATCTCACCCGCACCGCCCGCCCCAGCGATAGCGTCCGTCACGGCGTCCGCGAGCGAGGAAAGCGATCGGATCTCCCGCTCGCCGGCGCCGATGAGCAGGTCGCCGCGCCGCAGTCCGGCCGCCTCCGCGGGCCCGCCAGGAAACACCCGCTCGATCAGCAGGCCGGGCACTAGGGGCAGCCCGGCCGCCGCCCGCCGCTGATGGCCGACATAAGCGGGCGCGACCGTGAAACCGAGCCGCTCGTCCGGTCGCGGTCCTACCACGGGCTCGAACTCGATAAGCAGGATCTCCAGCAAGCGCGCCAGCCTAGCCTGATCCTCCGGGTGGAGCGCCGCCACCAGCCGGGCCTCGTTGGCCAGGTGCTCTGGTGCCACCGCACGGAACAGCTCCTCGCCGCGCGAGGTCAGGGTCACCTGGACGCCCCGGCCGTCGTCCGGATCGGGGTCGCGCCGCACTAGCCCGCGCCCGGCGAGCTGGTCGATGCGAACGCTGATGGTCCCGCTGCTCAGGCTCAGCTGGTCCATCAGCTGCCGTTGACTGAGCCGGTACGGGTGGCCCGAACGTCGCAGGCTAGCCAGCACCGCGAAATCGGCATTGGACAGCCCGGAGGCGGCGAGCACCTTGTTGATCGAGGCGCTGAAGTGGGCGGCGAGGCGGCCGGCGCGGGACACGATCCCGACCGGATCGACCGGCAGGTCGGGCCACTCCTGGTGCCATCCGGCCACCAGACGGCCGACATGATCATCGAGCCCGCCGACCGCCACCGTTTCCTCCGGAATAACTTAGCTTGGATCCAAATTAAGGTACCAATGATAGCTTCCCAGCGACAGAAGGCAGGAGATCCAGATGACCGACGGGAAGATGAGGCTCGGCATCATCGGCGCTGGGCGCATCGGCGGGAACATCGCCCGCCGGGCCGCGCTAGCCGGATACGACGTCACCGTGAGCTTCGCCCGCGACCCGGCCAGCCTGGCCGCGTTCGCGGCCGAGATCGGTGGCACGGCCGGGGACCCGGCGGACGCGGCCGCGGCGGGACTCGTGGTGCTGTCCGTGCCGTGGGGCGTCATCGACGAGGCGCTGGCCCAGGCCGGCTCGCTGGCGGGCCGGGTGGTGATCGACACCACCAACCAGTTCGCTCCCGGCGGGATGGCCGACCTGAACGGCAGGACCGCTGCCCGCTACAACGCGGACCGGATGCCGGGCGCGGCCTGCACCAAGTGCTTCAACACGCTGACCGCCGCCTTCCAGGCCGAGGTCGCCACCAGGCCGGGCGAAGATCGCGTGGTGCAGTGGATCGCCGGCGATGACCCCGAGGCCAAGACCACGGTGGCCGGCCTGGTCGCAGCGGCGGGTTACCTGCCCATCGACCTAGCGGGCATCGACGACTGCACGGTGATGGAGGCGCCGCGTCGTCCCGGTGCGGTCTACGGCGAGGAATACCGCCGCACCGACGCCGAGGCGGTGGTCGCCGCCGTCCGGGCCGGCCGCCCCATACCCCCGACTCCGGGTTACTGACCGTCCGGCGGCTAGCATGCCGGCATGAGCCACGCAACAGGCGGCCATGCTCACGCTCACCACGCCGCCACAGGCAAGGGCAAGGGCAAGGAAGTCTGGCTGGCCGCGACCTGGCCATTTGTCAGGGATCAGTTGCCACCGCCGCCGGCCAGCGTGGTCGAACTGGGCTGCGGCCCGCTCGGCGGGCACGTCCCCAGCCTGCTCCAGGCCGGCTACCAGGCCATCGGCATCGATCCTGAGGCTCCGCAGCAGCCCGCCACGTATCACCGGATCGCGTTCGAAGAGTTCCACCCCGACGTCGCCGCGGACGCGGTCATCGCGTCGGTCTCGCTGCACCACACGCACGACCCAGGCGCCGCGCTTGACCACGTCGCCGACCTCCTGGTTCCCGGCGGCTCGCTGGTCGTCATCGAGTGGATTTCCGAGGACCTGGACGAGCCGACCGCTCAATGGGTCTTCCGGCACCGCCCTCGCGGCCCGGAGGACCCGAACGACCCCGACGACCCAGGCTCCTGGCTGGCCCAGATGCGGGCCGACTGGACCGCCTCCGGCCTGCCCTGGGACGACTACTTCCGCGCCCGGTTCGAAGAGCACGGCATGCATCACGCCGCCGTCATCCGCCGTGAGCTAGAGGCCCGTTTCGCCACCGTCCACCTCAGCACCGGCCCCTACTACTTCTCCGACCTGCTCGACGCCGACGAGCAAACCGAGCAAGCCGCGATCGACTCCGGCGAAATCAACCCCGGCTGCCTCCGCTACGCAGGCCGCAGCGCCTAAAGCCAAAAACGAAAGTCAAATTCCTTATCCAGAACGAGCGGTGGTGCGCGCCCCGGGCCCGGCGCCTCCCGTCGTGTGCTGCCAGGTTGATCGGGGCTAATTAGACGCCGGTGGTGCCGTCGATGCGTTCCCTGAGCAAGTCCGCGTGGCCGTTGTGGCGGGCGTACTCCTCGATCATGTGAACGTAGATCCAGCAGAGGTTGACGTCCTGGTCCATGAAGCGGCCGGTGTCGGCTAGCGCACGGCCGGCGCACTGCTCCCGGGCGTGCGCGATCTCCGCGTGCCAGGTGGCAAGGGCGTCGCCCAAGGTGGCGCCCTCCGCCAGTTCGAAGCCGCCGTCGGGACCATCCGGATCTGCCTGCGGGTCGTAGATCGGCGGCGCCTGTTCCCCGGCGAGCACCCGGCGGAACCAGTTCCGCTCCACCTCCGCCATGTGCTGGATCAGGCCGGTCATCGTGAGGCCGGATGGCGGCACGGATACGGAGGCGGCCTGCGCATCGTCTAGGCCGTCGCATTTCATCGCCAGGGTCGTTCGATGAAAGTCAAGCCAGCTCTCCAGCGTGGCGCGCACGTCGGCGTTCAGCGGCGGCATAGCCCGTTCAATGGCGGTCACCGGTCGATTATCGCGGGCGACCGACCGGGTCGCCGCCTAAAGCCACCCCAGGAAGGTCATCACGTCCCGAGCCACGACCCCGATGCGGCGGTCGTTGCCGATGGCCACATCCTCGACGCCGATTCCCTCCGCCGCCGCGATGGACGTCGCCGCGGCCCGCAGATCCTCACGCCGGCCGCTGGTGACATCGCCGGCCAGCCGCTGCTCGATCTCGTCGAACTGGACCTCCAGGCGCACTACCCGCAGCGGCAGCCCGAGTGCCTCCCGCACGTCCTGCACCTCGCCAGGATCTCTGACAAAGTAGGCCAGGACGAAGAGCCGGATCCCCGCCCGGAGGTAGTTCGCCGCGACCGCCGCCAGGTTCTGCTTCATCAGCCCGACTTCCGCCGCCCGGTCCTCGCTGCCGGTGCCTGCCCAGCTCAGGTAGTCCAGGTCGAGCAGCGCGTACGGTTCGCCCCGCTGCTCGAGCAGGTAGGCGATCTCCTGGGCGACCGAGCTCTTCCCCGACCCGTAGACCCCGGTGATCAGTACGCCCTCGGCGCTGCGCGTGGTCAACGGGGCGACGGGTGCCGTGGCTGGTAGATGGGAAACTCCGAGCCATCCGGGAGACGGATGGCGGCGAGGAGCCCCCAGCCCTGATCGGAGACGTCCCGCGCCACCTCGGCTCCCTTGCCCCTCAACTCCTCAAGGGTGGCCTGGATGTCGTCGCACATTAGGTAGAGCTTGTGACGGTTCTCGCCATCGGCAGGGTGTACGGCGAGTTCGGCAGGCGGCAGGGCGAAGATGAGCCAGCCCCCGCCCGCGTCGACCGACGGCATGCCGAGCACGTCGGCGAAGAACGCGCGGACCTTCTCCGCCTCTGGCGAGAACACGATCGCATGCATCCCTGTGATCACGCCGCGATCCTAGTAAATCGCTCGACTCGGGCCGGCGTTGCCAAGCAGACTGCGAGGGTGGCTGAGCGGCGGACCTGACGCGGTGGACGTAGCCGGGGTGAGCGTCGACCTGGCAAGTATCGGCCAATCGCAAAGGGTGGTGCTGGTCGAGGGGCGCAGCGACAAGGCCGCGCTCGAGGCCCTGGCCCGCCGCCGTGGCACCCCGACCGGCCCGGGCGGCATCTGCGTGCTGGCCATGGGCGGCGCCACCAGCATCGGCCACTTCCTGGACCTGCTCGGCCCGCGCGGGCTTAACGTCGCGTTCGGCGGCCTGTACGACTCCGCTCAGGAGGACTGCGTCCGGCGCGCACTGGAGCGGGCCGGACGCGGCCTTGCCCGGACCCGCGCCGACCTGGAGGCCCGCGGCTTCTACGCCTGCACCGCGGACCTTGAAGACGAGCTGATCCGGGCCGCCGGCGCTGCCGCGGTCGAGCAGGTCATCGCGGCGCAGGGCGAACTGCGGCCATGGCGCACCTTCCAGAACCAGCCTGCGCAGCGGGACCGTAACGTCTGCCAGCAGCTTCACCGGTTCATGGGAACCCGGTCAGGCCGCAAGAGCCAGTATGCGCGCCTGCTTGCCGAGGCGGTCGATCTCGCCCGGGTGCCGCGCCCGCTGGACCGCGTACTCGCTTCCAGGTGAAGGTGCGAAACGTCAGCGTGCCGATGGCAATCGCGGCGTGGTTTGGGTTCGTCCACGTCCGGCCGCGCAAGAACTTCATCTTCACTACCACGGCGTGCCCGGCGAGCAGGCCGCCGAGATCATCCGCCAGGCGCTACCCGGAGAGCCCGTCACTGAGGAGACGCAGGATTTAAGCCCCGCAGCCTGAAGCGTCCAGTCACGCTTCGGCATCACTTGCACACCGAGCGCGCCCGCCGGGCATCTAATTATGATTACGCGGCCAGCCGGACCGCGTGAAGCGGGGGAACAGCCACCATGCCCAGGTACAGAGTCGAGTTCTTCTTCATCCCGGTCGGCGCCGTTATGGAGCTCGCCGTCTTCCTGGCGCGCTCGTGCGCCACGAGAGCGAGAGAGGAACAACCATGAGAATCGGCTGCTTTGTCCCGCTGCCCGGCCCGTTCCGCGTCAGCGGCACGATATGGCGGTCCCGTCGGCGCCGCGGCCGCCGCGGCGGTAACCCGGGCTGCCTGCCGTGGGTCGCCCTCGCACTGGTCATCGGAGCCCCCGTCGCTGCGGTGCAAAGCTGCCAGGCAAAGGCGGCGGCCGGCTACACCGACCCGGCGCAGCTGGCCGCCGCGATCATGGGATACGCGCAGCAGAAGACCGGCACCGCGCCGACCGCGGTGTCGTGCGACCAGAACGGGGACACCGTTGCCTTCACCTGCTACGCCAGCTTCGCCGCAGCGCCGACCGTTACCTACTACGTGGCTGTCACGCCGGACGGCAAGAGCTACCTTGTCACCGGGCACACCACGGCGGAGGCCACCCCATCTCCTCCGGCCAGCGACGAGGCGCCCGTCACCACGTCAGGCAACAGCGGATCAGGTGGCGGGATCTACATCCCCCACCCGCACATATACGTCTGCGCTGGCCGCCACATCCGGGTGTGCAGCTGATGATGTCTACGACCGCCCGTAGCATACGCCCCTGCAGCTTGAGATCGGGTCTTGACTTAACGTCGTGCCGGGTCGATGGTCGGATTGTGCAAGTCCGTGCATACTGCCCGCGAGGAGGGCTGCTATGGCGCTGCGGTACATCGGCGTGGACCCGGATTCACCGAATAACGGGTCGCCCACGATCTGGCTCGACGAGGCTGACCAGAGCATCGTGATCCAGGGCTGGAAGATCACGGATGACGACACGATTTCCGAGATCACAGCCACCAGGCCGATCCCTGATCACGAGACTGTGGTGAGGCTCCCGGCGCGGATGGCGCCGTTCCTGCTGGAGGTGTGCGGTGACGACCGAACCGGTGGCATACGGCCTGCTCCGCTCGGCTGAGCACAGTGCAGCGCACATGGAGCTGCGGGACAGCTACACGCCGGATGACCCGGACTGGCTCGACTGGCAGGCCGGCCGCCGGTTCGATCCTGCCGACCGCTGGGCCAGCTGGTCGGACCTGATCAGCGCGACCGTGGCCCGGGGCGTTGCAGTGCGCCGGGTCCGCCTGGTGTCCGAGCCGGTCACCGACTACATCCGGTTCGAGTACGACGTCACCGCTGCGCATAACCTCGCGGCCGGCGAGCAGGTGCGGTGGCTGCCCAGGCGCGTGGCGGCCGGGCTGCTGGTGCCGTGCAGCGATTTCTGGGTGGTCGACGGCCAGGCGGTGCTGTGGAACCACTTCGCCGGCGACGGGTCGTGGGTCGGCGAGGAACAGTGCGACGACCCGGCGGTCGCCAAGCTGTGCGCGGCCTCGTTCGATGCCGCCTGGGAACGGGCGATCCCGCACGAGGCTTACCGGCCGGCCTGACCACCGCTGCCCCTCTCGCGGCTGCTACCCGTGCCCACGCCACCGTCGTCCTCCAGCGCCTGGCAAGCCCGGCATGCCCTCGGGGCCAGGCTCGGCGAGCTCCGCCAGGACACAGGCCTGACCGGCCGCGCGCTTGCCCACTTGTGTGGCTGGCACGAATCGAAGGTGTCGCGGATCGAGCACGCCCGGACCGCCCCGTCCGCCAATGACATCCGCTTGTGGTGCGAGCACTGCGGCCAGCCTGGCGAGGCCGCCAACCTGATCACGTTCCTGCGCACCGTCGAGGACATGTTCGTCGAGTGGCGCCGGATGGAGCGCACAGGCCTGCGGCGCGCCCAGGAGGCCGTGCTGCCGCTGTGGGAACGCACCCGGCTGTTCCGGGCGTACTCCTCGTGGCTGATCCCGGGCGTCGTCCAGACCAGGGCCTACACCGCGGCGGTGCTGCGCGCTATCGCAGCCAGGCGGGAACTGCCCGACGACGTCGATGACGCCGTCGCCGTCCGCACCGACCGGCTGCGGCTCCTGCGCGAGGGCGACCACCGGTTCCTCGTGCTGATCGAGGAATCGGTGCTGCGCAACGTGATCGGCGGCACGGAGGTGATGGCCGGCCAACTCGGCCATCTGATCACCGTGGCGTCGCTGCCCTCGGTGTCGGTCGGGATTATCCCGATGGGCCTCGAGCGCGACGCGGTATGGCCGGTCGAGGACTTCTGGATCTTCGACGAGCGGCAGGTGAACGTCGAGCTGGTCTCGGGCTGGCTCACGCTCACCCAGCCGCGCGAGATCGCCGCGTACGTCAGGACGTTCGGCGAGCTGGCAGGGATTGCGGTGGGCGGTGCCCGGGCGCGCACGCTCATCACGGCTGCGATCGATGCCCTCGGCTAATTAGCGATGCAAACACGTGCAAGGTCGTTTACCCGTGCCCCGCGTGTGGGGTTGGCTACCTGTATCCACGTCTGGTACGCGAGGAAGGGCACGTCATATGGGACGGGCAGCCGCATACTGCGCGTGCTGGGGATCAGCGCCCAGCGGTAGCCGATGAGGTTCCGAGAGGACAAGGCCGAAGATGCTGGCCGCGCTCGGCTGGCGCTTCCACAAGGACTACGGCCCGGTGCTGCGGTCTGCGCTGTTCCGCGCGGACGAGCAGCGCAGCCGTCAGCACGCCGGGACCGCGCCGGGCACGGGTGCGGGGTCCCGGTGAGGCGCACCTGGACGGGAAGCAGCCCACTGGTCAATGCGACTGCCGGAGTTCACGGCTTTCCGCTCGGGCGCGGCAGGGACGGCGGCGCGGCGGCCGATGCGCCGCCGTCCCCATGCTGTGGAAGGTTTCGGCCGTGACCGGCCCAATGCTTCGCCTGGTGTCCGACGAACCAGATCAGGTGCCGCGGCTGGCCGCGTTCCGCGCCGCCCACCCCGGCGTGCTCATCGGCGGCGGCGGATTCGGCACCTGGCAGGCCCTGATCCCCGAGCCGGACGGCGAGACGGTGGTGGTCAGGTACCGCCTGCGCGAGCTGCTGGACCGGCTCGGCGAGCTGCTCGGCGGGCCGTGATGGCGCCCGCCGCGGCCGTCCAGGAGACACTGCTGCTGTCCCGTTAGGAGGCTGACGGCCCGGTCATGCTGGCCGAGCTGTGGCTGCCTCCAGGAACGCGGCACCTAGCAGTCAACCAAACCCAACGGCCGCCAGATCGAGGTACGGCTCGTCGGCGGACGCCGGCAACGCGGCGGCGGCCGAGTCCGAAGCGGGCTTCGGCCTGCGCGGCTCCCGTTCACCTGCCCCGCCGCCGCGGCCGCGGTAGATGAGCAGGCCGTCGGCCGGATCCGGGACGCCGTCGAGGGCCGCGCGCACGACGGGCAGGCCGCGGAACGCCTCCCACTGCTCTTCGGAGTCGAAGAGCACCTCGAATACCACGCCCCACTTGTCCGCATGCCACGCACCGTCGCGGACCCCGTTGGTCAGCGCCGCCTCGATGAGCGCCGAGTCGTGCTGTTCCTGCCACCTGAAGGCGGAAACCTCACCGTGCATGACCTCGATCGACCACCACTCGGCCATAACCGCGATGGTACGTCCACGCCGGCGAATGCGACACCCGTCTGGGTACCCTATCCGGCGGCCTGCCCCTTGCCTTGATCCTGTTGACGGGCCAGCCCAAGGATCTCGCGGCTGCGCGGGACTGTCGGCGATTCGAACATGGCGGAGCTCGGACCCTCCTCGAGAATGCGTCCCTTTTCCATCACGATCACCCGGTCGGCGCATGTGCGGGCGAACTCCAGCTCATGTGTCACGACCACCATGGTCATGCCCTGCCTGGCCAGATCGGCCATGATGTCCAGGACCTCACCGACCATCTCCCAGTCAAGCGCCGACGTCGGCTCGTCGAAGAGAATGACGTCGGGCGACATGGCCAGGGCCCGGGCAATGGCGACACGCTGCTGCTGTCCACCGGACAACGTGCGCGGCCGCGCGTTGGCGAAATCCTTCAGCCCCACCCTCTCAAGCAGCGCCAGCGCGCGCTCCTCCGCGACGGCGCTTGCGACCCGCAGAACCTTCCTGGGACCCAGGCTGACGTTCTGGCAGGCCGTCAGGTGCGGGAAGAGCTCGAATTGCTGGAAGACCATTGTCACGTGGCTGCGGTACTTCGATAGGTCGGTCTGCTTGCGTATCCCGCCCGGCCACGCCCCGACCTGCTCCCCTCGAAAGAACAGTTCGCCCTTACTCGGTTCCACCAGCAGGTTCAGGCAGCGCAGCAACGTCGTCTTACCCGAGCCGCTCGGGCCCAGGATTACCACGGTTTCGCCCCGGCGAATGGAGAAGTCCACCTGGTCCAGGACCGGGGTGCCGCCAAAGCTCTTGTGCAGGCCTCTGGCGACGAGCACAGCATCGTTCTGCTGCGAAACCTCACCTGCTGGGTTCGAAGGCATCTCCGTCTGCGTGACCTCCATATTTCAATCCGACTCGACCATCCGGTTTACCAGGCGCCCAAGGTTGCCGATCTCGACGGCTACCTCGTCGCCGGGCTTCAGCCACGGATGATCGGGCCGGCCATCGGCGACGCCTTCCGGAGTCCCGGTGAAGATGATGTCACCGGGATCCAAGGGGAAGTGCCGGCTGATGTAGCTGACCAGTTCGGGAACGTCGAAGACCATGTCACCGGTCTGCGACGCCTGCCGGACGTCGCCGTTGACCGTGCATCGAATCGCCATCTCATCGGGCTCGCCCGCCTCGTCCCGGCTGACCAGCCACGGACCGGTCGGGCCGAAGCGGTCCAGGGTCTTGCCGAGCAGCCACTGGCTGCTGCGTGATTGCAGGTCACGCGCGCTCAGGTCGTTCCCGTTGCAGAACCCCCAGACATAGTCGAGGGCGTGAGCAGCGGACACGTTCCGGGCGCGCCGGCCGATAACGACGACCAGTTCTGCCTCGTAGTCGTACTCGACGGCAACGCCGGGAAGAGGGACGTCGTCGCCGCTGGCGGCGAGGGTGTTGGGCAGCTTCGCGAAGACGATGGGTTCCTCGGGAACCGGGACGTTGGACTCCGCCGCGTGCCGCCGGTAGTTCAGTCCTATGCAGAGGATCTTCCCCGGCGCCGGCACGCACGGGGCAAGGCGCAGCGTCGCCGCATCGAGCGGTTCGCCGCTGGGCCGGGGCTGCTCGCCCGCGAGGATGTCATCGAGCGTAACTCCGGCGTCGAGGGTTTCGCCGTCACGCCGGACGGCCAGCCTGGGCCCGGTCTGGGTGCGGTAGTGGAGGAGGATCACGATGTGCTCCGGGTTTGGGCGGGCTCGCGGTAGCGGACCGGGTTCATTACACCCTGGGCGAACTGCCGCATCTGGGCGATCATGTGGTCGACGCTGTGGTAGATAAACTTCAGCTCAAACGCGGTGCAACCTGCGTCGATGTATCGCTCGACCTCGGCGCGGACGTCGGTAGGCGACCCGACGAGCGAGGTGGCCCAGGCTTGCTCCAGCACGTCAGTATCCACCTGGTCCTGAAGTTCCTCGTGGGCCGGGACGGCCGAGTAGTGCTCATACAGCGTCGTGAGGGTCAGCGCGGCCTGCGACCGCGCCTCGTCGGTGGTGTCCGCCACCGACACCTCGATCTCGGTCGCCACCGTCATCTCCGAGGGCTGCCGGCCTCGATCGAGCAGTCGGCTGTTCAGGCTGTCGATCGCTGCCGGGAGGCGCTCGGGCGGTATGGCCGACGTTATCCATCCCGTTGCGTAGTCGGCGACCATGTTGAGGGATCTGTCCGTGGACCCTCCGATCCAGATCCGCGGATACGGCTTCTGCAGCGGCTTCGGATAGACGGTCGCGGCAGGGAAGCTGACGAAGTTGCCGTCGAAGGAGGGGGCATCCTCGGTCCAGATGCGCCTCATGGCCTCGAAGGTCTCGCGCATCCGCCGGACCTTTTCCGCGCGCGAGATGCCGAGCACCTCGAAGTCCTCGTTGAGAGTGCTCTTGGGGGTCCCCTGCGCGATGCCGAGCTCCAGCCTTCCCGCGCTGAGCACGTCGATGCACGCCACCTGCTTGGCGGTAAGGATTGCCTGCCGGTACGGCAGGACAAGCACCGCCGTGCCCAGCCGGATCCGCTTGGTGGCGCCGGCCAGGAAGGCGAGATTGGTAAGCGATTCGAAGAAGAGCGGAGGGTAGTCGTCTCCGGCGGCATCCACCGCCTCACGGGAGCCGCATGACAGGTGGACCTGGTCCAGGGTCCTG
>Ga0335078_10009114_pt1 | contig 14714 bp, 13 predicted proteins | sample Lox_Sample_32_FD_206711 | JGI IMG/M metagenome (GOLD analysis project Ga0335078, IMG submission 206711) | Soil microbial communities from Loxahatchee National Wildlife Refuge, Florida, United States - Lox_Sample_3.2 | ecosystem: Environmental > Terrestrial > Soil > Wetlands | place: USA...
ACGGTCGGTAGGCGATACTCGTGTCGGCACGGGCGTGGGTCCTTTCCTTCGATGAGTTGGTAGCTCTTGAAGAGGAACCTACGCCCGTCCTCTCATTTACACCGGATCCTGGACGCCACCGACGACTGTATTGAGGAAGCCTCCCTCATAGGCTGCCTGGAGAGCACCGCCGAGGATCCCGGCGGTCATGGGGTCGCCTCGCCCCATCGCATCGGCAGCCAGAAGCAACTGGCGCACCAGCGCGCGCCGCGGCCCCAGGTGACCAAGCGACGGCGACTGCAGGTGTTGTTGCGCGGTGTGATGATCGCCGGAGGCAAGGGCGATCTTGGCCAGCATCAGGCTACGAGGGGCGGCGCTCAGCCTGCGGGCCAGTTCGGCGGGCGAACGCAGGTCGCCGAGCGACAGGCGCAGCAGCCCCTCCAGCTCATCTGCCCGCGCCAACAGCAGCGACCTGGTCCCGGCCAGGACCGGCCTGGCGGCCTCGACGGTGGCCAGCGCCTCATGGACCTGTCCGCGGGCGGCCCAGATCGCCGCCCGGTCGAGCAGCACCTGGAATTCGAGGGCAGGCCATCGCCGCTCGGATATCGAGAGTGCCCGCTCGTTGAACCTCTCTGCGGTGTCGAAGTCGCGGCGCTCCAGCGCAAGGCCAGCCGGTGCACGCAGGCAATCCAGGGCGAAGACGTGCTGGCTGAATCCCAGCCGCTTAGCGTGTTTTTCAGCCGCTGCGGCGGCATCAGCGGCCTTGGTGAGGTGGCCGGACTCGAACCATGCCAGCGCCTGTGCACCCGGTACCAGGACCAGCTTGACGGGTTCGGTAAGCCCGGGGGCCGCGAGCGCCGCGGCAGCTTCCCGTTCAAGCGCCGTGAAGTCCTGCAGCCATGAATAGGCACGCAAGAGCACAATCGCGATGAGAGCATTCCACTCGTCGACGGACTGCGTCCGCTCCTGGATATCCTGGGCGGCCAGGGCCGTCGTGACAGCCTCCTCCGCCTGGCCGTTGAGCATGAAGCGCAGTGCCTTCGCGGCCATTAGCCGCGCGTCGGACAGAGCTGTCGGCCTGGCACGCTCCAGCAGGTCAAGGTATTCGCCGCCACGGGCGCGATTGCCCGATAGCAGCAGGTCAAGGGCTAGACCGAGCAGTCGATCGGGGTTGTCCATGAGCGACGATGGGTCGATCATGCTCACATCTGGCGGGGTCGGCAGTGCTGGGTCATGCAGGAAGCCGGTGATGACCCGGTCTTGTACTACTGTGAGGGCCCGGTCGGATTGCCGTGCCGCAAGGAACCTGCGGGCCGCCCGCCGGACATCCCCCGTGGATTCGAACCATTCAGCCGCCCGCAGCTGAACCATCTGCTCGCGGGCCCTGTCTCTGGCTCGCAGTTCAGCGCGTAGCAGCCGGTGTGCCAGATGGTGGCAGCGGAAGCTGGTCCGCTCATCATCGAGGGGCACCAGGAACAGGCCGGCCGCGTCAATCTGGCGCAGCAGGGCTTCGGTGTCGTGCCTCCCAGTGATGGCTGCGCAGGCTTCAGCGGTCAGCTCGTCCAGGACGGAGGTGTCGAGCATGAACTCGACCACCTCCGGCGGCTGTTGGTCGAGGACCTCAGAGATGAAGTACTCGGCGATCGCATGGCCGCTGGCTCCTAGCGCCTGTACTGCCTGCGCCGGATCGCTGGCGCCGCGCAGCGTCAGCGCCGCCATCTGCAGCGCCGCGGCCCACCCCTCACTGCGCTCATGAAGGACGGCTAGATCAGCGGCGCTGACCTCAACACCGAAGTTCGCCAGCAGGGCGTGGGCTTCAGCCAGGGAGAAATACAGGTCGTGGTCGCGCAGCTCGCACATTTCCCCCAGCATCCGCAGCCGGTGCAGGCGCAGCGAAGGATCGCTGCGGGCCGACAGGACCAACTGGACGGTCTCGGCCGGCCAGCGCTCGACCAGATCAGTAATGTCCCTCGAAACCGCTGGTTCCGCATGATGGAAGTCGTCCACAACGATTGCCGACCCGGCAGGCAGCTTCGCCGCATCGTTGGCAATGGACGCGGTCACATCAGCCGACATGGCACCCATGGCAAGCAATCCGGAGGCGTCGGCCCCGAACCCGGGTACCCCAACCTGAATGGCCTCGATGAACCCGGCCCAGAACCGGACGGGGTCAGCGTCAGCTCTGTCGCAGGATAGCCACGACGTCACGCCGGGCGATCTCGCCTCCGCCCAGTTCGACAGCAGCACGCTCTTACCAGCCCCAGCCGACCCCACCACTACGGTCAGCCGCTGGCCAGCTCCCGCTATCAGCCGGTCAATCAATGTGGACCTGGTGACCAAGGTCGTCGGCAGCGTCGTGGGCCGGAACTTTGCCAGAGCGAACCGCAGGTTGGCTGACGCGCCACGCTCAGCTAGCGAGCTTCCTTCCATGGCCGTGCCCCTTGTTGCTGTCTGGAGATGGCCTACATCGCAATCTTCGGGAGCGAGACGCCTAACGTCATCCCCATAATTTGGGTACGTGAGGGTCACGGGGCAGCCTGCTCACCCTGGACAGCCGGCACTCGGACGCGCCGGGGCGGGTAGATGCAACCTCCGAGAGGCCGGGGAACGGGCAGATCAGCCTTCGCCGGCTGATGACGTGACCCCGGCCATCAGGCAGGCTTGCGGGGATGTGACCCAGACATAGCGAGGCGCAGCCCTAGTGCGATCACAGACATATGAGATCACTTTCACGGGCCAGGCGGGCGTCACCCTGCGTGCGGAATTCGACGACTGTGTCATCACTGTAGGCCGGGGGATGACAACCCTCCGTGCCGAGTTGCCCGACGAGGCGGCCCTGGCCGGACTCATTCAGCGGATCACCAGCCTCCGGCTCGAAGTCATCGACGTGCACCTCGTGGCACCGCCACCACCCGGGCAATAACTAGCTGCGCAGGCCGCTGCTGCCGGGTCCGCGCTGCCTATTCATCCGGCTTGGGGGGAGGTGCCCCTCCCCAGCTGGATGGTCGAATTTCAGGTGGCCGAGAACCACGGCTCATGGCGATGTACGTGACCAGTGTGCCGGCGGAGAAGAACCGAAGCCGCGAGACCGGATCGGCCACAGGGACATCAGACATCGGACATGGTGACGAGACGGGCCAGGCAAAGAATGACCGCGACGTTTATCGGGCTCGCTTGCCTCGCAGCACTGAACCCGAAGCTGCTGGTCGTTGACCTGCTTTTGATAGGTAACCGGCGGCCTGTTCCGATGTTCGCATGCTTCATGCTGGGTGGGATGGGCCTGGCTATAGCCATCGGGCTTTTGGATGTCTTTCTCCTGCAAGCAGATGCCATCAAAACCCAGGGCTCGACCAGTGCGAGGCTCGATCTGGCCCTGGGGATACCGCTGGTGGCGGCTGGCGTGCTGCTGGGGTCTGGCCGCTTGCACCGCCGCCAGCGGCAGCCTCATCCCCGGCCAGCGGACAAGCCGCCGTCGAGAATCCAGGCCTGGGCGCGACGGGTACTGCATGAGCCCAGGTTCGCGCTCGCCATAGCGATCGGAGCGGTGGTCGGGACGCCCGGCGGCGAATATCTCCTGGCGCTGCACGAGTTGGTCACCGGGAAGGCGGCTCCTGCCGTCCAAGCCGTCTACGTTGTTGTCTTTGTCGTCATTGAGTTCGCGCTGGTGGTTATCCCGTTTGCCTTCTTGGTGGCTAGACCCGAGGGCGTCAAAACGGCGGTGGAGCGGTTCAAGGTCTGGCTGTTCAGGCACGCGCTGCAGGTTGTGGGTGCCGTCGCGTTGGTGGCGGGCGGGTACATGGTGATCAGCGCCGTGCTGCGGTTGAGCTGATCGTGTCACTTCGGCTCAGGCAGCCGGATCCGCAGCGACGATCGGCTACCAATCAGCCGTCAACAGCGGGATGGATGGCTGGCTCGTACAGCTCCAGCGAAGTCATCCTCCGCCGGGTGATGCAGTCCCGCCCAATTCCACAGATCCTGGTCCTGTAGCTACCGGGCCATAAAGGGCCATAAAGGGGTGCTCTGCGGTGCGTGAACCATCTACTAGGGACAGGCAAGCCCCCGGCCGGGCGCCTACGACTGGCCGAGCAGTTGGCCAGCCTCCCAGGGCCGGCATGGCATGGGTGCCCGGAGGCAGCTTCCTGATGGGCTCGCAGGATTTCTACCCCGAAGAGCGCCCGGTCCGCCGGGTGGAGGTCGACGGGTTCTGGATGGATGACCATCCGGTGACCGTCGCCGAGTTCCGCCGTTTCACCTCCGCGACCGGGTATGTCACGCTCGCTGAGCGTCCCCTCGACCCGGCGGACTACCCGGGGGCTGATCCGGCCCTGCTGCAGCCGGGCGCGCTGGTCTTCCACAAGACAAAAGGCCCGGTGGACCTGCGTGACTACACGCAATGGTGGCGCTACACACCAGGTGCCCAATGGCGGCGACCACGCGGCCCGGGCAGTAGCGTCAAGCGGCTGGGCGACCACCCGGTCACCCAGGTGGCGGCCGAGGACGCCGAGGCCTACGCAGCCTGGGCGGGCAAGGAATTGCCCACCGAAGCGGAATGGGAGTTCGCCGCCCGCGGTGGTCTCGACGGCGCGGTCTTCACCTGGGGTGACGACTTCGCACCCGGCGGCACGATGATGGCCAATACCTGGCATGGAGACTTTCCCTGGCAGAACCTCAACACCGATGGCTGGGAGGGGACGTCCCCGGTCAAGAGCTTCCCGGCCAACGGTTATGGGCTGTATGACATGGCCGGCAACGTCTGGGAGTGGACCAGCGACTACTTCGTCGCCCGCCGGAGCGGGCAGGTTGAGCACTCTTGTTGCACGCCGCGCAATCCGCGCGTCACGTCATCGGAGGCAAGCCTGGTGCCTGGTGAGCCCGGCGCGCACATCCCGCGCCGCGTGACCAAAGGCGGGTCCCACCTGTGCGCTCCCAATTACTGCCTGCGTTACCGCCCAGCGGCCCGCCAGCCGCAGGCGATCGACACCTCGACCTGCCACTTGGGCTTCCGCTGCGTCCTCCGCGACGTCAGCGGGGCGGGATGCCATTAGTCCTTGCGGCGTAGCCGAAGCATCTGGCCCAGGTAGCCGATGACCAGGACGGCTGCTACTTCCAGGGAGGCCACGAAGGCCGCTTCGGCGATCCTGGCGAGGAAGTGAGGGCCATGCTGACCGAAGACAAGCGCCGCCACGGATGAGGCGACCATCGCGGCGCCCACCAGGACCCCGACGATCACGGTGGCGGTGACGCCACGCAGCTGTTCCACCTGACGGTCGACGGCCGAGGTGTCCAGGTAGATGGTCAGCCGGCCTTTCTTGAGCTGGTCGCGCCAGGACAGTAGCCCTTTGAGGTAGTCGGGTGCTTCCTGGGCTGCCTGAGAGGCCAGCCGAATGCCTTGTTTCTTGGCGGCCTCGACTATGAAGTCTTCGGTGAACGTCTGCTCTGCCAGGTCGCGCACCGCCTCCAGGGCGGCCTCGGTGAAGGGCCGGTCCGGCGGGGCGAGTGGGGTGAAGAACGCCGAGGACTGGGCCATCGCCTTCAGCGCCAGGTGTTCAGTGTCGGCTTTTGATGGGCTGGGCGCCTCATCCGATCGCGGATGAGTTCACGGTGAGCGAGCGGTTCAAGGGGGAACACCGGGCGGACCCAGATTCGGGCTGATCTTGCGCGGCCGACGGTCCACTAGTCATCTGGTGTGCTCGTCGATCTGGCCTTGCGGCCACTTTTGAGAGGCTGATTGGGCAGCGCTGCAAATCATCCTGCGCCGGCTGATGCCGCTACGCATAATTCTGCCGATCCTGGGGGTGTGCAATGACCTGCGGCCGGATCGAACTCGCCTGTGCGTGCGGGTCGGGCAGCCATAGGACAAAGACTCAAGGGGCCCGTTGCTGTGCATGGGGACACGATCAGGACCGGAGAGAACAAGCTATGTCGAAGACGCTAATTCTCTTGATCGTAACGTTCGGGCTGGTATTCGTCATCTTCGCCTCGCTCGCCGCGGGCCTGAACTTCACCCTGCGATCGGTGGCAGCCCCGCTGAAGGGAAAGGTGCTGCCGACCGTAGGCGTGCTTGTAGCTAACTTTGCTGTCGTTCCGCTTTTGACAGGGCTGACGCTTCACGCATTCCATTTCGCGGCACAGGCAACGATGGCGTTTGCTCTGCTCTCCGTAGTGGCAGGAGCGCCATTTGTCGCCATGTTCACCAGGCTCGGCCGCGGCGACGTGGCCTTCGCGGCAAGCATGTCCATCATTCTGATGGTGGTGACGATACCGTTTATGCCGCTGGTGCTCCCCTGGATGTTGACCATGCTGCACGTCTCGCACACGCCGGTAACCACCTGGCACCTGCTCGAGCCACTGCTGGGGTTCCTCCTTCTGCCCCTGGCTATCGGCCTGGCGGTCAGATGGCGGCATCCCACTGTCGCCCAGGAGTTGTCCCCTCACTTCAGCCAGGTGGCGCTCGTAAGCGTTGCCTTGCACGTCACCTTGATGTTTGTCGCCTTCTGGCACGACGTCGTAGCTGAAGTTCACACCGGGGAGTACCTCTACTCGATCTTTATGCCCATAGGCTGTTTGATAGTTGGATATGGGGTGTGCCTGCTATTTATGCCAGGCTCCGCGCGAGCGGCTGGCCGGGGCATACGGCTGCCCGCTGCGCTCGGGACAGCGCAAAAAGGCTCGCAGGCCCTCATCTGCAGCCTCATTTTCGCGATGGGCACGTACTCAGTAGCGGGCGTGGTGGCGCTCGGGTCGTCGGTGATCACGGTCGTCATCCTTGTCACTGTGGCTGCCGAGATAGGCAGGCGGCATGACCAGCATCCCCATCGGTCGCCCAGGCCAGCTCTGCAAGCTGAAGCCAGTCCACCCGCCCCCGCTCGGTGAATTCGGTTAGGGCGGCAACCTCGCCCATCCAGCGATCCCTCGGTAGGTACGCGTTCCTGTTTCCCTCTCATCCTGGCTGGGGGGATGCGGCCTGGGGCGAGGGATGTTCCGATCGTGACCTGGGCAAAGTCTGCCCGAATGGCCTGACAAGAAGGAAGACAAAATGTCTGAGAACGACACCCTCTTCGTGCTCGCTGCAGCGTACGGGAGCGTCGATGACGCGGTAGCCGACTACGAGGCTGTCAAGGCGTTGTACGCGGCGGTCAAGACCTCGCACGACTTCGACGCCGCGGTGGTCGCCAAGGAGACTAGCGGGGAGGTTGAGATCGTGAAGAAGCACGAGGAACCGACCAGGCATGGTTCAGCGGTCGGACTCGGCTGGGGCTTGGCGGCCGGGGTGGTGGCGGCGCTCTTCCCTCCGGTCGGGATCCTCGGTGCGCTCGCGGTCGGCGGCGGTGCTGGCGCAGCGATCGGCGCCGTCGCTGGCCATGCCGCAGGCGGCATGAGCCGGAGCGATTTGAAGGAGCTTGGCGAGACGCTCGACGCGGGCACCGCTGGCCTGATCGTGGTTTACGAGACGAACCTCGCCGACCAGGTCAAGGCGAACATCAAGGCGGCGAACCGGATCATTTCCAAGGCCACCGACATGGAGGCGGATCAGTTGGCCGCTGACATGAAGAAGGCCGAGGCTAGCGTGAGCCACGCCGGGAGCTAGCCACCTGAGGATGCGGTAGCTGAGCGGCAGGTAGCAGACCAGGCCAACGGTGGACAGCTGAATTCATCCCATCTGGGGGGATGAAGCCCGCCTCGGCACGGGATCGAATGACGGCCAACAGATCCGGGGTCAGAGCCGAAGCGGCCACCTGGATCTAACACGTCATAGGCAAATGCAGGAGCCGAACTGGAGGGCTTCGATGAGCGCAAAAGCTGTCCGGCGCCCGGCCCCGGGATCGCGCCCGCAGGTTCTCGTGCTCGGTGGGGGGTTCGCGGGGATTGGTGCGGCGCGGAAGCTTGGTAAGGACGAGGTAGACGTGGTGATTGTCGACGGGCATGACTATCACACGTTCCAGCCGCTGCTTTACCAGGTCGCAACCGACCTGCTTCGCCGGTCACCGTGGGGCATCCGCTTCGTGATCTGTTCGACGATCAGCCGAATGCCCGGGTCCATACGGCCAGGGTGACAGCTGTGGACCTGGAGAAGCGGCGGGCAGCGTTCGGTGAGATGGGCCCGCTGCATTACGACTATCTGGTGCTGGCCCTCGGCGCACAGGTGAACTTCTTCGGCGTGAAGGGAGCCAGCGAGCATGCCTTCCCCCTTTACACGCTCGCGGACGCGGTGCGGCTGAAGGAGCACATCCTGGAGCGCTGGGAGGCTGCCGACAAGGACCCGGACCTCATCGAAGACGGCGCGCTGAACATAGTCGTCATCGGCGGCGGGCCGACCGGGGTGGAGAGCGCTGGTGCCATCGCCGAGCTCTACCGCGCGATCTTCGTCAAGGACTACCCCGACATTCCCCAGGAGAAGGCGCGGATCGTGCTCGTCGAGGCGGGCCCGGAGATCTTCACCATGTTCAAGACGCACCTGCGCAGGTACGCGGGGAAGGCACTCGCCGGGCGGGACGTCGAGGTGGCCTGTGGCGAGGTCGTCGAGTCGGTCACGGCCACCCGGGTGAGCCTCAAGTCCGGCCGCGTGATCCCCGCGCACACGCTGGTATGGGGCGCCGGGTTGCAGGCGAACCCGATCACTGGCTCGCTGGGCCTGAAGCTTGAGAAGGGCAACCGCATCCCCACCCAGCCCGATCTCAGCGTCGCCGGCCATCCGGAGGTGTTCGCGGCCGGAGACGTCGCGTGGATCACCGACACCAAGACCGGCAAGATCCTTCCTCAGCTCGGCTCGGTTGCGCTGGAGTCCGGGCATCACGCCGGCGAGAACATCGCCAGGCGGCTGGATGGGTCCACGACGGAGCCGTTCAAGTACTTCGACAAGGGCACGATGGCGACCATCGGCCGCGGCGCCGCGGTCATGCAAGGACCGCACGGGCGGACGATGCGGGGGAAGACCGCGTGGCTGGCGTGGGGGGCGGTGCATCTCGCGCTGCTGTCCACCGGAGAGGACCGGGCCAAGGCGGTCATCGACTGGACCTGGACCGCGGCCACCCACGAGCGGGCCGCCCGGATCACCGTGCGGACCGGTGCGCATGACGCTGGCGAGAACTCCACAGCGAGCCGACCGGAGAACGGAGCAGGCAGATGACCGACCAGGCACTCAGTACCGACTACTCGAAGCTGGTCGCCGGCCAGCGCGCGTACTTCAGGGGCGGGCACACCCGGCCGGTCTCCTGGCGGCTCGAACAGCTCAACGCGATCAAGAGAATGATCGACGAGAGCCGCGGGGCGATGTATGAGGCGCTGTGGCACGACCTGCACCGCAACAAGACCGACGCTGACCTGATGGATGTCGACTACAACATCCGTGAGGCGGAGTATGCGCTCAAGCATCTGCACGACTGGGTCAAGCCCGCCCGGGAACCCACGCCGCTGCTGATGGAGCCCGGCCACGTGCGGGTGCGCCGTGACCCGTTCGGCGTGACGCTGATCATCGGTGCCTGGAACGAGCCGTACATGCTCACGCTGGCTCCGCTGGTCGCGGCGATCGCGGCGGGCAACACCGCCGTGCTGAAGCCGTCGGAGATCGCCGAGGCCACCGCGCAGCAGACCGCTGAGATGGTGCCCAAGTACCTGGATCCCGAGGCCGTCGCCGTGGCACTGGGCGGGATACCGGAAACGACCGCCCTCCTGGAGCAGAAGTGGGACCTGATCTTCTTCACCGGCAGCCCCCCGGTCGGGAAGATCATCCACAAGGCGGCGGCGCAGAACCTCACCCCGGCCGTCCTCGAACTCGGCGGCAAGAACCCGACGATCGTTCACTCGTCCGCGCAGGTGCGGACCGCTGCCCGCCGCATCGCGTTCGGCCGTTTTGTCAACTCCGGCCACATCTGCACCGCACCGGACCATGTGCTGGTCTGGCCGGAAGTCAAGGACGAGCTCGTGGCCGAGCTGAAGCAGGCGATCCACGACTTCTACGGTGACGACCCCAAGCAGAGCCCCGACTACGGCCGGGTCATCAACCGAAGGAACTTCGACCGGCTGGCGGCATTCATCAGCACCGGCAACGGCACGGTCGCAGCGGGCGGCCACACCGACCCCGGCCAGCTCTACATCGAGCCGACCGTGCTGGTCGACGTGCCGGTGGACTCCCCGATCATGCAAGAAGAGGTGTTCGGGCCCATCCTGCCAGTGCTGGAGATCGACTCGGTCGGGAAGGTCATCGACTGGGTCAACGAGCGCCCCCGGCCGCTGGGCCTGTATGTCTTCACCGAGGACGAGGACGTCGCCGAGCGCATCCTGGAGGCGACCAACTCCGGCGATGCCTGCGTGAACGACTGCTCGGTTCACCCGCTGGTGCCTGAACTGCCCTTCGGCGGGGTCGGCAACTCAGGCATGGGCAAATACCACGGCCGGTGGGGTTTCGAGGTATTCACCAACGCGCGTGGCGTGCTGTACCACAGTGCGCGTATCGACCCCGGCGTCAAGTACCCGCCCTACTCCGAGCACGCCCGCGAGCGCGAGGCCATGCAGAAGCTGCTCTAGACCGGAGGAAGGGACGGGCGGGAGGAGTAGGTCATGAAAGGCTTTGCCGGGGGCGTTGTGATGGCCCTGGTCCTGGCCGCGCTGGCCTTGGTCAGCACACCACCGGCCGCGCTCGGTGCGGCGGACGCCTCGCTGCACGGCACGGTCACAGCCGCCGGAAAGCCGCTCGCCGGGGCCCAGGTCACGCTGTTCGCGGGCTCGCGCACGGGCGCCACCGACCTGGGCCATGCGCGGACCGGCGCTGCGGGCGAATTCACGATCTCATACACCAAGCCCGCGGCCGGCGTGCTCTACGTCCAGGCCGCCGCGGTCGGCGGGAGCACGCTCCAGTTGCGGGCGGTGGCCGGCGTGGGCCAAGGCGGTGGCGTCCCACCACAGACGCTGACCACGGTGCGGGTCAACGAGCTCACCACGGTCGCGACCGCGTATGCCCTGGCACAGTTCAGCGGCGCGAACGGCATCTCCGGGCCGGGCCCTGGCCTGGAGAACGCCGCGGCCACGGCCTTCAATCTCGCTGACTCCGCCACCGGCAAGCCCGGGGCAGCAGTCAGCGACTCCGACAACGGCGCCAGGAACGCCACGCTCGCCACTCTCGGCACCCTTGCCAACCTCGTCTCGGTCTGTTCGGCGCAGCACTCGGCACGGTGCGGCGACCTGCTCGGGCTCGCCACGCCGCCGGGCGGCACCGCCCCGGCCAACACGGTCCAGGCGGCCGTCAATCTGGCCCGCTACCCCACGTTGGCGCGGACCGGGCTGTTCGCGCTGGCGCGGACGGCCAAGGTCTACCAGCCCGCGCTCACCGCGCCCCCCTCCGCCTGGATCCTGGTGTTGCTGTACACCGAGCCGGACCTGTACGCCTCGGGGCGCATCGCGATCGACGCGAAGGGGATCGTCTGGTCGAGCAACAACTGGCTGCCCGGGACCCGGAACGGCAGCCCGTACGTCAGCGTGCTCAGCCCGGTCGGGCAGCCGGCCTTGGGCAGTCCCATCAGCGGCGGCGGCATGAAGGGCGGGGCCTGGGGCATCGCGATCACCCCGGGCGGCACGGTGTGGGTTCCCGCCTTCGGCGCCGCAGCAATGTCTCAGTACTCGCCCACGGGTCAGCCACTGTCGCCGGGCACCGGGTGGACGAACGGTCATCTCAATCACCCGCAGGGCACCGCCGTCGATCAGCGGGGCAACCTGTGGATCGCCAACAACTACGGCCCGGAGAGCGCGCCCGGCCAGGGAAACGTCGTCGTCTACCCCGGCGGTGACCCGTCGAAGGCGTTCACCGTCAGTGGCGGCGGCCTCAACCATCCGTTCGCGATCCAGATCGATGGCTACGGCCGCGCCTGGGTCACCAACGCCGGCCTCGGCGGCGCCAGGCTGGTCGGCACCAAAGCGGCGATCCTTGTCGGCAAGTTCGGCGGGAGCATCACCGTCATCGGCTCCGGCTTCAAGCCGACCTCCTTCTCACCGATCCAGAGCAAGTCCTTCAAATGGCCGCTGGGCCTGGCGATCGACGCGAAGAACAATGCCTGGACCGCGAACTACTTCAGCAGCACCGTCACCCGGATCCGGCCCGGCGGGACCATCGCCGGCGTGTACAAGCTGCCGCCCGGGACACTGCCATGGTCGGAGGCCATCGATGGGTCCGGCCGCGTCTGGGTGGCCGGTTTCGGCATCCCCCACGTGTGGCTGCTCTGCGGCACCGACACCGCCGCATGCCCTCCCGGGTCATCGACCGGCACCATCCTGTCCCCCTGGCTTGGGTTCCAAAGCGCCGCGTTCCAGCACTTCACGTCCGTTCAGCTCGACCAGTCCGGCAACGCCTGGCTGAGCAACAACTGGTCGCAGCTCGTCCCCCCGGTCGGTGGCGCAGGAATTGCGGAGATCGTCGGCGTCGCGACGCCCGTATGCACGCCACTGACTCCGCTGCCGGTGCGGCCCTCCGCAGCGAGCACGACCGCCTGCCCGCGGCAGACCGCGGTGCACCTGGCCGCCACCGCCGCCAGTGGCGCCACCCCAACTGCCGCCGCTAGCGCCAGCCAGTCCATTGGCCCGTCGGGCTGGCGCTGGGCCGTGATAGCAGCCGCGCTCGCGGTGCTGGCGGCAGGAGCCGTGCTCTTCCTCCGGCGGCGTCGCGTTAGGCCGTGACACGGTGCGCGCATAGGCGGGCTGCGAGAGACGATGGCCGTCCTGTCGAGGTGCAGGCGCCATCAGCCGGCTGCCGGGGTGATCGCGATCGCGATGGGCAGTTCCCCGACCCTGATCGGCGGGAGAATCCTGCCGGTGGCGGCCTGGACCGGGATCACCATGCCGAAGTGGTGGTCCGCCACGGTGCTGAAGAGCGTGACGTAGATGGTCCTGCCGTCGGGGGTGATCGCGATGGCCCGTGCGCCCTTTCCGACCGTGATCGGCGCCTGTGCCTTGCCGGTGGCGGTGCTGATGGGGATCACCTGGCCGGCTGGATCGGTGACGTAGGCGGTCGCGCTGTCGGGTGTGATCGCGATGTCGATGGCGCCCTGCTCGATGTGGACCGGCGGCAGGGCGGTGTTGGTGGCGGTCCGGATCAGGGTTACCCCGCTGTCGGTGAGTGCGTAGGCGGTCGAGCCGTCCGGGGTGATGGCCACGCCGGAGGCGCCGCGGGCGGTCCTGATCGTCGGCAGGGCGGTATTGGTAGCCGTCGCGATAGGAGTCACCCCGTAGGGGCTTGCCACGTACGCGGTCTTGCCGTTCGGGGTGATCGCGATGCCCCACGGATAGCCGCCGACCTTGATCGGCCTGAGCGCCTTGCCGGTGGCGGCCTGGATCGGGGTCACGGTCCCCGCGAGGTAATTCGTGACGTAGACGGTCTTGCTGTCCGGGGTGACCGCGATCCCCTCCGGGTGGCGGCCCACCTTGATCGGCGTGAGCGCGGTGCCGGTGGCGGTCTGGATCGGCGTCACGGTCCCCGAGTAGACGTTGGCCACGTAGAGGGTCTTGCCATCGGGGGCCATCGCGAAGTGCCGGGCGCCGGCCCCCACCCTGATCGGCGTGAGCGCGGTGCCGGTAGCGGTCCGGACCGGGGTCACCGTACTGGGGACGATGGGCGGCAGCACGTCGTTGAGCACGTAGGCGGTTTTGCCGGAGGGGGTGAGCGCGATGGCCAGCGAGTCGACACCCCGGTCGTTGATCGTCTTCAGAGCCTTGCCGGTGGCCACCCGGATCGGGGTCACCGTGCCCTTTTCGCCGACGACATAGGCGGTGACCGGGCCGTGGCTCGTTGCGGTGGCCGCCGGGCCGCCGCCGCGGGGGGAGAGCAGCGCCAAGGGCACCACCACACCGGCGACCACGACGGCCGCGGCCGCGCCGGTGACCCGTATCAGCCACCGGCGGTGACGGGCCCGCACCGCGTTCATGACACCCGGCCTGGGCTCGGCGCCGGCGACTGCGGCATCGATGGCCTCCTTGAGCCGGTCTTCGAGATCATTCATGCTGCGCACCACCATGGGAATATCCGGGGCTTCCGGCCGGGGGGAGCTGCGTCAGCTGGCGCAGCCGGGCCAGCCCCCGGGCTGCCTGGCTGCGCACCGTCGCCGGGCTGCAATCCAGCACCGCCGCGATCTGAACGTCGGGCAGGTCCTCCCAGTACCGCAGCACCAGCACCGCCCGCTGCCGTGGCGCCAGCGCCGCCAGGGCGCGCAGCAGCAGGTCACGGTCGGCTACCTGCCCCACCTGGTCCCCGGCCGCCGGGAACGACGCATCCGGGTCAAGGGGCAGTTCTCCGCGGCGCCGCAGCACCCGCCGCCAGTCAATCGCGGCATTCACCAGTACCCGGCGCACGTAAGGCTCGGCGCTGCCGCCGTGCCGGAACAGCAGCCACCGGCGGCGGTAGGCGCGCTCCAGCGCGATCTGCAGCAAGTCCTGCGCCGCGGCCTCATCCCAGCCGGTGAGCACCAGCGCCAGCCGGAACAAGTGCGCGGAACGGCCGCGGACGAACTCCTCGAAGGAGCGATCGGCCGCCGCGCCCGCTGGTGCCTCCCGCACAGATGCACGCACACTTCTTGTACGACCCCGGCCGCCAGAATGTTGCACGCGGCCGCGATTCATCTGCCCTCCGGGCCGGGCAGATCCCGGCGGCCCGTTTAGTCCGGAGTTGCCGTAACTCTTTGTAGAGATTGCTCCTCTGACATGCTGAAGTTCGGCGAGCACGGCTCTCGGTATGTAGCCACGAAATTAGCGTGCCT
>Ga0335078_10009115_pt1 | contig 14713 bp, 14 predicted proteins | sample Lox_Sample_32_FD_206711 | JGI IMG/M metagenome (GOLD analysis project Ga0335078, IMG submission 206711) | Soil microbial communities from Loxahatchee National Wildlife Refuge, Florida, United States - Lox_Sample_3.2 | ecosystem: Environmental > Terrestrial > Soil > Wetlands | place: USA...
CGACGACGATGGCGCCCGCCATGGGCAGGAAGGCAAGGCCGGCCGTGACCGGGCTGAAGCCGAGGGTCTCCTGCAGGTAGTAGGTGAGGAACAGGAAGATGCCGAACATGCCGGCGCCGGTGATGAGAATCGACAGGTAGGAGGCGGCCCGGTTGCGGTCGAGGACGATCCGCAGCGGCAGCAGCGGCTGGCCGGCCCGCGTCTCGATGTATCCGAATGCCGCGAGCAGCGCCGCGCCCGCGGCGAGGAAGCCCCAGGTGGCCGGGGCGTGCCAGCCGTCGCTTGCGGCGTTGGAGAAACCGTAGACGATGCAGAACATGCCGCCGGCCTCGGTCACAAGGCCGGGCAGGTCGAGCCGCGGACGCCGGCGGGACGGCTCGCGGCGCAGCAGCGCGATGGCGCCCGCGCAGGCGATGACGGCGAAGATGAGGTTGACGTACAGGCACCAGCGCCAGTCCAGGTACTGGGTCAGCAGCCCGCCGAGCAGCAGGCCGACCGCTCCGCCTGCGCCCGCGATGGCGCCGAAGACACCGAACGCCTTGCCCCGGTCCTCCGAGCCTTCGAACGTGGTGGTCAGCAGGGCAAGCGCGGCAGGGGCGAGCAACGCGCCGAAGGCGCCCTGGCAGGCACGGGCCGCGACGAGCATGCCAAAGCTGCTCGCGGCTCCGCCCACCGCCGACGCGCCCGCGAAGCCGGCGAGGCCGACGATGAACGTCGCCCTGCGGCCGATGATGTCCGCGAGCCGGCCGCCGAGCAGCAGCAGGCTGCCGAAGGCGAGGGCGTAGCCGGTGACCACCCACTGCCGCTCGATGTTGGAGAAGTGCAGTGCGTGCTGGGCCGAGGGCAGCGCGATGTTCACGATCGTGGCGTCGAGCACGACCATCAGCTGGGCGAGTGCGACGACGGCCAGGATCAGCCAGCGCCTGGGGTCCGCGGTGGTTCCCTGGCTGGCCGCGATCGCGACGGCGGCCTGCCGGGTGCTGAGCTGGATCTCACCGGGCATGATGCTCTCCTATAGAGAAGGAATGTTCTTTTTAAGAGAGTAGACTTCGGCCGCCCGATCTTCAAGAGAGAACGTTCCTTCTTTTTAAGGTATGATGACGTCATGCCCAAGATCAGCCCCGAGCGCCGGGAGGAAAGGCGCGAGCACATCCTGCAGGCCGCACGCCTGTGCCTGCAGGAACACGGCCTCGAGGCCGTGTCGATGGAGATGATCATCGCCCGCTCCGGCCTGTCGACCGGCGCCGTCTACGGCTACTTCAAGGGCAAGGACGAGATCATCAACGCCGCGGTGACCGAGGGGACGGCCGCGCTCGGCCGCGAGGTGGCACCGATGCTGCGCAACCCCGAGCCGCCGCCGCTTCCCGCCCTGATGGGGCAGCTGCTGCGCACCGCAGAGAACTTCGGCAAGGACCGGCAGGACGGCATCGACCGCCTGCTCGTCGCGCTGCACGGGTGGAGCCACTCGCAGAGCAACCCCGAGCTCAAGGAGACCACCCGGGTCACCTACCGGGCACAGCGCGAGCTGCTCGCCGAGACGGCGAGACGGTGGCAGGCGGCCGGGATTCTCGACGCCGGCGCCGATCCCGAGGGGGTGGCGCAGCTTCTGGCGTCGGTACTGCTCGGATTCACCGCCCAGCGGGCCCTGGCGGGGGACGCCGACGTGCAGGCACATGTCAGCGCCCTGGAGGCGCTCACGTGCCGACGCGACTGACCGGGTGGTCCGCCGCCATCCTCGCGATGCTGGTCACGCTTGCGCTCGTGGCAGGCGAGCTCACCGACGCCGGGCAGCGGCGCTGGTGGGCGGCCCGGCCGCTGACCACGGACACGGTAGCCGGCCTGCTGGTGCTGCTTATCACGGTCCTCGTCGTGAACCAGCTGCTCAGCAGGCGGCAGTCCAGGCAGCGCGCCCATGCGATCGCCGCGCAGGCCGCCATCATGATGGCGCAGGCCGCCCGTTCGGCCAAGGCCGCCTCGTCCCTGCTTGACGGTTCGGGTGACCGCGACGCCGCGTCCGATGGCTTCAGGACGTACATGATGATGCTGCTCACCGGCGCGCCGGTGCTGATGGACGACCCGGTCGCGCGCCGCTTCCTCGAGCATTCCCAGTACCTCGGCGGGGTCATGGGCCGCGCGCTCGCCGCGGCGGACAGGTCAGCGGACGGCGCCGCCGTAACCAGCGCCGGGATAGACGACGCCGTGCGGCAGATGCGAGATGCCGCGGCACCGCTGCTCAGGCAGCTCACTCCCGCGATACGCGATTCCGTCCAGCGCATCGGCCAGACCGCGGAGGAGTAGGGACGCGCGCTTGCCGCCGCTCGGGTCCGGCGACCGCGGGCGCGGCGCGAGCCTTGGCGGCATGCTGGCACGCGTGGCGACACGGCTCTTCGACGAGGTGCTTGCGCACGCGGACCTTGACGCTCAAGCGCTCGCGGCGAGGTGGAGCAGGAACTTGTCGGGGACTGCGCCGTCACGCCTGCCGCGGAACAGGCGCTGCACGACGCTGATCACGGCGGTCGCCTGGCACCACCGGCGCAGACGGCCCGCGTTCAGGCCTGGGACGAGAGCGGTGATCCGGCTGATGCGGTCGTCTAGCTCGTCCGTGCTTGTGACGCGGGCCAGGGCTATGTCGATCGCGTCCCATGTCCGTTCCCCGCAGGAGGACCTGGGGTCGATCGCGACCAGTCCGCGGGCCGGGCCGCCGTCAAGGATGTTGAACAGGTGCAGATCTCCGTGCACGAGCCCGTAGTCGCTGGTGCTTGCGGTCAGTTCGCGCGCTAGCGCATGGCCGCGCGCCACCATGTCCAGCGGCACGAACCTGCTTATATAGGGGTCGCTCGCCCGGCGGGCGATCAGGCCGTAGATGAACTCCACGCCTTCCGCGCTGGAGCGCAGCGTCGTGAAGTCCTGCCCGTGGACATCCCGGAGCCCGGCGAGCAGATCGGCGAAGTACTCGAATGGCGGGAGCCTAGGCCCCGCGGCGGCTTTCGTTCCCGGCGTGACCCTGTCCAGCAGGAGCGCGCCGGCTTCCGGTTCGGACTCGATCAGGTCCACCGCGTGCGGCGTTCGCGCCCACGCCCGCAGCGTGATCGCCTCCGACTCGGCGATAGACCGGTCGGGCGTCAGCTTGAGCACCACAGGCCTGGTGCCATCCTGGCGGCCGAAGAAGACACGCGACGTGCCGCCGGACAGCGCTTCGTCCAGTTCCAGGCCCCAGCGCCGGCAGCACGCGGCGACCAGTCCGGACAGGCCGTCGCACCACGGTCCCGCGTCCGGCCCGAACCTGTCGAGCAGCCGCTCGCGGGCGGCGGCGTCCAGTACGAACTCCGGGTCAAGCATGGGCCATAGCCTGGCGGACGAGGACGGCACGGCACAACGGGATTTACCGCCGCGAAGGGCGGCGAGGATAACCGGGGCCTGGTGGTGCCTGTCTCCGGTAGCGGCCACCAGCTCTGGACAGCACGGAAGGCCGCTGTCCCTATCCTTTCTGCGGCGCGGTAGAGGAGGATGAACCCAGGATGCCTATCTTGGGAGGGACGGCTCGGATGGATCCGGTCACGCTGATCGTCACGGCACTGGCGGCGGGCGCATCGTCGGCAGTACAAGATGACGCTAGGGGCGCGGCGAAGGCTGCGCTGGCGCGGCTGCGGGCGCTGGCGAAAAGGCGGCTCGCCGTGCGGCCGGGAAGTGAGTTCGTCCTGAAGCAGCACGAGCTCACGCCCGCGGTCTATGAAAAGCCACTGGAGCACGAGCTCGGCGAGGCCGGCGCGGCAGCCGATGCTGAACTGGTGAGCGCGGCACAGGAACTGATGAAGCTGCTCGACGAGCGGGGCGCGGCGGCCGGGAAGTACACCGTGACCATCCAGAACTCAGCCGGAGTCCAAGTCGGCGACCACAACACGCAGTACAACAGCTTCGGCACGGTGACCGCGGGCCGCGATGCCTACTCCGCCGACCGGGACATGACCATCAACCGGCCCTAACCCCGCACGCGCCGTCTTTCCGGCAGGATGCCGGCCCGGTCGGGTCCGGGCAGGGCGCCGCCAGTCCATCGAATCGACGGGAACGCCGGAGTCCCACCGCTGAGCTGTCACCATGGTCGTCGCCACCACGGTGACGGCGATCTTGCGGCAGCGTGGCCCCGCGTACCGTTTCCTCTCCCGCGTAGCTGGCCGCGGACGCGGGCCGCGGGCGCGCTGGGGTGCTGCCCGAACACGACGTACTGAAACCGCCGGGCGGACGGCTCGATGACGCCAAGGGCGCTGCCGGAGAGCGCGGGGCGCAGCAAGGCGCGTGCCTGCTCAGGAACAACATGGTCCCAGCCGCCGCTGACCGCGGCGTCGGCCAGCCGCCTGAACGGGCCGCGACGGTGCCGGTCCAGGGCCGGCGCAGCCGCCGGGCAGGCCGTGACCTCTTTGCGTACCTCGATCCGGGCGTACCCGGCGTCAGGCCAGCTGGTAGTCCTGGTGGGGGATCGCCCGCTGCCACACGGCGTCGAACACCCAGAAGTCGTTGGCGGGCAGCAGCAGGCCCGTGGCCAGCTGGCGGGGAAGCAAGCCGGTCGCGTTGCTCATGGTCGCGATCTTGCACTTCATCCAGACAGCGACGACCCGCCCGGCATTGTCGCCCGTCTGCGGGACGCACCATGGCGGTCATACTTCCAGCAGCTCGGCGATGAGCCGTATTAGTTTCCGTAGGCGAGTTGGGCCGGCGGTCAGGTCCCTGTCGTCGGGGTGCAGCTGCGATCGGATTGCTCGCCGGGAGCAGTGGTCGCGAACGAGCGCGGGATGATGGCAGGCTTGGCAACTTCGAGCTAACGGCGGCGGCGCCTGTGACGGACTGCTCGAGCTGCGATAGGCGAGGCCGGCCGCGGCCTCCTGCCCCTGCACACGACGGTAGAAGTCCAAGCCGCCGATCAGCCGCTTATCGAGCAAAACTGCTGGTCAGAAGTTCGTTCAGAAGAGCTGCACCCACTGCCGTTATGGTTACGGACCGGCCTGACGGGCCATGATGACCTTGATGCCGCCGACAGCAGTGAGGGGAATCAGGTGACGGACACGCTGGAGCAGGTCAGCACACTGCTCCATGAGGCAGGCGAGACCCACCATCGCGTTTTCCGTATCGTCGACGGAACGGACGACGACTGGGCTTCCTGGTACGCGCAATGGCTCATCGACCTGTCAGAGCTGCCTGGCCTGCTGGGTGCCAGGCCGGTGCGAAGCGAGTTGATCTACCTGCTCGTCAGCCTCGACAAGCAATACACGGCCCAGGCTCCGGGTGAACCCTGGGAGACCTACTACGCACGTGAGATCCTGCGCCACTTCCGGCCGCCAGGCAGCTGAGAACGGCGACGCAGCGCCATCGCACTCCGGGCAGGGCGAACCTGTGGTCGTGCCGCGATGAGAGCGCAACGCCCAGACGGCGCGGCGAGCAGGAACGGGCGTTCTGGGTGGCTGAACTCGCTGCTCATCGGGTGCCCTCTTGTTTCAGGTAATCCTCGTAGCGCTGCTCGGCCGGCGGCATCGCCTGGCGGTACAGGGCCCCCCACTTGCCGGCCTTGTCCCCGGCCACCGGCAGGACCGCGTTCCTCCGGGGGATCGAAAATGTACAGGATGCGATCTCGCTGCGCCCGGCGGATCCTGGCCGCAGTTCCTTCAGGTTGCCCAGCGGGAGTGGTGCGCGCGGTCAGCGAGCGGGCGGCACAGCTCAGGCCCGTGCGGGTTGGCTTCGCACGGTGAGATAGCCCACCGAACCTCGTGAACGTGCTCCGCCAAGCCGGTCCGCTCCTTGACCGCGACACTGCCGGCGCTCCGGGATGCGGCGCGCCCCCGACTTGGCCCCTCTGCTAGCCTCGCGCGGGTGGCCAGGGAGATGAGCTATGTGTGCCGGTGCTGCGGCGAGCGCCACCGCGGCCTGCCGATGTCGTACGGGACAGACGCGCCGGCCTACTGGGACCCGTCGCTCGCCGGCGACGAGTCGAGCACGCTCGAGCAAGAGCAGTGCGTCATCAAGGGCGAGCATTTCTTCGTCCGCGGCCGGCTCGTCATCCCGGTGACCGGCGCCGCCCCGGGTACGGAGTTCGACTGGGGAGTATGGGTGTCGCTGAGCCGCGGCAACTTCACCCGCGCCCTTTCCCTGCGGGCCACCCCCGGGCGGGAACGAGAGCAGCCTTACTTCGGCTGGCTGTCCACCGCGCTGCCGCTGTATCAGCCGTCTACGCTCTCGCTGAAGACCCGCGTCCACACGCAGGCTGCCGGCCAGCGGCCCCTCATCGAACTGGAGCCGGCCGATCACCCGCTGGCGGTCGAGCAGCGCGCCGGCATCACGCTGGCGCGCGTGCAGGAGATCGCCGAGGCGCTGCTGCACGGCTTACCCGATCCAGCCCTCTGCCGTTACCGGGCGGGCGCCTGAGCCGCGCACGCAGACCCCGGCGCTCTGCGCCCGGGCGCTGTCGACCAGAACCCCCGTGCCGTCACACGGCCAGTCGCGATGACGCGCATTCCCGCCGTATCTCGGCGGTCGGTGCATGGACAGAACTGCTGCTGCCCGGCGCGGGACTGGCTGGCCCGAGCGGCCACCTGGCCGGCCGCCGTCTTCCCCTGGCGGCACTGCCGCATCACGGGCCCGCGCGCGTCCCGCGCGGTGGACGACCACATAGGGGTCGATCTCGGTCTCCATGGTGGCGGTTGGTGAAGTACGGATCGAACGCCGTGGGATGTACTCGGGCTTGTTGGCGAAGTCGATGACGAACGTCTTGCGCTTCTGCTCCCCGCCCGCGGTGCGGTGGGTCCGGTTGAGCCGGGACAGGGTCTGGACGGCGGTGACACCGGAGAGCTTCTTGTCGACGTACATCGCCGAGAGCAGGGGCTGGTCGAAGCCGGTCTGGAACTTGTTGGCGACCAGCATGATCTTGTACGGTGCGCCCTTGAACGCTGCGGCTAGGTCCGAGCCGGCGCGCCTGGGTCTTTTTTGGATCCAGATGACTTGAACGAAGGCCGGGTCTACCGCATTCTCAAGATCGCTAACCACCTGTGGCTGCATCTGAAAGTTCACTTCAATACCCCCGATGCCTGCGCGCTTGCAGCGGTATCGATCGCCAGGCTACAATAACTCTCAATTGATCACCTGGTAACCAATAATTGCGGGAACCCATGCAGAATCTAGACGCTCTCAAAGATGCAGCCGTTGATATGACAATAGGAAGCGTCGTTTATGCTCAAGAGTTTGAGCATGTGAGCTCATCCGATCCAATCGAGGCCATGACAGAAGAAGCAGGTTGGATATCTAGCATCAATCGCCCACTCATAATGGGAATCTATGCGTACCATCCACCGATAGTGCAGCTCATTACAAGTGCTAAACGTCTAATGCGTGGTATTGCGAATGCGTGTGGCTTTGAAGAGCACATCTTTCCGCGTCATTATGGCTTGCATGATCTTAGATCGTTCGGGTGGGTCGACAACGCCGATCTCGCAAGCCAACTCATGGTTATCAGGCCACTAACTGCTGCCAGCCCAGACGCCCGCGGCAACGACCTAACTCTCGGCGATCCATTGCAGTGCATAGGTTTCTACGAGATGCTGCTGCATGTGCAGAACCGGCTCGGAGGCCATCTACCAAGTGAATTCTTCGATGAAGGCCCATTTTGCGTCTACGAAGATCAAGGCGGATGGACCCTTCGTAACGAGTCGACAGAGCGCCTTTCACTGGGGTGGGGAACTAGCTTTGAGTTCTCGGGAGCCGAACTGGTCTTCGCCGGCTCTAGCCAGCAAGTATATGATGCTCGATGGGCGGTGCTCTGCAGCGTAGCGCAGCTTCTCACCGAATTGCGCATCACACACCGAGTAGTGGTTGCTAAACCCTGCTCCCATGTTGCGCCCGTCCAAGGCAGCGACAAAGCAGGACGGCGCATCTTTGAGGCAGACACCCTAGACATACAAGCCTATATTCCACAGTATGAGGGCTCCCGTGATCCTTGGCTCGAGCTGGGCGGTGGTGATGTTGCCGGCGATACGCTCACGTCAGCTTTCGGCATTCGGCTCTCTTCAGAAGAGCCACTCTATAGCGGCTGTCAGGGTTTGGGGTGGCAGCGATTCGCGCTAGCTGTGCTATCCCAGCTGGGGACGAATCCTGTAAATTGGCCTAATCGTCTACAGTCGGAATATGGCTTGCAGGTACCAGCGTCACGCATCAGCAAGCTCTATCACGTTATCTAGGTCTCGACCACCTGGGCGAACTCAGGTTAGGGCGATGGCTATAGCCGATTCCAGTGATCGGACATCAGACCTGTTCAGCAGACGGTATGGAAACAAGCCTTTAGGACCCTTGTCCTTGGAGGCAGAGGGAACCGCCACGCGACTTATTCCCTTACTATCGGGATGTCTAAGATGAAAGTAAAGCGTCGCGACGAGACTTGAAGCCGGTTGAGCATAATGGAAAACGCTGTGATCAACCCTGAGGCTGGGTGAAAACTAGTAGCCTGAATCTAGGCTGAAGCTCGCAATCAGTAGCTTGTGATCCGATTCTGTGTGAAGGCTTTCTCGTTTCTTCATCGTCCACTCCGGGCTAACGAGGATGTCATCGTGTGACTCGCCGTTGTCGCGACTCGGGAGATCAAGAAAGGTACTCATAAGGCGCCCGAGTCTGATGCAGTTAAGCAGTTGCGCTCTATGAGAAGTGTTGAAGTCACCCAAAACAATGCGAGGTACGTTTGCTCGCGGAGTCAGCAGCTCGTCCAACTCGCGCCACAGTATCTCTAGACTTGAATCATAGTCATCCATGCCAACCCAGTGGAAGGGGAACAGATGAAGTGCGACGACGTCAATCACTGAACCCATCCAGGGAACCTGCACAGTGATTATTCCTTTATCGTGAAATGCGGGTGCAATATTCATGGTGCGAATCGGGTTTGGAAGGACTGTTCTGGTTGAATGCTTGATCTCAAACGAACTGAGAATGGCCACAGCAAGTCCAGCAGAGTCATCAAATGGGGAAGCAGAGAAGATTTGAGCAGCTGCATGCTGGAATCCGTTGTCACGAAAAGCTTCGTTGGCGGTAGCCTCGTCTAGGAGGCCATGTATCTCGACCTCCTGAAGTCCGACGATATCCGCTCCCGTCCTCGAAATCTGGTTACCAAAATCGAAAGGTTTCCCCTGCCTGTCGCGACCGCAGTGAATATTCCAGGTGGCGACTGTAAGGAGAGAGTCTCCGCTGTATTCTGACATCTCCCATACCTTCCCCTGATTCCTATACCTTCCACTGATCAGAGTACTTACTTACATCTCGCCAAAACTGTTCTGCGTATTGTCTGTATTGGTCTTCTTGGATATCTAGTCCAATTTTACGCAGCTCGTCAAGGACGAGTTCACTGGGGTCTTCAGGGCGAATTGTAATTACTTTTGAATTTGACCGAGTGAACTGTAGATCGAACCTTCGCAATATCATATCATAGACGAAGGAGTCGCGATTAAATTTAAGCGATCTAGGGTACTTCGTGCTAGGTGCAGCGCTATCAAAAGGGGTGATGTATATATCCGAATCAAAGATCTCATATCGGTCCGAGCTAGGTTCAGAAACCCATGACAACTCAATACACTGGCACCTAGCTCTGGCTTCTAGGAGGCCTACCACACACTGAACCATTTTTTTGTTTACGTCATCGACAGCACTTCGGTAGTCTTTTGCGAGGCCGAGCGTTACGTCCCTGGTGGCGCGAACGCGGAGCGTAGAGTGTTCGGCGGGGTCAGCCAGACAAAGTCTTAGAAGGGAAAGACTAGTCTTAGTTGCCTGGAGCCGGATGGGTACCCAGAATCCTGTAAGTCCCTGAAATCGGTAAGTTCGCGAAGCGCGCATCGTAGAATTTAGATCATAGTTGAATGGATTTATCTCGTTGTCTAGGGGCTCGTACACGGCTGTAGGCAGATAGGTAGGATTGGTCTGCGCTAGGTATTCAACAATTTTCTGCATGCCGAGAGCTTGGATGTTCCCCATCTGCTCGGACAGGAGCTCGATAAATTCCTGGTTCGTGTAGAAGACGTATACTCCAGAAAAAAGAGACGATGCGAGCAGGCCAGTTCCTAGCGCGAGAAGTATCGATTGGGTGTTGGCAGTCGTTTTGAAAAACGTGGGTGCTATAATAAGAAAGATTCCCGCAGCAGTCATGATCACAAGAACAAACAGTGACCGGCTTGCGTAGAGACGTCGGAGCAGGGACCGCGAGGAGGCGCGTTCCAATTGGGGCGATGGCACATTCATAGGCTACCTTGACGTTGTCTTGATTTCATCCACTTGTCTACGTATGTCCGAAGACTTGGTAAATCTTTAGTAAGTAATTAACGTGTACGTAAGAGAATGGTCGTCCGTAGTCGACTCAAGGTTGGTCTCGGCTGCTTATAGTGGGGTTTACCTGCTTCCTGCCGACACAAGTGGCATGGTTCCTTCGACGTCGGGCCTGGTAGATCCGGTCATAACCGCGGCTGAGGACTTCACCAGGTGTTCCCATGCCAGGCCCCCCTCCTGATGCTGTGCGTCTGGTGGTCGAGCACCGCGGTGCGTCTTAGACGGAGTGTCGAGACCGGGAGCGGTTCGGGCACCCAGTCGCTTCTGTGACTGGTGCGCCGTGCTGCAGACCCTCTACGGCAGACTGGAAGAGAGGCGTTGGCCTCTTCTCCTGTCTGTCTCTGCGAGCGAGCACGGTCAGGAGTTTTATGAGCTCGGGCAGCGCCGCGACTGATGGGGGCACAGCGAACAGCGATTTGTGCTGTTGGAACCTGCTACGCTATCGCAGTCCTGATCCTGCGTGATGACGCATGGTTCATTCAGTTGGCGACAAGCAGGACTCGTTCATGGATCGGACGGCAGTGCTAGTGTAAAGTTGGATCCGGTCAAACGTTAAGGCATAAGATGGTTGACTCCCCAACCGATCTCGATATTTTCGTAGATAACTTTCGAGGCCATGTCGTCTTTCGACGGAGAACGTATGACGCGAGAACTGCAGGCGGTGGTTGCAAGGCTGGATCCGAGTGAGCAGAATGATGCCCTCGACTCAGTGCGCTTGTATTTTGCGGCGACGGCCACGACAGGTCTCCTAGGTGATGTCCTTTCTTCTTATGAAGCTATGCAGATTGTAGCGGGATGAGTTGAGCGTTATACTCGAACTTGAACTGCATGCATTCAGGGACATTAGACGTTTCGCGTTGCGACCAGAATTTCGAGATGAGCCGTGAATTTGTCCGAGCACCGCAAGCTCGGTTGAGCCGCGGAGATGGGGAAGTCTGAGCTGGACGCAGGCGCAGCGGGATCTGTGAGAGTATCGTCTGGGCTAGGCTTTTCATGGGACTTATCTGGAGCAGTCAAGTCTGCACCGTACCGTCATCGGCCCTTTCGTGATATCTTAAGAGTCATGTCTCGAAGACTGAGTGCTGGCCTGTTGGTGTACAGGATTTCACAGAATGCAGAAGAGGCCTTGGAAGTATTGATAGTCCACCCTGGCGGCCCCTTCTGGGCTCGTAAGGACAGCGGGGCGTGGTCCATACCCAAGGGTGAATATGAAGAGGACGAAAGCGCCCAAACGGCTGCTTGTCGGGAATTCCGTGAGGAGATCGGTTTGCCTGTTCCACCAGGAGATCTTGTGGAACTCGGGAGTCTCAGGCAGCCTGGAGGTAAGGTTGTAACAACGTTCGCGGTGGCGGGAGACGTAGATCTTACAACATTCAGAAGTAACACATTCGAGTTGGAGTGGCCCAAGGGTTCTGGAAGGATGCTGGAGTTCCCAGAGGTTGATCGAGCCAAATGGGTCGAACTTTCTGACGCCCGCGTTAAATTGCATAAGGGGCAGGTGCCATTTCTGGATCGGCTTGTCGAGCAACTGAAGAAGCGGGCACCGGAGCAATAGTTATTCTACCTAAGTTAGAGGAAATGAGAACATTTATCGCGATATCACCTTTCTGTGAGCGGCTCGTTCCTTCGATGCGCATGGTTAGTCCCCAATTCTAGTGTCCTGAGTCGATGATGCGTTGGCAGTATGCGGCGAGGGTTTCGAGGAACGCCTGGACGGGCTGACCGACGACCCGCGGCCCGGGGTGCCCCGCACCATCACCGACGCGCAGGTGGAAGACGTCGTGGTCCGCACCCTGGAGGAAGTGCCCGAGGGCGCCACGCACTGGTCCAAGCGGGAACTGGCCCGCAAGACGGGCATCTCGCCGACCAGCGTGCAGCGGATCTGGCGCGCCTTCGGGCTGCAGCCGTGGCGCACCGAGACGTTCAAGGTCTCCCCCGACCCGCTGCTGACCGGCAAGATCCGCGACGTCGTCGGCCTGTGCCTGGCCCCGCCGGCTAACGCGGCAGTGTTCAGCGTGGACGAGTAGGGGTCGGGCCATGGCGCGGTTCCGGGGTCGCCCCCGGCCCGTTTCCATGGCCCGCCCTCCGCACCGGACGTGCGCGTCTCCACGCATCCGGCGCTCCACGGGTTCCCGTGCGGCCTATGCGGCTGCGGCATCGGCCCACGGCGCCGGGATGCTGTGGCCGCGCCAGCGGTATCGGGTGACCTCCACCTGCTGGCACAGGAACAGCAGTTTCCCTTCGGCTGCCGGGCGGTTCCCGGGCGAGCCGGTGAGGAACCGGCGGTACATTTCCTTCCAGGTGACCCCGATGTGCCGTTTGCGCAGCCACAAGGTGATCCGCCGCCAGGCGAAATCGTCCACGTAGCCGAAGGTGCGCTTGGACACGCCGTGCCGGAAGTACATGCACCAGCCTCTCAGCACCGGGTTGAGCTGGTGCAGGAGGTCTGCCAGTGACGCGTGCCGCGATCTGCTCGTGAGCTCGCGGACCTTCCCCGTGATCGAGGCGAGCGCCTTCTTCGACGGGTAGGTGTAGACGTGCTTCTTTGCTGTGCCCCTCTTGGTGCGCCGCTGGATGCGGAACCCGAGGAAGTCCAGCCCCTCGTCCAGGTGGGTAACGCGGGTCTTGGTCTCCGACAGCCTGACCCCGAGCGGGGCCAGGACTGCGGCGACCTCGTCCCACAGCGCCTCGGCGTGCGCCCTGGAGCCGTGCACCATGATCAGAAAATCGTCTGCATAGCGGACAATTCGGTACGTGGCCCCGCCGCGCTTGCGGTGCGCTATGCGCCGCCAGTCACTGCCGTGGGCGTCCCACTTGGCGCAGAAGTGCTCATCGAGCGCCGACAGGACGACGTTGGCGAGCAACGGCGACAGGATACCCCCCTGGGGTGTTCCGGTGACGGAGTCCCTGACCTGCCCTCCGGAGGACATGATGCCCGCCTTCAGGAACGACTTGACCAGGGCCAGGACGCGCTTGTCCCCGACCCGCCGCCGCACCCGCTCAAGAATGGCGCAGTGTGACAGCTCATCGAAGCACGCCTTGATGTCCCCCTCGAAGACCCAGGTATAGCCCCTGGACCCGAGGAAGTGCACCTCGGCGATCGCGTCCTGGGCACGGCGGCGAGGACGGAAGCCGTAGCTTACCGGCTTGAAATCCGCCTCGAACACCGGCTCCAGCACCAGCACAAGAGCGGCCTGGACCAGCCTGTCCATCGCGGACGGTATGCCCAGGCGGCGGAACTGCCCCCGCCTGCCGGGCTTGGGAATCATCCGCTCCCGCACCGGCAGGGGCGCGAACGTCCCGGACCTGAGCTGCTGGCGGGCCTCCGCCAGGAACGCCGCGATGTCTGCCGGGTCGGAGATGAAGGCCGGGACAACCCGGTCCACCCCCGGCGTCCGGCCGCCCTTGTTGGTTCTCACCCGTTCCCAGGCCACCACGAGGAAGGCCGGGTCGCAGACAAGGTTGAACAGATCATCAAACCGGCGGGAGGCATCGTCTCCCGCCCATCGGTGCAGCTTGGCTTGCATCCGCTGTACCCGCTGCCCGGCCGACAGAATGTCCGGCCAGGACGGCTCACCAGTATTCACCAGCGCCTCCAGTCGTTACCGTGCCTTGCATGCATGAACCCGCTGGGCCCCTTCGCCATGCGGACGGCTTTCCCGCCCTCGGACTACTACGGGCCCTCCGCCCCGCCAGCGGCCGTGGGCAGACGGCGTGCTGTCCCGTCGTCCGGCTGCCGGATGCAGCCGGACGACGGGAACCGCTGGCGGTTCCCACGTTCACTGCGGAACCGATCGGCAGGCTGGGCAGCCAGCTTTGTCCCTGCGGCCTCGCCACGGCTACGCCGCAGGCATTCACCGTGGCCTCCCGCCCGGCGACTTCAATCCGGGCCAGGAGTTCCCCGCCCGTGATGAGGAGCGGGTGCGCGCCGCCATCCAGCCCATATCTGCCGGGTTTGAGCTGGCGGACACTCTCTTAAGGGACTTTAGAACGCTGGTTCCTCTCGTCTGCCTTCCTGCCTCGCTAGCCAGGCCCGCCCCTTCCAGCAGTACCGGGACGCCCTGTCGTTGTCGGGGCTGCTTCCCGCCCTCCCCGGCGCCTCCCGGGTCAGGCTGCCCCCAGCTTCACCCGGCCGCTGCGACGGCCAGGCGGCGAAGGTCTCCCACCTCCACTCGGTAACACAGCGCCTCGTGGCGCACGAAACCGCAGGTCCAGGCTTATCCGGCAGCGCACCGCCCCGGTGCTGCCGGTGCTGCCCGGAGTCCCCGAGCGGCGCAGCTTCGACTACGAACGGCACGGCACCACCGACCTGCTCGCCGCCCTGAACATCGCGACCGGCAAGGTCATCGGCAAGCTCTCCGCCCAGCACACGGCC
>Ga0335078_10009116_pt1 | contig 14713 bp, 7 predicted proteins | sample Lox_Sample_32_FD_206711 | JGI IMG/M metagenome (GOLD analysis project Ga0335078, IMG submission 206711) | Soil microbial communities from Loxahatchee National Wildlife Refuge, Florida, United States - Lox_Sample_3.2 | ecosystem: Environmental > Terrestrial > Soil > Wetlands | place: USA: Florida...
GCTCGGCATCCAGCGCAAACAGTTTGGCGCTGCCGACCACGCCCACGATCTCATGAAGCGACTCATCTTTCTGGCCTGGACCGGTGGCGCCGGGCGTGATGCGCTTCCCGACCACGTCTTCGCCCGGAAAGAAGTGGTCCGCGAACGCCTTGTTCACGATCAGGACCGGCGCCGCCATTTCATCGTCGTGTTCGGTGAAAAAGCGGCCTTTGAGCAGCGGAATGCCCGCGGTACGGAAGTAGCCCGGCGTGGCGAAGGCCATGCGCGCATAGGGACGACTGGGTTGCGGGGCGGGGCGCTCCTCGATGTTGAACGAGACGGTGGCGTTATCCCCGCCGAGGGGCAGCGGCCACACGCCCGCCGCCGATTGCACTCCGGGCAGCGCACGCATACGCTCCAGCAATTGGTCGTAGAAGGCCACCTCCTGCCGCGCGGTGTACTGAGGCTCCGGCAGGCTGAACCAGTAGGTGAGCAGATGGTCTGGTTTCAAACCCAGATCGCCCCTCTCGAGGTGCAGAAGGCTAGCCATCAACAAGCCGGCCCCGGTTACCAGAACCAGGCCCAGTGTCACCTGCGCGATCACCAGCGCGCCGCGCACCCGATCGTGACGGCTCGTGCTGCCACGGCTCTGCTCTTTCAACGAGCTGGCGAGATCGATCTGCGAAGCCTGGAGCGCCGGCGCCACTCCGAAGAGAACGCTGGTGATGAAGGCAAGGAGCAGTGAAAAACCCAGCACCCGCCCGTCGATGCCGGCCTGAGCAAGGCGCGGGATACTCCGGCCACCCAAGGGAAGCACGATCCGCAGGGCGTACTCGGCCAGGACCGTCCCGGCAACACCGCCAAGCATGGCTAAGAGCAAGCTCTCGGTGAGCAGTTGCCGGATCACCCGGCCCCGGCTGGCTCCCACGGCCGAGCGGACCGCTATTTCGTGCTCGCGGCTGACGGTGCGAGCCAGGAGCAGGTTGGCAGTATTAGCGCAGGCGATCAACAGCACCAGGCCCACGGCGCCCAGCAAGATCAGCAAGGGGGTGCGCGACTCGCCTACGACGGTCTCGAGCGCCGGCGAAACAAATGCGCGAGGGAAATTGGTATTGGTGTCCGGATACTGCTTGGCCAAAGCACTGGTGATCACATCGAGGTCGGCACGCGCCTGCTCGATGCTGGTGCCGGGCTTGAGCCGGCCGAGCGCCGTCAGAAGGTGAGCGCCACGCTGCTCGCTGATGGGCTGATCCCCAGTCGGCGCTTCCCGGTCCGCGGCAATGGTCGTCCAGAGTTGGATACCTGGTTCGCTCACCGGAAAAGCAAACCCGGCCGGAGCCACTCCCACCACCGTGTACGGTCTGCGGTCGAGCGTGATGGTGCGCCCGACGATATGAGGATCGCCGCCAAACTGCCGCTGCCAGAGCGCATGGCTCAACACCACCACGTGCGCGCCGGCAGCCTCCTCGGACTGCACAAAGCCGCGCCCCAACTCCGGCTTGATGCCGAGCACCGGGAACAAATCCCAGGTCACCATCTCGCCGTCCAATTGCACCGGTTGTCCCGCGCCGGTCAGAATCAGGTTCGTGTCGCGGGAAGTTACCAGGTGGTCGAACACATGATTCCGGGCGCGATAGTCGAAGAAGTCAGGGTAGGAGAGATAATTCGGCCCTGTCCCGTGGCGCTTGTCCACTGCTTCCACGGTCATCAGCCTGTCGGGATCGTTGTAAGGCAGGGGCTTCAGCAGGACCGTGTTGACCACGCTGAACACAGCCGTGTTGGCGCCGATTCCTAGCGCCAGGGTCAGCACCGCCGCTGCCGTGAAGCCGCGACTCCTGGCAAGCATTCGCAGGCCGTATTTCAGGTCTTGCAGCAAAGTCGTCATCGACTTCTCCCTTCGAGATATTGACGATTGGAAAAGTCGAAAGTCGAAAGTTAAGGCCCGAGAGTAGAAGCGATCTTGACGTTCGGCTTAAAACCGTCGACTTCCAAGTCTTGGCGAATCACTCGTACCGCAGTGCCTCCACCGGATTGACCTGGGTGGCCCGGTGCGCCGGGATGTAGGAGGCGGCTAGCGCCACCACCACCAGCACCAGTGGCGCCGACGCGAAGGTGACCGGATCGGTGGGGCGCACCCCATAGAGCAGGCTGGCGATGAAACGCGTCAAGCCCCACGCGCCGGCCAGTCCGACGGCAACGCCCGCCAGCGCCATGCGCAGACCTTCGCCGACCACCATTCCCAGCACCTTCCCGCGCCCCGCACCGAGGGCCATCCGGATGCCTAGCTCATGGGTACGTTGAGCCACCGAATGGGCGATGACGCCGTAGATCCCCACCGCCGCCAGCAGCAACGCCATGCCGGCAAACAGGCCCATGAGCAAGGCCACGAAACGCTGCTGCGCGGAATTCTCGTGGACCACCTCCGACAACTCGCGCGGATGATAAACCGGCAACTCGCTGTCGAGTTCATGGACCGCAGCCGTCACCGCGGAAAGCTGGTCCAGCGGGGGAGTGGAGCTTCGAACCACCATCGTCAAGCTGTCGTATGTGTTCTGAAACTCGGGGAAGTAGGCTTCGGGCGCCACATGGTCCTGATCGAGTCCGTATTCGCGCACGTCGCCTGCCTCACCGACCACGGTGATCCACTTGGGCTTGTCCTTGTCTTGCGAGAAGCGTTTGCCGATGGGGTCCTGGTTGGGCCAGAAGCGGTCGGCCATGGCGCGGTTGATGATCGCCACCTGCGGGGCCTCCCGGCCGTCGCTAGGGGCGAAGTCGCGGCCTCTGAGCATCGGGATACGCATGGTCTGAAAGTAGCCCGGCATCACCGTACACCACTCCACCAGCGGGCTCGACCACATGTTTTTGGGGGCGGCCTGGCCTTCGACGATCATGGTGCCGTTGCTGCCGCCCTCCAGCGGCAAAGTGCCCGTGAGCGAGGCTGAAGTGACTCCCGGAAGCGCTTGCAGGCGGTCCTGCAATCGCTGATAGAACGAGCTCCGCTGTTCGTCTTTCATGTACCTTGCCTCGGGCAGAGACACTTCGGCGGTGAGAACGCTACGCGAGTCAAAGCCGGGTTCGACCCCCAGCAGCCGAACCAGGCTCTTGATGGCCAAGCCTGCGCCCACTGACATCATCAGCGCCAGAGCGATTTCGCCCGCCGTCAGCAGCGTGCGCGACAGGCGATTGGGCGTGGCCATGGTCCTCATGCTCTCCTTGAGGGTGGCCTGAAGATCGGGTTTGGAGCTTTGAATCGCGGGTACCAATCCGGCCAGGCTGCCGGCGAGGAAAGCGATGAGGAAAGTGAAAGCGAAAACGGGAGCGTCCAGCTTCACCGCGACGATCTCCGGAACGTAGCCGAGGGGAGCGGCGTGGAGGAGCAAGCGCAGAGCGACCGAACCCACCAACAGTCCTGCGGCGCCGCCTACCATGAAGAGCAGCACGCCTTCAGTCAGCAACTGGCGGATGAGCCTCCACCGGCCGCATCCCACCGCCACGCGTACGGCGATTTCGTGCTGGCGTCCCACGGCCTTGGCGAGCATCAGGTTGGCCACGTTGACGCAGGCGATGAGCATCAGGAAACCCACCGTGGCGAACAGCACCAGCAGCGCGGGGCGCACGTTCTCGGTCAATCGGCCCTGGAGCGTTACCACCTTGGCGACGACGCCGGTGTTGGTGTCAGGATACTGCCCGGTGAGCCGGTTGGAAATGGTCTCCATGTCGGCCTTGGTGCGGTCGAGCGTGACCCCCGGTTTCATCCGCCCAATCACCCACATCCAATGATTGCCGCGCGATTTCCGCCAATCCGGATGTTGGAGATTGATGGGAACCCAGAACTCCGGCTTGGTGCCCCAGATGTGCGGGAACTGGAAGTCGCGAGGCATCACGCCGGCCACGATCATGGGCCGACCGTCCAGCGTGATCTTGGTGCCGACCACGCTGCGGTCGCCGCCAAAGGCGCGTTCCCACAGACCGTGACTGAGGATCACCACGCTGTCGTGTCCCGTCTTGGTTTCGTCGGCGGTGAAGTTCCGCCCCAGAAAAGGCGCCGCGCCCAGCAGGGGAAAGATCTCGGGCGAAACCTCGAAGCCCTGGAGTTGCAGCGGCTCGGCGGTCCCGGTGAGCGTCGCGCCGATAGGGGTGACCGCGGCCATGCCGTCAAACACCTTGTTCTGCGCCTTATAGTCGACAAAATCAGGGCCGGTATCCGGATACAGGTTTCCTGGGCCGCTCGGTTCTGTGACCCAGACGGTCACCAGGCGCGTCGCGTCCGGATAAGGCAGGGGTTTCAGGACCACGGCGTTCACCACGCTGAAGATAGCGGTGTTCACCCCGATGCCGAGCGCCAGCGTGATCAACGCCACGGCAGTAAAGCCGGGACTCTTCGCCATCATGCGGAGGGCGTACTTCAAGTCCTGCATCAGAGTAGTCATCTGACTTCCCCCGTCGATTGAATGCCGATTGCCGAGTGGAAGAGAGGTGGCGCTTCCAACCGAAGCGGCGAGGACAGCGTGCGCCCGGCGGGCAAATGCACCTCCGGGGAGCTACCTCCTCGCCGCGTGTGGTCGATCCCTCAAGCAGGCCCTTTTAGCCAGGCGATCGTCAGGAATGAGCTGACATCGCGGAAGACGCGTCGTCCGCCGCCGACTGTTCGGCGGTCTCCTCCACCACGCGTCCGTCGAAGAGGTGCACGGAACGGTCTGCGTAGTGGGCGTAGCGCGGATCGTGGGTCACCATGCAGATGGTGGCGCCTTCTTTGTGCAAACCCTTCAGCAGGTCCATCACCGCCTCGCTGTTTTTGGAGTCGAGGTTCCCTGTCGGCTCGTCGGCCAGCAGGATCAGTGGTTCGCCCACCAAGGCGCGAGCCACGGCGACGCGCTGTTGTTGACCGCCGGAGAGTTGCGAAGGATAGTGCTTCATGCGGTGCGACATGCCCACCTTCTCCAGCGCCCCCTGCACGCGTTTCTTGCGCTCCGCCGAAGGCATGCCACGGTAAGTGAGGGGCAATTCCACGTTCTCGAACACGGTGAGATCGCCGATCAGGTTGAATGCCTGAAAGATGAAACCGATCTCCCGGTTGCGAATCCGCGAGCGCTCCGAGGCGTTGAGGTCTTCCACCGGCTTGTCGTCGAGCCGGTAGCTTCCTTCGCTCGGCGTATCGAGCAGGCCAAGAATAGAGAGCAGCGTCGATTTGCCACAGCCCGAGGGGCCGGCGATCGACACGTACTCTCCCTTCTTAATTTCCAGGTGAATCCCGGAAAGGGCGTGGGTCTCCACCTCGTCCGTGTAGAACACCTTCGTCACGCCTTCCAGGCGGATCATTGCTTCTCCAGGTGCGGCCATTGATTTATTTTCCTCCCTTCGGACTTTTCTCTCTAGGACTGAGAAACTGAAAACTGAGAACTCGGACTTTTGAGTCTCTACCGGCTTTTACGGCGGCGGAACGCCGGATGTTCCGGAAACTCGAGCCATCGAAACGAATCAAGCTGATCCTCGCAATGAACTCCCGGCGCCCGTCTCTTCGTGACGAGTGGCGAGTGACAAGCGGCGAGCGAAGAACCGGTTCCATCGTGCTTGGGAGGACGTGAACACCATGGTTTCATCTTCTCTCGTCACTTGCCACTCGTCACTCGTCACGGTAAATCCGGCCCCGCGGCCAGCACCAGGACGGTAGCGTCGTCGTGAAAATTGCCGCCACAGAACGCCGTCACGGCGGCGAGGATCCGCTTTTGCAGCTCGGCAGCGCCTACCTCGCGATTCTGCCTTATGAACTCGATGAGCCGGTCCTCACCAAACTCCTCGTCGTTTCCGCCACGGGCCTCGGTGACGCCATCCGTGAACAGAACTAGGCGGTCACCGGCGGTGACCTCGACCTCGCCCTGCTCGTACTCCCAATCCTTGAAAACGCCGAGCGCGGCCCCGCCGGTCGCGAGCCGCAGGCACGAACCATCGCGGCGGACCAGGATCGGGGCGTTGTGGCCGGCATTGGTATAGGTCAGCCTTTTCTGGGCCGCGTCGAGACGGCCATAAAACAGGGTGATAAACTTCCCCGGCATGATATTGCCGCGAATGATCCGGTTCAGCGCGCCGGCCAGGTCGCGCGGGAGCGCCGCGCCGCACGCATAGGCCTTGATCACCGCCTGCAGGTTCGACATCAGCAGGGCGGCCGGCATACCCTTGCCAATGACGTCCGCGATGCACAACTCAGCTCGCGTCTCACTACACTTCGAGACGTCGAAGTAGTCGCCGCTTACCACCCGCGCCGGCTGCCATTCGGCGGAGATTTCGTAGCCGAGAAGCTGAGGGATCGTCTTCGGCAACAAGGCCTGCTGAATCTCCCGCGCCTCTGCGAGTTCTTGTTTCTCCTCCGCCTCCCGTTGCTGGGCGTTCCGACGCTTTTCTCCTTCCTGAATCTGCGTGCGGAGGATGGAGAGAAGCCGGTCATTCTCCCAGGGCTTCAGGACAAAATCGCCACATCCGCGATGCACCGCTTCCATCGCCAAGTCGACGTTTCCCCATGCGGTCATCACCACCACCGGCAGGTTCCCATCGTGGCTGCGGATCCGGTTGAGCAGATCCAGACCCTCCTGGCCAGAGGTTGTGTCGCGCGTGTAATTCAAATCCATCAGCAGAAGATCGAATTCACGGGCCGCCAAGGCCTGAACCACCGCTGCGGGCGAGGTCACCGTCTCCACCTCCAGGCCCTCACCTTTCAGGAGCAGCCGGAGGGCTTCCAGGACGTCAGGTTGGTCGTCGGCAATCAGAATTCGCGCTTCACCGGTCATAACGGTGGCCGTCATAAGAACCTGCGGAGCCTCTGTAACCTCGGCGGGCGGCTGGCAAAGGCCGGCAACCCGCATCATCCTCTTAGACGCATCACCCGCCGTCTGGTTAAACACCCGGAAGGAATTTCATGGGGCGAAGCTGATTCAACTCGTCAGTCGGATGCGGTCGAACCCATCCCAACGCGACATGTCCGAGAGAATCACCACGTCTCCCACTTCCAAGCCGCCTAGAATCTCGATGTTGTTGACGGAGCTGTGGCCCAGTTTCACCTGCACCCTCACGGCGCCCTTCCCTTCCTGGTCGACCTTGAAGAGCGTCACGGTACTGTCGGGCTGGCCGAAAGCTGGCCGCCCCACATAGAGGACGTTCCGCAAGTGTTCGAGTTCAATGGTGCCGTCCACGCTCAGGTCCGGCACGGCGCCCGGAGGCAGCGGGCCGTCAAGAGCCACATCCACCGTCCGAGTTCCGTTCACCACCGAGGGATCTACCCTGATCACGTGGCCGGGAATAATGCCGTTATGTGTGTCGACGGTTGCGGGTTGGAGCTCATGCACATCCTTCGCTTGGGTCTCGGCAATCTTGATTTCAGCCTTGAGATGCGTGGGCTGCGCCACGCGCGCCAAGCTGGTACCGGCGGTTACTTGCTGGCCCACATCCACCGGCAGCAACTGCAGGATGCCGTCGATTCCCGCCCGCACTTGGAGGTCCTCCACCTGCTTATGCCGCAAGTTGTACAGCGCCTGCTGCTGGTCCACCTTGGCCTGCGCCTCCGCCAATTGGGCTTTGATTGAGTTGGCCAGCACTACCACGCGATCTTTCTCGATCTGGGTCTTGGTCGCCAGAGCGTCAGCCTTCGATTTAGAAAGCGACGAGGTCAGCTCGGATCCCAAGCCCATCTTCGCCAGTTGCTCATCTCGATCGGCCTGCAGCTTGGCTTGCTCGTAATCAGATTGAACCTGCGTGGCGGTGGCCTTCTGGTCGAGAAGTTGGCTATCGAGTTGGGCTTTGAGGCTATTATATCCCGCCTCGGCCTCCTTCAACTGCATCTGAGCGTCAACCGCCGCCTGCTCCGTCGCTGGGTTGCTCAACACCATGATGACAGTGTCAGCTTTCACCGCCATGCCCGGCAGAACCAGGCGCTTCTCTACGCGGCCATCGGTCACGGCAGGAACCCACGTGATATCCAGGGGAGTCAGGACCCCCAAGCCCCGGACGTCAACCAACATGTCGCCGCGCTTAACTGTGTCGCGCCAGACCGTGCCCCCGTCAACCTCCGGGGCCGCCGGCTTCAGGCGGGCAAGGAGCACCGACGTTCCTACTATCACAGAAAGGGCAATCAAGCCGTAGATGATCCGACGAATCAACTTCTTCCGAGGTGAGGTCTTGCGAACAATGTCTACCATGATTTCTCCAATTAGAGGTAGGCACGTGCCGTGCCACCACCTTGCATGTCCCTAAGTCATTCCAGAATCTGGTACTTCGCGCTGCAACCGCAGCTCCATCCTACCACCTTGGTGTCCGATTGTGCGACGTGGTTGTCCGGAAACGAACAACCCGATCACGAGGGTGGTTTTGGGTTCAGCGACCGAGCCATTGCCCTCCACGAACAACCAACGGCTGGCCGAGGGGCCGACCGGCCCTACTCCTAATCACTCCAATCGTTGACGTTCGATGGCCCAGGTTTGCTCGGTATCGTGAAGTCGGGCTACAATCGGTGAGGGCGACAGCAAATTTGAAGAACAAAGTGCACATGGCAGTCGCTTCCGACGGATCGGCGGGAAAGGAAGTGCCCAATGAACGGAAAGCCACGTGGCCCTCGGCAGCGATGCCTCTCTCCCACGTTGCTCTTGATTGTGGTTCTCGTGGGCTGGGTTCTCCCGGCGGGCTTCACGAGCCAGGGAGGACGGCCTCCCGGCGCTCCGCCACGTCCGCACCCGCCCGCCTATGTCACCAGCCAAGAGCCCTCCGCGCCGCCCCAGAGCCCCGACTTTCCGCCGGGCATGATCAAGAAGCAAAAGAAGGAATTGCTCAAGCAAAACTTCGAAAAGATGAAAAGCGAGGCGGACGAACTGGTAGAACTTTCCAAATCACTTCAAAGCGATCTGAACAAGTCCAACGAGAATGTCCTCTCGCTGAAGGTCGTAGACCAGGCGGAAAAGATCGAGAAGCTGGCTAAGAGGATCAAGGAAACGGCGCGAGGGTATTGAATTTAATGGACGATTGACGATTGAAAGAGTCCTCAGCCTTCAGCGATCAGCAATCAGCAGGAGAAACCGGGCTCGCTGCCTGATGGCTGATCGCTGGTCGCTGCTTCCAATCGTCAGTCCCAAGTCGCCGAGGCTACTCCGCGTCTGCGCTCCCGCGAATCCGCATCCCGTAGAACGATCGGTACACGAAGCAAATTGACACGGCAAAAAACGCCAGCGCCAGCCCGCGCGCCAAAACGCTGCCTTGGCTCGACGTCAACTGGACCGCCAGCTCTACCGCCAGCAACCCGAAGAGGGTGGTAAACTTGATGATCGGGTTCAGAGCCACAGAGGAAGTATCCTTGAACGGATCGCCCACCGTGTCGCAGATGACCGTGGCATCGTGAAGAGCCGTACCCTTCTGCTTTAACTCCACCTCGACAATTTTCTTGGAGTTGTCATACGCCGCGCCCGTGTTGGCCATAAAGATCGCCTGGTACAGCCCGAAAGTTGCAATCGAGATCAGGTAGCCGATGAAGAAGAAGGGCTCCACAAAGGCGAAGGCCAAAGTGGCGAAGAACACCGCGATAAAGATGTTCAGCATGCCCTTTTGCGCGTACTGGGTGCAGATCTCCACCACCTTCTTGCTGTCCTTGACGGAGGCCTTTTCCGTACTCTCCAGGTGAATATGCCGCTTGATGAACTCCACGGCGCGATAGGCACCGGTGGTGACGGCCTGGGTGGAAGCACCCGTAAACCAATAGATGATCGCCCCCCCGGTAACCAGACCCAGCACAAAGGGAGCGTGCAAAAGTGACAGTTTGTCCTGGTTCTCCGTCAAGCCCTTGGTCAGCGCCATGATGATCGAGAAGATCATGGTGGTGGCGCCGACCACGGCGGTGCCGATCAGCACCGGCTTGGCTGTTGCCTTAAACGTGTTCCCGGCGCCGTCATTGGCTTCCAGCAGGTCCTTGGCGACGTCGAACCGGGCGTCGACATTGAAGTCCTTCTTGAGCTCCTCTTTGATGTTGGGAACCTCCTCGATCAGCGACAGCTCATAGATCGATTGCGCGTTGTCGGTTACCGGACCGTAAGAGTCGACTGCAATCGTCACTGGCCCCATGCCCAGAAAGCCGAAGGCCACCAGGCCGAAGGCAAACACCGACGACGCCACCATCACGTTTCCCAGCCCCTGGCCGCTCACGGCAGAACCGATCGACATCAGCAGCACCATCGCCAGCCCCAGATAGTAAGCGGAGAAGTTGCCGGCCACAAAACCGGAGAGGATGCCCAGCGACGCCCCGCCTTCCTCTGCCCCGATCACCACCTCTTTCACGTGCCGCGACTCGGTGGAGGTGAACACTTTCACCAATTCCGGAATCAAGGCGCCAGCCAACGTCCCGCAAGAGATGATGGTGGAAAGCTTCCACCACAACGTGGTGTCGCCACCCAGACTGGGAATGATGAACGCCGACACGAGGTACGTCAGCGCGATGGAAACCACCGACGTGATCCAGACCAGCGAGGTCAGCGGTGCCTCGAAGTTGAACTTGTCCGCGTTGCCATACCGGATCTTGGCGATGAGCCCGTTAAGGAAATAGGCTCCCGAGCTCGACACCAGCATCATGATGCGCATGACGAAGATCCACACCAACAACTGCACCTGGACCACGGGGTCCTTCACCGCCAGCAGGATGAAGGTGATCAGCGCGACGCCAGTGACGCCGTAAGTCTCGAAGCCGTCAGCCGTCGGCCCCACGGAATCGCCGGCGTTGTCGCCGGTGCAGTCGGCAATCACGCCCGGATTGCGCGCGTCGTCTTCCTTGATCTTGAAGACGATCTTCATCAGGTCGGAGCCAATGTCGGCAATCTTGGTGAAAATGCCGCCGGCGATGCGCAACGCCGCCGCGCCCAGCGACTCGCCGATGGCGAATCCGATGAAGCACTGACCGGCATAGTCTCCCGGAATGAAGAGCAGGATGATGAGCATCATCAGCAACTCCACCGAAATCAGCATCATGCCGATGCTCATGCCGGACTCGAGCGGGATCTGGAAGATGGGATACGGTTTGCCGCGCAGGCTGGCAAACGCGGTGCGCGAATTGGCGAAGGTGTTGACACGGATCCCGAACCACGCCACCCCGTAACTGCCGCAGATTCCGATCACGCTGAACAGCAGGATCACCGCCACCCGCAACGCTTCATAGTGCAGCAGCACGGCGAAGTAGAGCAGGATGATGGCCGCGATAAACACCCACAGCAGCGCCAGGAACTTTCCCTGCGTCACCAGGTAAGTCTTGCAAGTTTCCCAGATCAACTGGGAGACGTCCGCCATGGCGCGATGGACCGGCAGGTTCTTCAAGTGGCTGTAAATGATCAGGCCGAAGAGCAGCCCCAGGATGCAAAAAACAATGCCGATCATCAGCAACTTATGGCCGTCGATCCCCAGGAACTGGACTTGAGAAAGGTCCGGCAGCTTTAGATTGGCTTCGCCGGCTGGAGCTTCGTCCGGCGGCTTGGCGAAAGCAGTGGTGACTCCCAATAACATCAGGGCAACACCCGTCGCGATAGCCTTGGCCACTCGGCCTCGCTGCCACCAGGCGGTTCGCCCTTCCCTTTCGACCTTCAACCTTAGACCTTTCGACTCTTCCATAGCTTGGCCTCCCTCCGATTCCCTCCTTCGCCCCCCGAAAAAGCGTTCATCGTCAACTTGCGTGGTCGAATCCTGAGGAAATGGTCCTTTCAACGGGGCGAGGCGAGATCATCGCCATCGGTGTTAATAACATATGAGTTCAGAAGGCGTCAAGAACGAAAACAATGTCGAGGCGGGCGCCACCCCACAACTCGCGTGCAGCAGAGTCCCCAACCACACGCTTCTAACGCACGAGTTTAGATGCCAACAGGTATCCAAACCGGTGCCGACGAAAATCTTAACCTAACTCGGACTTCTTACGCTATGCAGGGAAGGGCGGGTAAGACGGCTAAACTGAAATCCTGTCAAAAAGGCGGGCCGGCGATGCCATGCTTGACAAACACCACGAGCTTTCCCATGATACGAGCAATGACTGGCCGAGATGGGGTTAAGGTGAGGTGATTCATGCGTACAACAACACTGCTACTTTTCGCTGCCCTGCTATTCTCCCAATTCTCCTTTGCCCAGCAGCCGCTGTTCCGCCCCGGTTCACGACAAGCCGCGAAAGCTGAAAACCGCAATGAGGTACCACCGCCTCCACCGAAAGCCCCAGCGGTGGATCCCGCCAAGCTTAAGTCCGAAGCTGATGAGCTGGTCAAACGCGCCCAGTCGATCCCGGCTGAGATCGAACACGTCACGAAAGGCCAGATGCCTAGCGACCTGAACCAGCAACTGAAGGAAATCGAAAAACTGGCCAAACAGCTACGGCGTCAGATCGCGCCGTGAGGGACTGATAAGAAGTGGAAAGTGACAAGTGGCCAGTGGCTAGCGAAGATTGCTCTTCGTTAGCCACTGGTGATTGAACCGAGTTGGCTCGGCTGCAGTTTTGTCAGAACGTAAACTTCAAACCCCACTCGAGAACCCGCGGACCGCCGAGTCCGTACACGCCGGAGCCCAGCGTAACGTGGGTGGTACGTTCACCGTAGGTGGTGCTGTTGGCCGATCCGGCGACCGGAGCGCCAGCCGCTTGCAGGGCGCCGCTCAGGAGCACGTTGCCCTGATCGAAGTTCTGCGAGTTGGTTACGTTGTAGATGGTGAGGCTCGGCTCCACGGTGATCGACTCGCGGATATGGAATACGTAAGTGAGCCCCAAATCAGCCGTGAACAAGCTTCCCATGCCCACTTCTCCGGCCGGAGCGAGGGCCAAAGTAGGAGCCACCGCACCCAGTTGCTGCAACTGGGACGCGCTGAAAAGATTGGCTGTGACCAGCGCTTGCCCGGCGGGGGTGACCTGCCCGCCGTACGTGCTGTTGTAACTGCTGATGTACTTGTTGATGTTGGAGGGAGTTACGCTACGTCCGAACGATCCGATGTTGGTTCCGGGCAGAACGTCTCCCGTGGTGCCGTCTCCGGTGAGGTCGGACTGGAAAATCTGCGCGGTTGAGGCCTCGCGCTCCGGTCCCGGAGGAACGGTCAAGGTTAGGGGAAGCGAACTGTCGGCGTGAGCGATCAGGCTGAGGCGGAGCCCTTTGACGATATCAGCGACACCTCCAAATGAGAACTGGTTGGTACGGTCCAGGGCGTTCGGCCCGATGTAGTGATTGTAATTGTCCCAGTCCGTTACCGCCCCGCCGAAGTCCTGGTCGGTGACCATGGAGTCCATGCGCGACAGCGAATAGGAAACCTGCAGATTCAATGCCTTCACTCCCGGCATAGGCTTGCTCACTCGCTGTTTCAGGGAGACGTCCAGGCCGTTATAAATGGAGTGTCCGATGGGCTGGAGCATATAGTTTTGGCCCACGTTGGGGTTGACTCCCGGGAAGGCGCAGTTGCAGCCTGGAAATCCGCCGTTGACCGCGGCGCCTGAATCCAAGCCATTCCCGGCATAATCACTGATCATTGCACCCGCCTGAATGGCGCAGTTGATCCCACCGGTCCCCACCGGGCAACCAAAGGATTGATTGGTGGCATTGATAGCGTTCAATGCCGCGTTCGTGTCAAGGTAACGAGCGGCGCCGACATGGTTGGTGTCGTAATAGACCAGGTAGTGGAGTGCCTTGTTCCGCAGGTAATCGACGCTCAACACGGTTCCTGACCCAAACTCGTGCTGGATCCCCGCATTGAGCTGGATGGAATACGGTGTGCGGAAGTTCGGGGCGAACAGGCTGGTACCCAGCGACTGATTGTCGGCCAGATCGGTGCCGATGTAGTCGCCGTTACTGGCCGGACCCGCGGCCAGAGTGGCGGCCTGGAACGCTTGCTGCGCGGCAACGATTTGGCTCGCGACGTTCCCGACCAGTTGTCCGTTGAAGTCCGTATCCGGTTCTAACCCCCAGAACAGTCCTTGTTGCAGGCGCGCGGGGGCGTCAAACAATACGTTGTTCCACACCGTATTCTCGTAGTACATGCCGGCGCCGGCGCGTATCACCGTCTTCCCTGTCTTCCACGGGTCCCAGGCAATCCCGACCTGAGGCGCAAAATTAAGATTGGGCTGGTTGACGCGATTGCCCAAACCCGCTCCAAACTGGTTGATCGCCGGGACGGGGGGCAGTTGTGCGTCGCTGCGGCCCGTATCGCGAATGTAGTGCAGTCCCAGGCTGACGTTGAGGTTGGGCCGAATCTTCCAATTGTCGCCGACATAGGCCGAAAACCTCGTGTCGAACTGGCCGCCGGCGGGGAAGCCAAACTGTGGAATCGACGTATCGAAGCCTTGGCCGTTGCCCAGGAAAACGTTATCCACCGGGTAATTAAGCGGGTTTCCGGCCCCTCCCGGGAACGGTCCTTTAGCTGCCGTCGCCTGCTCCGCGGCCGTATAGTCATCGCCAACTGCGGGCGCCAGGGCCAGGAACGAAGCGAAACCTCCGCCCAGAATCCGGTTAATTTCGCCTCCATAGAGAATCACGTGATTGCCGCGAATCGTGCTGCCGTCGTACTTGAACTCGAGATCGTGCTGCTGCGTTACCTGGGGGGCGAGGAAGTTCGCTCCCGAACAGAAAGCGTCAGCGCCGCCGGTGAGACAGAACGGATCTGCGCCGATGGCGAGTTCGATTCCCGGGGCTGGATCGTAGATTCCGGTTCCTGACACCGCATCGCTGATCTGGTTGGCGAACCGTAGGAACTCAAAGCGGAAGCT
>Ga0335078_10009117_pt1 | contig 14712 bp, 11 predicted proteins | sample Lox_Sample_32_FD_206711 | JGI IMG/M metagenome (GOLD analysis project Ga0335078, IMG submission 206711) | Soil microbial communities from Loxahatchee National Wildlife Refuge, Florida, United States - Lox_Sample_3.2 | ecosystem: Environmental > Terrestrial > Soil > Wetlands | place: USA...
TTTCTGGGCGAAATCCCGCACGAGCTATCGATCCGCAAGGCATTTGGCGCAGTGAAGTTTGTCCCACCCATAAGGCAAGTCACTCAATGTATGGATTTTCGATCGGGGTCACTGGGCCTTGAAGTGATGCAGATCACATCACGATGTGCGGCGCGTCATAGGCCCGGTCCGTTACCGAGGTATTAGATCGTAGGAAAGGGGCAGGGTGTACTACATCTCCATTTCGGGATCGCGAAAGAACGCCGCAGGTGGGTGCGGATTACTTGAGTCATTTCACCAGTCCCACTGTGGGAGAAGACCCAACTTGTTGAATCTTTTCGCTGTTGCAAAATTCAACACTCGAAATTCAGACGTGGAAGCACCTGCATTCCAAGGCTTTGCAGATCGCAGCAACGGACCGAGAGATTTCGCAACTACGGCGAGCTTCGTGCACAAGCACCTAGGGAGGCGTTAGGAAAGTGGCGTTTAGCCAGTCCAACTCGAAATTTCACGCAATCCACACTATAAGGTTGCTGGCTTGCGTGATGGCGATCGCCATCTTTGCCGGACGCGCCTCTGCCGCCAAGCACCCGGTTCCGCTCGATCCCAAGGCCGACCCCTCCACCTGTATCGCTTGCCACGAGGACAAGACCAAGGGCAAGTCGGTGCACTCGGCGATGGCCATGGGCTGCATGAGCTGTCACGAGATCCGAAACAATAAGGATGTAACCCGGGTCAAGCTGATCACCACCACGCCGTACGCACTGTGCCTGACCTGCCACGCCGACAAAAAGGCGTCCGATATTAAAGGTACGGTTCACAGCCCGGCGGTTCGCGACTGTGTAAAGTGCCACGATCCGCACTCGACCGACAACAAGAACCAGCTCCTGAAAGCCGCCACCGGCGACGAAAAAGAAAATCTCTGTTTGAGCTGCCACCGCACCGGCCTGGATGTTCCTGAAAAGGGCAGCCGGCACGCCGCCCTCGACATGGGTTGCGATACCTGCCACACCACGCACAAGACCGGCGAGATCGGCAAGACCGAGTTCGATTTCCATCTGACCAAGAGCACTCCGACGCTTTGCCTGGACTGCCACGATCCCAAGAGTGCTGATCTGCAGAAGGCGCATTCGAATCAGCCGTTTGAAAAAGCGGACTGCCTGACTTGCCACGATCCGCATCAGTCGGCAGCGCCGAAGTTGATGGCGAAGTTCACGCATCCGCCGTTCGCCGACAAGCAATGCGACGTCTGCCACGCGGCTCCGAAAGATGGGAAAGTCGTTCTGACGCAGGCCGATGCCAAGTCCCTGTGCGTGACCTGCCACGATGACAAGGCCAAGCTGATTGAATCGGCAAAAGTTCAACATCCCGGCGCGGCGGGCGATTGCACGGATTGCCACAATCCTCACGCCAGCAGCCAGCCAGGGCTTCCGAAGACCAATCGGGTCGACATCTGCCTCGGCTGCCACAGCGATATTTCGGACCTCAAGCAGAAGCGCATTCATCATCAGCCGGTATTCGGACAAGGCTGCAGCACCTGCCACGAGCCGCATGGTGGCGACAATCCGAAACTGCTGCGCGTCGCTTCCATCAACGGTCTCTGCATGGAGTGCCACGGTCCTGAGCGCAATCCGGCGGCCCTCGAAAAAGAGCACCTGGTCACGATCTTCGACGGCAAAGTAAAGCTACCTGAGGATTACTTCAAGAAGGTCGACATCATCCCGGTGAAGTACGGAATCGGCCATCCGACCATGGAGCACCCGATCACCGACACCATGGACCCGAAGAATCCGACCAAGATTGCGACTCAGATCAACTGCCTGAGCTGCCATCAGCCGCATGCCGGCGGTGCCGAAGCGATGCTGGTGAAAGATCAGCCAAGCAACATGGCATTTTGCAAGACCTGCCACAACAATCCGCTGGATCTGAAAGCTGTCCAGATAGGGGGGAAATAACATGCTGGCGCATCGAGTGAATCTGGCCCAAGTTGCAAAGTCCGCCGCCGCCCTCGTCATCCTTCTGGCGGCGCTGCTGCCCCACGCGGCATTCGCGGGCAAGAAGAAAGCGGCCGAAGATCCCAAGTCCGATACGCCAAAGCGCGTAGCTTTCGACATTCGCAAGATCGTGTGGCCCAATCCGCCGGCGATCGCCCGCGTCAAGTTTCTCGAGATGTACACCGGCCAGAAGATCGACTGGTCGCAGTTCGACAAGAAGCAGGAAAAGTCGAAACAGAAGTGGATGGACCGCCTGGCCGGCACCAAGCCGCAGGCCGATCAGATCGACTACAGCAAGATTCCGTTCCAGCTCATCCGCACCTACGGCGTTGCGGTCGATAGCAAGGGCAACATCTACGCGGCCGACCAGGGCGTCGGCGCGATCTTCATCTTCAATCCTGAAACCAAGGGAGTGGAGATGATCCGCAACGGCAAAGAAGCCCGTTTTGGCCTGATCAACGGCCTGGCCATGGACGACAACGATCGCCTCTTCGTGACCGACGACAAGCTGCGCGAGGTGCTGGTATTCAACGCCAAGCACGAGGAAGAGTCGGCGTTCGGCGCCAATGTTCTGGGTAATCCCGGCGGCGTCGCCATCGACACCGAGAACCGCTTCCTGTATGTCGTCGACACCGGCAACGACGTCGTCGATGTCTTCGACGCCGACAACTTCAAGCTGCTGCGCAAGGTCGGCACGCCCGGCAAGAAGCATGAGCTGTCGGATCCCGGCAATTTCTCGCTTCCGACTCACGTTGCCCTGGACAGTGATGGCAACGTCTATGTCACCGACACGCTGAATGCCCGCGTAGAGATCTTCGATGCCGACGGCAACTTCATCAGCACCTTCGGCAAGCGCGGCGACGGGCCACAGGATTTCGACCGGCCCAAGGGCATCGCGGTGGACTGCGATGGCCATATCTGGGTCGTCGATACCGCCCAGAACCGGGTGAAGGTATTCGACCGCACCGGGCAGTTGCTGATTTATTTCGGCCAGGCCGGCGAATATCCCGGCCAGTTCGCGGCCGCCTACGACATCACCATCGATAAGAACAATCGCGTGATCACCACGGAGCAGTTTCCAGGACGTGTACAGGTATTTCGCTATGTGACCGACGCTGAGGCAGGCCAGGCTCGAAAAGAGCAGGACGAGAAGGCATCCGCCAAGCCGGATAAGGCTACGACCGCGTCGGCGGTGCAGAGTTCTGCGGCCAAGCAGTAGCCGCAACAAGTTTGGCTGCACCCTCGAGGGCAGCCAAAGCGGAGGACGGGAAATCATCCCCCGCTTCCGAGATGTAAGCAGTTGGGCTTTTAGAAAGTAGAGCAGTAATAAGACTTGGAGGTCTTACATAATGAAAAAAGCATTGTTAGTTCTCCTCTTCGTCGTGACTGCCGTGAGCCTTTCGTTAGCTATTCCACAGCAAACGGGCCTTACGGTGGACGTCCTCGGCGCACATAACGCTTACGGCCGTGGCTGCATCGCCTGCCACGCACCACACAGCGGCCCTGCCGGGAACAATGGAACTGGAATCGCAACTTCGACCGGTGCAGTTGCTCTGTGGGGACAAGATCTGACTCCTCTGTATGGCCAGGTCATCAACTTCAGCGGCGACGGCGCAGCCACCTATCAAGTGACCCTGCCTGCCAACCAGGCTGCTGTAACAGCCCTTGGCGCGCATGATCCGACCGCCATCATCCTCTTCTGCTTGAGCTGCCATGACGGCAACCTGGCGAAGCCTGGAATGATGAAGGGCCAGACCGTTGAGACGCTGCCCATCGTGGGCGGCACTGCTCCCACCTTCCTCGGAAACGATGGATCCGGAGCCGGTAACTATGGCAACGATCACCCGGTGGGAATCAATGCCGCGTTTACTTGCGGCGGCGCGTGGAGCTGGGATTGCACGATCACCGCTGGCAAAGTCAACATGACTGGGCCGAATTCAACCGCCTTCGTCAACAACTACGGTTTCGCGGTCAGCCTGTCGACGATCAACGGCACCACGCCGGTGGTCACCTGCACCAGCTGCCACGACCAGCACAGCGAACTGATTTACTCCGGCAAGATGGGCGGCGTCCAAGGTTATTACCAGACCGCTTTCTTCCTGCGCGGATATTACAATCCATCCACTGGCGGCAACAATGCGGCGCAGTTCTGCCGTCAATGCCATGGTGGCGAAGCCAACGAAATGCACGGACAGCTGTACGTCCCAACCACATAGTCTGAATGGTTAGAGGGGGAGAACTCAGTTCTCCCCCGTTTTTGAGGATGGCGCAAATGAAATCTTTCACAACCAAAACGACGAGCAGCCCGAAGTTCTTCCGGGGAAAAGCGGGAGAAGCTCAGGTTTCTCGGCAGGAAATGTGGGACGCGCATCGGACGCGGAAGGATGGAGGAAATATGAAAGCCCAGGTTTCGATCGTAACCGCAGTACTGCTGGCCGCGATGTTGCCGGCATCGGCCCAGGTGGCCTCGCACGCGAGCACGGTTTCAGCGTCGGCGCCGGCCGCAAACACGATGCTGCAGGCCCCGCAAGGCAAGCCGGTGGCGCGAGTCAATGGCGCGGTGCTGACCGATCGCGATCTGATGCGCGAAATGTTCACGATTTTCCCCTATGCGAAGCAGCACAACGGCGGCGTGCCCAAGGGCATGGAAGAGGACATCCGCCGCGGCGCCATGAAAATGATGGAGTTTGAAGAGCTGGTTTACCAGGAAGCGGTGCGGGAAAAAATTACGGTACCGCCAGCTCGGATGCAACAGGCTGAAGCCGAGTTCCGCAAGCAGTTCCGCTCCCCCGATCAATATGCCGAATTCATGAAGGAAGAGTGCCAGGGATCGCGACAGGTTCTGCGCAATAAAATCCGCCGATCGCTGCTGATCGAACAACTGCTCAAGGCTGACGTGAATGACAAGTCGGCGATCACTTCCATCCAGGCCAAAGCCTACTTTGATAAGCATCCCGATGAGTTCCGGATTCCGGAGTCGTACTCGATCCAGACCATCTCCATTCTGCCGCCGCAAAACGCCAATGCCGCCCAACTGAAAGAAGCTCGGAAGCGTGCCGACGATGCCATCAAGCAGGCGAAGGCAACCAAAAGCTATGAAGAGTTCGGCGTCCTCGCGGAAAAGATCTCGGAAGACGACTGGCGCGTGATGATGGGCGACCGCAAGGCAATGGATATCACCAAGCTGCCTCCGGAAGTCACGAAAGCCATCCAGTCCATGAAAGTAGGCGACGTCAGCGACCTGATCGCGGTAGGCCCGGCATTCACCGTCGTGCGGCTGAATTCCCATATACCGACAGGCATGCAGAAGTTCGCCGACGTGAAGGACTCTCTCAAGAAGCAGATGCAACAGAAGAAGACCGAAGAACTGCGCGCGGCATTGGACAAGCGGCTGCGCAAGACGGCGAAGGTCGAGGAATTGTGAACCGGGGAACGAGGTGGTGCCGTGGCAAATCACACCGCAGTTAGCGGCATTTCCCCCAAGCCGGAAACGGCTCCCGCAAAGCCCATCGTAATTACCTCTAAGTTGCTGAAATCACAGGCGCAAAACCTCGCATCCGCAGATCACTTTGGTAACTGGCATGCCCTTTCATTCGGTGAGAGGTTGCCGTGAGGAAGATCGCAATTCTCGCAGCGTTGCTGGTGGTTTTCGCACTACAATTACCCGCCCAGGTAACCATCGGTGACAACGTCAGCATGAGACTGAATGCCAATGTCTCGGCGGGTTATACCGCGGACTACGGCAACGTGATCCAATCGGATCATGGCCTTACTGTCGGCGGCACCGGCGACCTCAGCGGTTCCTATTACGACCCCAACTTTATCTCGTTCCATCTGCAGCCCTACTACAACCAGTCTCGGGCCAACTCCGATTACCAGTCGATCTCGGACAGCAGCGGAATCAGTGCCAGCGCCGCGCTCTTCAGCGGCAGCCACTTTCCCGGATCGATCAGTTATAGCAAGAGTTATAACAGCGAAGGGAATTTCGCAGTTCCGGGTCTTGCCAACTACACCAGCCACGGAAATGGAGATGTGTTCTCGGTTGGATGGGGAATTAATATTCCTGACAGACCCTCGCTGGCGCTCAGCTTTCAGGACGGAAGCAACGACTATTCGATTTACGGCACCAATGACACCAGCAACTCTAATTTCAAGACATTTTCTGCCACCTCGGCGTACATGCTGCACGGCTTCAACCTGAACGGTGGATATCACCGCGTGGACAGCCAGGCGGATATTCCGAACTTGTTCAACAATAGCGGGCCGGAAAAATCGAGCTCTGGCAGCAACTCTTATTCCGTCGGAGTTGGGCACATGCTGCCACTGAACGGCGCGTTCTCCGCCGGCGCCAGCCGCTCAGACTCAGACGCGACTTATACAGGAGGCAATTACAACGCGACTATCGACACGTTAAGCACCGGCGTCTCATTCGCGCCGTTCACTGTTCTCAGCTTTGGCAGCAACGCCCAGTACAACGACAACCTTGCCGGGACCCTGTATAACGCGGTGATCAACGCCGGCGGCGTCCTGCAGCAAAACACGTTTAACTCCGAATCTCACTCGCTGGACATTAATAATTACATCACCTACCGCGTTCCCCCGGTGCACATGACCTTCACCGGAAACATGGAGCACCGCGATCAGAGCATCTTCGGCACCGAGCTCGGCGCGAATTCTTACACCGGCACCGCGAACTACTCGAATTCTCTTCTCGGCGGATACATCAATGTCACCGGCGGCATCGTCGAGAACACGATCACCATCCGCGACCAGAACACGCTGGGATTTCTGGGCAATTTGAATTACTCCCACCAGTTTGGGCGCTGGAGCCTCTCCGGCGGAGTGAATTACGCGCAGAATCAGCAGACGCTCCTGATCACCTACACGACTTCGAGCTACGGCTACACCGGAAATATTGGAAGAAAGCTGGGAAGAACGGCTCACTGGAGCGCGACCGCCGCAGGCACGCAAAGTGCCTTCGCGAATCAGCCTGGAACCGGAACCTTCAACCAAAGCTACTCGACAGGCCTTTCGGTGAAGTGGATCGGCGTCAGCGGCGCCTATTCGAAATCGAACGGAAACGCGATCCTGACGGGAACCGGTTTGACGCCCACTCCGATTCCGCTACCGGTGGTGACACCGACCTCCGTTGTCCTGTATGGTGGGCACGCTTACTCGGCCGGCCTGGGCGCGAGTCCGATCAAGCGGTTGACGCTTTCCGGCAGCTACTCGCGGGCGTTCAGCGATACCTTCAGCACCGCGCTGACTTCGAACAACCGCAGCGAGATGATCACGGCCCGGGTGCAGTATCAGTTCCGGCAGATGTTTTTCCAGGGTGGTTACAGCAAATTGAATCAGGGATTCAGCCTTTCCGGCCTGCCGCCCACGATGATAACTTCTTACTACGTTGGGGTATCGCGATGGTTCAACTTCTTCTGAGGCACGGCGCTCCGCGACGGTGGGGAAAAGCGCTGGCGGCCTCAGCGGTATTGATCATTTTCTTCTCGCAATTCGCCGCAGCCAAGCGCTCTAAGGAAAAAGATCTCGCGCCCGTTCCTGTGCCGCGCCTGGAACTGCAGGGCGGACGCCAACTCATCTACGAGCGCAGCTTCTCCTCGGAGCGTGAAGTCAAGATCAAGCGCAGCTTCTGGAACAAGCTGGTCGACTTCGTGGCTGGAGCGCCGGATTATCGCTACCTGGTGCGTCCTTACAGCGTGACCACCGATTCGCAGGGCCGGATTATCGTGAGCGATCCGGGCGCGCATGGCGTTCACGTCTTCGATTTCGCCAACCAGAAATATAAATTCCTTTCGCGCGGCAGCGGCAAGGATGCCCTGCTCGCCCCGCAATGCGTCGCCGTCGATAAGCAGGACAATATTTATGTCACCGATTCTGACAGCGGCAAGATCTTCGTCTGGGAGGCTGGCGGAAAATTTCAGCGCGTGATTGGCAGCTTGAAAGGCGGCGAAGGCTATTTCAAGCGGCCGACGGGGATTGCGATTGATTCCGATGCGCAGCGCATTTTCGTGACCGATACCTTGCGCGACAAAATCTTTGTCATGGACATGCAGGGCAGCGTGCTGCAGACCATCGGCAAGCGAGGCTCGGGCGATCTCGAATTTAATTTTCCGACCGAGTTAAGGATTTCCGGGCAGGACCTGATCGTTGTCGATGCCATGAACTTCCGCATTCAGGTGCTGGACCGCTCGGGAACATTCAAATATGCAATCGGCCATTTGGGCGACCGGCCCGGAGATTTCTTCCGGCCGAAAGGCGTGAGCATCGACTCCGAAGGTCACATCTACGTGGTTGAAGGCTTGAACGCCGATGTGCAGGTCTTCGATGACCAGGGAAGGTTGCTTTACTACTTCGGGCAGAAGGGCTCAGGGCCGGGGCAATTCCAACTGCCTACTGGACTTTTTATCGATAAGAACGATCGCATCTTCGTCGCTGATTCCTATAACCGCCGCGTGCAAGTGTTCCGCTACTTCGGGTTAAGTAAACAGGCCGGGGGAGGCGGACATTGAAGTTGAAAGCCGCAGTATTGGGATTATTCTTTTCGCTTGCGATTGCGTGTGCCTCGGCGCAGATCAGCACCGACGTCATTGGAATTCACAATCTGGGGCCGGGGACCAATTCACCGATCAGCGGGGGACTATCGGGAGCGTGCCTGTATTGTCATGCACCGCACTCCGGCGTTTCCACGAACACGCTGCAGACGCCTCTCTGGAATCAGACGCTCACCACGCAGACCTACACGCCCTATGGCAGTACCACGTACGTCGAGACGGGGAACGCTCAACCGCCCCTGGGTCAAGACAGCAATCTTTGCTTGAGTTGCCATGACGGCACGGTCGCTCCCGGCCTGACGCAGGCCTATGGCAAAGTTCCCATGGTCGGAACGATGTATTCGTCCGATGTTTTCGGCACCAACCTTCAGGGATCGCATCCTTTCAGCCTGGTACTGCCCATGAAAGATTCGCCTGACCTGGTGGCGACTCTTGTCTCGCAGGGAAAAACGGCAGATCCGACGGGAGCGGTGAAGCTCGTCAACGGCAACATCGAGTGCACGAGTTGCCACAATCCTCATGCGCAATCGACTGACACCGTGGTGCAGAATTTTCTGGTGCGCGACAGTTCGAGCGGCCAAATGTGCCTGGCGTGCCACGATCCGACGCGCGTTGTAAGCGGGCAAGTCAATCGAATTGCCGGATGGTCGAACAGCATTCATGCGCTGTCGCAGAGCAAGACGAGCAATCAGCCCTCGGTCGGCGGATACACCACGGTCGGCCAGAACGCGTGCGAATCCTGCCATACCCAGCACGAGGCCACGGGGCAGGTTCGCTTGCTGCGTGGAATGAACGAGCAGGACTGCATGGCCTGCCACAACGGCGGATCAAATGTTTCGCCGGCGGCCCCGAATGTTTTCGCCGAGTACAACGCCCCCAAAGTCGGCCACCCGTTCTCGACCGCGAACAACCTGCACGACGCGGCGGAAGGTATTTTGCTCAACCAAAATCGCCATTCCACCTGCGTGGACTGCCACGATTCACACGGCGTCCAGCAGGTTGGCGTATTTCCAGCGCCGCCAGCCATTCGAGTCTCGCAGACTCCGATTGCGGGGATCAGCGCGACCGATGGCGTAACGGTCGTTCAGCCTGCCATTAACCAGTACGAAAATTGCCTGCGCTGCCACGGAAATAGCACGGGGAAAGTCACGAATCCGGTTTACGGATATTTACCGGTTTGGGCGGCTTCCGCCGGCGATCCGCTAAACGTGATTCCGCAATTCAGCGCCAGCGCAACGTCGAGCCATCCGGTGACACACGATCGTACCAGCCCGCTGCCCCAGCCAAGCCTGCTCAGTTACATGATGCAGGTGGATGGAGTCTCACAAGGGCGGACGATGGGCGTGCGCATCTTCTGCACCGATTGCCACAACGCCGACGACAATCGCGAATTCGGCGGCAGCGGCCCGAACGGCCCTCATGGCTCGAAGTGGACGCACATCCTCGAACGCCGCTACGAGTTCAGCCAGGCCCCCACTCCCGGCGGCACGATTTCCAATTTGTTTCCGAATCCGGATTTGAGCGTCGCCGGGCCATATGCGCTTTGCGGAAAATGCCACAACCTCAGCAACATTCTTTCGAATGCCAGCTTCAGCGAGCACGCGCGCCACATCAACGATGGATTCTCCTGTTCGACCTGCCACACATCGCACGGTATGGGCGCGCAGAACGCCAACATTTCCGGCGAGCGAATGGTGAACTTTGATGTGAACGTAGTAGCTGCGAATGGAACGATCCCGATTTCTTATAGCCGCGCCACGAACTCCTGCAGCCTGGTCTGCCATAACCAGGCACACACCATGGCCGGAACCGTGCCAAATAAAACCAAGGGGAAAGCGCGGTAGTTCTAATTATTCCAGTCTGCGCCAGTTACACAAGACGGGAGCGTTGTCGTAAGGAAGAGCGAGGCGGAACTGTTGCTCGGCGTCAGCCGGTTGATAGCGGTGCAGAAGGAAACCGTAGTTAAGATGGAGCAGCCGGTCCTGTGGATTTTGCTGAATGGCCCACTCGTACGCAGCTAGTACTTCCGGATAGTCTTCGCTGCTAGCTTCGGCTTCGCTCGTCAGCCGCGATACCTCCTCCGCGCGATTCAGTTGATTGGTAAAAGGAGGATGTTCCAGCTTTCGAAGCACCATGGCAGCAACTCGAGCCCGATCGTAGCGGGTAAGCGCGAGAAACCGATCGCACTCGTCTTCAGTCGGAATATCCCCAGCCTGGAGAGAACGCGATTGCGGCAACATAGCGGAAACTTGCGTGAATAAAGCGCGCGCCAGAACGTAGTTCCCATGGGGATTCATGTGCACGTGCTCATAAAAGAGTTCATCGCCCGGAATACCGTGCGAGCTTTCATCCGCAAAAATCGTGGCTGCGTCGATCAAAGTGACTCCACTGCCCGCGGCCGTTGCTTCTGAACGGATCACTTCATCTAACTTGCTGTCGGTGCGAAAGCGAAGCGTGTCAAGGTCCTGCGCCTGCACAAATTGCTCTTTAGCAGCGGCAAAATCGCCAAGCGCCCACAGGCTGCGAGCAATACGGAAGTGGAGTTCCGCGTATTGGGGGTCAATCTTCCCGGCTTCGCGGTAAAGTTCAAGGGCGTTGGCATACGATCCAGACTGTTCGAACGCCGCGCCCCGTTGAACCAAGTCCTCCCACGTCCGCAGTTCTTCAGGCCGCAGGTTTCCTCTGTGAAGGGACGCGAAAGGTGCGCAATCTTTCAGGTTTGTCGCCACCGTGCTAATCAGCACCCGCGCGCCCGAGTGGCGGGCGACCGCGATGATGTCCCGCAAATTGGCGGCAAAATTCTTCTGTACTGCGCCCAACCGCGGAGAATCAGCGCGGACTTGCTGCTCCAGGAACATCTCCATACCGTGCCATTCGGACTTTTGTTTGCCACGGCCGAGACTTCCCAAGAATTGTGTGAGCCTGGTGGAATTCAGAAAAATTCTGGCGCGAATCACGCCAAGGTTCGAGCTTGCTGCGGTCAAGACCGTGCCCGGACCGAACGGTCCGACTACTTCATTGTTGCCTGCGTAAATAATAAAGAGGTCGGGCTGATATTGAGCTATATCCCTGGCAAGCGGCAGCAGCACGTGAGAGTTGGTGGCAGTGATGCTGGTATTGATGATTTCAAACTTCACGTCCGGGTAATTTTTCCGCAGCATTACCTCGAGGTACCGCGCGAATCCGTAGGAAGGATCCGGATCGCCCCATGCTGCCGATTCACCCAGAATGAAAATCCTGTACGTCCCGGGTGGTTTGTTTGCTGGAAACGCATATGGTCGCGGTGTTCGCAGCATGCCAGGCGGGAAAAAGGGTGTGGTGAAGAACTGGTTGTCGCAATAAGCGGACACACCTCGATCTGTGCAGGGTCGAGTGGCCGTTGTCGGAAACCCAAAGCCGCAGATTCTCAGTACAACTTCAGTTCCTCCGAGCAGGATAATGGGAACCAGAACACAGGTCGCAATGAACAGCAGACCGCGGAGCAGGGCGCTGCCAGAGCCTGATGCGGGCCCTTCCTGTTTAGCGGTTTGGATCTCGTTTTCCTGCTGCAGCATACTTAACCAGCAACGCCTTCCTGGTGATCACAACATCGCTGTGCGTTTAATACAGCCCCGCCCACACTTTGGCCTATGTATGTAGTACGCCTGAGTTGTACGTGCTCGATGTGATGGAAGTCACAACGGATCGTGACAGGAAACGGTAGGCGCCGTATTGTAAGCCAGAAAAATAATGTGCGGCGGCGGTGAAGTCAGCCAAGAATCTTTCAGAGCTAGAGGGAGCTTCGTAGACCAGGTATCATGCCGCCTGTACCCTTTCGAATCGAGGGGAGCAACTCCTTACCGATTCCAGTCCTAATTATGGGAGGGGAATTGCATGAACTTGGCGCGCTGTTTTTTTTGTTCGCTGTTATGCGTCGTCTGGTCTGTTTCTTTTGCCGCACAGAAATCTGACACCGTGCCAGTCAACTTGCTCGACCATCTGACCGGTAATTGGGTGTTGCAGGGCACTATCGCCGGTAAGCAGACGACGCACGACGTGCAGGCAACCTGGGTCTTAAACCGGGAATATGTGCAACTGCACGAGATCTCCCGCGAAAAGAACAACGCTGGTGGACCGGCATACGAGGCAATTGTCTACCTAAGCTGGGATGACAAGACGCAGCAATATACCTGCATGTGGCTCGACTCGACGGCGGGAGGTGGCCTGTCTGTAGAGGGTCTAGCCCACGGCAAGCTGGCGGTCGATTCGATTCCTCTTATCTTCACAATCTCGCCTTCGGATCAGATTCATACAACCTTCCGCTACGAGAAGACGAGCGATACGTGGCAGTGGCTGATCGATGACGTAGGGAATGGACAGACACACCGTTTCGCTGACGTGACCCTTACACGGGTAAAGTGATAGGCTTCTGTCGCCGCGCCGAACTTCACTCTCGACGGAAAAAACAAATGAACTACTCGCTGCCGCTACTAGTTGGGCTTATCCTTTGCGCCGCCTCCGGGCTTGGCCAAGCTCGTTCTGATATCGCTAGTCAGATTGTCGGGACGTGGAAACTCGTTTCCACGGAAGAAACCTTGAAAGACGGCACGACCCGCCCCTTTCCCGCTTTTGGACCGCGCGCCAAAGGCTTTCTCATGTATCAACGCGGCGGGTACATGTGCGCTCACCTGATGAATCCCGATCCTCCCAAGTTCGCCGATTCAGCGCATCCCACGGCACAGGAAAAGGCTGCCGTCGCGAATGGCGCGTTTGCGTACTGCGGCCGGTATGAGATCGACGTGGAACAGAGTCAAATTATTCATTTGCCCGAGGTATCCACCGATCCCGCGTACGTAGGATCGCGACAAATCCGGCCTTACCGCCTGGAAGGTCAACGGCTGATCCTGAGCGATGTCGAGAAAAATGATCCGTCCATCGCGCGCTGGAAACTTGTCTGGGAGAAGGTCACTGAGCCTGCGCCGCATTAATTTTCGTCCAAAGAAAAGCGCCGGATTTTCATCCGGCGCTGGAGTACTCACGCTTGGGCTTTGATCAGTTTGCTGTGGAGGAATTTGGTTTCATGCCAGAGTGTTTTTTCGCCTGGGCGATCAGGTCTTCGACTTTCTGTTTGTTTTCATAGTTCGGGTTAGTTTCAAGCAATTTCTGCCAGACCGCGACCGCCCCATTGATGTCCATCTTGCCTTGCCATTTCACGACTCCGAGATTGAACAGGGTATTTGGATTCGTCGGCGCGTAATCGAGAGCTTTATTAAATTCCGTGATAGCGGTATCGGCGTTGCCCGCGTACCAGTACGCTGTTGCCATGTCAGTGCGGACGCCCGCATTTGTCGGTTGCGCTGCCAGGGCTTGCTGGTAGTAATCAATCGCAATCGAAAATTGTTGTGTGTCGTAGTAAACATTGCCAACCTTGGCGAGCAGTTCCGCGTTCTTCGGATCGGCCTTGAGTTGCGCCAGCAACGGCGCGGCTTGTGCGTCAGCCATCTTCTTCATCTGCTCCGGCGTTGGCTGTGCATTCGCGCCCGATCCCATTCCTTGCGCTGCAGAATTCTCAACTGCAGCCGCTGAAGCCGTTGATTGCGACCCGCGCAGGAACCATCCTCCGGCGATGCCCGCCAGCAAGCAGATCACAATTAAGGTGTAGGCCTGCGCATCCGTCCAGGTCGTGCTCTTTGCGGTGTTCGTTTCAGACATGTTATTGCTCCTTCAACTTGTTTGAGAGGTCTGGGCTGGCCGTGCCCTGGCTGGCATCGGCAATTAACTTCCGCACCTGGTCCTTCTTTTGTGCCTCAAGCTGCGGATTCGTATTCAGTAGTTGCTTCCATGCGGAAATCGCGCCCTGGGAATCTTTCTTAGCCTGCCAGCGGATCATGCCGAGGTTGAACAGGGAATTGGCATTCTTGCTGTCATATTTCAAGGCTTGCTCGAACTGGGCCGCTGCGCCATCAGCATCGCCCGTGTAATAAAGGCATGCTGCCATCTCATTGCGCAGCACCACATTCTTGGGATCGATTTCCAGCGACTTGCCGTAATACTGCGCCGCCTCCTTGAACTGGTGAGTGGACTCATAGATCCGGCCGACTTTCGCCAGGAGCTCGGCATTTCGCGGATCCTTTTGCGTTTGCGCCAGCAAAGGTTCAGCCTGCTTCTCGGCCATTTGCTTCATCTGGTCC
>Ga0335078_10009118_pt1 | contig 14712 bp, 9 predicted proteins | sample Lox_Sample_32_FD_206711 | JGI IMG/M metagenome (GOLD analysis project Ga0335078, IMG submission 206711) | Soil microbial communities from Loxahatchee National Wildlife Refuge, Florida, United States - Lox_Sample_3.2 | ecosystem: Environmental > Terrestrial > Soil > Wetlands | place: USA: Florida...
CGCGGGAATATTGCGTCCTGGGTCGCGGACCTCCTCGGAAACCATGTTCAGATCGTCCCATCCGTCATACGCCCACAGAGCCGCCACCAGCGCTGCCATGAAGCCGGCGATTCCTCCTCGCACCGCGGAGTAGCTTTCGGCAAAGTGATTCCAGCTGCCGGAGCGGTAGCTGAACCCGATCAGGACGATGGCAACGATGATGGCTACCTTCAACAGCGTGAAAACCAGCTGGAAGTCGCCAGCCTTTTTGATGCCGAGGTAGTTGAGAAAAGAAATCAACACCACCGCGGCGATCGCGACGAATTGGCCGTAGCTGACGGTGAAGGGGCGCGTCAGGAGGTCGCGCGAGAAAAATGCAAAAGTCGGAAAGGTTCCTAAAATGCGGACAAGACCGGTGGTGATGGTCGCGATCGAGGCCGGTTTGCTGATCAGGAAATACGTCCAGGCATAGAGAAATCCCGGAAGCGGTCCGTAGGCATCGCGGACATAAACGTACTCGCCCCCGGCCTGCGGCTTCATGGCGCCAAGTTCGGCGTATGTCAGGGCGCCGAAAAATGAGAGAAGCCCGCCCACCAGCCACGCCAGATACACCAGCTTGGCGGAGCCGACCGCCTGCATCATCTCCGCCGGAACCAGGAAAATTCCACTGCCGATGATGGTGCCCACCACGATCGCGCAAGCCTGGCCGATTCCAAGCTCACGGAGAAGCGTTGCCTGCGGGGCTGGCTGGTCGGCGGTCTGCATTCAGGGAGTGGAAAGTATAAGCGAAAAGACTCGGCGCACCCCGCGATTTAATCGATGCGTTTCCTGCCCAGCCCCGAGCTGGCGGCGAGTCCGACGGTAAACGTCACCGCGGTGCCGATGAGCACATACCACGTCCAGGGAATCCGCGTCCATCGCCATACGTAGATCTCGCTCAAGAATCCGCACAGCATGCCCAGCATCGCCCCTGCCTGATTGGCGCGACGGGTCAGCACACCCAAAAGAAAAACTCCGAGGAGGGCGCCATATGCAACCGAGGCGATCTGCAGTCCGACTTCCACGACTCGCCCCCCTTGGTGCAGTGACAACACTGCGAGCCCGAATAAAACAAGCGCCCACCATACGGTCACAATCCGGGAAAGCCGGACGCGCGTTCGGTCCTCGGTGTGCGGCTTGCGCCGCAGATAAAAATCGATCATCGAGGTCGAGGACAGGGAATTCAAAGCTGCACTCAGATTCGACATCGCTGCCGCCAAAATCGCGGCAATCAGCAGTCCGGCGACGCCGTGCGGCATGCGGGTCACGATGAAAGTCGGGTAAATTCGGTCGGCGGTTCCGAAACTTGCCGAAGGCGTGCGGTAAAACGCGAACAGGGCCACGCCGACGATCAGAAAAAGCGAGAATTGAAAAAGAATGGCCACTCCGCTGGTCAGCAGTGCAGTCACTGATTGTTTCTGGCCACGCGCCGCCAGCAGCCGCTGCACAATCAGTTGGTCTGTTCCATGGCTCGCTGTGGTCAGGAATGTTCCACCGATCACGCCGGACCAAATCGTATAAGGCTTCCAGAGAGTCGGGGTGAAGTCGAATATCCGCAGCTTGCTCGCACTGGCAGCAATCGCGTGAACGGCTCCCCATCCTCCCGGAACCAGATGCAGAATCGTGAAGAACCCTACCAGTGTGCCGCCTACGTAAATCAACGTCTGCGCCACATCGGTCCAAATCACCGCCGCCAAGCCGCCCTCGAAGGTGTAAAGCAGAGTGAGCGCGGTGATGATGGCGATGGAGGCAACTTCGCCCGTGCCGAGCGCAATCGCCACCACAATCGAAACCGCATACACGCGCACACCCTCCGCCACAGCTCGCATCACCAGAAATAGAGCCGCGGTCAGCGACCGCAGATGGGAGCCGAACCTGCGCTCGATCAATTCATAGGCGGTATAGAGATCGCCACGGAAGTATTGCGGCAACAGGACGAAACTGATAATGACCCTGCCCACCAGGTACCCCAGCACCACCTGCAGAAAGGTGAGATCGGTGTCGTAGGCCAGACCCGGAATGCTGATGATGGTGAACGTGCTGGTTTCTGCGGCGACGATAGAGAGCGCAATCGCCCACCAGGGAATATTCCGGTCCGCCAGAAAATAATCGCGCAGCGAACGCTGGCGATGGCGGAAGCGCAGGCCGAACCAGGTAATGCCAGCCAGATACAGCGCGATGATGGTGAGATCGAGCCTGTCGAGCCCCATAGTCAAGCGGTTACACTCAGGTTATCGGGCTTTGGTGCAATCGTCTCGCCATCTCTCGCCGGGGTACCTACCTGAATAAGCCGCTCAACCATATCGTGCGCATCAACGGGTTAACCGCAAATATCGATGTGGTAGAACTAGCGGGTGGCCTTCTTTCTTGGAATTGATGGTGGCGGCAGTAAGACCGTGTGCGAAGTGGGCGACGAAACCACCCTGCTCGGAACCGGCACCGCCGAGGGCAGCAACATTGTCCGAGTGGGCGAGCGCCAGGCAGGAGAGTCGATTGCCAACTCCGTTCGTAGAGCCTGCACGGCCGCCCGGGTAAATCCCAAACACGTCGAGCGCACCTGCGTAGGCGTAGCCGGCGCAGCTCGTCCTGAAATCGCGGAAGCCGTCCGCCGGGTTCTCGCGGAGATCGTGTCCGGCGAAATCGAAGTCGTGGGCGACATGCTCATCGCCTCCGAAGCTGCGCAGGGCAGCGGGCCGGGGGTCATCGTTATTTCCGGAACCGGATCGATAGCTTATGGCCGCAATTCCGCCGGCCGCACCGCGCGCGCCGGCGGCTGGGGGTTTGCCATCTCCGATGAAGGCTCCGGCCACTGGATCGGGCGTATGGCCGTGGCTGCAACCATGCGTGCCTACGACGAAGGGCAGACCACCATGTTATTGGAAACCATCACGAAATCCTGGGGGGTAAGCACGCGCGAACAGATTATTCTCGCCGCTAACGCCTCGCCTCCAGCAAACTTCGCCGCATTGTTGCCGGCGGTACTGAAGGCAGCCGATGCAGGCGACCCCGCCGCGCATGACATTCTGGCGCAGGCCGGCGCTGAGCTCTCGACCCTGGCCAAGATTGTGATCTCCCGCATCTTCGAAAACACGAAAGGCGTCCCCGTGGCCATGTCGGGAGGTGTCTTTGGTAATTCCGAACTGGTGCGCCGGGTTTTCTACAATAGCTTGCGGCTGAAGTATCCCGAGGTGGTCATCAACACAAACATCATCGAGCCGGTAACCGGCGCTCTGGAATTGGCCCGCAAGGGAACTCAACGTCCCCGTGCCTAAAGCCGGCCGCGAGAAATCCGATCTGCATCGGTGGGCTTCGCCGTTAGCAAGGAAGACGAATTGCACGCGCGATAAGGCGCAACTACTGTTGCTTATGGCTTCTGAAGATTGGGCTCCGGTCCCTGCCGCGCCAGAGAAACTTCAACCCGCCCCAGACCCTTCCGAATCTGCGGACCTTGCTGATCTCAACGAAGACCATGCGCTGGCACTACTGAAGCGCACCGATTTCGCACCGGAAGCCATCGAACATCTCAGCAGGAACACCGGTGTCATGAAGAGCCGCAAGGTGAAGCGGGCGGTAATTGTTCATCCCAGGACTCCGCGCTACATTGCCATTTCCCTCATCCGTCAGCTTTTCACTTTCGATCTGATGCAGGTCGCACTTCTGCCGGCATTGGCAGGCGACTTGAAAATTGCCACCGAGGAATCTCTCATCAAACGCCTCGAAACGATTTCCTCCGGCGAGAAACTGTCCCTGGCACGGAGAGCCTCCGGACGCGTTGCTGGGGTCCTCCTGCTCGAATCCGATCCCCGCATCATCCGGGCTGCCCTTGAAAACCCGCGTATGACGGAGGCTTTGCTGGTACGCGGACTAACACGTCTGCGCGCTTCGTCGGCGTTGGTTCTCGCGGTGTGCAATCACTCCAAGTGGTCGCTGCGCCGCGAAATTCGCATTGCCCTCTTGCGCAACGAAAAAACTCCCATGGGCCACGCCATGGAATTTGCCCGCACACTCCCACTCCCAATCCTGAAGGAGGTCCTGGAGAATTCCTGCTTGCCACAGAGCACCAAAGGCGCTCTACTCAAGAGCTAAGAGTGCCAATGACCAAGATCAGTCCTGCGCCACCGCGCCCTGTTTTTCATCCACAATTTTCCCCCGCAGTAACTGCACCAGCGCCTGGCTGATCTGCGTGCGCATGGCCGAGCGTTCATGCGCCCGAGTGATATAGCGGACATGGACTTCCACGCCGGAAGGCGTCGGCCGAAGATTGACCGCCGGCGCCGCTGAGACCGATTGCACTCGATAACGGCTGGTGGCATTCTGCCACTCTTTTTCGGCGGCCTTCGCATTCTCCTCGGTTTCTTTGGTTACGGTCTGCTGGATGGCGTCAATGAGCGCGTAAGGGTCCTGCTCAGCCGGCACCATCATCTGCACTTCGTCCCACATCCATTGCCCGCTGGTGGTGAAGTTGAAGAAGTGTCCCTCAATGGCGTAGCTGTTCACGAAAGCTACTTTGCGCCCGGTAGGATGGCCAGTCGTGGTCCAGTTCCCGGTTTCGAGCAGCACGGTGCGCAGCAGATTGATTTCGATCACTTCGCCGGCGACGCCGTTGATCTCCACCCAGTCGCCGACCCGCAACCCATTTTTCCCCATGAGCACGAACCATCCGAAGAAGGCGACGATGAAATCCTTCATGGCGACGGTGATCCCCGCCCCGGCAAATCCCAGGATTGTCGGGGTTTGTTGGGGAACCCCCAGCACAACCATGAGAATCAGCAGAACTCCCACCGCCTGCACGGCAAATCGAATAACCGCCCGTAAGGTGTGCAGGCGGGTGCGCTCAAACACGCCGTCAGCGAAGTACCGGTCAACCGCGATTCCTACCAGATAGACGCTCAGCACGATCAGCAGAATCCACAGCACTGACTGCAGCATTCCATGGATTGCCATGCGCTCGTGGCTTTGCACCAGCGCGATCCAGTTGGCGTAAGTAGTCTGCAACTCCTGTGCATCCTGGACTCGCTTGTCGAGATCTGAAAGGCTCTTCTGGTCTGCCGAGAGCTGCTTCAACGATGCGATCACGGATGCCTGCTCTCCCGTCTGCGCAGTTGCCTGGTGAGCAGTTTTTTCCGCGTTGAGTTGCTGTTCGAGCGTGTTGTGCGCCTGGCTCAGCGCGTTTCCAACCTCCCCGGCTTCATCCTGCGCGGAGTCCAACTGCGATGTTTTTCCCCGCAGCTCGCGCCAGGCCAGGAACTGACCCAGCAGATTGCCCGCCTGGTAATTAATTTGCGTGCCGCTCGGGCCTTGCGGGTGGCTGGCGTCGTTCGCGTGTTCACTGTCTTCGTGTCGTTTGAACTGGCGTTGCACCAAGCTTAAAGTGTCTGCACCGGCGCGGATCAGATCCTCCTGAGCGTCTTCCACATCGTCTTTATCTAATTCGAGCTGTGCCGTAGTCAGGTCCAGTTGCTTCTGGATATCGTCTTGGTTCTTGGCGGCCGCCAGTTGTTTATTGAGCTGGTCGAGCCGATTCTGGTCGGCTTGCACCGCGGCCTGCGCCTTGTTCAGGCGGGCGTACATCGCGCGCGTTTCTGGCGTTAGCTGTGGTGGATGATTGGTGGCGTCGCGCAGCGCATCTTCAAATGCCAGATCCACTTCCCGGTCAGCTGCCTTCAGAGCCTGATTCGCCAGCCGTTGCTGATCCCAGGTGCTGGCCAGCTTGGCCATGTTATTCGCGGTCTGCAGCGGGCGCTCATCAACCAACCGTGCGTGGTGAGGACCACGGGACCCCGGATTCACCTCCTGCACCGGTGAACCCCGAGTGAGGATGGCCCCGATGACGGCTGCCACAGACAGAGCCAGCAGCCCCAGCGTAATCAACCACTGACGGGATTTCATTACAGAAGTCATGGGGAAGACACATTATACGGCGCTCTATGCCGGCTGGCCGCGACCAGGGCACCCGCGGCACAAGCCGCTACGCACTCTTCCCCCGGAAGTGTTCCAGAATCGCTTCAGCCTGCACTCGCGTCACCACTGCCGACAACGCCGCCACGTCTGCCTGCTTCACCGCCTGCACACTGCCGAAATGCTCCAGAAGGCGCCGTGTCGTGCTTTCACCCACGCCGGGAATTTCCCGCAGCTCGGTCGCCCGATCGCGCATCTGCCGGCGCTTGCGGTGGAAGGTCACCGCAAAGCGGTGGGCTTCGTCGCGGATCAGTTGCACCAGCAGCAGCACGGGTGAATGGCGATCGAGAACCACCGGCTCGTTTTCCTGCCCCAGCACATAAATGATTTCTTCCCGCTTGGCAATTGCCGCCAGCGGCTGATTGATGATTTCGAGCGCCGCCAGCGCCTCCGCCCCTGCATGCAGTTGACCCAGTCCACCGTCAATCAGCACCAGGCTGGGCATTGTTTTTTTCTCTTCCTGCAGTCGCTTGTAACGGCGTGTGACCACTTCCCGCATCGACGCAAAGTCATCCACCCCATCCACGCTGCGAATGATGAACTTGCGATAATCCGATCTCTTCATCCGCCCGTCCTCCCACACCACCATCGAGGCCACCGTCTCCGCACCCTGAATATGCGAGATATCAAAACACTCAATGCGACGTGGCAGATCGGGGAGCCCCAGCGCTTCCTGCAGCGCCTCCTGAATCTGCTTCTGATTCGGCTTCATCACCCGGAAACGCTGATCGTAGGACTGCTTGGCGTTGCTGGCTGCCAGGTCAATCAGTGATCTCTTGTCTCCCCGCTGCGGCACCAGAATACCGACCCGAGTGGCACGGCCTCCCCCAGCCGCGAGCTGCTCGGAGAGCAAATCCTCCAGCGCCTCGCGATCCTCGAAATCCACCGGCACATAGATATTTCTCGGAACGTACGGCTGCCCGATGTAAAGCTGGGTTAGGAATGCGGAGAAAAATTCCTCGGGATGGAACGGCTGACGGGGGGGCAGCGGCCCTCGGCGGTCCGGGTCGGGGGCCTTCTGAGTGGGTTTCTCATCGGCCTCGACCTGCTCTGAAGCGAACTCCGGCAAGTCTTCCCAGAAAAATTCTCGCCGGTCGAGCACCCGGCCGCCGCGCATGTGAAACAGATTCACGGCCAGCATGTCGTTTTCGTAGTGATAGCCGAATACATCGGCATCATCTCCCTCGACCGCAGCGATGCGTTGCTTCTCGTGTAACTGTTCCACGGTCGAAATCAGATCGCGATACTTCGCCGCCCGCTCATATTCTTCCGCCTCAGCCGCAGCCGCCATCCGTTCGCGCAGAGAGCGCGACAGATCCGTCGCTCGCCCCTCCAGAAACAGTTTCACGTCGCGAACCGCTTCCTGGTAAGCCTCCGGCGTAGTCAATCCATCTACGCACGGGCCCAGACAGCGGCGGATGTAGTACTGCAAGCACGGTCGAGGATGAAAGCGGGTCAGGTCCACTTTGCACGAGGGAACCAGGAAGTGACGGTGAATCAGGTCCACGATGCGATAAGCCAGGTTTGCGGGAAAGTACGGTCCGTAGTAGGCGCTGCCATCTTTACGCAGACGGCGTGTCACGTAAACGCGGGGAAGGCGCTCACCCAGGGTGAGCCTCACGTAAGGATAGGTCTTGTCATCGCGCAGCAGAATGTTGAAGCGAGGCTGCTTCTGTTTAATGAGGTGATTCTCGAGCGCCAGCGCCTCCTTATTATTGGCGACGACGATGTAATCAACGTCGACTGCCTCGCGCACCAGCGTGCCGGTCTTTGCATCGGCGATCCTCCCTTCATGAAAGTAGGAGCTGACCCGACTGCGCAGATTCTTGGCTTTGCCCACATAAATGACGCCCCCCTCGGCATTCTTGTAGAGGTACACGCCGGGGGATGTGGGCAAAGTACGGATTTTGCCGATAAGATCCAAAGTTGGGTCTCCTGATTGTATTAGAAGCTGGTTGGAGACGAGCTTCCGCTTCCCCGCTGCGTGGTTATCTCGGCAAACGATTGCTGGGTAATCTGCGCGATACCCGTACTTAAACCACCGTATAAATTTTCCCCATATTCCATCCCTTTGCTCTACACTGAAAAACAATTCATATCCCCGGCCAACGGTAGTATCGTGTTCTACATCAATGGGTTATGCTGGCGAACGTGGCGCAGGATGGTTGGCAGCCCTCGTGCTATCTAGGGCTAGTGGACGCGAGTCAGCCAGAACTCTCCCGGCGCCGGCGACCAGGTTGTGCACCCCAGGATTTCGGAACGACGATTTCGGAACGACGATTTCGAGACAGTGAGTGAAGGAGCTCTTCTAAGATGAACCGCACTACTTTGACCCTCTTGCTAGCCGCCACCCTTGCCTCGACCATAGGCTGCGCCAGCAAGAACTATGTCCGGCAGGAAACCACGCCGCTGATCAACAAGACTAACGAACTCGACGACATGACCGCCAAGAACTCCCGCGACATTAAGGATGTGGACGCGCGGGCCCAGGCCGGCATTCAGCAGGTACAAGCCAAGGCGGCCGAGGTCGACCAGAAGGCTATCGCCGCCGGCCAGCAGGCGGATCAGGCGCAGACCCTTGCCAACAACGCAGTCGACGGCGTCGCCACGCTGCAGAACCAGGTCGCCAACCTCGATAACTACCGCGTGGTCACCGAAACCGCAGTTCACTTCGGCTTTGACAAGGACTCGTTGACCGCCGACGCCAAGACCGCGCTCGATCAGTTGGCCAACAATGTTCCCAACACCAAGGGCTACATTATTACGGTAGAGGGCGCAACCGATTCTACCGGCCCTTCGGATTACAACTACGCTTTGAGCCAGCGCCGCGCCGATGCTGTAATCCAGTACTTAGCCTCGGCCCACAGTGTTCCTGCGTACAAGATTTATTTGATCGGTCTGGGCAAGGACAAGCCGGTCGAGTCGAACAAGACCCGCGAAGGTCGCGCCAAGAATCGCCGGGTCGATGTGCGTCTGATGACCAACACCGTCGGCGAGAGCACGCCGGCGCAGGCACCATCGCAGCAGCCGACGACGCCGCCCGGACTGTAAACAAAGTTTACCCTCCTCCCCGGAGGACTTCGCCAAACAGGCCATTCCAATCCCCCTGGAGTGGCCTCATTTTTCTGAACCGCAAAAAGTCTCGCCAGGCTGCTAGAATTCTGCTTATGCGCTGTTGGATTTTGCTGCCAGTGCTGTTTGCTTGCCTGAGCTTTGCCCAGCAGGACTCACCGCCCGATCAGCAAGCCGACCAATCGGCGGAGCCAAGTCAAGCGCCTTCCCGTTCGAATACTGAGAAGGCCCGTGCCCGGGACACTGAAGCCGGAGAGAGCTCCAGCCGTGACACCCGCATCGACTTGAGCCCTCCAAAAGATGACGCCAAGAATCACCCCAACGGCGGCCAACTGCCTTCCGAGGACAATTCGCCCGCCGCGGACACGACCGACGACGTCCAGGAACTGCACCCCTGGAACCCGTACCGCGCCGTTAAGGACGACGAAGTCGGAGACTTTTATTTCAAGCGTAAAAACTACAAGGCCGCGCTCGCCCGCTACCAGGACGCGCTGGATTTCAAGGAAAACGACGCGGTCGCAACTTTCCGCCTTGCGCAGTGCTTCGAGAAGCTCGATCAGCCGGATCAGGCAATTAACCACTACCGGCAATATCTCAAGATTCTGCCGGAGGGCCCGTTCGCCAAAGAAGCCAGAAAATCCCTGGAAAAGCTTGGCGCCCCGGGGAAGTCCGAAACCTCACAGACCCAGCCCAATCGCTAGAACCAGTCACCCAGACGAACCTCAGCCTAGGGCTTTCGCTGTAGGTCCGAATCCCAGCTCCTGTATGAGTTTATGGATGCACTCGTCCCAGCGATCTACACTAAATCATAGGTCGGCCTCGCCGAAGCAACCCTGACCGGACAATTAACTGTAAACAAAACACTTATAACAGCGAACTCTTGGCAATCTGTGTGCATGATTACTGTCGTAATCAAGTGTATCTAGAGCTGTTATTTCGCTGTTTGGTGCAAGGTAAGCCAGCTTTTCTCAGAACCCAGGTTGCGACGGATCATCGATTTTCGTGGAGGCTACAATGAGCTTTAAGACTTTATTCGCCAAGAGCCGGGTGCTTTGTCCCCTCTTGCTGCAGATGTTTGCGATTCTTCTTTTTGCGGCCAGCGTTTTCGCTCAGGAAACGACCGGAGCGCTGCAAGGCACGGTCACTGATCCTAGTGGCGCCGTTGTCGCTAACGCCCAGGTTGTGATCGTGGGTACTTCACTGGAGGGAAATAAGGTTACCCAGACGGATGGCGCCGGCTACTACCATTTCGCCAACTTGCCTCCCGGCACCTACACCATGACAGTGACGGCGAAAGGCTTCAAGACACTCAAACGGGGAGGCCTTACCATTGAAGTCGGCCACCTCCCCACGCTGAACCTGACGCTGGAAGTCGGCACCAGTGAGACGGTGGTCGAAGTCAGCGGCCAGGCGCCGGTGATTGACGTCACCACGAATACAAATCTGACCAACGTCACGTCGGACGTGCTGGCTGAGGTTCCCCACGGCTACAGCTTCCAGTCCGTCATTCAGTTCGCGCCGATGGCGCGCAACGAACCTCTTGCCGGCAGTACTGGCGCCGTGGGTAACAATGCTGTGGGCGCTGGCGGTACCGGTGGCCTCCTGCCTGGCAGCAGCGGCAATGGCCAGAACGTCGGCTATTCCATTGGCGGCGCCGCTGATTCCGAAAGCGCTTACCTGGTGGAAGGTCAGGACACGGAGAACATCTCTGGCGGCTTCTCTCAGGCCGCCGTCCCCTTCCAGTTCATTCAGGAAGTTCAGGTCAAGACTTCGGGCATCGAAGCTGAACACGGTGGCGCTCTTGGCGGCGTGGTCAACGTCGTTATGAGGAAGGGCAGCAACGCCTACCACGGCTCCCTGTTCGTCAGTTGGGAGGGCGACCAGGTGGACGGTTCGCCAAACGCTTACATAAAATACGACCCGCTCTTCGTTGCCAATCCCGCGACTCCTGGTCTTGATTCCACTTTCCAGACCTATCAACCGAAGAGAGATCACTACCGGATCATGCAGCCCGGCTTTACCGTTGGCGGCCCGATCCTGAAGGACAAGTTGTGGTTCTTCCTCGGTTTCGCGCCGGAGTACAACTCCAGGTTGAGGACGGTGAACTTCGGCCCATCCATCTGCAACAGCCTTGGCGGCTGCCCGAATCAAGCCCTTGGAAACCAAGACTTTAGCCAGGACAATCAGCAGTACTTCACCACTGGCCGGCTTGACTATACGGCCACTTCTAAGGTCCGCCTCTTCGCTTCTTGGCTAGACCAGTACACGCGTGAGTCCGGCTCCCGGCTGCCCCGTGCGGATTCGATCAACGGATTCCTGAACTCCACAGGGGCAATCTTTACCCCGTTGACACAGTTTTCCCACGGCCTGGGCTTCTCGGCCCCGGATTCGACGTACAACTTCGGCGCTGACATCACCCTCACCCCGCACATCGTCGCCACCACCCGCTTCGGGTACTTCTTCAATAACTATCACGACTTTGGCTGGCCCACCACCGGTGTTGACCTTCTTTTCGAAAACAGCACGATCGGAGCGACCGATAATGCAGGCAAGCCCTTTCCGACTGCCCTGACCCAGCCAGCGGGCGCGAGCACGACCGCGTACGATCAGCAATATACCGAGTACAATGCCAATAAACACTACCAGTTCGACCAGGACGTAGCTTTCTTCCACGGCGGCTGGTGGGGTACGCACAACATCAAAGCTGGCTATCAGTACAACCGTCTTTGGAACGTGATTAATCAGCACGGGAATGTGCCGCTCGTTGACGTTTACCTCGGCCCAGGGCAAAGCTACAATGCGACTACAGCTTTTGGGGGCGACACCTGCCCAGCGCTGGAAAAGGAATGGGGTGTCTGCGCCGGCCAGTACGGCTATGTGACCAATGCCGATTTCTCGACGGTGCTGAAAAATCCCGCCGGCCAAGCGATTCCCGCGATTGACAACAACCATGCCCTGTTCATCCAGGATTCCTGGACAGTCGGGAAGGGCCTGACCCTCAACCTCGGCCTCCGCGTGGAGAAGGAAGACCTGCCGGCTCCGCCGGGAGTTGGGATTTCGAACATCAAGACCATCTCCTGGTCGTGGAGTGACAAGATCGAGCCTCGTTTGGGAGCTGCGTGGGGATCGGCAAACGGAAAGCTGAAAGTCTTCGGCAGCTATGGCGTGGTCAACGACGTCATGAAGCTGCTGCTTGCCCAAACCTCCTTCGGCGCCCAACGGTGGAACAATTGCTCCTATCCTCTTGGTCCGGACGCCAATGGCACGTTCGTTAACTCTGACATAACCTTTGTGCCCCTTCCCTATTACAACGCTTGCCCGGTTGGCGGGCCCAGCGCCGGGGGTAACTTTGCGGGTGGGGTGGTTCCGCCGTCTCTCACCGATGCGGCGACGGGTACTCAGCTGCTCGAAAACACCAACTTCCGCCCGGAGGAACCAGTTGCACCGGGTGTGAAGCCTTATCGCCAGCACGAGTCCGTGTTTGGTGCGGACTATCAGCTTACCCGCGATTGGGCATTCGAAGCTCGCTATGACCGCCGTCGCCTTGACCACGTCATAGAGGACTCTTCGTTGAGCGCTCCTTGCTGCTTCGAGTTCTACACCATCGTCAATCCCGGCCAGGGTGTGAACAAGACGGTCGATGGATATGCCAATTTCCTTCGGTCGCTCGGTGCCGGCTACGGCCCCGGAGTTCCGCCGTTTGACCCAAGTAACCAGTTCGATCCGACGGGCATCTGCGCTAATGGGGGATGTCCCAACATGCCCTTGGCCATCCGCGACTATGACGGAGTAGAATTCCGTTTAAGCAAGTCGATGAGTCGTGGCTTCGCAGGAATGTTCAGCTACACCTGGAGCCGCCTGTGGGGTAACTACACGGGCCTAACCACGACCGACCAGAGCGACGGTGGCACGACCGGACGGAACTCGCCGGACACGAGCCGTGCGTTCGACGAGCCGATCTATTATTTCAACTACAAGGGCCAGTCCAACGCTGGGCCGCTGCCGACGGATCGGCCAAATACCTTGAAGGGCAATGTGTATTATCAGTTGCCTTTCTGGTCGGGGACGCACACCACAACCCTGGGTCTCTTCCAGGTTGCCTACCAGGGCAGCCCGCTTAGTTCCTTTATTGATGTTGGCTATGGTGCACCAACCAGCCCCATAGAAGCCACCTACGCTTGGGGTCGTGGGAACTTCGTCGGCGCAACCAATGACCCGACCACGGGGCTTATCACCCTTGGCAACGTGTCTGCCCAGCGCACACCTTGGTACACCCAAACCGACTTCAACATCTCCCATGCGATTAAGGTGAACAAGAACAACGAAGCCCAAGTGCTCACCTTTAACGCTACCGTAACCAACCTGTTGAACCAGCACGCCGTGGTGTCCAAGTGGCAAGGCCTCAACTCGGATTACTACGGTGGCTCGTTGTTCCAGTACAGCATTTTCGCTCCCGGAGGCGCTCCTTTCTACAAGCAGGTCATGGGCGGCTACAACCCGCAAGCACAGCTCAACGCGCAACAGACACTCTGCGCTGGTGGGGCGTTCGGTGATTTCGCTTGCCCTGTGACAATGAACTCAGAGTACGGTGCGCCGAACGAGTGGCAATTCTCACGCAGCATGCGGTTCGGTGTGACATTCGCCTTCTAACCTCGTGTTGCTTGCATCACAGGGAGCCGGTCTTCCGGCTCCCTTTTTATTATCCCGAAGGATCACGAGCGGAAAGCAATTCTTGGACACTGCTCCCACTGGAAATTTCGACTAAGATTTACATTGCTGATCGCCGCTTGCTGCTTGTACTCAGCCTTCGGCACCGCACAACCATCATGAGATGAACCCGCCGGGCTGGCGGGCGTTAGGGCAGCCTCGGCGCTGGGGCTATGGCGCCTTCTGGTGGGTCTGGGACGCGCCAGTGTGGCCCGGGAACCAGTATGCCACTCCGTTCCCGGGAGCCTGCGAGGCGATGGAAGCCGGCGGCCAGTACATCACGGTGTTGCCCGCGCCGTTCATGGTGATCGCTCACAAGGTGGACATCGATGAAGATCCCCAGGCGCAGGTCACCGGCACCGAATACGACGCTCTCCTCCAGATGGCTATCGCATGCGGGCGTCCCGGGACGCGCAAGTAGTCACGGTCAGGAACCCTCCCCGATGCGCCACGTCAGGTTGTTGATGTTACTACCTGCCGAAGCTATAGCCCAGCGTCACTCCGTAGCGCAACACGCGCCCGGAGCTGAATTCCGCGTTGTTGTTGATCAGATACAGTCTCACCTCGGGCCGCAGGAAGGCGCTGTGCCAGATGTAGGCGCGAATGCCGCCGCCAATATCCCCCAAAAAGTGATTGCTGCTGGTGTAGTTGGTAAAACCGGAGAGCGGATTGTAGTTTTGGATGCCGTAGAAACGGAGGTCCTCTCCGCCGATGCCCGCCAGCACCTCGGCGGTCAGATTCTTGGTCAGTTGCGGCGCCCAGATAGCGTTGAATGAGTAAAATATCGGGCGATACGGCTCATACCCTCCGTAAAGATTCTGGCTCGCCCTCCAGAACAGGTCGCCCTCGATTCCCAACCGGTGGTGAACCATGAAGTCAGCACTGAAGCCCGGGTAGAGCCCCCCGCGATCGCTGGGAAAGAAAAACCCGTTTGAAGTGGTCGGTGCGGCGGACGAA
>Ga0335078_10009119_pt1 | contig 14710 bp, 12 predicted proteins | sample Lox_Sample_32_FD_206711 | JGI IMG/M metagenome (GOLD analysis project Ga0335078, IMG submission 206711) | Soil microbial communities from Loxahatchee National Wildlife Refuge, Florida, United States - Lox_Sample_3.2 | ecosystem: Environmental > Terrestrial > Soil > Wetlands | place: USA...
CTCGGCGACGGCACCCGAACCCGCGCCACCGTCGTCGCGACCTACGGCCGGGATCTGGCGTTCGGGGACGCTCTCCTCGCCGGAGAGCTCGCCGCCGGCCACCGAACCACCCCGCTGCTCGGGACGATCCTCGTCCAGACCAACCACGCCGCCTCGGTGGCGCGGCGACTCCGGGCACTCGACACGCGCTATCCCGGACTGCGGGTCAGCGACCGCGCGACGCTGGCCACCGCCACCGACGCCGACCGCGAGATGAACCGCTGGTTCGGCCCCCAGTTCGTCGCCGAGATCTTCGCCTTCACGTCGATCGCCGTGGTCAGCACGCTGATCATGATCGCGCTGCGGCGCCGGCGCGAGCTGGCGCTTCTGCGACTCGTCGGCGCCACCCCACGCCAGGTCCGCTCGATGGCGCGCTGGGAGGCCGTGCTGATCATCACCATCGGCCTCGGCCTCGGTCTGGCGATCGCCGCCACCGCCCTGCTGCCACTCAGCCACGCCCTGAACGGCGGTCTCCCATACGTGCCCCCGAGGCCGTTCGCGGCAATCCTCGCGATCTCAGCGCTTCTCGCCCTGCTGGCCCTTGCGCTACCGACCCGGCGCGCGCTGCGCGCCCGGCCGATCGAGGCGATCGGGGTGCGCGAGTAGTGCACGGGTCCCGATCGGTGGGGAAGGTCATCGCGTCGCCGGAGTGAGATCGGCGGCGGGCAGCTCCAGGGTGAAGCACGCGCCGGCGTCGCAGTCCTCGCAGGTCACGTGCCCGTGATGCTGCTCGGCGATGGCCCGCGCGATGGCGAGACCCAGGCCGGTGCCGGCGCTGCCGTCGAGGCGCACGAAGCCGTCGAAGATCCGCTCGCGCGCCTCCGGGGGCACGCCCGGTCCGTCGTCTGAGACGGTGGCGCGCACGCGCGCGGGCGACCGCTCCAGCTCCACCCGGATGCGGCCATCCTCGCCGCCGGCGCGCACCGCGTTGTCGAGCAGGTTGCGCAGCGCGCGGGCCAGCGCGTCGGGATCTCCCATCACGATCGCCGGCCCGTCATGGGCGATCTGGATGCGCGCCGGCGTCCGGGATCGCGCCTCGGCCACGAGCGACTCGCTCACCTCGGTGAGATCCACCGCCTCGCTGCGCAGCGGCTCGTTCGCCTCGAGGCGGGCGAGGTTGAGCAGGTCGTCCACCAGCCGTCCCAATCGCTGGGTCCCGCGCGCGACCTCGGCCTCGAGCTGATCCCGCCTCGGGCGCGACGGCTGCTCGCGCAGCAGGGTCTCGACCGTCGCCTGCAGCGCCGCGATCGGCGTGCGCAGCTCGTGCGAGGCGTCGGCGAGGAACCGCCGCATCGCCGCCTCCGATCGCTTGGCCTGGGCTACCGCCTCCTCCAGGGAGTCGACCATCGCGTCAAACGAGGCGGCCATCTGCCCGAGCTCGGTATCAGGCCGGCGCGGATGCAGGCGCTGGCGGCGATCCCCCGCGGCGATCCGCTGCGCCACCGCGGCGACGTGGCGCAGGGGCCGCAGGGCCGACCGCGAGGCCAGCAGCGTCAGGACGGTGGCCGCCAGCAGCACGGCAGCCGCGCCGAGCAGCTCGGTGACGACCAGACGGCTGACGGCGCTGTCGACGAAGGCATCGCTCGTGGACAGCGTCGCGGTGGTGGTCGCCCCGCCGAGGCGGATCGGCTCGGTTAACGTCAGGAGGTGCGCGCCGCCGCTGAGCACCCCCGGCTTGAGCGGCGCCTCTGACGACGGCCGCCGCTTGGCCGGGGTCCGGATCGGGCCGATCTGCGCGTCGATGCCCTCGAGCGCGAACGAGGCGATCAGCGGCTTGAGCTGCTCCGCCGACGTCTGCGTGATCGCGCGGGCCCCGGCGAGCAGCTGGCTCCGCGCCCGCGCACGCAGTCCGTCGCGGTAGCGCAGCGTGACCAGCGTGGCGAAACCGCCGAGGGCGAGCACGAGCACCGCCAGGGTGGCGAGGACCGTGCGACGCGCCAGCGAGCCGGTCTTCACGCCGCGAACCGGTAGCCGATGCCCCGCACCGTCTGGATCACCCGCGGCCCGCTGCGCTCCAGCTTGCGCCGCAGCGCGCTGACGTGCACCTCCACCAGGTTGGGATCGTAGGCGTCGTAGCCCCAGACCTGGGTGAGGAGCTGATCCTTGGACAGCGCCTGGCCGCGATGGCGCACCAGGAACGCCAGCAGCCGCAGCTCCGTGGCCGTCAGCGGGATCGGCTGACCGGTCCGCGTCGCCCAGCCCCCGCTCTCGTCGACGAGCAGGTCCCCCGCTTCCAGCACCGTCGCCAGGCGGCCGGTGCGCCGCAGGACCGCACGGACCCGGGCGAGGAGTTCCTCGAGCGCGAACGGCTTGACGACGTAGTCGTCGGCGCCGAGCTCCAGCCCCTCGACGCGATCGGCGACGGCATCGCGGGCGGTGAGGAAGATGATTGACAGCGCGCTGCGGTCACGCAGCCGACGGGCGAGGGCAAACCCATTGCCGCTCGGAAGCAGGACGTCGAGAATCGCCAGATCCGGGGCGAACGCCAGGATGGTGCCGGCATCGACGGCGTCCGCGTGGCCACGCGCCACGAACCCCTCCTGGCGCAGCGCGGCCACCGCCGCCTCGCGCACGGCGGCCTCATCCTCGACCACGACCACGCGTGCCTCGGCTCCACTCACAGCTCCGAATTCTCCCGCCCGGCGGCTGAAGATCCGCTGAAGAAAGCGCGCTGCTTCAGCGCGCTTTCAGTTGCGGTGCGGATCCTCGATCGGGCGGGCGGCGACAGGCGCCGCCCCTGACATCGGAGGGACCAATGTCATCGACAGCGAACAGGTGGAGAGCGCCGGTGACCGGCGCGGTGGCCGGACTCGTCGTGGCGGCGGCGATCGTGGGTCCGTCGGCGCTGGCCTCCGGCGGCCCTGCCGCCCCCGCGCCGGCCGCAACCAACGCGGCACGGGCGTCTGCGGCTCCGTGCAGCGCCGCTCAGGCAAAGGCCCGGGCCAGCGGATCCAAGGCTGCGGCCGCGGGTCCGGGCCCCGGTCCGTTCCTGGCGGCCGTGGCATCGCTGGTGCAGGCGGGCACGATCAACGCGTCCCAGGCCCACGTCCTCGACGCCGACATCCAGGCCGGGTCAATCGACCCCGACCAGCTCGTGGCCAGCGGAACGCTGACCTCGGCACAGATGCAGGCGGTCAGCGACCGGCTGGCGGCGGTCAAGCAAGGTCTCGCGTCCGCGAGCCAGGACAGCCGAACCGGGCAGGCGAAGGCGCCACAGGGCTAATCGGCCGGCGGGCGGCGCCGGGGCCCGGCCGGCGCCGCAGTGGGCGGCCCGAACCAGGCGGCCAGCGCGTCGGCGAGCCCGAGGTCGGTGCCGCTTGCGACCCAGGCGACGTAGCCGTCCGGGCGGACCAGCACGGCGGTGGGGGCGCTGACCACGCCGAGGACGGGGAGCTCCCACTCCCCTGTGTAGCTGGCGTCGATCAGCTCGACCCGGTCAGCCCATGGAGTGATGTCAAGGTCGCCGGGCTGACCGAGGTTGAGCAGCAGCGGCCGTGCGTCGTGCAGCAGCCCGAAGACTCGGAGCGGGCCGTCGGCGGTGATCAGGTCGAGATCGGGCATGCGGCGTCCGAGCAGCGGATGTCCCTCGCCGAGGTCGTAACGAATGTCGAGCCCGGAGATGGTCCCGGCGAGCCGCTTGCGAGGCTCGTCCATGCCCGCCAGCTCCGACACCACCTCGTCCAGGGCCTCGATGCGATCGTCCCGGCGCTGAAGCGCGGCCTGCGCCATCGTGTGCTTGAGCGCGCGAGCAGCGACCGGGTGACGCTCGGCGTGGTAGGTGTCCAGGAGGATCTCCGGGGAGGTCCCGTCGACCACCTGACCCAACTTCCATCCCAGATTCACCGCATCCTGCACACCGAGGCTGAGGCCCTGTCCACCCGCCGGGTAATGCACGTGGGCGGCATCGCCGGCCAGCAGCACCCGCCCGGCGCGGTAGGCCGCGGCCTGCCGGGTCATATCGGTGAACCGGGAGATCCAGATCGGGTTGTGGATCCCGAAGTCGGTGCCGTACACGGCGATCAGCGCTTCGCTCAGATCGCGCAGGGTGGGATCGCTGTCAGGCCCGATCTGCTGCTCGGTCACGACGACCCGGAACGTCCTCCCATCCTCCATCCTGTGGAGGCCGTGGACACCGGTGGCGTCGTGACGAACGCCCCGGGGCGGCTCCTCGCTCACCTCGACCTCGGCGATCAGATTGCTCCTCGTCGGATCCCACCCCGGGAACTCGATCCCGGCTGCTTTACGGATCAGACTGCGTCCACCATCGCACCCGACGAGATACTGCGCCCGCAGCGGCTCGCGGTCGGACAGCCTGACCTCAACGCCGGTGTCGTCCTGCGCGAAGCCCGTCGCCTCGCATCCGTAATAGATGTGCACCGGGAGCTCGGCGAGCCAGGCGGCCATGATCCGTTCGATCTGGTTCTGCCAGATCGCGAGCGAATACGGATGACGCGTCGGGAAGTCACTCATGTCCAACACGGTGGTGCCGAACATCGCGGCCTGAGCCACCTGACCCTCGGCGAGGAACCGATCAGCGACCCCACGCTGATCCAGCACCTCAATCGTGCGCGCGTGAAAACCGCCGGCCCGCGAGCCGACCAGCACGTGATCGGGACGCCGCTCGACGACCACGACATCGACCTTCGCCAACGCCAGCTCAGCCGCCAGCATCATCCCCGCCGGACCGCCTCCGGCGATGACCACCGCATGTTCACTCATCATCACACTCCCGGTCGGATACGTCGAGATGAGACTCGCGCATTGCACTCCTCCATTTCCATGGGTTCTGGGTTGCGGCGGGCGATTATGCGGCACGACCCAGGGCTTCATGAAGGCCCCCCGTACGGTATAAATTGGAAGTGCGGCCGCGCGAGGGGCGTCGGTCTCCTCGATACGCCGCCCAAGGCTGTGCGCCACCACGAGGTAGCCGGGAATTGTCGTAACCTCGCGGACGGCGGCCCGCAACCGCTCGGGCGTCAAACGCGAGGGCTCGAACGCGATGCCGGCGCGGTGGCGCGCAGTGAGCTGCGCTTTGACTCTCTGGCCGGGATTCAACGGCACCACGATCATCGGGCGCTCGGCCGCGAGCGCCTGATACGTGGTCCCATGCGGTCGATTTCGGCCGGGCGCCACTTACGCTCGGCGACGGCGCGACGTACGCTGACGGTCATGCTCGCCCTCGTGCTCCAAGACGGTTCACGGACATGAAGCTGACGACCGTTGTGTTCTCGGTCTGGGCCGCGTTCTGGATCTACTGGCTGATCGCCGCCGTCGGCGCCAAGCAGAGCGTTCGCACCTCACGATTCCGCCGGCCGGGCCTGATGCTCCTCGTCGGGATTGTTCTGTTACGCGTGTTCAAGACAGGCACCCTGGCGGTGAACAGCCCGGTCCTCCAAGTCGTTGGGCTGATCCTGCTCGCGGCCGGTCTGGGGCTAGCGGTATGGGCGCGGATCTACCTGGGACGGAATTGGGGAATGCCCATGACCGAGAGGGCCGAGCCTGAGCTCGTCACCTCCGGCCCCTATCGTTTCGTTCGACACCCGATCTACTCGGGTCTCCTGCTGGCCCTGCTCGGCACGGCGCTTGCCACCAACCTCTACTGGTTGATCGCGCTGGCGCTCCTCGGTGCCTATTTCATCTACAGCGCGACCGTGGAGGAGCGACTGATGGCAACCTCGTTTCCCGCCGACTACGCCAGCTACAAGGCGCACACCAAGATGCTGGTTCCGTTCGTGCTTTGACCACAGGACTCGGCGGCGGTCGTCGAGACCGGGTCTGGTTGAGCGAGGCGGGTGGCTCTCGGGACGATCGAGCGTGGCCTCGTGGGCTGCTATCCGCCTCTAACTGTCCATGCCGACAGCGCAGACAGACATCTGACCAAGGCTCGCCATCCAGGATGACCGTCGACCAGGAGGGGGTGGCCGATCCGGGCGGTCAAGCGCGAAGCGCACCGCCAGCAGGCACGTCTCACCTCGCGGGAGGCGCTGGGGGTGGCGGCGGCCGCCCGGCCGGACCGTTGAAGGCGAAGACCTGGTCGGTGCCCGGGAGGAGCAGGAGGCCATCGCCGACCGACGGCGTCGGGAAGTGGTTCGCAAACCCGCCGAAGGGGATCGAGACGACCTCCTTACCGTTGGCCGGGTTGAGGCCGTGCACGGCGTCGTCGCCTCCGATCGTCCAGACCAGACCATCCGCGATGATCGGTGCGCCAGCCGCGCCATCGTCGTCGGTCCATAGCTGTTTCAGGTACGGCGCCCTCGTCGAAACCTTGATCGCCGTCACGCCGTTCGGGCAGGGCACGTACACGACCGATCCCTTCACCGCGCGTCCGCCGTCGGGGTCGCCACTGCACACCGAAAGCGTCGCGACCTCGCCCTCCTCGCCGCCGAGACGTCCCTGACGCAGCAGATAGGCGGTGTCGGTCTTGCCGACCTGGAGCACGAAACCATGCACGAGCACGGGGTCCCCGGTCCCGAGGTCGAGGTCGTCGGCGCTGAGCTTCTGCCAGTCCTTGGGGTAGAAGATCGACTTGAGGTGCATGGTCGGCGACAGCTCGAGCACCGCATCGCTGTCGTCGTATGGCTGGCCCGCGCCGAGGTCGTAGCCGTCGGCGCTCGCCACGTAGACGTTCCCGCGAGGGTCGACGACCGGAGAGCTGCCGCCCATCCACACCGCCCCCCGGTCCTGGCCGCTGCCGATCTGGAAGTAGTTGAGCCGTCCTCCCTTCTCTGGGATCGAGACGACGAAGCCGTGGGCAGGACCGTTGGGGCCGGGACAGTCGCCGCTGTTCTGACCGTAGGCGATGACCACGAAACCGTGGTCGAGCGCCAGCCCTGGCCGCTGCAGCTGCGCGAGCTGGTCCTCGCCGGCGTTCGGCATCGCCCGCTCGTCGAGCTCGACCCTGCCGGTGAACAGGTCGAGCCCGAACAGACGGTGCGACGCCTCCACACCACCGGAGGCAGACGGGCCACTTATCAGGGTGTCCGCGTCGACGAAGATCTCGTGGCGCTTGGAGTCGATCACAGGGGTGCCCGTAATGCCGACCTCGGGCGAGATGTCGCCGCACGGCAGGTCACCGGACGGCACGGCCCTCGCCAGGTGGCGTGACCACAGAATGCGCCCGCTGTGTGCGGCCATCACGTAGACGGTGTCGTTCTCGGTCGCCGCGACGACCCGGCCGTCGGCGACGAGCGGCTCGCCATACAACTGCCCGTCGAGGATCGACGAGGTCCAGGCTCGCCGCGAAGGCAGCAGCTTGGTGCGCGCCGCCTGGACTCCGGTCGCCTCTGCAGTCCCGTGGTACGTGGTCCAGCCCGAGCCGAAACCGGAGGCCCGCGGCGCGGGTCTGGATCTCGCCGCCCCGGCGGTCGCGCTTCCGGCTGTTGACGCCGCCGAGCCGGTCACGGACGAACCACCACAGCCGAAGCAGCAGAGCGACGCAGCCATGACGGCCGCCCCCACAGCCAGAGGTGCGGCCAGGCGCCTCCGGACTCCACGCCCCCCGGTGGCTAGCCGAGCCGCTGTTCTCACCGCGCAACCCGAATAGCTACCACCGTTCGCTGAGTGTACCCGGCGCGGCTTCCGCTCCCACGAGAGGCCGTCGCATGAACAGCCGCCATTGTTGGTGCCGCACAACCAGCCGAACCGGCCGCGCGGACCTTGGCGATCCAGGTGACACATACGTGACCGCATCGCCAAGGTCCCGGCCGCAACGGCCGGCCGCCCCGCTGGTCGAGCTCGGGAACCACACCTGCCGCCTGAGGCTGGGGCCGCCGTCGTGGCGTTACCTCCGCGAGCGCGTCCGCATTTGCCTCGCAGGGGGCGTCGTTTTCGTATTCCTCAGCGCACGGGCGACGCTACCTGCGTGCTGTGACCGGGATCCGGAACACACCGTTTGAGCGGATCGTCCAATGGTCGGCGGGGAAGTCCTGCACCGAAAGCGCCCTGACGAGCTTCGTGCTGGCGCCTGCCTGGTCGGGGTGCGGCAGCCCGTCGACGAGCGTGATCGGAATCCACCGCGCGGCCAGCACCCGGCCGCCGGGAGCGAGCGTCGCCCGCAGGATCGCGCTGTCGTCGAGCACTCCGCCGCCGGCGAGCGTGTGGTAGCCGACGAAGTTCCCGAGCGAGTACGCAATCAACCGGCGGCGATAGCGCTCGACACCGCGGATCACATGCGGCCCCGAGCCGAGCACGATCGAGGCACCCGCGTCGATCACGGCGTGCGCAAACGCGCGAACGTCCCCGCGGTTCTCACCGAGATAGAACTGCGTACCGTAGGGCGTGTGCACCTGATCGGCACCCTCGGCGCCAGCGTGGATGATCACTACGACGATCGCCGCGTGCGTGCGCGCGCGGCGCACGAGCGCTCGCGCGCCGGCAATGTCGAGCAGGTTCGCGTCGAAGGCGTACGGGGCGAAACCGACGAACGCCACCCGGACCCCATTCGCGCGTAGATAGGTGATCTCCCCGGGGAAGCCCGTGTGCGCGATCCCGGCACGATCAAGCGCGGCGACCGTCTGCGCCCGGCCTGAGGCGCCGAAGTCCATCGAGTGGTTGTTCGCCTGATTGACGAGGTCAAAGCCAAGGTTGCGCAGCGCGACGGCGTAGCTCGGCGGCGCCTGGAAGGCGAAACACACGCCGCTCGGCAACGACGAGCACTTCGATACGCCGCCCGTCGACAGCGTCCCTTCGAGGTTGCCCAACGTGATATCGGCGGCGCGCAGGTCACCGGCAACCGGCGCCAACGCCCGGCCCAGCCCGCCGGGAGGAAGCCCCCGCTCGGTGCTCATCGCCATGTCCCCGACCCACTCCAGCGTGATCGAACGCGGCGAACGCCCCGACCGGCGAACCGGCCGCGCCACGGCACCAGCGGCCAACGTCAGGGCCGCCACAAGCACTGCCAGCGTCATGCACGACCGCACACCGGCATCATCGTCGATCAGGCCGCCACTGCGTGCTCGGATCCGCAGGGAGGATCAAATCTCAGCCAGCGGCGCGGTCAGCCCTCACCCGACCTTGCACCGGGACGGCCACTCCACGGGCTGAACCGGCCACTCCAAACAGGCACCCACCGACTGGCCACATCACCTGAGGCGCGGATCGTCGCCGAGGGATGGCGCCGCGTGCCACCGAGCTGGCGAGTCCGTTCGTGTGGCAATCCATATCGGTTACTTCGCGCTCAAGACGAAGGTCTCCTCAGCGTGTCGAGCGCGATACCGGGCGGGGCCCGCGCCTGGCCCCACCTACGGCTTCGCCTTCGCCTTGTCGCTTGCCTTGGCCTCGTCCGCCCACGCGTTGAGCTCGGCGCGGCAGTGCTCGCATGACACACCCTGCGCCCGATCGCTCTTGGGGTCGCGCTGGGCGCGCAGGGCGTCGGCGACCGACCCGGTGCTCGCGCTCGAGCCGCCTCCGCTGAGGACCTGTTCGTGCCCGACCTCGCCGCCGCGAGGGCCGACGACCTCGATGACCCGGAAGTGGTCCGCAGCGTCCTGGCGCCACTGGTCGGGGATCTTCGCCTCGATCGCCTTCTCGATTCGGCATGCGAGTTCGCAATAGCGCTCGGCGTAGCCGGAGTCGCGCTTGCCGTAGTAGCCCCGGAGCACGGGTGTGGCAGCGAACAACGATCCCGCCCTGTCGGGCGTCTTCGCGAGGCCCGCAGCGAGGCCGTCGAGGTGGCGGTCGACCCACTTCATCACGAGGTCCACGTGGTCGGGGACGTTCATCGCCTCGTACAGGACCACGAGGTCGACCGGTTGGAGCTTGTTGACGACACGGCCCTCCGCGCGGTCGATGTCCTGCGGATGCAGCGCCGTCCGGTCGGAGGTCTCCGCCTCGTTCGCGCCGAGGATCGTCCTGATCACCTTCGAGCCCCCGCCGCTGTGGGCGGAGAGCACGACCGAGTAGGTCTCCCGTTTCGCCACCTTCTCGAGCTCCGCGCGGCCCGACTTCAGAAGCACGTCGCGGACGTACTCGAACGTCGGGAAGTCGCCGAACTCCGACGTCCCGCGACCCTGGGCGAGGATCGTGATGACCTGCGGGCCCTGGCCCTTGAGGCTCGCGATCTGCTGCTCCCAGTGCTCCTGGTCAACGTCGCGCACGGTGCCGGCGGCCGGCCGCCCGGCGCCCCCCTTCGCGACGAGGTAGCCGGCATAGGGATCGTGGGCGTTGTCGTCGAACCGGAATCCCCAGCCGTGGAAGTGCACGACGACCTGGACGGGCTGGGTGGGGTCGAGCGTGTCCGGCACCAGTACGACGGCCATATGCTTCGGAGACTCGGCCGTCTTGTTCGCCTCGTCGCTCTTCTCGCCACCGTAGCTCTCCTGGAACTCGCCGGTGCCGAAAGCGAGGCCGTGCACCTCGAGCCGCGTGATGCCGCTGCCCGCGACGTTCGACTGTGGCGTGGTCCAGTCGGGAGATCGCTGCAGTGAACGCAGGAGCCGGCCGACCGCGCGGTTGCCAAGCACTCCGGGCCGGAGGGCAGCGTTACCGCGGACCGGCGCCGCGCGGGCCGGCGCCGCACGGACCGCGGCCGGGGGCGCATCTTCCCACGAGCGCGCGTTCATCGTCGCAGCGTCGCGGGTCCGCGCCGACGCGTCAAGAGCAGCGAGTGATCCACGGCGCCCCGCGCTTCCCGGTCGCGCACAGAACCGTCCAGACCGGCCTCCTTGGCCGCCCGACTGCGTCCAAAGCGCTCTGCGCGAAGGGCACGTCACGTTTCCTTCGAACCGTCGGCAGTAAAGTCGGCGCCATGACCTTCGACCTGAAGCGAACCGTCTCACCGAGCGCCGGGACGAAGCAGCTCGCCTCAGTCCGGGCGGGCGTCGCCGCCACCCTCGCCGCGACTGCGGCCGTTAGCCGCCGGCGCGGACGGCACGAGCATGCCGAACCGCCGGCACCTGAGCCCGAGGCGCCGGCGATTGTCTGACAGAGGGTCCATGAGGTTTCCCTGACCATGCGTGCCCGGCGTTCCGCGTTGTCGGTCCCAGGCTCGTCCGAGCGCATGCTGGTGAAGGCGATCGGGCTCGAGGTGGACGAGGTGATCGCCGATCTGGAGGACTCCGTCGCGGCTGACGCGAAGGAGCCTGCGCGCGAGCTGGTGGCCGCCTTCCTGGAGCGCGAGGAATCGCTCGCGCCCGCCGTTGCTGTCCGTATCAACACGCTCGAGAGCCCGTGGGGCGAGCGGGACGTCGTGGACCTCGTGGGACGAGTGGGCTCGCGGATTGGGTCGCTGATCGTGCCGAAGGTCGAGCGCGCCGCGGACGTCGCCGCAGTTGAGCGTTTGCTCGACGGGCTCGGGGACCGGGCAGACGGCGTGGGTCTCCAGGCCCTCGTCGAGACCGCCGGCGGCCTGCTGCGCGTCGGCGAGATCGCCGCGGCGTCGCCGCGCCTCGAGGCGCTGATCCTCGGCTACGCCGATCTGGCGGCTTCGCTGGGTCGCGGGCCAGGGCTGAGCCCGCCCGAGAGCTGGCTGTTCGCCCAGGAGACGGTGCTCGTGGCGTCGCGCGCGTACGGGTTGCAGGCCGTTGACGGGCCTTATCTGGAGATCAGGGACGAGGCGGGCTTGCGGCGGCGGGTCGAGCACGTACGTGCCCTCGGCTTCGACGGCAAATGGGCCGTACACCCAGAACAGCTCGCGATCATCAACGCGGCGTTCACGCCCGCGCCTGAGGAGCTGGCGCGAGCGCAGTCGGTCCTCGACGCGCTGGCCCATGCGGAGGGCCGCGGCGCGGTCGAACTCCAGGGGGCGATGATCGATGAGGCGAGCCGCAAGATGGCACTGGAGGTGATCGCCCGTGCTCGGGCGGCCGGCTTGGAAGGGGTTTCGGGATGAGCCGCCTGGAGCGTTCACCGGTGCTCGTCGGCGGGCCGTGGTTCGAGCAGCTGAGCCGCGGCCAGGTGTTCGATGACGCGCCCGGCCTGACGCTGACAGAGGGGCATGCGGCGCTGCACCAGGCACTTACCGGAGACCGTCTGCGACTGGCCCTCGACTCGGGTGTTTGTCGTGAGGTCACGGGCCAGGACCGATCCATCGCTCACCCCAACCTCGTCTGCGACGTGTCGATTGGCCAGTCGACCGGACCGTCGCAGCGCGTGCGCGGCAACCTCTTCTACCGCGGCCTGGTGCTCGCGCGCCCGGTGTTCATCGGTGAGACCCTGCGCACCCGCACCGAGATCGTCGCCCTCAAGCAAAACCGTCGCCGTGCGGACGCGCCGGCGACCGGGCTCGTCGCGATGCGGGTCCGCACGACCGACGGGCAAGGCGAAGCAGTGCTTGACTACTGGCGCTGTCCGATGCTCCCGCTGCGCGATCCCGACGTCGAGACCGGCCATGCCGACGACTTGGCCGAGATCCCGCAGGCGCTCGACCCGGCGGCGGTCAGCGCGGCGTTCCCCGCCGGCTGGCGGCTCGACCGCTTGCGCGCGGCCGTACCGGGGCCGCACTTTGACGAGCTCGAGCCGGGGCAGACGTTCATCGTCGAAGCCGGCGAGACTGTCACCGGCGCGCCGGAGCTGGCCCGCCTTACCCTCAACCTCGCCACGGCGCACACCGACGCGACCGGCAGCGCTCATGGCCGGCGCCTCGTCTACGGGGGCCACACGATCTCGGTGGCAGCCGCGCACGCCACGCGGGCCATCCCTGCGATCGCCACGATCGTCGCCTGGCATGGCTGCGAGCACCTCGGGCCGGTGTTCGAGGGAGACGTGTTGCGGACCGAGCTGAGCGTGGAGAGTTGCGCGGCCGGCGGGCTGACCGACTTGCGCGCGCGCGTCAGCGCCGAGCGACCCGGCGCCGACCCCGCGCCGGTGCTCGACTGGAGTTTCGTGGCGGTGGTGGCGTAGGTGCCCGGCATCCTCGAAGGTCTGCGAATCGTCGAGGGATCGGCGTTCGTCGCCGCGCCCTTGGGCGGGATGACGATGGCCCAGCTCGGCGCCGACGTGATCCGCTTCGACCCGATCGGCGGTGGGCTGGATCGCCGGCGCTGGCCGGTGACCGCGGAGGGCGACAGCCTGTTCTGGGCGGGCCTCAACAAGGGCAAGCGATCGATCCAGGTTGACCTCGGCAGCGACGCCGGACGCGAGCTAGTCAGCGCGCTGATCACCGCCCCGGGCCCGGACGCGGGGCTGTTCCTGACGAACTTCCCGGCCCGCGGCTTTCTTGACTACGAACGGCTCGCCGCCCGCCGCGCCGACCTGATCATGGTCAACGTCGTCGGCAACTACGACGGCTCTTCGGCGGTCGACTACACGGTCAACCCGGCTACCGGCTTTCCGTGGGCCACCGGTCCGAGCAACCTCGCCGTGCCGTTCAATCACCTGTTGCCGGCGTGGGATGCGATTACCGGGGCGCTGGCGACCACGAGTCTGCTGGCAGCTGAGCGCGCGCGCTCGCGGACCGGCGGCGGCGAGTACGTTCGGATCGCTGTCTCGGACGTCGCTTTCTGGATGGTCGGCAACCTCGGGAAGATCGCCGAGGTTCAGATCAGCCACCATGAGCGCGTGAAGGACGGCAACTACCTCTACGGCGCCTTCGGCCGCGACTTCGCCACCAAGGACGGTCATCGCGTGATGATCGTGGCCCTGACTTTGCGCCAGTGGCGAAACCTCGTAGAGGCGACCGAGCTGGAGCCCGCGCTCGACGCGATCGCGCGCCTGATGGATGTGGATCTGGACGAAGAAGGCGGCCGGTTCGCCGCTCGCGAGCTGATCGCAGCGACGCTCAAGCCGTGGGTCCTGGCGCGAACGCTCGACGAGGTGCGCGAGACCTTCGACCGACACGGCGTCTCGTGGGGGCCCTACCAGACGTTTACGGAGTTGGTGGAACGCGATCCCCGCTGTTCGACGGCCAACCCCATGTTCTCCGAGGTCGAGCAGCCAGGCATCGGGACCTACCTGATGCCCGGCGCACCGCCGGCGTTCTTGAGGGCAGAGCGCCTCCGAGCGATGCGCGCGCCGCTGCTGGGCGAGCACACCGACGAGATCTTGGCCGGCGTGCTCGGCCTCGGCGACAGTGAGATCGGCCGCTTGCACGACGACGGGGTCGTTGCCGGTCCCACTCCGGTCCGACCCTGACGCAGACGAGACGAGCCGTCACCGCCACTGGGCCGCGGGTTGTGTTACGCGGATCAGTAGTCACCCGCAGCTGACTGACGGAATCACCCCGACGGGACTGGCCCCCACCGGGTGTACAGTCGGGTCTGTCCTCGACAGTGAGTGGGCTGTGCAATGGTTGGTGCGGAAGCGCTCCCAGGTGACGTCGCGACAGCAGCTGTTACCGGCGTTAAGTACGTATACGACTTCGCCGAGGGCTCGCGCGATATGCGAGAGCTGCTGGGAGGCAAAGGGGCCAACGTAGCCGAGATGACGCGGGTCCTCGGACCACACCGCGTGCCGGCCGGCTTCACGATCACGACCGAAGCGTGCGTGGCCTACATGAAGGTCGAGCGAAGCTTTCCGGCGGGCCTGCAGGAGCAGATCGACGATGCGCTCGAGCGTCTCGAGCAGTGCGCGGGGAGGCGCCTCGGCGACCCAAGGGATCCGCTGCTCGTCTCGGTGCGCTCGGGCGCGCGTGAGTCGATGCCCGGGATGCTGGACACGGTTCTGAACCTCGGCCTGAACGACGGGTCGGTGATCGGGCTCGCCGCGGTGACCGGCAACGAGCGGTTCGCCTGGGACT
>Ga0335078_10009120_pt1 | contig 14710 bp, 7 predicted proteins | sample Lox_Sample_32_FD_206711 | JGI IMG/M metagenome (GOLD analysis project Ga0335078, IMG submission 206711) | Soil microbial communities from Loxahatchee National Wildlife Refuge, Florida, United States - Lox_Sample_3.2 | ecosystem: Environmental > Terrestrial > Soil > Wetlands | place: USA: Florida...
CTCGGGTGTGGTGTTCGTGGAGGTGATCTTCGCGTGGCCGGGGATGGGGCGCGTCGCCGTGAACGCGGTCCTGGCGCGGGACTACCCGGTCGTGATGGCGGTCACGACGCTGTTCGCGGTGCTGGTCGTGGCCGGCAATCTGCTCGCCGACGTGCTCGCGGCGCTCGTGGACCCGCGGGGGGCGCCGGCCGCATGAGCGCCGCGCCCGGCGTCCTCGGCCGGCTGTGGGGCGACCGCCGGGCGCGGATGGGCCTCGCGGTGATCCTGCTCTTCGTGCTCGGTGCCGCGCTCGGCCCGCTGCTCCTGGGCGGGGCGCCGCTCGACCTCGCGGGCGTGGTCGCGCGCCGCTTCGCCGCACCGCTGAGCCGCACGCCGGACGGGGCGTGGCACCTGCTCGGCACCGACCGCTTCGGGCGCGACGTGCTGGCGCGGCTCTGCCTGGGCGCGCGCGTGTCGCTGGCGGTGGGCCTGCTGGCGGCGCTGGTCTCGACCGCGGTGGGCGTCGGCGCGGGCGCGGTGGCGGGCTACACCGGCGGTGCGGTGGACCGCGCCATCGTCGCGGTCACGGACGCGGCGCTCGCCATCCCGCGCGTGCCGTTCCTGCTCCTGCTGGTGGCACTGGTGGAGCCCGGCGCCCTCGTCACCGTGGTGGCGCTCGGGGTCACGGGCTGGATGGCCGTCGCACGCCTGGTGCGCGGCGAAGTGCGGGCGCTGCGCGGGCGGCCCTTCGTCGAAGCCGCGCGCGCCCTCGGCACCTCGCCCCTGCGGGTGCTGGCCGCACACGTCCTTCCCAACGCGCTGACCCCCGCGCTCGTCGCCGCCGCCCTCGGCGTCGGAAGCGCGATCATGCTGGAGGCCGGTCTGTCGTTCCTCGGCCTCGGCGTGCAACCGCCGACACCGTCGTGGGGGAACATGATCGCCTCGGGGCGCGACGCGCTGATGATCGCGCCGTGGGTGAGCCTGGCGCCCGCGGCCGCCGTCGCGCTGGTCGTGGTGGCCTTCAGCCTGCTGGCCGACGCGCTGGAGAGCGCCATCGCCGGCGAGCCGGCGTCCGCCTAGCGAAGGAGCGCCGTGATCACGGCGCGCGGCGCCGCCTCGAAGTGCACCGCGCCGCCGGGCTCGACGGGGAGCGGGGCGAGCGGCTGCTCGTCGAGCCGCGCGAGGCAGGCCTCACGGAACGGCCACGGCACCCGCCACGTCCCCGCGACCGTGCGGTCCAGCGCGTTCCAGCAGCGCAGCACGGTGCCGTGGCCGTCCTCCGCGGGCTTCAGCGAGGAAAAGACCAGCCCCTCGCCCTCCAGCGACGGCCCGACGACCGGCGCGGGCAGGGCGAGGAGCGCGCGCCGCATCGCCGCCAGGGGCGGCGCGTGAAACGCCTCGGCCGCGCGCTCGATCGCCGTGCGCCGCTCGAGCGCGCCGGCCGGGTGCGGCATCACGGCGAGCCGCGCCGCGAACGGCCCCGGGCATTGGGCCTCCGGGGTGGGCGTGGGCCAGCCGGCGTGCCCCGGTCGCTCGGGCATGTCCTCGCGCGACAGCTGGCCGAACGCCCGCAGCAGCGTCACCAGCAGCTCGCCGTCGGCGCGCAGCTCGTACTCGGGCAACCCGTCGGCCAGCACCGTCAGCCCGCGGCCGGCACCGGCCGCGCTCACGTAGCGCTGCATCGGCGCCGTCGCGGCCGGCTGCTCGATCCCCGCCGGGCTGCGGGGCCGCGGGCCGGGTGCGCGCTCGACCGGCCCGAAGTGCCCGTCCGCGACCTCGCGCTCCGGCCGCGCCCCCAGCGGGAAGGCGATCCGGAGCCGGTGGTCGCGCCGCCGATTGACCCCCTCGATCGCGATCTCCACCGCCTCGGCGCCAGCGTCGAGCGTCACCCGCGTCACGGTCTCGAGGTCCGCCGCGCGGTGGCGCCGCCGGATCTCGAGCTGCCCCCGCAGGGGCCCGGCGTGGAGCACGCGCACCGCCACCGCGTCCGGCGCCCGCACCACGCGGTCGCGGCGCGGCGCCGAGTAGGTGTAGCTGTCGCCGGCGTCGCCTTCGTCGCGCAGCTCGCCCAGACCGCGATAGGCCGTCTCCGTCGCGAGGTGCGTGACCGCGAGCGTGCCCGCGGCCTCGACCCGGACCGCCAGCGCTCCGTTGTTCATCGCCGTGCCTTCGACCACCACGTCGCCCGGGCCGGCCCCGGCGGCCGCGGACCGCGGCGCCTCCGCCACCGCGAGGGCGGTCACTCCAAGCGGGGGCAGGTCGCGGGCGTCCAGCACCACGCGGCGCCACTCGACGGCGGAGGACAGCGGGTAGCGCAGCGGGCTCTCGACCAGGTCGTGGCCGTCCCGCGCGGCCAGCTCCTGGAAGCGCACGGGTGCGCCGCCGGCGGCGAGCAGCCGGAAGCCCCGCGGCCGGCGCGGCGGCGCCGGCGGCACCCGCTGCTGGCCCACGGAGACGTCGCCGCGGAACAGCGCGACCTCCGCCTCGACGATCGCATCGCGGCGCGCCGGCGACGGATTGAACAGCAGCAGCCCGGGCTTCCAGGCCGCGCGACCGGCCTCGCGCGCGGCGACGGCATCGTGGCCGGCCGCGCCCTCGAGGGCGCGCGCGACGATCTCCCGGCCCTGCGCCAGACAGCGCTCGAACCGCACCACCATCTCGCGGTGCACGTCGTCGGCGCTGGTGCCGCAGATGCTGTCGTGCGGGTGGTTTTCGAGCAGGCTCCGCCACGCGGCGCGCAGCTCGGCGTCGCGCCGGCCGCGCGCCCCCTCGAGCACGCACAGCGGCTCGGCGTACCGCTCCAGCAGCCGCTGGCACGCCGCGTTCGCCTGCTTGAGATACAGCCGGGAGCCGGGCGTGCCCTGCAGGGCCCAGGCGTGCCGGTGACCCGCGCGCAGGTCGCCGGCGACGAGCGGCAGCGCCGCCCGCGTCGCGCCGCCGTCCCGCTCCAGGCAGCGCCGCACGGCCGCCGTGTAGTCCTCCAACCCGTCCAGCCGGAACGTGAACCCCGGGGCCATCGCCCCCAGGGCCGCGACGATCTCCGGCAGATCGTGCTGCGCCGCGTGGTGGTCGGCGCCCGCCAGCATCAGCCACTCCGGCGTGCGGGCCCGCGGCTCCAGCTGCGCGCGGATCCGCTCCCACCGCTCGCGCAGCGCGCGGGCCTCGTGCGGCAGGCTCTGGCCGTTCTCGTACCCCGGCGGCGACAGGTGCACCAGCAGCACTTCGGACCCGTCCGGGCCACGCCAGCGGTACAGGTCGCCCTCCTGCCCCGGCGTGCCACCCAGGCCGCGCCACAGCAGCGCGACGTCCAGGCCGAACCCGGCGAGGATGGTGGGAAAGCCCGCGGGGTGGCCGAACGCGTCCGGCGAGTAGCCCACCGCCATGGGCCGCCCACCCAGCCGCCGCACGGTGCGCGCTCCCAGGAGCAGGTTGCGCACCAGCGCCTCGGCCGAGACGAGGAACTCGTCGGCGAGCACGTACCACGGGCCCGCCTCGAGCCGCCCCTCGGCGAACAGCCGGCGCAGGCGGTCGGCATGCTCCGGCCGCGCCGCCAGGTAGTCGTCGAGCACGATGGCCTGGCCGTCGAGCAGGAAGGTGCGGAAGTCGGGGCGCGCCTCGAGCAGCTCGAGGAGGTCGTCCACCAGCCGGGTCAGGCGCACCCCGAACAGGGCCGCCGGGTGATACCACTCCCGGTCCCAGTGCGTGTGCGGAACGACGTGGACGGTCACGGACACGCCGGGCAAGCTACGCGCCGCTTGCCTGCCGGAACAGGGCACGCTATCTCCCATCGGAACTCGAGGGGGCGCGGACCGTGAAGGCGCTGGTGGTGGACGATCTGGCGTACAACGTCCGGACGCTGCGGGCGATCTTCCAGAGCGCGGGCTACCAGGTCCTGGTCGCGAGCGACGGCCAGGAGGCGCTGGACCTGGCCCGGAAGCAGCGCCCCGATTTCGTGCTGACCGACATCCTGATGCCGCGACTCGACGGGTTCCAGCTCTGCCGGGCCATCAAGACCGATCCGGCCCTCGCGTCCGTGCCCGTGATCTTCTACACGGGGTCGTACACCGAGTCGGCGGACCGGGAGTTCGGCACGGCTCTCGGCGCGGCGGCCTACCTCCAGAAGCCCCTCGAGCCGAAGGAGCTGCTCGCGGCCGTCGCCAAGGTGCTCGGCCAGCCGGCGCCCACGCTGAAGCCCCGCTCCAACCTCCGGGAGACCTTCGCCACGGCCTACGCCGACCGGCTGGCGGCGAAGCTCCAGGACAAGGTCACCGAGCTGAACGGGACGCTCGTCAAGCTCGAGGAAGCGTACACGGGGACCGTCTCGGCGCTGACGCTGGCGCTGGCGGCGCGCGAGGGGATGAACCCGATCGACGCGGAGCGGCCCGCGCGGCTCGCGCAGCTGTTCTGCGAGCGGGTGGCCCCGCAGCTCGCGGCCGACCCGAACGTCTTCCGCGGCTTCCTGCTGCACGACATCGGGAAGCTGATGCTCCCCGAGGGCCTGCTGACCAAGAAGGGGACGCTGACGCCGGAGGAGCGCGCGATGTTCGAGCGCCAGCCGGCCATCGCGGCGGACATTCTGCGCAACGTGCCCGGCCTCGGGCGCGCGCTGGAGATCGTGCGCCACCACCACGAGCGCTGGGACGGCACCGGCTACCCCGACCGGCTGAAGGGCGAGGCCATCCCGCTGGGCGCGCGGATCTTCGCGCTGTGCAACACGTTCGACGCCATGATTTCGAAGCGGCCCTACCGCGGGAGCTTCAGCGCGCAGCAGGCGGAGGAGGAGCTGCGCCGCGGCGCCGGCACGCACTACGATCCGTCGCTGGTCGAGCCGTTCGTGGCGATGGTGGACGCGATGCGTTGACCGTCGAACCCGCCGTCATCGTCGTTCTCGCGGCCGCCCTCGTGCTGCTCGCGGCGTTGCTGGTGCGCAGCGCCGCGTCCCGCGCGGAGCTGGCCCGCACGGTCGCCAGCCTCGACGCCATGAACCAGATCGGCCGCGTGCTGCTGACCGAGCGCAACCGCCGCGGCGTGCTGCGGCTGGTGGCCGAGGCGGCGGCGCGGTTCCTGGACGCCGACAGCGGATCGGTGGCCCTGTTCGATCCCGAGGCCCAGCACCTGGTGCTGGAGGCCGCGAGCGGCCCGCTCGAGCCGCTGGTGGGATCCGTGGTGCCGCTCGAGGGCACCGTGGCGGGGTGGGTCGCGCAGCACGGCCAATCCCTGCTCGTCAACGACGCCGAGCACGACGGCCGCGGGTTCCGCTCCCTCCACGCGCGCGTCACGCTCCGTCGGGCGCTGGCGCACCCGCTGATGGTGCGCGGGCGCTGCGTCGGCGCGCTGGCCGTGGACAACCGGCGCGGCCGCGTGCTCTTCGGCGAGCGCGATCTCGAAATGCTGCGCGACATGGCCGACCACACGGGCCTGGTGCTGGAGAGCATCCGCGCGGTGGGGGAGCTGGCCGAGCGCGAGCGGCGCGCCGAGCTGCTCAACGCGATCAACAGCCGCATCCGGCAGTCGCTCGACCTGCAGACCATCCTCGAGGCCGCGGTGCGGGAGCTGGGCACGGCGCTGGGAGTGTCACGCTGCCTCGTGCGGCTGCGGCGCGGCAACGACCTCCTCCCGCCGGCGAGCGAGTGGCGCGGCCCGGAGGTGGCGCCCGCCGCGCCCGACGCGGACCCGGCCCTGCCGCTGCTGCTGACGGCGATGCGCGAGCGCCGGACGATCGAGACCCCGGACGCGCGGCTCGAGGCGGGCCCCGACCGGGCGGACGGCGCCCCGCCCCTGGCCGTGCTGGTCTCGCCCATCGTGCTGCGCGGTGAGGCGATCGGCGTCGTGGCGTTCCATCAGGTGGGGATCGCGCGCCACTGGCGGACGGACGAGGTCGGGCTGGTGCAGGAGATCGCCACGGAGCTGGCCATCGCCGTGTCCAACGCCCGGCTGTACCGCGCCACCGAGGAGACCGGCCGCGAGCTGTCGCTCAAGATCGACGAGCTGGAGCGGGCCAACCGGATGAAGGCGCAGTTCCTCGCCAACATGTCGCACGAGCTGCGGACGCCGCTCAACTCGGTCATCGGGTTCTCCGAGATGCTGCTCATCGGGGCGCTCGGCGGGCTCTCCGACCCGCAGCGCGACGCGCTCGAGACCGTGGCGCGCAACGGGCGCCACCTCCTCGGGCTCGTCAACGACGTGCTCGATCTGTCCAAGGTGGACGCGGGGCGCATGGATCTCCACCTGATCCAGGCGGACGTGCGCGCGCTGATCGGCGACGTGATCACCGGCATGGAGAGCCTGATCCTGACCAAGGGGCACCACATGACGATCGAGCTCGGCGACGCGCCCCTGCTGGTGGCGGCCGACGAGATGCGCGTGCGGCAGGTGCTCTACAACCTGCTCTCCAATGCCGTGAAGTTCACGGCCGCGGGCGGCCGGGTGACGGTGCGGGCGGGGCAGCGCACCGCCCTGCTGCCCGTGGGAAGCCGGCGCGTGGAGCGCGAGGCCGTGTGGGTGTCGGTGGCCGACACGGGCATCGGCATCGCGGCGGAGGATCTGCCGCGGCTGTTCAGCGAGTTCAGCCAGGTGGACGGGTCGTTCAGCCGGCGCTTCGAGGGCACCGGGCTCGGCCTGGCCCTCTCCAAGCGGTTCGTCGAGATGCACGGCGGCGCCATCGGCGTGGAGTCCACGCCGGGCCAGGGCAGCACCTTCTGGATCGAGCTGCCGATCGCCGGCCCGGCTCCCGCCGTGGCGGCGACCGCCTGAGCGCGCTCTAGCGGCCGCCCCGCAGCGCCCGCTCCACCGCGCCCCGCAGCGCCTCGAGGCCGCCGGCGCCCAGCCGCACGCGCAGCACGCGGCGGCCCCGGCGCTCCAGCGCGATCAGATCCCCCAGCGCCTGCGCCTGCTCCAGGGTGCCGAAGGCGTAGTCGGTGCCCGGCACGCGGAGCACGGGGCCGCCGTCGCCCTCGATCGTCAGGAACGAGCCCTCCGCCGAGCCGCCCTTGTGCAGCTGGCCGGTGGAATGGAGGTAGCGGGGACCGTACGCCGCGGTCGTCGCCACGCCGCGGGCGTCGCGCACCAGGGCGCGGATGGCGGTGAGCGCCGCGTCGTGCTCCGGCGTCGGGCGCACGTAGGCCAGCACGGCCAGGTAGTCGCCGGCCTTGAGCGCCGCCAGCAATCCCGCGAGGGCGGCGCCGGGGGCGCCGGGATCCACCGGCGCCGGCGCCGCCGGCGCCTCGCCGGCCACGAGCTGTCGCAGGACCCGGTCGGTGTTCGCCTTGCTCTCGGCCACGTTGGGCTGGTCGAACGCGTTGATGCCCATCCAGCTCCCGGCCAGCGCGGTCGCCACCTCCCAGCGGTAGAACTCGGCGCCGAGGTCGAGCGGATCGGCCAGCGCCAGCCGGACGACCGGGTGGCCGGCCGCCTCGAGATCGCCGAGCACCGCGCTGCCCGCCGCGTCCGCGCCGCCCATGTCCAGCGCCACGAACAGCCGATCGGTCCCGTACGCCCGCGGCGGGCCGAGCGGCTCGCCGACGACGGGCACGAGCCCCTTCCCCGACTTGCCCGTGCTCTCCGCGAGCAGCTGCTCCGCCCACGGTGCGAAGGCGGCCACGGCCGGCGCCGCCACGACGGTCACCTTGTCCCGGCCGGCGGCCCACCCCGCCGCCAGCGCAGCGCCGAGCGCCGCGCCGGGATTCGCGGACGGCTCGCCCGCGGCGGCGCACGCCGCCGCCATCCGCGCGGCGCGCGCGAGCAGCGCCGCCACGTCCACGCCCAGGAGCGCCGCCGGCACGAGGCCGAAGTACGAGAGCGCGCTGTAGCGCCCGCCGATGTCGGGCGGGTTCTCGAACACCCGCCGCAGCTTCCGCTCCCGCGCCTGCGCCGCCAGCGGCGTGCCCGGATCCGTGATCGCCGCGAACTGGCCGCCTTTGCCGCCGGTGCGCGCCCAGAACCAGGCGAACAGGTCGCGGGTCTCCAGCGTCGTGCCGGACTTGCTCGAAACCAGGAAGAACGTGGTGTCGAGCGGCGCCGCCTGCTCCACCGCCGCGATGTGGCCGGGGTCCGTGGAGTCGAGGACGGCGAGCGACGGATACCCGGGGCGCGCGCCGAACACCCGCGCGAACGTCTCCGGCGCCAGGCTCGAGCCGCCCATGCCGAGCAGCACCACCCGCGCGTAACCCGCGCGGCGCACCTCGTCCGCGAACGCCTGCAGCTCGCCGGCGCGCGGGGCCATCGTGCGCGGCAGATCGAGCCAGCCGAGCCGTTCGCGCACCTCCGCCTGCGCGGCCGCGTCGGACGTCCACAGCGCCGGGTCCCGCGCCGCCAGCCGCCGCACCCGGTCCGTCCCGTCCCGCGCGAGCAGCGCGCTCACGTCGGCGCCGAACGCCGCCAGCCGCCGCGACGCCCGCACCGGCTGCCGTGTCAGCAGCGCGTCCCGTTTGGCTTCCAGCGCGCCCAGCAGGGCGTGGTACGAATCGGCGAACTTGCGCACGCCGTCCACCACCAGGTGGTCCGTGACCGGCCGCAGCGGAATGCCGCGGCGCTCCAGCTCCGCCAGCGCCGCCCGCGCCTCGTCGAGCCCGCGGTCGATCGTGCACTCGGCGCGCCCGTGGTCCGCGAACGCACGCAGCGTCGCCAGCGGCATCGTGTTCACCGTGTCCGGACCGATCAGGCCGTCCACGTAAATCGTGTCCGGATACTTCGGGTTCTTCGTGCTCGTGCTGGCCCACAGCGGCCGCTGCACCGTCGCGCCATGCGCGCGCAGGGCCTGGAACCGCGCCGAGGCGACCGACGCCAGAAACGCCTCGTATGCGAGCTTCGCGTTGGCGATCGCGGCCCGCCCCGCCAGCGCCTCGAGCCGCGCGCGCTCCGCGGCGTCCTTCGCGGCCGCGGCGAGGGCCTCGAGCCGGCGGTCCACCTCCGTGTCCACCCGGCTCACGAAGAAACTGGCCACCGAGTGCACGCGCCCGATGGGCTCGCCCGCCTGCAGCCGCCGCTCCAGGCCGGCGAAGTACGCCTCGATCACCCGCCGGTAGGTGTCCACGGCGAACAGCAGCGTGATGTTCACGTTCACGCCGTCGGCGATCAGCTGCTCGATGGCCGGCAGCCCCTCCGTCGTGCCGGGCACCTTGACCATGACGTTGGGACGGCCCACGCGCGACCACAGCCGCCGTGCTTCCGCGATCGTCGCGGCGGTGTCGAACGCCTGCGTGGGCGCGACCTCGATGGACACGTACCCGTCCGCTCCGCCGCTCGCCTCGTACACCGGGCGCAGCTGGTCGGCGGCGGCCGCCACGTCCTCCACCTCCAGCGCCTCGAACAGCGCGGCCGCGTCCGGCTGCGCCGCCGCCAGCGCCGCCAGCGCGGCGTCGTACGCGGTGCCGTGCGACAGCGCGTGCTCGAAGATCGTGGGGTTGGTCGTGACGCCGCGCACCCCGTCCTCCGCGATGAGGCGGCGCAGGCCGCCCGACGCGAGCAGCTCGCGGTCGATGGTGTCGAGCCACACGCTCTGGCCGAGCTGTCCGAGGACCTCGATGGGACGCATGCTCGCTACCTCCCTCAGGCGCCGGCACCGCGCGTCAGCACCGCGCGGGCCCGCGCCGCCACGTTCTCGGCGGTGAAGCCGAACTCCTCCAGGATGCGCTCGTACGGTGCCGAGGCGCCGAAGCGCTCGATACCCAGCACGTCGCCGGCCGTTCCGACCCAGCGGTGCCAGCCCGCGGGCGACGCGAGCTCCACCGCCAGGCGCGCCGGCACCGCGGGCGGCAGGACCGCATCGCGGTACGCCGCGTCCTGCCGCGCGAACCGCTCGAAGCAGGGCAGGCTCACGACGCGGGTCCGCGTGCCGCCGGCCTCGAGCCGCTCCCGCGCCGCGAGGCACAGGCCGACCTCCGAGCCGGTCGCCAGCAGCACGACCTGCGGGCGGCCGCCGCCCGCCTCGGCGAGCACGTAGCCGCCGCGCAGGAGCCCGTCCGCCGAAGCCAGCCTCGTGCGGTCGATCACCGGCACCTTCTGCCGCGTCAACACCAGCGCGGTGGGCCCGTCCGTGCGCTCCAGCGCCGACCGCCATGCCGCCACCGTCTCCGGACCGTCGGCGGGCCGGATCACGTCCAGCCCCGGGATCGCCCGCAGCGCCGCCAGCTGCTCGATCGGCTGGTGCGTCGGCCCGTCCTCACCCAGCCCCACGCTGTCGTGCGTGAAGACGTACACGACCGGCAGCGCCATCAGGGCCGCGAGCCGGATCGAGGGCCGCATGTAGTCCGAGAAGATCAGGAACGTCGAGCCGTACGGCCGCACCCCCCGGTGCAGCGCCATGCCGTTCAGGACGCCGCCCATGCCGTGCTCGCGGATCCCGAAGTGCATGTTCCGCGCGCCCCACTGGCCCCGCTCCAGGTCGCCCGCGCCCTTCATCACCGTGTTGGTCGAGGGAGACAGGTCGGCGGAGCCGCCCACCAGCGTCGGTACCACCGGCGCGACGGCGTTGATCACCTTCTGCGACCACGCCCGCGTCGCCGCCGACCCGTCGGCGGCGGTGAAGGTGGGCAGCGCCCGCTCCCATCCGGCCGGCAGCTCCCCCGACTGGCCCGACCGCCACTCGGCCGCCAGCGCGGGGAACGCCTGCTCCCACGCACCGAAGCGCCCCTGCCACTCCGCCTCCAGCTCCCCGCCCCGCCCCACACACGCGCCGAAGTGCGCCGCCACCACGTCGGGGACCCAGAACGGCCGGTCCGTCGGCCACCCGTACGCGGCCTTGGTCAGCGCGACCTCCTCGGCACCGAGCGCCGACCCGTGGGCCTCGGCCGTGTCCTGCTTGTGCGGACTGCCCCACCCGATGTGGCTCCGCACGATGATGAGCGACGGCCGCGCCGTCTCCGCCTTCGCGGCGCCGAAAGCCGCGTCCAGCGCGGCCAGATCGTTCACGTCCGCCACGCGCTGCACGTGCCACCCGTAGCCTTCGAACCGCCGCGCCACGTCCTCGCTGAACGCCAGCCGGGTCTCGCCCTCGATGGTGATGTGGTTGTCGTCGTAGCAGTAGATCAGCTTGCCCAGCCCGAGATGGCCCGCCAGGGACGCCGCCTCGTGGGAGATGCCCTCCATCAGGTCGCCGTCGCTCGCGAACGCGTAGGTCCGGTGGTCCACGATCGTGTGCCCCGGCCGGTTGAACCGCGCGGCCAGGTGGGCCTCGGCGATGGCCATCCCCACGCCGTTGGCGAAGCCCTGTCCCAGCGGCCCGGTGGTCGTCTCCACCCCGGGCGTGTGGCCGTGCTCCGGGTGCCCCGGCGTGCGGCTGCCCCACTGGCGGAACTGCTCGAGGTCCTGGAGCGAGAGATCGTAGCCGGCGAGGTGCAGCGAGGCGTAGAGCAGCATGGAGGCGTGGCCGCACGAGAGCACGAAGCGGTCCCGGTCCGGCCAGTCGGGGTTGCGGGGATTGTGCCGCAGGTGACGGGTGTACAGCACGTACGCCAGCGGCGCCAGCGCCATCGGCGTGCCCGGATGGCCCGAGTTGGCCTTCTGCACCGCGTCCATCGCCAGGGTGCGGATGGTGTTCACGCACAACGTGTCGAGGTCCACGGCCGAGAGCTTGTTCGTTGGGGTCATGTCTGCGCAATTTACCATCTCCTTCTTCCGATTGCGTACCGATGCGCGCTCGCCTGCTTCTGCCCACGCTGCTCCTCCTCGCTCTGGCCGCCGGCGCGTTCGTGGCGCGCGGCCGCCTCCTGCCGGGCCGCCAGCCCGACGGCTCGGTCCTGCTCGCCAACGGATGGCGCGTCACCCCGGCGGGCCAGACCGTGGCCGTGGGCACCTTGCCGCTGTCGCTGGCGGTCCTGCCCGACGGGCGGGTGCTCACCCTCGCCAGCGGCTACGCCATGGAAGGCCTGGTCGCCATTGATCCGCGGCGCTGGGCCGTGGCGGACTCCGTGCCGCTCGGCGCCGCGTGGCTCGGCCTCGCGGCGAGCGGGGACCACGACGTGTACGTCTCCGGCGGCACGACCAACCGCGTGTGGCGCCTCAGCGACAGCGCGGGCGGCGGCTGGGCGCGGGCCGACAGCGTGGTGCTGGCCGACTCCGGGGCCCCGGTGTTCGCGGCGGGGCTCGCCCTGGCGCCGGGGGGCCGGCGGCTGGCCGTGGTGGGCGACCTCGGCGACTCCGTGTACCTGCTGGCCGCCGCGCCGCTCCGGCGGCTGGCCGCGGCCGGCACGGGGGACCACCCCTACACGGTCGTGTTCTCGCGCGACGGCCGACGGCTCTACGTCTCCAACTGGGGCGACAGCACGATCAGCGTGTACGCGGTGGGGGAGGCCGGCCTGACGCCCCGGGCGCCGATCCGGGTGGACCCGCGGCCGTCGGCGCTGGCGCTGTCGGCCGACGGGCGGACGCTGTACGTGGCGCACGCCGCGGCGGACGCCGTGTCGGTCGTGGATCTCGGCGCCGGGCGCGTCGAGGCGACGATCGCCCTCGGGCTGACGGCGCGGGCGCCGCACGGCAGCGGCCCGAACGCGCTGGCGCTCGCGCCGAACGGCCGGACGCTGTACGTCGCCAACGCCGACAACAACGACGTGGCGGTCGTCCGCCTCGGCGGCGACGACGGGGCGCGGGTCGCCGGGTTGATCCCCACCGCCTGGTATCCGACCGCCGTCGCGGTCTCGGCCGACGGGCGGACCCTGTTCGTGGCGAACGGGAAGGGGCTCGGCGCCGGGCCCAACGTGCACGGCCCGACGGCCCCCGGCGCCCGCCGCAACCAGTACATCGCGGCGCTGATCCACGGCAGCGTATCGCGCATCCCGGTGCCGGACGCGGCCCTGCTGCGCCGGTACACCCGCCAGGTGCTGGTCAACTCGCCCTACCGTGACGCGCTGCTCGCGCGCGAACCGTGGCCCCTGCGCTCGCCGATCCCGCGCTCGCTGGCGGACACCTCGCCGATCCAGCACGTGGTGTACATCATCCGCGAGAACCGCACGTACGACCAGGTGCTCGGCGACGACCCGCACGGCAACGGCGATCCGGCCCTCGCCATCTTCGGCGACAGCATCACGCCCAACGCCCACGCGCTGGCGCGCCGGTTCGTGCTGTTCGACAACTTCTACGTGAACGGCGACGTGAGCGCCGACGGGCACCTCTGGACCGACGCCGCCTACGCGAGCGACTACAACGAGAAGGACTGGCCGGCCCAGTACAGCGGCCGCCGGCCGGTCTATGACTTCGACGCCGGCGTGCCGGTCAACGATCCCCTGGCGGGCTACATCTGGGACGCGGCCCGCGAGGCGGGCCTGTCGCTGCGCGACTACGGCGAGATGACGCAGTGGGACAGCGCCTCGGCGCGCGCCACGCCGCAGCCCAAGGGCCTCGAGGGAGTCACCGACCCGCACTATCCCGGGTTCGTGCTCGACATCCCGGACAGCCTCCGCGCCGACGAGTTCATCCGCGAGCTGCAGGACGACGAGCGCGGCGACTCCTTGCCCCGCCTCATGATCCTGTGGCTGCCGCGGGACCACACGTACGGCCGCCAGCCGGGCCGGCCCACGCCGCGCGCCATGGTCGCGGAGAACGACCGGGCGCTCGGCCGGATCGTGGAGGCGATCTCCCGCACGCCCGACTGGACGCGCACGGCGGTCTTCGTGCTCGAGGACGACGCCCAGAACGGGCCGGACCACGTGGATGCGCACCGCTCGCCGCTGCTCGTGGCCAGCCCCTGGGTGCGCGCCGGGATGGTGGACAGCAGCTTCTACACCACGGCTTCGGTGCTGCGGACGATCGAGCTGATCCTGGGCCTGCGGCCCATGAGCCAGTACGACGCGGGCGCCACGCCGCTGTACGCGGCCTTCACCGACGCGCCCGACTCCGCTCCGTTCGCGGCCGTGCCGTCGCGCTGGCCGCTCGACGAGCTGAATCCGCCCCACACGCACTCGATGATCAACCCGCGGGTGTTCCTGCGGCCCGACATGGCACCCGAGGACGAGCTGAACCGGGAGATCTGGGCGTCGGTGAAGAGCACGCCGATGCCGGCGCCGCGGCATTCCGTCATGGCCGCCGCACGGTAGCGCAACGGGGAGGTGCAGAGGTGATGGAGGTGAGACCGTCGATCCGGCAACCGCATCACCTCGTCACCTCCCCGTCCTACCAGCGGATGGCGGCACTCCCCCACGTGAACCCGGACCCGAACGCCGCCAGCACCAGCACGTCGCCGCGCTGCAGCCGCCCGGCGGTCACGACCTCGTGCAGGGCGATGGGGATCGAGCCCGCGGTCGTGTTCCCGTAGCGCTGGATGTTGTTGTACATCTGGTCCTCCCGCAGGTCGAGCTGCCGCCGCACCATTTCCGAGATGCGCAGGTTCGCCTGGTGCGGGATGACCACCTTCACGTCCGCCGTCGTGAGCCCGTTCGTCTCGAGCGCAAGGCGGACGCTCTCGGGCATCCGGGTGGAGGCGTGCTTGAAGACCTCCTTGCCGTTCATGTAGGCATACTGCTTGGCCCCGTCAATGTCCTCATGCGAGATGCGCGGGTGGTGGATCGAGGCCGGCGCCTCGGAGAACAGCAGCTCCGCGTACGTCCCGTCGGCGAAGATGTGCGTCGAGAGCACGCCGCGGCCCTCGTCCCCGGTGGGCCCCAGGATCGCCACGCCCGCCCCGTCGCCGAACAGGACGGCGAGGTCGCGGCCGCGCGTGCTGAGGTCCATGCCGGTCGAGTGGACCTCGGAGCCCACGAGCAGCACGCGCTTGTACTGTCCCGTGCGGATCCACGCGTCC
>Ga0335078_10009121_pt1 | contig 14709 bp, 9 predicted proteins | sample Lox_Sample_32_FD_206711 | JGI IMG/M metagenome (GOLD analysis project Ga0335078, IMG submission 206711) | Soil microbial communities from Loxahatchee National Wildlife Refuge, Florida, United States - Lox_Sample_3.2 | ecosystem: Environmental > Terrestrial > Soil > Wetlands | place: USA: Florida...
GGCCCGCACCGGGTACCGCCCATCCGGCCCACCGGACCGATTCGCCGCCACCGAGCGCCGCCCGGACGGCACCGCCTGGACCGGGATCGTGCACGACGAGAACGCGCGGCTGATGGGCGGGATCGCGGGGCACGCGGGCCTGTTCTCGACCGCGGCCGACCTGGCCCGGTTCGCCGGCTGGTGGGTCAGTGCCGCGGACCACCCGGTACCAGCGCGGCTGCGCCGGGCGGCCGAATCCAGCCAGACCACCGGGCTGGGTGGCAGCCGCGGGCTGGGCTGGGTGTGCGCCGGGGACCGCCTCGACATCCTGGGCGGTCACTGGCCCGCGTCGGCCGTGTCGCACACCGGCTTCACCGGGACGAGCCTGGCCCTGGACAGCCCGAGCGGCGCCTGGTTCGTCCTGCTGACCAACGCCGTGCACCTCGGCCGGGACAACACCGCGATCAAGGCGCTCCGCCGGGCCGTGCACGGCGCGGCGGCCAGCGATCTCTTCGGCGACGTCCCGGCCTGACGCCGCCGCCCGGCGATGCCGCGTCACGTCAGCTGCCTGGCGTGCCCGCACAGGCGTACTGCGGGCCCGCGACCGCGGGCAGCGTGCTCACCCCCGGCGGCAGCGTGCCGTGCACCGCGTAGTAGGCCAGGTCGGTGGCCAGCTGCGGGGTCTGCGCCGTGCTGCGGGCCGCCGCCGCCTCGTAGCCGTCCACGCCGGGCAGCGTGTCGAGCGGCCCGCTCACGATGTAGAACGGGGTCGAGCCTGGGCCCTCGCCGGATGGGTCGGCCCAGCCGCAGACGTTGAAGTACAGCCCGTCGGTGGCCGCCAGCCCGACCGAGATGACCAGGTAGCTGCCGCTGAGCGTGTCGTCCCACGCGACCGCGAAAGACGTGGTGACCTGGCGGGCCGGCAGCCCGGCGGCCTGCGCGGCGCTGAGCGCGCTGGCCTGGTCGGCCGGGGTGGCCGCGTACAGCACCACCCGGTCCGCGAGCGTCGCGTCCGCCGTGGGCAGGCTGGCCTGGGTCCACGGCCCGGCCGGCCCGCCGTTGCTGCTGTCGGCCAGCAGCGCGCCGTCCGGGCCAGACAGGAACAGCTGTGATGGCTGGCCGGTCACCTGGTAGGCGGCCGCCCCGAGGAGGGCGGCCCCCGGCGTGGCGGGCAGCGCCGCGGTCTGCCAGCCCTGGCCGGCCGAGTAGCTCACTGCGGGCTGGCCGTCCGTGCTCAGGTAGAACACCTCCTCGCCGAGTGGGCCGGCCGACCCACCCGGCGTCAGGTAGTTCGTAGCCGCCAGCGCGCCGCCTGGTGCGGGCGCGCCGGGCAGCTGGCCCGGCCGCCACTGGCCGGTCCCGGCCTCTGTGAGGTCGGCCAGTGCGCCGTTACTGCTGCGGAATATGACCCGCGCCGCCCCCGACAGCGTGGTCACCGCAGTCAGCCAGCTGCCCGGCGCCGCCCGGGCCGGCAGCGGAGTGCTCCGCCAGCCGGTGCCGGTCTGCGTCGTGACGGTGAGTGTTCCAGCGCGGCCGGCGGAGAAAATCCGCGGACCGCGGGCCGTGGCGGCCAGCGCGATGCCGCCTGGGCGCGCCGTGGCTGAGCCCGGCAGCGTCCGGGTCTGCCAGCCGTCGGCCTGCTCGGCCGACTCGGCCAGGTGGCCCCCGGCGCCGGTGAAGAACACGGCCGGCGCGCCGCTGGCCGTGGTGGCCGCCACGATCGTGCTGCCCGCGGCGGGCTGGCCGGGCAGCGGCTGGGTGACCCAGCCCGAGCCGGCCAGGTAGGTCTGGGCCAGTCCCCCGGCGGCCGTGCGGAAGTAGGCATGCGGCGTCATCGCGTCGGCCGCGGCCGGGTCGGGGTAGCTGAGCGCGGCCACCTCGCTGCCCACGGCCGGCTGCCCCGCCGCCGCGAGCCGCAGCCAGCTGGCGCCGTCCCAGGTCTCCGCGGCCAGCCCGCCCGCCGACGGCAGGAACAGATACTCATCCACCGGCGTGGTGGCGAACCAGACCGCGTCGGATGGCACCGCGGCCACCGCGGACGACGCGCCCAGCACGCTGACGTTCCAAGTGCGCGTGGTAGCCGTGCCGAAGCTGGACGTCACGGTCACCGTCACCGTGTAGCGGCCCGCCTCGCTGAATACGTGGCTGACGTCCGGGCCGGAGGTGTTCGTCGTCCGCCCGTCGCCGAACGTCCAGTAGTACTCGCTGATCGTCCCGCCGGGCTCGCTGCCCTGTGCGCGGAACGTGCCCGTGGTTCCGGTCACGGCGGTCCGCGGCCCGGCCGCCGACGCGGTGGGCGCGGGCTGCTGGACCGTGGCCGGCGGGCTGACGATGACCCACTGCTCGCCCGCGCCCCAGATCCCCGCGGACCAGCTGGGCAGGCTGATCCCGGTGTCGTACTGCGCGCTGATGTTGGCCGCGCCGAGGAAGTCGCCGTTGACCATGTCGATGGTGCCGTCCGCGTTGACCGCGGTCACGATGCCCACGTGGTCGGCGTAGCTGTCCGGCGTGATCGAGCCGGGCCCGAAGAACACGATCGCATCACCGACGGCTGGCGTCCCGCCGTCCACCGGCAGCGTCTCCCCCTGGTCCAGGCCCCAGTCATAGAACGAGACAGAACCGGCGTTGAGCGTGTTCATGTCCGCGGTGACCCCGGCCCGCTGCCACACCCACTTGGCGAAGTCCGAGCACCAGGCCTCATCCTCGTTCTCCACCCGGAAGCCCTGGTCGTAGCCGCATCCGTCGGAATTCGCCGAGAATCCGGCGACCAGCGTGCTGTAGGGATCGCAGTCCACCCCGGCGAAGCTGGTCACCGCGGGCGTGTCGCTGACCCCGGCCTGGCTGAGCGCGATGGCCGCGATGCGCTGCCCGATACTGCCCGCGGTCGCGGATGGCGCGGCCGTGGCGGACATCGCACGCCGCACCGCGGCGCGCTGCCCGGCGGCCGTGGCGGCGCAGGTGGCCGGGCTGGCCAGGTCCCAGTCCCGCCGCAGCGCGGCCGGCAGCCCGGTGGCGCAGCCGTAAGGACCGGTCCGCACCAGCTGCCAGCCGCCAGCCCGCCAGGCGAACACGCCGGTGCCGGCGCCGTCCTGGAATGCGGCCGCCACCCGCTGCCCGGCCCGGCGGGACGGCAGGAAGCTGGCCAGCGCCCACCTGGTCCCGGCGGCCGAACCCACATGCAGCGACCCGGCCCTGATGCCGCCGACGGCCGAGCCCGGGACATGCCGGCCGGCCTCGAACGCCTGGATCAGCGCCGTGGAGGTCGATCTAGCCGGCCCAGTACTGGCCCGCCCAGGGCTGGCCGCCGCGGCCGCCGCCGGGGCCACCGCCAGCGCCGGCGCGGCGGCCAGCGTCACGATTGCCACCCCAGCTACCCGGCCCCTTGCGCCCAGCAGCACCCCAGCTACCCGGCCCCACGCGCCCAACAGCACGGTCATGGGTCACATATTTACATAAGCATGCGCTGTTCCGTAAGAACCTGACGGCGGGTTCAGCCGGGTTCGAAGCACGCTACTGTCATCAGGTGGCAGGCGCAGACTGGTACCAGCGCGACCATCCCCCGGACACACAGCCCGAGGTGAAGCTCGACACCACCGTCCCGCACATTGCCCGGATCTACGACTACTGGCTGGGCGGCAAGGACAATTTCGCCGTGGACCGTGAGGCCGGGCAGCGCGCGATGGATGCCAACCCCTCCCTGTACCAGGGCGTCAAAGGCAACCGGGCCTTCCTGGCCCGGTCCGTCCGTTTCCTGGCCGGTGAGCAGGGCATCCGGCAGTTCCTCGACATCGGCACCGGGATCCCGACCGCGAACAACACGCACGAGGTCGCGCAGTCGGTCGCGCCGGAGTGCCGCGTGGTCTACGTGGACAACGACCCGATCGTGCTGACCCACGCCCGCGCCCTGCTCACCAGCACGACCGCACCCACGAGCTACGTCGACGCCGATGCCCGGGATACCGGAAGGATCCTCGGCGCCGCCGCTCAGACCCTGGACCTGAGCCAGCCGGTCGCCCTCATGATGATCGCCGTGCTGCACTGCATCCCTGACGACAGCGATCCCTACGGCCTGGTCAGCGGCCTGCTCGCGGCCCTGCCCGCCGGCAGCTACCTGACCATCTCGCACCCGGCCAGCGACATCAATACCGATGTGGTGCCGGAGACGCTGGCCCGGCTCAACGCGATGATGCCGGACAAGCTCACCTTCCGCAGCCATGCGCAGGTCGAGCGGTTCTTCGCCGGGCTGGACCTGGCCGAGCCGGGGGTGGTCCGGATTCCCGAGTGGCGGCCGGACTCAGACCTGGACCGGATCAACCCGGCTGAGGTGTGGGGCGGCGTGGCCAGGAAGCCGTGACGCCGCCTCCGCCTGCGCGGCTGGGCCGCCCGGTGCTGCCTGCAGTCCCTGCTCGATTTCCGCCACCAGTTCTTCCAGCCGGTCGGCGGTGCCCGCGCGCTGGGCCTGCTCCGCGGCCAGGCTGTCCGCGGCCTGGCTGATCTGCTGAATGGCCACATCCACCTGGTCGGCCGCGGACTTCTGCTGCTGGGTGGCCACGATCGACTCATCCAGCATGGCCGACGTCGACGTCATCAGATCGGCCACTTCCCGGGTCCGCAGGCTGCCCTGCTCCGCCGCCATGATGGTGGCGTTCGTCTCGTCCTGGACCGCCGTGATGATCTCCCGGATCGAATCAGTCGACTGCACAGAACGCTCCGCCAGCTTGCGCACCTCCGCCGCCACCACGGCAAACCCCCGGCCCGCCTCCCCGGCCCGGGCCGCCTCGATGGCCGCGTTCAGCGCCAGGATGTTCGTCTGCGCGGCCAGATCGTTGATCAGCTCGATGATGTCGCCGATCTTCTGCGCCCGCTCCCCCAGGGACAGCGTCCGCTCCGCGATCGTGTCCACCTTTTCCCGCATGTCCTGCATGGTGCCAACGGTCCGCTGCGCCGCTTCCGCCACCGCGTGTGAGTTGTCCGCGATCGACCCGGCCGTGGTGGCCAGCTCCTGGATGGTCACGGACGTCTCGGTGACCGCGGCCGACTGCTCGCTGGTGGCCGCGGCCGCGTTGCGCACCGCGTCGCGGAGTTCGGCCGCCACGCTGTTGAGCACCCCGGACGTAGCCCGCAGCCGCGCCAGCAGCCCGTCACGCTCGGCATCGCGATCGGACAGGCGGCGGAGCGTCTCACGCAACTCCGCCTCCCGGTCCGACAGCCGGGCCAGCGTCTCACGCAACTCCGCCTCCCGGCGGGCCGACCGCCCGACCATCCGGACCACGGCCACACAGAACCCGGCGCCGGCCGCCATGGCCAGGATGGCCGCGATGATGCCGATCACCAGGGCCTGCGTCCGTGCCGAGCTGGCCGACGCCTGCGCGTCCGCCGCCACATGGGCCTGCGCCGCCTGCACGACGTCCAGTGGCGTCAGCACCCCGTCGGCGGCCGCCTGCAGCTCAGCCAGCGCGTGCAGCTGAGCAGGCGCGGTGTTCCTAGGGGTCGCGCTCAGGCGGAGGAACACCGCGTTGAACTGCCGCTCGCCCGCGGCCACCTGGGCCAGGACCCGGCCATAGGCGCCCCGCGTATCCTTCCGCATGTCCGCGAGCTGCGCGGCGAAGGCATTACGGGCCCCGAGGATCATCTGCCGGGTGCCGGGCGTCGGAACCAGCAGGTACCCGGACGCCGCATTTTTCTCATCCTGGAAATGGATCTCCAGCGAATAGCCATCCCGGGACACGCTGATCGCGTTCACCGCGACCTCGCTGCTCGTGATGGCCGACTCATACCGCCAGATCGTGCACCAGATGGCCGCCGAGATGACGGCCACGATCGCGACGCTGACCACGGCTAGCTGCCTGGCGGTCCCGCGCAGGAACCCGTTGCGCATGTGCGGTACCCCGTCCCCCCGTGGACTGCTGACTGATCTTTACCCTTCCACGTCAGTACGTATTCAATTGATTACTTTACGTGGCAACGGGGTGGGTGACCCAGCTCGCGGCCCCGGCGTGAAATTTCGGGTCCCGAGCTGGGCCTTCCTGCCCGGGGCTGGACTTTCCACCTCGGGCCGCCCAGATTCCCTCCCGGGGGCCGATGGACCAGGAGGCCGTATGCGACGCTGGACGCGACTGTGCACCGTACTCGGCGCCGCCGCGCTGCCGGCCGCCATCGCCGGCTTACCTCCCGCCGCCGCGGCGCCAGCCGCGGCCACACTGGCCTTCCCGGGCGCGGTCGGCTTCGGCGCCACCGCCGCCGGTGGCGCCGGCGGCACGGTCTACACCGTGACCAACCTGAACGACTCCGGCGCTGGCTCGTTCCGGGATGCGGTCAGCCAGTCGCACCGCATCATCGAATTCGCGGTCGGCGGATACATCCAGCTGGCCTCGCCGGTCAGCGTGAGCAGCTACCTCACCATCGAAGGGCAGACCGCGCCGGGCGGCGGCATCGGGATCATGGCCCGTGAGGTCTCGTTCGACGGCGCGACGAACGACATCGTGCAGGACGTCCGGTTCCGCCAGGGCACGCTTGACCCCGACTCCGGCAAGAGCGGCATCAACCTGCTGGACAGCAGCGACATGATCTTTGACCACGTGTCGGTCGAATTCGGGCAGTGGGACGATGTGGACAGCGTCGGCGCCACTGACATCACCATCCAGGATTCGATCATCGCCGACCCGATCGGCCAGCAGTTCTCCGCGCACACCGAGACCGGCCCGTACACCTGGTACCAGGATGTGTTCGCCAACGCGCACAACCGCAACCCGCTGGCCAAGGCGAACACCCAGTTCATCAACAACGTGGTGTACAACTACCAGGGCGGGTATACCGCCGGGAACTCCAGCGGGCACTTCTCCCACGACGTGATCGGCAACTACTTCATCGCCGGCCCGAGCACCACCAGCCCTTCCGACGCCTGGTACCAGATGAGCAACCAGTCGGTCTACAGCAGTGGCAACTACCTGGACAGCAACAAGGACGGGACGCTGAACGGCGCCGTTCTCGGCGTCGGCGGCGGGGCTACCGCCCTGTCCGCGCCCTGGTCGTCCAGCACGGCCGGCATCCCGGCGGCCAGCGCGTCCGCGGCCTATGCCGAGGTGGTCGCCAGTGCCGGGGCGCTGCCCCGGGATCAGGTCGACAGCCAGGTGATCGGCAACGTCACCTCGCTGGGCACGGCGGGCACGCTCTGGACCAGCCAGACCGGCACCGGTCTCGGCAACGACGGCTACGGCACTATCCCCGGCTAGTGTCCAGGGCCAGCGCCCTGAGGCCTGCGGTGGCTGGTGTGGCCAGTGAGCGCAGCGGTCCCCGTCCGTGGCGGGGCTGGCCCGGCCGCCTGCGCGCCGTCGTTTATACAAGCTAACTTGTGTAAACTTAGGGCGGATACCCACAACGCGGAGCGGTGATGAACACAGCACTGGCGGCCGGCGTGGCCATGACGTTTGTCTGGCTGGGCATGGTGCTGGCCATCTCGTTCCTCGAGGCACCGCTGAAGTTCCGCGCCCCCGGCGTCGATCTGCGCACCGGCCTGGCCATCGGGCGGCTCGTCTTCCGTGCCCTGAACACCGCCGAGCTGATCCTGGCGGCGGGGCTCGTCGCCACGGTCCTGGCGGCCGGCCCGCCGGTGGCCGGCTGGATCGGCGCCGGCCTGGCCGTCCTGGCGCTGGCCATCCAGCTGGCCGTGGTTCGGCCCCGGCTGACCCGGCGCTCCGACCAGGTCCTGGCCGGCCAGGACCTGCCCCGCTCAGCCAGCCACTACAGCTACATCGTCCTGGAGATCGTGAAGGTCGCCGCGCTGGTGGCCACCGGCGCCGCGCTGCTGGCGGCTGGTTCGGCTTAGCTAGATGCGGGCAGCGTGGCCAGCTCGGCTACGCACAGACTGGGCTCGGCGAACGGGTGGATCCGGGCCGCGGTGACTGGCGCGTGCAGTTGGTCCAGCACCCCTTGCATCAGGCCGAGGTGCAGCTGGCACACGACGTCGCGGCGGTGCTCTGCCACCTCACGGAACGGGCAGCGGCGCAGCCACACTTCGGGTGGTGCGGCCGGCTGCGCGCCCGCCGGCCCGGCCTCCGGGGCGAACCCGATCTCGGTTAGCACAGCCAGCAGTCTGCTGATCGCCTCGCCCGCGGTCATCCGCTGGTAGGGCGCGGGCCGCTCGGTCAGGAACCGGCCCCATTCCCGGCCCGCTTCAGCAGCCGCCTGGCCCGGGTCGGGCAGCAGGCCCTCGATCAGGCTGCTGAGCATCTCGGCCAGCAGCCGGTACTGCCGGTGGCCGGTCACCGGTGCGTGCGCTACGGCCCGGTAAGCGAAGCTGGGCCGGCCGGGCCTGGCCCGGGCCTGCGCCTCCCGGGTAGCCAGGCCTGCCGCTACCAGCGCGTCCAGATGGAACCGGGCCGTGTTGGTATGCACCCCAGTCCGGCGGGCGACCTCCTGGACCCGCAGCGGCGCGCCGGCCGAGCGCAGCGCCTCGAGCACCTCGGCCCGCCGCTGGCCGAGCGCCGGGCCAGGGCCAGGGCCCTCAGCAAGCAGGCCGGTCACATCCACCGGCTCATTTTATCTGAGACAGCTAGTAGAAACGAGCCTCTGGCACCGACTGGCCTCGGCCCGCCCCTGGTTAACCGATCCCGCCATGCGTCGGCTTGTTTTTACAAGTTAACCTGTTAAAAAGCCAGAACGCGCTGAACGGACAGGGGAGGAAGGACAACCGGATGACCTATGTGATCGGGGAACCGTGCGTGGATGTGCTGGACCGGTCCTGCGTGGACGAGTGCCCGGTGGACTGCATCTACGAGGGCGGCCGCGCTGGGCCGGGTGGGCGCCGACACCCCGTTCGTCGCCGGCCTGCCCGTGCAGCGTTAGCCGGGGCGGCGGCCGCCTCCACACGGCCACCACGCGGGCTGCACGCTGATCGCGCTCGCGGTCGGTTGACTGGCAGCATGACCGGTAGCGATCTGCTCATCCTCGCCCCGTGGCTGGTGCTGGCCGCGGCCCTGGTGGTGATGGGCGTCAAGCTACGCAGGTCGCGCCGCAGCCGCCGGTAGCGGCCGGCCAGCTAACGAGACGGCTGGCGCGCTCCGGACTACGGCCGGGGTGAAGTGCCGGGCCAGCAGGTCGTCGAACTGCCCGGTCCGCAGCGGCGGCGAGTAATAGAAGCCCTGGGCCACATCACAGCCGAGCCGGCTGAGCTCGGCCGCCTGGTCCCTGGTCTCCACGCCCTCGGCCACGGTCGCGATGTCCATGGCGTTGGCCAGGTCGATGACGGCCTGGACGATGGCCGAGTCCACGGGGGACTCCGCGATGCCCTGCACGAAGACCCGGTCCACCTTGACCTCGTGCACAGGGAACTGCTTGAGGTACGCGAGTGAGGAATGACCGGTGCCGAAGTCGTCGATGGCCAGCCGTACGCCCAGCCGGTTGAGCCGCTTCATCACCTCACGGGCCCCGGCCAGGTCCTCCATGACCATGGTCTCGGTGATCTCGAAGATAAGCAGTTCCGAGGGCAGGCCGCTGGCATCGAGGGCCGCCGCGACCTCGGACAGCAGCCCGCTTTCCTGGAACTGCCGTGGGGACAGGTTGATGCTGATCGGCAGGTCTACGCCGAGCCGGTTGCGGACCGAGCGCACCTGCTGGCAGGCCCGCTCCAGCACGTAGCGGCCCAGTGGCAGGATGAGCCCGGTCTCCTCGGCCAGCGGGATGAATTTCGTCGGGTCGATGGGCCCGTGCACCGGGTGCCGCCACCGGACCAGCGCCTCGGCACCGACGATGCGCTCACCGGCGAGCGAGAAGAACGGCTGGTAGTGCACCTCCAGTTCCTCACGCATGAGCCCTTTACGCAGGTCAGCCTCGATCTGCAGGCGCTGTGACGAGCGCGTTCCCATGGCCGCCTGGTCGAATACTTTGTAGCTGCCACCCTTACCCTTCGCTTTGGCCTCATACATCGCCACATCCGCGTCACGGAGCGCATCATCGGCGCTTTTCCCGGGCTCAGTGAGCGCGATGCCGACCGAAACGCTGGCCACCAGTTCGTAGCCATCGGGGAGCGACATCGGCTGCTCCACCGCGGCGCAGATGCGCCGCGCCGCGGCCACCGCGACCTCCACCCCGGCCACGTCCTCCAGCAGCACCACGAACTCGTCGCCGCCGAACCTGGCCAGCAGGTCGTTGCTGCGCACCACGGCCTTCAGCCGGGCCGCGATCGCGACCAGGAAGCCATCCCCGGTCACGTGACCCAAGCTGTCGTTGATGCTCTTGAATCGGTCCACGTCAACAAAGATCAGCGCGTGGGTCTTGCGGTCCAGCGCGGAGCGGTGCAGCGCCTGATCGAGGCGCTCCACCAGCAGCCGCCGGTTAGCCAGCCCGGTGAGGCTGTCGTAGCAAGCGTGATGATGCAGTTCGTCCTCGAACGCCTTGCGCTCGGTGATATCCCGGAACGCGATCACCGCGCCGGACGGGCAGCCGCCGCTGAGCACCGCCGAGGCGGTATAGGCCACCGGGACGGTGCCGCCGTCCTTGCCCCGGAATCGGGCGTCGTCCTCCCGGATCGTGCGGCCGGTGCGCATGGCCACCCGGGCCGGTGTGAGCAGGAACTCCGGGGCGGGGAGCGCGCCGTCGCCGACCGGGGCGTCGATCGGAATGTCCAGCGACGGCAGTTCGATCATGTCGGCCGCGGCCCGGTTGACGAACGTCAGTTTCCCGTCGGCGGCGATGGCACAGACTCCCTCGCCGATGTTCAGTGTGATCGAGGAGAGCCGCTCCCGCTCGATGTGCACCTGCTGATACAGCTCGGCGTTGCTCAGTGCCGCGCTGCCCACCGCGGCCACCGCCCTGAGCAGGCCCCGGTCGGCATCGTCGAACGGCTCGTCCCGGCGCCGGCCGGACGCGACCAGCCACTGCCGGTGGCCGGCCACCGTCATCGGCGCGGCCAGCCGGCCATCCCCTGGGTCGGCCGCGGCCACCGCCGCCTCCGGGCTGCGCAGCAGCCGCCGCACCGAGTCGAGGATCGTCTCGAGCACAGCCTCCCGCCGCAGCCCCCGGTTCGCTTCCAGCGTGACCTCATAAAGCCCTTCCATCCGGGCCCGATCATAGAGGGCGAGATACCGGGCATTGATCAGCCGCCGGTCCAGGATTACGACCGGGATGGCCAGCGCCACCACCCAGACATGGGCCTGGATCGCCACCGCCAGCACCACACCGACCAGGGCGCCCGCACCGGCCAGCATGACCTGGATCGGGAGATCAGTGCTGAATTCATGCCAGCCGGTGCCCATCGACACCATCACCCCGTCCACCAGGAATGTGCTGGCCAGGAAGCACACCCCGACGCCGAGCAGGGCCGCCGCGACCTGGCCCGGGGTCAGCGATCCCGATGGGGCCGCCACGGTCCGGCTCACCGCCAGGCCCAGGCCTGCCGCGACCAGGCCCTGCCCCGCGTTGAACGCCGACTTGACCACCGAGCGGCGCCGGACCGCCTGGGCCAGCACGTTGGCCAGCGCCAGGGTGCCCAGCGTGACCAGCGGCGGTTCGAGCAGGGCCAGAACCACGAAGAAACCCTCGTCCATATTGAAGGTCTCTGATTCGCCGCCGCGGAACACCACCACTGGCCGCACCTGGCTGCCCAGTACGAGCGCCCCGATGGTGGCCGCGATCAGCCACTGGCCCTGGCTCACCGGCCCGGTGGCCTGCTGCCGCCAGGTGGCCAGGGCCAGGGCGCCGGCCCCGCCCAGGACGGAAGCCACCACCAGCGCCTGGGTCACCCGTGGCAGCTTCACGACCCGGCCGCCGCGTCAGCCACCATTCCAGCTCTTGGTGTCCCAGTAGGGACCCCAGGCGGCGCCGGTCCACGGCGAGCCACTCCACGCGGTGCCGTCCCAGGCCGACCCGCTCCACGACGAACTGTTCCAGTACGCACCGGTCCAGGCCCACCGGTTCCAGGCCACCCCGCCCCAGGCCCAGCCGTTCCAGGCCGCGCCATCCCAGGCCACCCCAGGCCAGACCCAGCCATTGGAGGGCAGCTGACCGGGGGCCAGCCCGGACCACAGCGCGGTGTTCCAGGTGTCGAACGGGCGGGCCGACGAGAGTGAGACCGGCAGGCCCGGCAGGGCGGGCAGCACCAGGCCGGACTGATTGAGGTTCATCGGCCCCGAGGTAGCCGCGGCGTAGGCATTGAGCGCGCCGTGGCCGTCCACGAACGGGTTGCCGACCGGGCCCGGGCTGGTGTTTCCGAGCAGCCGGGCCTTCACCTGACTCGGGGACAGACCGGGATTGTCCGCCAGGACCAGGGCCACCGCCCCGCTCGTGATGGCGGTGCTGAACGAGGTGCCAGAACCGGTGAGGTTGGCCGTGCCGACCTGGGCCGAGGGGTACGTACTGACCAGGGTCGACCCGGGCGCGGCCAGGCTCACCACCGACCGGCCCGAAGTGACCAGGTCGGGCTTGACCCAGCCGTCCGGCGAGGTCGGCCCCACGCTGCTGAAGTCGGTCATCTCGTCACCGGTCGTGGAGGCGGTCGCCGCCCCCATGTCGTCCAGCGCGCCGACCGTGATCACCAGCGGGTCATCGCCCGGGGACAGGATGGTGCCGTTGAACGGCCCGGCGTTGCCCGCCGAGGCCACCACCGTGATGCCCGCGTTCCACACCGCCTGCACCGCCAGGTCCAGCGGGTTGACGAGGGTGGATTGGCTGGACTGAAAGCCCAGCGACAAGTTGAGCACCTTGATCTGGTCGACCGCCTGGTGGTCGGCGGCCCACTGCAGCCCCTGGATTATCGTGCCCAGGTCGGTCAGCCCATTCGCCCCGGCTACCTTGATCGACACCAGGTTGGCGCCCGGGGCCTCGCCCGAATACTGGCCATTGGACGAGGCCCCGTCACCGGCGATCAGGCCGGCCACGAACGTGCCGTGCCCATAGCTGTCCTGGAATGGGTTCCCGGCGCCGGTCAGGTCGACGCCGCCAATCAGCCGGCCGGAGAAGTCGGGGAGCTGGTCGATCCCGGTGTCCACCACGGCCACCGTGACCCCCTGGCCGGTGTCGCCCGCCGCCGCCAGCTGATTGGCGCCGGTCTGGGCCAAGAACGCGTCCGAGGGTGTGTGCGGCCCGGTCGACTCCGGCACGTCCTGCAGGCTGACCTGGGCATCAGGAGTGACCGAGATGCCCGGCAGCGCGTCGAGCACGGCCGCCGCGGCCGTGGGGATCGATGCCACTACCGCGTTGATGAGGTGGAACTGCGTCTGGACGCTGCCGCCCACCTGAAGCACCGCGGTGACCGGGCTCAGCAGCCCGGACGCGGTGACGATGACCGTCTCGCCGGAATCCGCGGACGCCGCCGGAACACCAGTTACCGAACTGGCCGTTATTGCCACGAGAGCAGCGATTGTGGCGGCTAGCCGGCGCTTCTTCCGACCTCCGAGCCGGGCCCGGTAGCCGACATTTCCGCCGAACAAGACATTCCGCCACATTGGGCAGCCCCTCCCCTAGCATGCCTTTTGGACGTACCCACCGTACGCTGGAAAGATCGGCTTCGGGAGGAGAATCCGCAACACCGGCGCACGTTCCAGGAATAAGTATTCGATTTCGATTGACGCAATTGCGTATATTAATAAAATATCCTTAGTTAATTAGTAGAAGCCGGCCGCCGGGCGCCTTTTCTGGGCCGGGGCGGTGCCTGCTCGCGAGAGCACCACCAGGTGGACCGGCCGCCCACCGTGCCGTGCGCCATCGGCGCACCGTCGCGCGGGCAGGTGCCACCAGAGTGCCGGTGCGCGATGATCTCGCCGGTATGCGCGCCGCCGTTGGCGACGGCGGCCGCCAGCGCGGCCTGCAGGGCCTGGTACAGCCGGTTGACTTGCGCCGGGGTAAGGGAGCCGGTCGGCGCCAGCGGTGACACCTTGGCCTGCCAGAGAGTCTCGTCGGCCAGCAGGTTGCCCACTCCGGCGATCTTGGACTGATCGAGCAGTCGCGCCTTGACCGCGACAACGCCCTTGGTGATCAGCGCGCGGAACTCGGCCGGGGTGACTTGCCCGGCATCCGGGCCGAGAGCGCCGAGGTCAGGGTTGAGCCGGACCCGGCCCAGCCGCCGCGGGTCCTGCAGCACCAGGCGGCCGCCGTCCGCGAAGGTGAGCGTGAAGCGGTTCCACCGGACCGAGCGCGGCCCGGTGTCGTAGCGCCGCTCATCGCCGGCCTCGGTGACCGCGCCGTCCGGCCCAGTGACCTGGATACGGCCGCTCATGCCGAGGTGGACACCGAGTTCTGGGCCGGCCGGCCCGTCCGGGTCGCCGGACGGCGAGGTATCCAGCCAGATCATCTTGCCGCGGCGGTGGGCCGCGGTCAGGCTGCGCCCGGTCAGCGCGCCGCGCAGTTCACCAGGGGCGTGCGGACGGCTGACGTAGCGGTCCGTATCGTCCACGTCGACGATGCGCCGGTGCAGGGCCCGGTCAGCGATCAGCTGCCGGGCCGCCTCAACCTCGGGAAGCTCAGGCATCCATCCGTTGTACCAGCCGGACACCCTGGTGCGGGCAGCGTGGTCAGCCACGCTGCCCGCACCGGGGCGCTCAGCGCAGCACGCAGCTCGCCGAAGCGCATTGCGAGGGTACTGGCGGAATTCCCGCCGGACATTGACAAGGCGGCGGCAGGCCTGGAGATGACAGCGCTGTTGTCACTGGAGATTTGGGGGCCTCTCGCTGCGCGGGGGCAAATGCGAGCAGGCCGGGGAGCGCGTAAGCCGCCAAATACGATGAGTTAAAGAATCCA
>Ga0335078_10009122_pt1 | contig 14708 bp, 20 predicted proteins | sample Lox_Sample_32_FD_206711 | JGI IMG/M metagenome (GOLD analysis project Ga0335078, IMG submission 206711) | Soil microbial communities from Loxahatchee National Wildlife Refuge, Florida, United States - Lox_Sample_3.2 | ecosystem: Environmental > Terrestrial > Soil > Wetlands | place: USA...
TCCTTCGTGGCAGGCTTCGCCATGGCTTCCGCTTTTTCCGCGACGGAATGCCGCTTCTTCATCCTCCACGCAACCGCCCCCAGACTCGATCCCATAATCAAAAACGGTGCGGTGGGCAGGCCGGGAAACATCGCCAGGATCACCAGAACCCCGCTGGCTAGCAGCAAGGGATTGGGGCTGCCGAACACCTGCCGGGCGAAATCCGAAGCAAGCCGCTCATCGGAGCTGGCCCTGGTAACGATGAGTCCGCCCGAGATCGAGATCATCAGCGCTGGAATCACCGTTACTAAGCCGTCTCCGATCGTGAGTACGGTATAAGTTTCCAGGGCGTGCCGCAAATCCATGCCGTGCTGCAGCACGCCGATCAGGAATCCCGCGACGATGTTGATGGCCGTAATCAGGATTGAGGCCACCGCATCCCTCTGGGTAAAACGCGAAGCGCCATCCATGGCGCCGTAGAACTCTGCTTCGCGCGCTAGGTCCTTGCGGCGCTTGCGTGCTTCTGCCTCCTGAATCAAGCCGGAACTCAGATCCGAGTCTATGGACATCTGCTTCCCTGGCAGGGCGTCCAATGTGAATCGGGCCGTCACTTCGGAAATACGGACCGCGCCATGATTGATGACCACGTACTGAATCGCGATAAGCACCAGGAAGATCACTGCGCCGATGACATAGTTACCGCCCACGACGAAGTTTCCGAAGGCCTGAATCACGTCGCCCGCAGCATTGGTTCCGGTATTCCCGTTCATCAGTATAAGACGCGTGGAAGAAATGTTTAGAGCCAGGCGGAACAGCGTCAGAAGCAACAGCGTAGTAGGGAATACGCTGAATTCCACGGGTTTGCGGATGTACAACGCCACCATCATCACCGTGACCGAAGTCATGATGTCGATAACCAGCAGAATGTCCAGGAGGAACGGGGGGACGGGGGTAATCAGGGCCAGGACAATGCCCAATACAGCCACGGGCACGCCCAGCTCTTTCCAATCGACCAGGGTCTTCCAGTTAAACTGCCTCGGCGGCGGCGCCGCGATAACTCGTGCGGGTGTCAAATTTGCTATGCTCCTGTGCCGCTTTCCCCGTTCCTATGCAGGCGGCCTGCCATTCATCAGCTTGAAGATGTAAGCCAGTACTTCTGCCACCGCCCGGTAGAACTCCGCCGGTATCTCCTGACCGACGTCCACCGATTTATACAGCGCCTGGGCCAGGGGCGGATTCTCAATCAGTGGCACCTGATTATCTACGGCCTTCTGGCGAATGCGCAGCGCCAGGTAGTTCTTACCCTTAGCCACCACCCTGGGAGCTCCCAGCATTCCCATGGAGTAACTCAACGCCACGGCGTAGTGGGTGGGGTTCACAATAACCGCCGTGGCCTTGGGCACTTCGTGCATCATGCGGCGCCTAGCCATGTCGCGCCGCAGGCGTCGCAGCCGCTGCTTGATGATCGGGTTGCCCTCGATTTCTTTAAACTCGTCTCGGATATCCTGCTTACTCATCTTCAGATCTTGTTGATAGCGCTGCTTCTGCCTGAGGAGATCCACCGCGCCGAAAACCACGAACAGCATGGACGCTTTCCACAGCAGCGTCTGAATGGATGTTGCCACCAGCAGCGCACCGGAAGCGATGCTTCGGAGCGGCAGGAGGAAGTATGTGTCGAAGTTGTCCCGTACCAGGGCGTAGAGAACGACGCCGAAAACCGGGATCATGACCGCGGCTTGCAGAAGCGCCGCCAGGTTCTGCTTCGGCAACTGGCGCAGACGAGACATCGGGTTAAGCCGTTGCACGTTGGGAGTGAGACCTTTGAGGCTGATGCCCATGCGGGTCACCCCGAGCTGCACTGCGACCGTGATGGCAATCATGACGCCGCCCAGCGTCAACAGCGGCGTTAGCACGTGCTGCAAGAGACGGAGGCCGAAATAGATGACATCGGAGGGAGCCAGCTGCGGCGCCATCGCGTGGCGAAGGATGGCGGCTATCACGTTACGGAGATCCAGTATCCACGGCAGTCCGAAGGCGCTCAGCATGGCCACAAACGCCAGAAATTGCAAGGCGCTGACGAAGACGCGGGCTGAGGGAAAGCGGCCTTCTTCGCGCGCCTTCTTCAGACGCCGCTGGGTGGGTTGCTCTGTTCGCTGATCTTTATCGGCCATTGGCTAGTGCGCGATCAACCCGCGGGCGGCGGCGAAGGTTCCCGCGGCGCTGAGCTTCACGAGCGCGGGAAACATCAGGGCCAACGAGCCCAACAGTCCCAAAGCAACCACCATCTTTATGGGAAATGAAAGATGCAGCAGTTGTAGCTGAGTATTCACGCGGCCCAGCAAAGCCAGCGAAATGTCCAACATCACGAGGATGGCGATCATCGGCATCGCCAGCCGAAGTCCGGTCGAAAACATCGTGGACCCGATTAACAGCATCTGCTCGCCAGCTCCGCGCGAAAGCGTGAAGGAGCCGGCTGGATGCGTCTCCAGACTTCGCGCCAGAATACGCAGGATCTCGTGGTCCAGCCCCATGGTGAAGAATAGCAATCCAGCCGCGATTTGCGACAAGACTACCAGCACGGTGGAATCGGCCTGCGTGTTCGGGTCAACGGTGGAAGCGAATGCGTAGCCCGCCTGTAATCCCATAATCTGCGCTCCCACCCCGAACGCCTCCATGACGAACGCTACTGCCAGGCCCGTTCCGACCCCGAGCGCAGCCTCGAGGATGATCCACACGACAAACGACTGCACCGAGACCGTGCCATCCAGCCTGGGCCAGTGCGAGAAAAGGGCGATCGTGATTCCCAGAGACAGGATGACGCGTGCAGGGCCCGGACTGCTGGAGGCGCCGGGAATCGGAACAAAAACGAACACGCCGGAAACGCGCACCAACGTCAGCAGAAACCCAAGCAGTATCGGAATCGAGACGACCAAATCACCGCGCATACCGGCTGAAATCGCTGAGGATCGCCACAGTGTATGCGGTCATTTTTTGCGCGATCCATGGCAATGCCACCACAAACGTCACCAGGAAGGCCACCAAGCGCGGGATGGCATTGAATGCCGAATCCTGAATCGAAGTCAGGATCTGGACCAAACTGACAAGGATGCCAACCACAAATCCGACTGCCAGCATCGGCGCGGCCAGCCAGAAGGCCGTCATTAACGCTTCGCGGAGAATCTGAATAGCGAATTCCGTGGTCATGTGTAGAAGCCTTTCATGAGTGAACCGATTACCAGGTTCCACCCGTCGGCCAGCACAAAGAGCAGGATTTTGAACGGGGCCGAAATCATGACGGGCGGCAACTGGATCATTCCGATCGAGAGTGTCACCGAAGCGACCACCAGATCGATGATAAGGAACGGTAGGAATAGGACGGCGCCAATCTGAAATCCGGTCTTCAGTTCGGAAAGAATGTAAGCCGGTATCAAGATGCGGAGTTCCAGGTCAGACGCGTTACGCGGCGCAGGCACGTGAGAAATGTCGAGAAAGAGCTTCACGTCCTTTTCGCGGACGAAACGAATCAGAAAGGCTTTCAGCGGCTTGCTGCCGGCATCGAAGGCCTGTTCGGTCGTGATTTGGTCTTTCTGGAGCGGTTCCCATCCCTGGTGGTATATGTCGGCGGCAACGGGAGAGACAACCAACATGGTGAGGAACAACGCGATTCCCACCAATACCTGGTTTGAGGGAGTCGTTTGAGTGCCCAGAGCCTGACGCAAGAAGTGCAGGACAATCGCAATTCTGAGAAAGGGCGACACCGCCATCAGGAGTGCGGGCAGCAGCGTCAGCAGCGTCATCATTATGACGATCTGCATTGGGACGCTCATGGTGCCCGCGTTTTTTCCCATATTGACGCCCAGTATGGCCGGCCCATCGGCGGCGGCAGCCAGACCTGCCGCCGGCAGGAGAATCCCTATAGCATTGAGAACTTGGCGCATCAGCGGTTCACCAGGCGATCTTCGGTCTGCATCTCGATCCCGCTGGCGCTGAGAACCGAGCAACCTCCCGGCGAAAGCGCCACCAGGAGAATCCGGTCGCCAACCTTGACCATATGCAGGGAATGTTGAGGACTCAGTCGAAGCTGCTCTATGGAACGCATTTGCCGGGTAGTGGACCGGCCGAAGCCTTTTATAGTCAGCCGCGCGGCCCCTTTACTGCGCAGCCAGTACAGTGCGCCGCCCAGCAATCCAAGCACCAGCAACACCGCGAGAACCTGCCGTATCGGTTCCATCTTCAGTCTTTCCCGCACCGCAGCACGCGCACGGCGGGCGCGCCATTCACTGTATTCAACTCACCCGATCCGATATAGGCGCTCCCGGCAAATATGTCGACGCTCTCGCCGGCAGGGTGAGTTGTGTGGATGATACTGCCCGCCTTAAGGTTCAGTAGCTGACCGACCCGGAGAGTGGGACCAGGCAAGGTCGCCTCAACCGTGAAAGGTAAATCGAGCAGCCGCGCTAGTTGCGGAGAGTCCATCGCGGCTAGCCTTGAATCAGGCCCATAAGATCTTGCAACATCTGATCCCCGGTGGTGATCACCCGGCCGGCCGCCTGATAGCTCCGCTCATACGTGAGCAGGTTCGTGAATTCAGTGGCCATATCCGCGGTGGATCCCTCCAGGGCGCCGCTCACGATCTGCCCATTCCCGCCGGTGTTGGCGGCGCCCACGACCACCGGAGCGGTCGCGGCGGAAGCTTGCAGGTTATTGTTCCCCACGGAAATCAGGCTCCCCGGATTCTGGATCGACGCCACCGCCAGTTGGCCGATGGTAACTTGCTCACCGTTCGAATAGTCGGCCACCATGAGCCCGCCATTCTGAAGGCTGACGTTGGTGATCTGTCCGGGCGCTTCGCCGTTTTGAGCTTCACTTTCCAGTGCGGAAGTCTCCGATAACTGGGTAATGTTGGAATTGCCGGAGGCGCCGAACAGACTCCAGTCGATGCTCATGTCTTTGGCGCCATCCGCCAGGCCGGTAATGGCGAGGGCCTGCGGTGCGGAGCCGGCCGCGGGACTGGTCAGATTGCCATTCCCATCGAAGGTCAGCGTCCCCGTTGCCAAGGTCGCGTTGCCGCCGGAGCTCAGATCGGCTGCGGGTACGGTTACGGTGTACGACCAGGTATTGGTACCGGTGTTGGTAAAGTCTACGGTTAATGTGTGGCTGGCGCCCAGTGAGTCGTAGACCTGGATCGGAGCGGAGAATGAGGACCCGGAAGCCGACCCGGCATCGAGATTGACGTCCAGGCTCATGGTCGTCGTAACCGTACCGGGAACCTGAGTCCCCGTGGGAACGGTCAGATTGGAAAGAGGACCGTCCGGATTTACCGTTCCATCATTATTCGCCAGCCACCCCTGCACGTTTTGGCCAGTGGCGGTCACCAGGTTTCCGGCTGAGTCGACCTGGAAGCTGCCATCACGCGTGTAAAGAGTCTGGCCACCCTGGCCCTGTACCACAAAGAAGCCGTTTCCCTGAATCGCCGCATCGAACGGTCCGTTGGTCGTCGTAATGGCTCCCTGGATATAGTTGGTTTCCGTTTGAATGGGCCCCACTCCCATGCCGACCTGGGCCGGGTTCAACGCTCCGCCGAGCGTCTCCGACATCAGATCTGAAAACTCCACTTGGGCGGCCTTGAAGCCGGGGGTATTCAGGTTCGCGAGATTGTTGCCGCAGACATCAATGGCGTTGGAGTCGGCCGTGAGCGCGGAAAGCGCGGATGAAAAACCTGGAAACATTCGATATTCTCCTTAAGCCGGCTGGGTCGTGCCGGTTGAGTTTGTTTGTGATGCCGCCGTGCTCTGTGCTTGCGCGGCATAGGTCTCGATATCGGTTCTGATAGCGATAGTTTGTTCGAGTTCGCTGAATTGTGCGAGCTCCGAAACGAATTGGGTGCTGTCGGTCGGGTTAGTTGGATCTTGGTTCTGGAGTTGTGACACCAACAATTGCAGAAATACCTGTTGGTCGTCGGTGGCGGATGAGCCGTCGAGACCTGCCGTAGGCGAGGAGGCGGTTGAGCCATTCGCGGAAGAGTTGGTGAGTGCGTTAACTGCGGAAGCCATACGATTCTCCTGGAGCTTGATCTTTGCTGGTCAGGCTGAATTCCATTTCTTCTGCCCAGCGAGGCCGATTGGGTTTGTTTTTTTGCTGCTGGCTGCCATCCTGCTGTGACCCGCCCGGGTGCGATTGCGCATCGCCCTGGCTGGAATGATTAGAAGCGTTCTGGCTCTCTGGCGCGGCGTTCGCTGCCACGGATGACTGGAACGGGTGCCAAGTGTCGGCGCGGAACCCGCTTCCCTGAAGCTTGCCGACCAAGTCCGGGAGACCCTCTTGCAGGCCACTCGCGAGGGTGGAGTCATTCGTGTGAACGGCCAACCGTAGTTCGCCGGGCTGCTGCACGAGCCGGACCACTACCTTTTCATCCGCGGACTGATTGACCTGCAGCAAAATACTGTTGAGCGGCTTTGGAGCGTGTGCTGGTTCGTCTGTCCGTAGAGCTCGCAGTTCGGCGGACTGGGGCGGTGCGGCTGCCTGCTTCACCTCCGCGCTAAACTCCACTTGTGGACGCGATTCAAAAGCCGACACGACGCTCTGAGCGGGCCCCGTCGACTGCGGCAGAGGCGGCCCGTCTTGTGCGTCTGCATCGCCCGCCTGCTTCTGGCCAGGACTTCCCGCGTTCTTTCCGGCGTCCCCGTCGGCCGCTACCTGCATGCGCAGCATAAATGCCGTATTCTGTGGACCGCCAGCGCCCAATCCGGGTGCTTGTGGTGTATTTACTTGCGGCGCACCGCCGGCACCCGCGGCTTGCGCAATCTCATTTGGATCTTCAACCGGGGTCTGTGCCCCGTCCTGCCCTCCGCGCCAATCCGAGTCGGGATCTACGGGCCACTCCACAGGCAAGTTGACCGCTACAAGAGCAGCAAGGGTCGCCGATTGGTCGGTATTATTACTCTTCTGTTCTTGCGTCACCGCACTAAGAGCGAGTCGCGCCGCTAAAGATACCGGAGTAGCGGCGGCCCCTGCTTGGCCGGCATTATTACGTTTCTGTTGCTCCACAGCACTAAGATCGACCGGCAAGACTAAAGGCGCGGGGACCGTTACAGGAGTAGCAACGGGCCCCGCGTGGTCGACATTATTGCCCTTCTGTTGCACCACCGCATCCGAAGAGCGCCCTTCGCGCCGGCCCGGGTCTTCAACCTGTGACGAGCTGTGCTCTTGCGCAGATGTACATCCTTCGAATTCGCGAGCGAATAATCTGGCAGGCGCAACTGCCGGCCGTTGCGAGTGTGTATCCTGTGCGGAAAATGGAGGGGCGTTTGCTGCACGGGCGGTCGTCACGGGTTCGGCAGATGCAGCTTGTCTACCAAGTTGGTCGGTCAATTGTCTCAATCGGATAGAATCAGGCGGCTGGTGTTAGGACTTTGACTGTCAATCCGGCCCGTCAAGGAATTGACGAATGAAACCCCTCCTAATCGTAATATCGGCAGCTCGTTAGTGTTTTCTAGAATATGCTGCCAGTTCGCTTAGGCAAAAGACGTGCATATGTGAATGGCGATCCATGGACCCTTTAGCCATCGCAGCCGCCAGCGGTCTCAAGTCGCGCATGCAATCGCTCGACATGCTCGCCAACAACATCGCCAATACGGGAACTAGTGGCTACAAAGGCGACCAGGAGTTCTACAGCCTGTTTAGCTCGGACCAGGCCTCCGGCGCGAACGGCGAGCCGGGAGCGACGCTGCCGGTCATCGAGCGGCAGTGGACCGATTTCTCGCAGGGCAACCTTCAGGTAACTGGCAATCCTTTGGATGTGGCCTTGTCGGGCAAAGGTTTCTTTGTCGTCAACGGACCCAGCGGTCCTCTTTATACACGCAACGGCAGCCTGCAGGTATCGCCATCGGGTGAACTCTCGGTTGCCGGAAGGCACCCTCTGCAGGGCCAGTCGGGGAGTACCATCCATGTGGTCTCCGGAAAGCCCATCGTCATATCTGCCGATGGCACCGTACAGCAAGATGGAAACACCATTGGTCAATTAAGAGTTGTGAGTCTTCCCTCCACGGATTCACTGCAAAAAGCGGGTGACGCCTGCTTTAGAGAGACCGACGCGAAAAACATCCCCGCAGCCGCTGCTGGTGTGGAAGTACAGCAGGGCAAGCTTGAAGAATCCAATGTGGCTGTGACTGGGTCGGCCATGCGCCTGGTGGGCGTGATGCGGCAATTCGAAATGTTGCAGAAGGCTATTGGGATAAGCACCGAGATGGATACGAAAGCCATTCAGGAGGTGGCGCGAGTCGGATGATCGAAGTCACTGCCGCGCGCAACCCGGAGAAAGACTGAGGAGCACAAGAAAATGATCCGCGCTTTATACACAGCCGCCAGCGGCATGAACGCTCAGCAGACCAACGTCGACAACATCGCCAACAACCTGGCCAATGCGAGCACAGCCGGCTTTAAGGCCCGCCGTGCTCAGTTCCAGGATTTGCTCTACCAAAACATGGTCCAGCCCGGCACGGCCGCCGGCCAGCAGACCACGGTTCCAACCGGACTCCAACTGGGTCTCGGGACGCGGGCGGCTTCCAACGAGATTATCCTCACGGAAGGCAGTTTCACGGAAACCGACAATCCTCTGGATCTGGCCATTCAAGGAAACGGATTCTTCCAGATCCGGCTGGCATCTACGGGCCAGCTCGCGTATACGCGGGATGGCGAGTTCCAAATGGACAAGAATGGCAACATCGTCACCGCCAACGGCGATACGCTCGAGCCTCAGATAACCGTCCCCTCCGGGGCGCAGGCGATTACGATTGCGAATGATGGAACCGTAAGCTACACTTTGGCGAGTCAGACGACCGCGCAGAAGGCCGGGCAAATCCAGTTGGCGGGTTTTCAGAACCCGGCCGGATTGAACAGCATCGGCAACAATCTATACCAACCGACCGACGCCTCCGGCGACCCGCTTGTCGCCAATCCAGGGAGCCAGGAGGGACTGGGCACGTTGCTGCAGGGCTATAGCGAGCAATCCAATGTGAGTATCGTGCAGGAGTTCATTAACCTGATCAGCGCCCAGCGGGCCTACGAGGCTAATTCCAAGGTCGTCAAAGCCGCGGACGACATGTACCAACAAGTTAATAACCTACGGCAATGAGACGACACTTCTTGGTGCTGCTGTGCTCGATCGCACCCCGGGTTTGGGCGCAAGCGCCGGCTTGCACGCCTCTCAGGGATGATAGCATTCTGGCCAAGGACCTGGGTGCTGTCATTCCGGTGTTCCGGCAAATACCCTCCGACACCCTGTTGGGCAGCACACCGCTGCCCGGATCTCAACATACCTTTCATCATTCAGAACTGGAATCTCTGGCCCAGCGCTATGCGCTCCGTCTCGACGCGGATGCCAGTGCATGTTTCGAGCGCGCCATGGAGCCATTGGACCGTAACCACGTTCTGGAAGCCATGCGCGCCGCGTTGCAACTTCCCGGCGCCCGCATTGAGCTGGCGGAAATCAGCCTCTATCCGGTGCCGGTGGGACGGATCGAATTTGGAACGGACCGGCTGGGCGCCCCGGCCTCGCGAGATCAGCGCGCACCGGTACTATGGCGCGGAGACGTCGTTTACGGGAAAGACCACCGTTTCGCGATTTGGGCAAGGGCCCGCATTCTGGCCCGCTGTAACATGGTCGTGGCCGTGGAGAATCTCAGGCCAGGCCGCATGATCGAGCCGTCACAGTTGCGTGTCAGCGTCGAGGAGGGTTTTCCAATTCCCCCCAAGCAACAACTTTCGATGGACCAGGTAGTGGGGATGGCGCCGCTGAGGCCTATCGCGGCAGGCAGCGTGCTGCGCCCCGATCTCATTGCCCGCCCCAACGATGTCAGCCGCGGCGATCTGGTTGAGATCGAAGTCCGCAGCGGCGCCGCGCGACTGGTCCTGACGGCTCGCGCCGAATCCGGCGGGCGCAACGGGGAAACCATCGCCGTCCGAAACCTAGAGAGCAATAAGATCTTTAACGCCCAAGTGGCAGGGAAGGGCAAAGCCATTGTCCTGACTGACTTCACGAAAGCTGAGTAGTTATGCGCTCGAAAACCTGCTGGCTGATTACGATCGTGCTGTTACTGGCGCTGCCGGCGCACGGCTCGAAGAAAAAAAAGAAGGCGGCGGAACCCAGCCCGCTGGATCTGTATCTGCAGGAGGCCCTAAAGGAGCCGCCCGCGCCGGCTAAGCCCGCACCCGGCTCGCTCTGGGCGCCTTCCTCGCGGTTGACCGATCTGGGCAGCGATGTGCGCGCGGCACAAGTGGACGATCTCGTCACCATCCTGGTGAATGAAAATGCCTCCGCCGTCGCCACCGGAGCGACCAAGACGTCCCGCGCTTCGTCCGCCCAAAGCTCGATCGCCTCGCTGCTCGGCGTGAAGAGCGCCGCCGGAGCTCTATCCAATCTCCTCAACGCCAATACGGCGACCGCTTTGGACGGGGAGGGTACCACCAGCCGGGTAACTACGTTAACCGACACGCTTAGCGCGCGTGTCACGCATGTGCTCCCTAACGGCTATCTGGTGGTAGAGGGAACCAAAAACCTGGTGGTCAACTCGGAGCACCAAACGGTGAAAATTCGAGGCGTTATCCGGCCCACCGACCTAAGTCCGGGAAACTTCATCAGTTCCAGCCAGATTGCGCAAGTGGAGATCAAGATCGACGGCAAAGGCGTGGTTAACGATGCCGTGCGGCGACCGAATTTCATCTATCGCTTTCTGCTAGGATTATTGCCCTTCTGAGATCGCACATGATACGAGCACTCGTTGCGTTTGCTTTGTCCGGCTTTGTGGCGCTTTCATCCGCGGATGCCGCCACGCGGCTCAAGGAGTTGGTCTCTCTGGAAGGAGTGCGCGACAATCAACTCCTGGGTTATGGTTTGGTGGTAGGTTTGGCCGGCACAGGAGACCGCCAGCAAACTCTGTTTCCCGCGCAAAGCTTAACCAACCTGCTGGAACGTATGGGGCTGACCGTGTCGCCCACCACGATTCAAGTCAAGAATACGGCCGCGGTGATGGTGACTGCCACTCTTCCACCGTTTGTCGAATCGGGTGCGCGCATCGATGCCACCATCGCCGCGGTGGGCGACGCCCCCAGTCTGCAAGGCGGAGTGCTTTTGATGACCGGCCTCAAGGGTCCGGATGGGCAGGTTTACGCGGTCGCCCAAGGCCCGACCGTACTTGGTGGATTTGTGGCGGGAGGAGGCGGCAACACCCGCACCGTCAATCATCCGACTGTCGCGCGCATTCCGAATGGCGCCATCGTCGAACGAGCCGCGCCGTCCCGCAGTCTCGGAGATATTCTGCGCCTGCAGCTTCGGCGCGCCGACTTTACCACGGCGGAACGCGTCGTGGAAGCCTTGAACAAGCGCTTCGGCTCTGTCGCGCAAGCCGAGAACGCCGCAGTGATCAGGGTCAAATTGCCCGGCGAGTATAGCCGGAACGCAACCAGCTTCGTGGCCGACATGGAGCAGTTGACCGTTGAGACAGACCGTGGAGCTCAAATCGTGGTCAATGAACGCACGGGCACGATCATCATGGGCAAGGACGTGCAAATCGCCCCGGTAGCAATGATGCAAGGCAGTCTCACCGTAGAGGTCCAGACGCGCCTGGCCGTCAGCCAGCCGAATGCTTTCAGTTCCGGAACGACCCAAGTCGTGCCAAATACTAATGTCGATGTGAAGCAGGACCAAACCCGCAATGTGCTCCTGAAGAATGGAGCCACGGTGGAAGAGTTAGTGCGCGCGCTAGCGGCCATCGGGTCCACACCTCGCGATGTCATCTCGATTCTGCAAAACCTCAAGGATGCCGGCGCATTGGATGCCGATTTGAAGGTCATCTGAAAATGCAAACGCCCGATGCCATGAGCCCGATCACGCAGGGGCACCTCCCAGCCGCCCGGGCCAAAGACGACCCTGCCAAGATTAAGGCTGCCGCGACGCAGTTCGAGGCCCTGTTGATCGGCCAGATGCTTAAGTCGATGCACGACTCCGAGGGCGGGTGGTTGGGTACGGGCGACGACGAGTCCGCCTCTTCCGCGATGGAATACGGTCAGGAGGTTTTCGCGCAGGCGCTGGCTGCCAAGGGCGGCCTTGGGCTCGCCTCACTCGTCGCTAAGGGACTGCAGCAGCCGGCTGAACCTAAATAACTAAGCGGTCCAGCTATGGTCGGCGTATGTGGAATTGAGATCGGGCAGGAAATGGCTGCCGCTAGCTCCCGGCGGCGGGTCGCCGGGCATAATCGTCGCATCGTCAACCCGCAAGTCTATCGGTTTTCGGCCGATCTTCTGCCAAGCTCCACCCAATGTCGTCATCAGCGATTCGACCTCCGCGAGCGGAGCGTCCTCCTGTTTCAAGTTCGCCACGATCAACCTGGTTCGCATGTAGCGGTAGAGAGATCCCAGATTCTGGCTGATCGAACCGCCAACCTCTCTGTTGAGAGAAGCCTCCAATTCACCCAGAATACCGATCGTTCGGGAGATCGCCTTGGATCGGCCCGCGATGTCCCCGGCGGCCAGAGCGCCGCGGGCTTCGTGAACGAAACGGATGGCGTGTTCGTACAGAATCTGAATCAACTCGAGTGGATCGGCAGACAATATCCGGCTCTCCAGGTATGGTTCTGTCATTGTTCCTGTTCGTCCTTCGCGTTCAGTTCCACTTGCAGTTCGCTGACCAGACGCAGAATGGACTCCGGCGGGATCTGGTCCACGATATCGCCCGTCTGGCGATCGAGGATCTGGATCACCGGCTTCCCCGTCTTGGGGTCACGCTTGTATGTAAGTTCACGGTCCTGCCCCAGCCATTCCGCCTGGTTCAGCCATAGTACGGCCGAAACAACCTGCCGATCGTTCTGTCCCCAATCTTGCGAGGTCGTTTGCGATGTGACTGGCGCGCTCATGTCTACTCGGCTTGCTGGCCCGATAACCATGGCAACTCTCCATTTCAATTGTCACGCGGGGGATCTACCCGCAAACTCTCATTCATCACATCGGCGCGGCTGGCGCTGTTTTCGAGGAATTCTCTTATGATAGCGATACCTAGGACATTAGTGAATACCGGTTTTGCCCTTCTCGGTTATGTTTGCCTATATTGGGGTTCGGCTGGCCTGCAGGCCCAGACATCGCTACCGCAACAGCCAGCCGCCGCAGAAGACGCCAAGGCGAAACAGCAAACTGCCATAGCGGCGATGCAGGAGTCTATCGCCCGCCAGCGGGCATCGGTCCAGAGACAATTAGGCCAAAGCGCCGGCGGATTCTTCGTCCTCCCGCCCCCGGCCCACACAGATGGCATCGGGATCGCCGAGGCGGCGGCGCCGGAATGCCCACCCTTGCCTGACGACCAGGTTCGCGCGCTGGCAGGCGAGGCGGCCAGACACGAGGGTTTGGATGAAGTGCTCCTGCTCAATGTCATGAGGCAGGAATCCGGTTATCGGCCGTGCGCCGTGTCGGCCAAGGGCGCCATGGGGTTAATGCAACTAATGCCTTCCACCGGCGAAGAACTAGGCGTGAAGGACTTCTTTGACCCGGCGGAAAACGTGGACGCCGGTGCAAAATTCCTTCGGCAATTATTGACGCGCTATAATGGCGACGTCATAAGGGCGGTCAGCGCCTATAACGCCGGCCCTGCCCGCGTCGACGCCGCCGACGGGATTCCCCAAATCCCGGAAACTCTCGATTACATCAATCGCATCCTTTATTCCGGCTTCGAAAAACAGTAGCGCCAAGAATCGCAGGAAAAGTACCCCGCGCCGCCGATAAGTCTTATGTGAAGGCGCTGTTGCAGCAGGCGGAGGAGATTCTGGATACCGCTGTGTGCGCTGATAGAAACGCGGCTGTGGTCATCCTGGTGGACTGCCAGGGTGGCATGCGCGTGCTGGATCCTGCGGGTTGGACCGTCGCAGCGCTTAAGGCGGAATTCGCTGCGGATATGGTCTTTAAGATCGTCACCAGCGCCGAGTTGACCTCTGTGGAAGCCTGGGGCGGACACGATCATTGTGTTGTCGAGCGGCACAGCGTCCCTGCTCCGGCCCCCTGGCTGACGCTGATGCCCGCCGTTTGTCACCCAATGAGATTCCACAACGCGCCGCTATTCATCGCGGCGTCGGACATGACGGACTCGTCAATCTGAAACAGGTATTGACGCATACGCACCGAGGTGCCTCGTGCATCGGTTCTAATCACCGTCCCATGCATTACGAGGATTACCGAACAGACGTCTTGCATCAGTATGGGCCACATCATACGAAGCTCCACGCTCGCTCCGTCGGGCGGAGGGCAGTCGGCCTGGAACAGTACGCCGCCGCCGCCAAGTTCTACCGTCTGGCCAGCACCCAGGCGAGCGTAGCCATATTGCTCGAAAGAATACCGCAACGGCTGTTCAAAGCGATAGCGGCAATCGAGGCGGCGTTCCAAGCGGCGCATGCTTCGCTCCAACATTGTGCTCTTGAAGCGATTATCGAACCGTCCCTTGGCTTGTAGATAGTCCTATGCGTACCCATTACGCTCCATCTTTGACTGGAATCTGGGGCGCCACGGGAAGCGTTCAATCGTGCCTGGCTGACCTGCGTCCGTTAGATGCTAACTGAAGTGAACGTTTCCTGGATAACTATCCTATGCGAATATGTTAGAGACTCGTATATTTCGCACGGGGGAACAGACACATGAGCACCGTCACAAGCGTCAGCGGCCACGCGCCGGAAGCCTACATGTCCCCGAACTCT
>Ga0335078_10009123_pt1 | contig 14707 bp, 15 predicted proteins | sample Lox_Sample_32_FD_206711 | JGI IMG/M metagenome (GOLD analysis project Ga0335078, IMG submission 206711) | Soil microbial communities from Loxahatchee National Wildlife Refuge, Florida, United States - Lox_Sample_3.2 | ecosystem: Environmental > Terrestrial > Soil > Wetlands | place: USA...
ATAAATTCCTTCATCACCGGGTTTCTTTGAAAAACCGCAGAACCCGCAGGAATTGATGCAGATATTGGTTACGTTGATGTTCTGGTTCCTTACATACGTGACGGCGTTCCCTGCAACCTTTTCCCTCCGCTCATCGGCGGCGGCAGCGATCTTCCAGACACCTCGATCCCGAATGGAAAAAAGATATTCTGCATCTTTTTCACTTATCCGGGTTCCTTCCTTCGCATCGTTGAGAATCCGTGAAAGATCCCTGTCCATACAGCACCTGCCCTTTCCTGTGTGTCACACTGTGTCACGCTAAAGGTAAAACCTATCGGATTGCTTCCTTCCCAGCGGTATAATTATAAAAGGGCGGCAGCCAAAGACCATTTTAGAATATTATGGAAAAAATCAGTGTTAGGTTGTCCCGCAAAAACGCTGAAGGGTTTGTGATTCCACTGGGTCCGGCAAACCTGGTTGCCATTATCACCGATATCGGTATGATTGGATGCGGGGCTTTTGATGTGGCTGCACTCGATTCGTTCAGTTACCCGGCAGCCAAAGTCCGACCGGCACACGGACCCTCAATCACATCGACCGACGACATCCTCACTGGAATAATAAAAGAAGCAAACCGGGGAGCGATGAGCAGGGGTATCAAGACCGGAATGACCGGCAAACAGGCACTCGAACTGCTATAAAGAGAGAGAATTGCGTTTATCACTTTTCCCACATTCACTTTTCCGTTTACACCAGATCATAGAGGGTCGTCCGTTGCCGGAGGTTCCTTCCGATATCAACGGCCATCCGCCCCATGACGGCAGGATCAAGATAACTTGCATCCCCGGCCCCGGCGCCAACCGTGACTTCATCGGTGAACATTGTTCCCGCAAGATCGTCTCCTCCGCTGAGGAGTGCAATCTGGGTCAGCTTAAGACCAAGTTTTCCCCACGAAACCTGAATATGATCGAAATTGTCGAGGAAAATCCGGGAGACGGCGATCATCATGAGATCTTCCCTTCCTGTAGCACCGGCCCGGGCAATCCCGGCAGTGAAAAGAGGGGTGTTGGGGTGGATGTAGGAAAGCGGGATGAATTCGGTAAAACCTCCGGTCTCGTCCTGGATCCTCCGGAGAATCTCCAGGTGGTCAACCTGGTCTCGGGGGCTCTCGCACGAGCCGTGCATGATGGTTGCCGAAGACCGTATTCCAAGAGAATGGGCCTCACGGATAATTTTCGCCCATTCTGCACCGGATACCTTCCTGGGACAGATTACTTTTCGGACCGGTTCGACCAGGATCTCCGCGGCAGTTCCCTGAAGTGAGCCGAGCCCCGCATCTTTAAGTTCGGTGAGGATATCTCCGGTGGTCAGTCCGCTTTTCTTTGCTGCGTGGGATACCTCATCCGGGCTAAAGGCATGGACATGTATTTCGGGAGCGATTTCATGAACCGCCGAGATCAGCCCTTTGTAGCTTTTAAGGTCAAAGGCAGGGTTCACACCGGAAAGAAAACAGATCTCGGTAACTTTCCGGTTCTGCGCAAGGCGCACTCCTGCCTGTATGGCATCCCGATCGAGACAGTACGCACCGGGATCCGTTGCCTTTTTCCCGAAACCGCAGAACCCACAAAGATTTTTGCAAATGTTGGTTACGTGGAGGTTCTGGTTCCTTACATACGTGACCCGGTCGCCGACTTTTCTTTCACGGATTTCGTCAGCGGCAGCTGCTACCCGGAACACGTCTCGGCCGGTTGCCTTTATCAGAAGTTCTCCTTCCTGTGGGGTTAAGCGGTGACCTGCAGAGATGTCACGAAGAAGAGTGCCCAGAGCGTCCGTCAATTTGTATCACCTAAAAAAGATTATTTTTTTGGTTTCTTGTATTTCTGCTGAGTCTTGGACTTCCCCGCTTTTTTGCCTGAAGGTGTTTCTTTACCTTTCCCGTACCAGTCCCAGGCAAACACGATGACGATTACGATGATAACAACCCACCATATATGAAGGGGGAGCAGGCCGATGAGCGGAATCGTGAAAAGGGCTTTTCCGACGACCCAGTCTTTTTCCACCGGTTGAATAGTCTGGTTGTTTCCGACTGTCAGGAACCCTTCATCACTTACCGGGTTATTATCTCCCTTGGTGATATACCCCCCATGGGTTGTCGGGTCAGAATACCGGATGTATCCCTGATCCGGCATAACATACTGCTGAGGGAGGAAATACTTCGCGTTTTCTGTCCCAAACCCTATGCCCCTGGAGTCCTCTGAGATATTCTGAGGGGGCGTAGAATTCGCAGGATACAGGATATAATACCCGAAGGTCGTTGAATTGCTGGTTGCCAGGGGAATATATTCTGTGGGGGTTGCATTTCCTTCGTAAGGATTGAGATACGAGGGTTCCGGTTGGCCGGCATCAACCCATGTCATGGCACGGTGAATGATCGGGTGCTGGCTGGAAAGGGGGAGGAGACCGATCGATGCCCAAAAATCGGTGACGCCGTTGGGACGGTAAATAATGACGTCCCCAAAATCGCCAAATTTCTGGTAACCGGTCTGCTTTGCTTCTTCCCACGTTTGGAGGGGGCCGAACCGATCCTGTTGCACCACCACGACGAGATCCCCGATGTTCATATGGGGTTCCATGCTTCCGGATTCTACGGTAACAACCGCGGGCCACGTACCGCAGATAAGGTAAAGGGCGAGCGCCACGCAGCCGACAACTGCAACTACCCAGAGGATATCGCGAGCGAGAGAAACAGCCCAGTTATCGCAGTTCCGGAACGCTCGTATCATCTCGCGAAAATCCCGTGAAGGTTCTTTTTCTACCATTCCTTAGCGCTCCTATTGGCGTTTTTTGTTAATATAGCGAACCTATCATACCGGATAAATGACCCGGATCAGGTAATAAGCACCGAAAACGACGAGAAAGATCCCGCACGCGAGCACGACCCGGCGGTATGCCATGTCTGAGAGGATCGCCTTTCCTTTGGATATTCCGGAAGAGACCATTGTATACCATCCGAGATCGGCGCACCAGTGGCCCGCCATAAAAACACACGCCAGAAAAATTCCCCCGGTGAGACCGGCAATAACCATGGATCCGCCTACCGTCAGCCACCAGATCCAGAAGTAGGGATTGGCAACACTTGTCATAAAACCGGCAAAGTACGGGTTTTGTGTGATTGCACCCTTCGAATTTTCCGTGTCACCGAACGAGGCATGACGGCTGCCTGCGACTGTCATGAGCCCAAACGCTATCAGCGCAAACCCTCCGATGACCGCTACGGCGGTCGTGTACTGGAGGGCAACGGTGGCGAGGCCTGCGACGATCAAAATCACGATGATTAGCTCGGACATCATATGCCCGAGCGTTACCCTGGGGCCGATCGTCCATCCTCCCGAGACTGATGCATTGATGGTCGCTACCAGGGTCGGTCCCGGGGCAAGTGCGCCGGTAAGGCCTATAACAAAGGCGAGGAAGAACATCTGCAGGGTATCGAGCATGGTATGAGCGACCTTCGGGATCTGCCCGAGAATGAACAGGGTTTACCGGGCAATAATATCAAGAATTCTCCCGGCATTTGCCGAACCATAGCATGATCTTTTTTTCGGGTACAGCTCAATACTATCGTATGCTCGATGCGAAGCAGATCATGATCCGGTTTCTCGATACCCGGCTCCAGGTGCACCCGGATGTGGTGCGCTACATTCAGGAGCAGGACAACCCGGAACTTATTGATCGCATCATTGCCGGGGTTCCCCAGGACACCGTTGTCGTTTCACCCAAACACATTCCTGGTATGAACGCGACTAGGGACGGGATGCGGTTCCTGACTGATCCCACGGTCGAAATTGTCACCGGAGGGCCCGGGACTTCCGGGAGCATTAACGGTACGGCAGATTATCTTCATTACTTCCGGGACAGGTATACCCGGCTGGGTAATATGATCCGGAGCCGGTGTGGCGCGATGCCTATCGAAGGACTGAATCGGTCGTCCCGGTATAGGCAGGAAGACAGTACAGTTATCGGGATGGTTTCTGAAATCAAAACAACGACAAACGGCCACCGGATCGCTGAGCTCGAAGATCCCACAGCAAACCTTTCTGTACTCTTCAGGAAAGATCGCCCGGTTTTTAGCGATGCGGAACGTCTTATAATGGATGAGGTAATCGGTGTCAAGGGGAAGCTTTCCACGGACGGCCGCCTCTTTTTTGCCGAACAGCTTTACCGGCCCGATATCCGCATTGACAACAAGCCTTTTTTAAGCGAAAAGCCAGGCAAAGCAGTTTTTATCTCCGATGTCCATGTAGGAAGCAACACTTTCCTTACCGAATGCTGGAACCGGTTCGTCGAATGGATCGGGGAAACCGACGTTTCTTACCTCCTGATAGCCGGAGACTTGGTTGATGGAATCGGAGTTTTTCCGGGACAGGAACAGGAACTGACAATACGGAACATTTACGATCAGTACGATGCATTTGGCGAGATGATTAGCGCGATCCCGCACCGGATAAAAATTATTGTAGCCCCCGGAAACCATGATGTTGTTAGGGGAGCCGAACCCCAGCCCGTAATTCCGGACCAGTTCACCAGAAAATTCCCTGATAACTGTATGCTCGTAGAAAATCCCGCCCTCGTCAACCTGCAAGGAGTGCGGGTGCTCATGTATCACGGCAGATCAATCGATGATATGATAGGCCTCATCCCGGGCGCCTCGTACGAGCAGAGCGGCAAAATGATGGAGGAGATGCTCCAGCGCCGTCACTTGGCCCCGGTATACGGACGGAGAACGCCAATCGCTGCAGGAAAATCTGATCGCCTTATCATCGACCCACTGCCCGAGATCCTTCATACCGGGCACGTGCATATCCGGGGACTCGCGCAGTACCGGGGAGTGCTCGGGATCAATGCCGGCACCTGGCAGTCCCAGACCGCGTTTCAGAAACAGATGAACGTGAATCCTACTCCCGCACAGGCGGTTTTGGTAGATCTGCAGACCCTTGTTCCGGAAACCTTCTCCTTTTTGTGAGTTTGTATTGATTATCAGGCATTGGAAGATACTTGAGGGGTCCCGGGAAACCCCTCAATTTTTCTTATTTATTTATTGTACCCATGTTGCAAAATATGTGTCATAATTTAATTTTCATACCATGTCTTTTCAATCCCGGTAACGAATCACTGACGAAAAAGGGGAATCCAGGGCGGGGTTTCCCAAGATCCGGAATCAGGTGAGAGAATGACAGTTTCAGAAATCCAGAAAAAGTCAGAACCTGGCATTCGCCGGACTATTCGTCCCGTCCAGTTCGATGATATTGTCCCTTCAGATATCGGATCAGAAAAATCAGTCGATCAGCTGATACGGGATCTCATTGAGGACGAGGACGAAATGGTCCGTTCCGCTGCTGCAGGTACGCTTGGAATTATCAAATCCGACAAATCCATCGAAGCGCTCATCCAGGCACTTCAGGACCGTCATGTTTACGTCAGGCATGGTGCAGCCTGGGCACTTGGAGAGATAAAATCAGAGAAAGCAATCGAGCCCCTTTATCGATCGGCATTGACCGACAACGACCGAATTACCCGGGGAAAAGCTGCTGAAGCGCTTTGGAAGATCCAGAAAGAAAAGAGCCGGTCGCCTGAATGATAAAGGTAAAGGAGAGGCCATTCCAGCATTCCGGAACCGGGGTACGCCATGCTAAGAAGAATTCTCGAAGAAATTCTTTTTCTTGAAAAGATCAGTGCAATTGCAGTGATAGGTAGGGATGGTTTTGTGGTCGAAATCGTTCACCGTCATCCCGTTGACGCTGATGCGCTGGGTTCTTTCGCTTCTTCAACCATGCAATTTTTCGAACAGGCAACAATACCGATGAATAGGGGACCGGTAAAACAAATGGTTTTTGAATATGACGACGGTGCGATAATTCTCACACCTGCGTCTTCTGATGAGGTAATCGCGGTCATAAGTGAGACATGTTCCGCAACTGGGAGGGTTCTTTTCGTAATTGAACGAAACCGTGACCGGGTTGTTGCGGTATTATAGAGATTTTTTTGCGATTTTGAAAACTGGGCGAAGGTATTTATTTACCTCTGCTATTGTTTACTTTTGCCCTAAAATCGGAGTGAAAATCAGGTCCGGAACCCCGGCACTGAAAAAAATCCCAGGAGAGGGTTTTGTTGGAGTCCCTGAAAATCGCAATGTTCTGTTGGGAATCGCTTTATGCTGAACGAGTTGGCGGTCTCGCCCCCGCTTCAACGTTTCTCGCAGAGACCCTTGCGAGGTACCACGAAGTCCATTTTTTCACCCGGGGCCGGATCCCTGATCAGATAATAAACGGTGTGGAATATCACTACTGCCAGCCCCAGGGAAATAATATCGTAGAATACTGCAACAGCATGAGCCAGGGGATGGTCGACCATTTCCATCGCTGGGATATCCCCCGGAAATTCGATATCCTTCATTTTCATGATTGGCATGCCGTGCAGGCACTCCATATTCTGCAGGAACGGAATACTATTCTCACGTATCATTCAACCGAATACGGACGCAGCGGTAACCATTTTGGGGACTGGTGGGAGTTCGGGGAAATCTCCGGAAAAGAATGGTATGGCGGTCTTATCGCTAAAAGAGTGACCGCAGTCTCGGGCGTGATGAAAAACGAAATTATGAAATTGTATAATGTACCCGACTGGAAATGCGACGTTGTCCCGAATGGTGTTGTGCCAGCCCAGTATCAGACCATAGTCGATCCCGGAGAGGTAAAAGCCGCATACGGGTGCCGGCCAGGGGATACCGTTATCCTCTTTATCGGGAGGCTGGCGTACCAGAAAGGTCCGGATATTCTTATCGGCGCGATTCAGAGACTCTGTCGAGATTACGCCAATCTGAAACTAATCGTAGCGGGGGAGGGAGATATGGCCGGGACGCTTGCCTCGCAGGCAAAAAACCTGCCAGTAAAATTCATCGGGTATATTCCCGATTCTGAATACGTTACACTCCTTAATGCCTGCGACTTCGTTGCCATTCCGAGCCGGAACGAGCCGTTTGGCCTGGTCCTCCTGGAAGCGTGGAGCGCGGCTAAAGGAGTTGTGGCCTCCAACGTAGGCGGACTTTCTGAGAACATCGATTCATTTGTTGATGGAGTCAAGGTAGATCCCCGGCCTGAAGATTTTGCCGAAGGCATTGCTGCAGTCCTTGAAAATCCGGAACAGGCGGATACATTCGGACGGCGAGGAAGAGAGAAAATTGACCGTCTGTTCCGTTGGGCTCCGATTGGCCGGAGAATGGCCACGACCTATGGCAGGGTAGTGGCATGAAAATAGCGTTTTTTGTGGATGAGTTTCCCCCATTTTTCCGGGGGGGGCTCGGCACATATTCAGATGAAATCTCCCGGCAGTATGTCCGAAAGGGACACACCCTTTCGATATTTTCCCGGAACAGGGGAAACGATGCCACCTCGGAAATTAAGCCGGGGATCGATGTCCACAGGCCAAAACTGATGACAACATCCGATATTGTTTCGATCACGAATCCCGAGGAGATTAGGACATGGGATGCGAACGGCCAGGAATTCTTCACCGAAACATTGCTCTATAACCTCCTGTCCGCGTCAAAACTGGTCAACTATCTAGTCCCGCGGGAAGGGCAGCATTTCGATCTTGTCGTCTCCCATGACTGGCTCGCCGCACTTGCCGGGATCCTCGCACGAAGGAATCTGGGAATACCATTTGTATTTCATTTTCATTCTACGGAACAGGGGCGTAATCCCAAAGGATCGCCCACTATCAAGGATATTGAACGGGTATCTGCAACAATTTCAGACAGGATTGTTACAGTCAGTTATGCCATGAGAGATGAGCTTGTCAGCTATGGCTATTCGGAACAAAAAATCCGGGTTGTGCATAATGGCGTTGACGAAAAAAAATACGATGTATCGCGTTTCTCTTCACGTCAGATTGAGGCATTCCGGCAGAGGATCGGGATCGGACATGCCCCCATGATCCTGTTTATCGGTCGGCTCACATGGGTAAAAGGAGCAGACACGCTTGTGCTCGCTATGACTCACGTAATCAGGGAAATCCCTAACGCGAAACTGGTCATTCTCGGGGTCGGCGATATGGAACAGATGCTCTCACACATGGTCCACAACCTGCATCTTGAACAAAACGTGATCCTGCATTTCGTGATGGTTCCGGAAGACGAAAGGTTGTTGTATTACGCAGCGTCAGATGTGGTCGCCCTGCCTTCAAAATACGAACCATTCGGTATAGTCTGTACTGAAGCGATGGCGATGGGAAAGCCTGTTGTCGTCGGCGCACGTGGAACATCAGGATTCCGTGAACAGGTTATTCCTTCCGGTGAGGGGATTTGCGGGTTCCATATCAACCCGTACGACCCCCAAGATATTGCAAAATACATAACAGAGATCCTCAAAAATCCCGATCTCGGAATTAAAATGGGAAGGAACGGGAGGGAACGGGTTCTCGATCAGTTCACTTGGGACATCGCATCGGAAAACACACTCCGGGTTTACCAGGAGCTTGTCGATCAGTGAAATTGGATGTACCCTATGGTTTTCCGTTACGGAAGGGAAATCCGGACTCCCAGCTCTGCAGGATCGCTCGAGTTCCTCATTACCGGGAATAACGCATATTGTTCCTCTACAGTAAGCGGCAATGCACGTAGGTATCACGGTCTTTTTGTGCTAGATGGCAGGCTCCTTCTTGCGGGACTTGACGAACGAGTGAACGGCATCCAGATTTCCGCACAACAATATGAAGGAGCGCTCAATGGTGACGGGCTCCGTTTCCTAATCGCTTTTTCTGCGTATCCTCCTACTTGGGTTTATGGCATTGACGGGGTCGTATTAAAGAAGACCATCACGTTCGAGGGAAGGCGGTTCCGCGTTATTTACGAGATTAATGGTGAGGCAGACATCTGGATTCGCCCGCTTATTACCGATCGCCCTGTACGTGAGCTGGCCCGGAACCCCTCCCCGCAATGCTCCCAGAACCCGGCAGGATTCGCCTGGAACAATCTCCGGTTTGAAGGAGATCTCTCTTACGAAGCAAAACCGGAAATGTACTGGAATGTTTGGTACCATCGGGAACGGGAACGGGGTTATGATTCCGCAGAAGATCTGTTTTCACCTGGAGTTTATTCAGGACTTCTCAGGGATACCTCCGTTTCGTTCAACTGCACTTCAAGCAAGGATACTGTTTTGTCACCTCACCATCCCGTTGAGCAACAGAACGTCATTGACCATCTGGAATGGGCGTCTGAAGCATTCTGCAAGGGTGACGAAATTTTCGCCGGCTACCACTGGTTCTGTGAATCCTGGGGACGGGACTCAGCGGTAAGTGTTACCGGGTTGCTGGTTGAGCGAGAGCTGAAAGAACAGGCAAAATCAGTACTCGCCAGGCTTGCCGGATGGAAACGGAACGGAATTATCCCGAACCGGTTCCCGGACAATTACCATGCAAGTGATACCTCGCTCTGGTTTATAGAAGCGCTCTTCCGGTACCGGCAGAAGTGGGGGGATGACCTGTTTATTGAACAGATGATGCCCGTGATCGAAAACATCCTTGCAGAATACCCTTCCTCCGGGGTCGCTTTGCTTGATGATGACCTGATCACCGTCGCCCCGCAAAGCACTTGGATGGATACGATCTTCACCCCCCGCAAGGGAAAGCCGGTCGAGATCAACGCACTCTGGGTCCATATCCTCAGGGAGGCAGGTGAAATGGGAATATCCACGCCAGTTCAGCCTAAATCCGCTCTTGATGCGTTCCAGGCATTTTGGAACGAGGAACGGGGTTGTTTTTACGATACCATCGAACCAAATGATCCTTCGGTACGGCCGAACCAGATAATCCCGCTCGCGCTCGGGTTTATCGATCAGGAACGCGCCGAATCCGCCTTGAAAATCGTTGCACGAGAGCTCCTTACCCCGTATGGTCTTCGCTCACTTTCCCCCCTTGATGAAAAATACATAGGGCATTTTGACGGGGACCGTAGTTATCATAACGGTTGTGTCTGGCCATGGTTGACCGGACATTATTGCGAAGCGCTCATCAAAAACGGTGTTTCAAAAGAACGAGTGGCGAACGTTCTGACCCCGGTGCTCTTCCATCTGCGAGAGGCAGGGATTGGGTATATATCGGAGATTTTTGATGGTGATCCCCCGTATTCCCCAAATGGCTGCATCGCCCAAGCATGGAGCGTCGCGGAGGTTGCCCGGGCATACCGTCTTTGCCACGGAACTTCCTGAAAAATGGAATGCCGGGAAATCCCCGGCGTTTGGGAAAAAGAGTGCTCTTTAAAGACTTGTCTGATTATTCCTTCACCGATTTTGCTTCACCGGAGGCAGCAGGAGCCGGTTCTTTTTTCTTCGGACCTGCAACAGTCACTTTGTATAAGCCTCCACGGGCGGTCATGGGTGACGTATACTGGGTATCCATCGCGAGACAGGCGGTAGGGCAGACCTCGATACAACAATTGCAGACGATGCAACGCAATCGGTCAATCTGCCAGGTCTTTTCCTTGACTTCGACACAGATCGCCTGAGTGGGGCATTTCCGCTGACAGGTCCGGCAGGTGATGCAACCGTCCGGGTTAATGGTCACATGTCCCCGGGTAATGCCGGTTTTCTTTGCCGGTTTTGAGGGATACATCAAGGTCGCCGGGCGGGAAAAGAGGCTTTTTACAACGGTTTTTGTCATTTCGAAATACGTCATAGGAAATTTCACCTCTCCGCACAGCCGACGCAGGGATCTATCGAGAGAACTACCACCGGTACATCCGCGAGTTCGCATCCCTTGAGGAGGGTAACGAGCGGAGGGAGGTTGGTGAACGTGGGCGTCCTCACCCGGTGACGGACGAGGTTCCGCTTGCCGTTTCCCTTAATATAATGGACGACTTCACCTCTGGGCTGTTCCGCCCGGGAAAAATATTCCCCGTCCGGGGCCCCGGTAACTTTAACCTCGACTGGGCCATCGGGGATCTTTTTCACACACTGCTCGATGATATCGATAGAAGTGAAGATCTCTTTTGCGCGGACTGCACACCGGGCATAGCTGTCCCCCTCATGTTCAACGACCGGCTTGAAATTGATCTTCCCGTAGGCATCATACCCGGTTTCCCTGAGGTCAATTGAGATCCCACTCCCCCGGGCAGTCGGACCCACGGCGCCGAGAGTATAAGCATCCCCCTTCTGGAGGATTCCGACTCCCCGGAGCCGGTGGCTGACTGAACTGTCGTGGAGGAACACGTTGGTAAGATCCCGGAGAGCAGGTTCCATTCCCTTGAGCCCTTTTACCATTTCATCAAGCTTTTCGGGAGAGACGTCCCTTCGAACGCCACCGACCTTGCATACACCCTGGATTACCCGTCCGCCCGTAGTTGATTCCAGGTCGTCAAGAATATGTTCCCGGAGTTTCCAGGCATTCATGAAGGCATTTTCAAACCCAATTCCATCTGCGAACAATCCCAGCCAGAGGAGGTGGGAGTGAAGCCTCGAGTATTCGGACCAGATCGTCCTGAGGAACTGGGCACGTTCGGGCACTTCGATCTTCATGATCTCCTCGATGCCCTGGGCATACGTATTGCTGTGAATATAACTGCAGATCCCGCAGATGCGTTCTGCGACGTATATGTATTCCGGGTATTCCCGTTTCTCCACAAGTTTTTCAAGACCACGGTGAACGTATCCGATGGACGGGATTGCATCTATCACTTTTTCATCCTCGAGTACGAGATCGAGATGGATCGGTTCCGGGAGCACCGGGTGTTGGGGTCCGAACGGGACGGTTATTTGTTTTGACATGAAGTGTCCTCCTTGGTAACCGTAACGGTGAACGGCTGTTTGATCGTCGTCCGGTAAAAATGGCCGCCAAAATCGATATTCATCCCGGCAACCTTAATGCCGTAAAGGTCATGAATTTCATTTTCGTATACAAATGCCCCGAAATATACACTGCTCACGCTGGGAAGTACTGTATCCTGCTTTATCGTGATGCGAAGGTTGGTAAGGACGTAATCCTTATCGAATGTATAATTAATTTCATAATCATCGCCGACCTTCGTGCAGCCGATCTGGACCAGCCGGCAGCCGTCTTTTTTCATCTGTTCGGTCCGGGGCACCAGTTCGTCCATCCCGATAAGGAGGGTAGTCTGCTTGTCGTTGATCATTCGGACACCCCCGTTGAGATCTTTCCCGTCGAGGCGCCTTCTACCTGGGAAATCATAGCTGCACGTTTTTCCTCAAGGATACCGAGTGCTTTTACTATCCCGTCGATAATTGATTCAGGCCTGGCCGCGCAACCGGGAACATATACATCGACCGGAATGGTCGTGTCGATACCGCCCGCGACGTTATAGCATTCCCGGAAAATTCCGGCCGAGGTAGCGCAGATCCCCACGGCAACGACAACCTTGGGATCCGGCATCTGGTCGTAGATGTTTTTGATGACGTATTTATTCTGCTCATTGACCGTTCCGGTTACGACAAAGATATCCGCGTGCTTGGGATTGCCGGTATTGATGATCCCGAACCGTTCCACGTCGTACATCGGCGTAAGACAGGCGAGAATTTCAATGTCACATCCATTGCAGCTCGAGGCATCGTAGTGGATTATCCAGGGTGATTTCTTCAGGTATGCCATGATGCTTCAGACCCTCCCGAGGAGATATAAAGCCGCGATATTGAGCGCTCCGAGAACAAGGGTTACTGCCCATGAACTCTTTATCGCAAGTTGCCATTTTACCCTCGCATTGGTATTATCTATTACTAGTTCGACGAGGTAGACAATGATGATAGCGATGAAGGCAACAACCCAGTTTGTTGCAAAGAACAGGAAGACCAGTCCCAGCAGGAAGACGGTTTCGTACCAGTGGGCGATTTCAATATACCCGAGATTCGGGCCTGAGAATTCTGTTGTAAGTCCTTTCACAAGCTCCTGGTGGGCATGATGCGAGGTCGAGATGTCAAAGGGTGACTTGCGCAGCTTGATGGTGAGGATGTAGAGAAATCCAAGAAAAACCCCGGGCAGAAGAACCACGAGCATGCCCGGATATGCGGCGATATCGCCGACATTAAAAGAACGGGTGACGACGTACATGCCAACCGCTGTAAGAAGGAGCATCGGTTCATACGCCATTATCTGGATGAGCTCGCGTTCTGCCCCGATGTGACTGTACGGCGAATATGCGGCATACGCGCCGAGTACTAAAAATACCTCGGCGAGGGTAAGCGCAAAGACTACAAGCAGGAGATTCCCCCCGGCAAAGTAGAGCGCCCCGGTGAAGATCGCAAAAACGAAGTAACTGAGAACGTAGAACTTCTGCGACTCGTTGACGACCGCGCCTTCCTTCTCGAAAAGCTTACCAACGTCGTAGAACGGCTGGAGGATCGAGGGGCCAACCCTGCCCTGCATGTGGGCAGTAACCTTGCGGTCGATACCTGCAACCAGCCCTCCGATGACCGGGGCAAGGAGGACGAAAACGACTGCACCGATGAGGGAGATCATAGAACCCCACCTCCAGCGGCGGCTGCAACAAACATGATGGCAATGATCACCGTACACAGGCAGACACCAATCATCCGGAGCCTGCCTTCACCGAACCAGGAACCGACATAGTAGTTTGCGAGTTTCATTTCTGTGTTCGCTCCGAGAGCGTTCTGGAAATGCCTATCGTGGGTCGTCGCAATCCCTCCCATGTACGGCGGGAGGCTGCGGTGTTTCCGGTGAGGGAGGAGGATGCTTAAGGGAAGGATAACGATCAGGAACAGCATCATGATCATGATGACAATATTGTCCTGCGAGAGCTGGGCCACGTTCCCGTAATTTGCCAGAAGGAAGGGTTCGATAAGGAGGGCGGAGATCACCGGGAATATGAATGCGGTAACTGCGGTGAGACCTGCAAGCGATACCAAAGCCACCCATTCGTTTTTGTCAACCTCTCCTTCTACATTCTTTGCGTCCGGAGTGATCGTTACGAGTTTTCCCATCCATTTTGCCCAGAAAAAGAGGGTAAGTGCGCTTCCGAAGATGAGGATGACTACAAAGACCAGACCGAATGGCGCGTCGATAAATGCCTGAATCGCCGCCCATTTTGATATCAGCATGCCGAAGGGCGCAAGGAACATCCCGGCGATTCCGATTACCATCATCGCAGCGATCCGGGGCATTCGGATGATGAGACCGTTCATATCCTCGATCTCCCGACTCCGGATCCGGTGTTCGACTGTCCCGGTAGAGAGGAACATAAGCGACTTTGAGATTGCATGGAAGATGATGAGCAGGATCGCAGCCCAGATTGCTTCATAAGTCCCTATCCCAGCACAGGCCACTACGAGACCGAGGTTTGCGATGGTGGAGTATGCCAGCACCCGTTTCGCATTGGTCTGGGAAATTGCGATCCCGGATGCGAGAAGGAACGTAACCGCGCCGACAAAAGCGAGGGAATACCCAAGGGAAGTGCCCTGAAACAGGGGAGCGAACCTGACAAGTATGTAGACCCCTGCTTTAACCATTGTGCTCGAATGGAGAAGGGCAGACACCGGTGTAGGCGCAACCATCGCCCCCACAAGCCACGATGAAAACGGCATCTGTGCTGCCTTGGTAAGCCCGGCAAATCCGATAAGCGCTGCAGGAATCAGGACCAGCGCCTTTCCCGAGATCAATATTTGATCAAGGCCGAGCATGCCCGCCGGCTGGTAAGTCAGGTAAACAATGGCGC
>Ga0335078_10009125_pt1 | contig 14705 bp, 13 predicted proteins | sample Lox_Sample_32_FD_206711 | JGI IMG/M metagenome (GOLD analysis project Ga0335078, IMG submission 206711) | Soil microbial communities from Loxahatchee National Wildlife Refuge, Florida, United States - Lox_Sample_3.2 | ecosystem: Environmental > Terrestrial > Soil > Wetlands | place: USA...
GTTGCGGTTCTTATTGCGGTATGACGATTTCGACGCGGCGGTTCTGCGGCTCGCGCACGCCATCAGGCGTTGGAACACGCAGGTCCTCCTTGCCCTTCCAGGCCACATCCATGACCTTCCTCGGCACGCCCTTCTTCGCCAAGTAATCGGCCACGGCCTGGGCGCGCCGCTTCGACAGGCCAAGATTGTATTGCTGCGTTCCGACCGTGTCGGTGTACCCGGTCAGCTCGATGCGCACCGGATGGTTCTTCATGTACGCGTCCGCGGCGGCATCGAGCACCTGACGGCCGGCATCGGTGATGACCGACTTGTCGAAGTCGAAGAACACGATGAAGAACTGCCCCGGCGGGACGGTCGCGGCCGGTGGCGGCGGTGGCGGCGCGGGCATCGGCGCGGCCGCGGGTTGCACCGGCGGTGGCGGCGGTGGCGGCGGCGCGAACGTATAGGTAATGCTCGCGAGCACGCTGTGGCTGTGATAGTCGCTGGTCGAGAAGTCGGTGGCCAGCACAGGGCTGTGGAACCGCATGTTGAAGCCGGCGAGGAAGCGGTATTCGACGCCCACGGCCCAATTCGGCGTGAGGTCGTATTTCGCGCCGGCGATGCCCTGGATCGCGGGCACCGTGTCGGTGTCGTTGGAGAGCAAGAAGCCCGCCGCGCCGACGTGGCTCAGGCTCACGCTGGCGAACCCGGCCCCGGCGCCGAGATACGGCTTGATCCCGCCGAGATCGATGGGCAGATCGACGATGCCGTTGACCATGCCGGCGAGGTTGTCGACGCTTCCCGTCGATCCCGCCAGCGCGACGCCACCGGCGCGCACTCTGCTGATGTCGTTGCTGCGGTAATCGAGACCGAGCTCGACCCGGAAATTGCCGCCAAACAGGAACGGCCCGACATTGTAGCCGAGGGCGCCGCCGGCGATGTAGCCGTCGCTCATGCTGGCCGAGATCGGGAAGCCGATGCCGGCGCCGCTGGCGGACAGGTTGTCCATGGTGTTCCAGCCGCCCTCAACGCGCAGGTAAATCGAGCCGGGGGCAGGGGAATTCCCCATCGTCTGCGCCTGACTTGCCGCGCCGATGAGGCTGAGCCCGAAGGCCAGAGCTGCGGCGTGCCGAATTTTCATCGAACCCCTCCAGAACGCGCAAGCGCGCCACTATAATCGACCTTGATGAATAGCCCCAAGGGACCGGCGCCGGCAAGGCAAGTTGTTGTTTTCAGCGACCATTGCCGGGATGTGTTGCAAACTTGCCGCGTTGTCCCAAAGGGGCGTGGAGAGGGGGCTCATGCAGGCACTCGTGATCACTGGCGGCAGCCGCGGCATCGGCGCCCGGGTGGCGTTCGGCGCAGCCCGGCGCGGCTGCCGCATGGCCTTGGCCTATCAGAAGAATCGCGCCCGGGCCGACGCGGTCGTGGCGGAGGCCGCAAGGCTAGGCGGGCAGGCGGTGGCGCTGCCGATGGAGCTTGCCGACGAGGCCTCGATCGTCCGTTTTTTCGCCGAAATCGACCGCACGCTTGGGCCGTGTGACGGGCTCGTCAACAGCGGCGGTATTCTCGGCCCGTCCGGCCGGATCGAGGCGGTCCCGGCCGCGGGGCTCGCCGAGATCATGGCGGTCAATGTCACCGGTACGTTCCTTTGCTGTCGCGAGGCGATTCGGCGCATGTCGACAAAGCACGGCGGCAAGGGCGGCGCGATCGTCAATCTCGGCTCGGCCGCCTCGCGGCTCGGCGCGCCGGGCGAGAACGTGCCTTACGCGGCCAGCAAAGGTGCGGTCGACAGCCTGACCTTCGGCCTTGCGCAGGAGGTCGCGGCCGAGGGCATCCGCGTCAACGCGGTGAGCCCCGGCGTGATCGATACCGAGATTCAGCCGCCGGGCCGCGTCGAGCGGGTCGGTCCGTTGCTGCCGATGAAGCGCGTCGGCCGGCCGGAGGAGGTGGCCGAGGCGATCCTGTGGCTGCTGTCGGATGCGTCGTCCTACGTCTCGGGCGCGGTTCTCAACGTCTCGGGCGGGCGCTGATCCCGGTCCCAGAACAGGATCGCGAGCGCCGCGAGCAGCACGATCGCGGCGGCGACGGTGGCAACGCACCCGGGCCATCCGGCGCGGGTGAAGGCGTAGCCCGGAACGATCGCACCCAACCCGCCGCCGAGATAATAGAGCGCGACGTACAGCCCGACCGCCGACGAGCGGCCCTGGAGCGCCGTCACCGCGACATAGCTCGTGGCGCAGCTCTGGCAGAGGAACCCGCACGTGACGCAGACCGCGAGTCCGGCGAGAATCGCGGCGATGCTCGGCACAAGCGTCAAGGCAAGGCCGCCGAGCCACACTGCCGTCGCCGCGGCGACGAGGCGCCGGCGCCCCATGAGCGCGACGAGCCGGCCGGTGAGCGGCGTCACCACCACGCCGACGAGATAGACGACGAAGATCGCGCCGAGCGCGCCGGTCGAGAACGAGAACGGCGGCGCCGCCAGCACGAAATTGATGTAGGTGAAGATGCCGACGAACGAGAACAGCACGCCGAACCCGACGACGAAGGTGGCAATGAGGCTCGGCGAGCGCAAATGTGCGGCCATGAAGAGGAACGACGGCGCCAGCCCGCCGCTCTTGGCAAAGCGCCGCTCGCGCGGCATCAGCAGCGCGCTGCCGATGGCGCACGCGAGCGTCACGCCGGCAAGCCCCCAGAACGCCGCGCGCCAGCCGTAAGTCTGCGCCAGCAGCCCGCTCAGGAACCGGCTCAGGAATCCGCCGACGCCGCTCGCCGCGACATAGAGGCCGGTCATCGATGTCGCCTCGGCCGGAAACTCCTCGCCGATATAGGCGACCGTGACCGCGAAGATCGGCGGCAGCAAGAGCCCCTGCACGAAGCGCCAGAACACGAGCGCGTCGAGCGTCTGGGCGAACCCGGCGAGCGCGGTCGGCACGACCAGCAGGAACATCGCCGAGACGATGATGCGCTTCCGCCCGATCGCGTCGGCGGCAAGCCCGCTCCACGGCGCGATGAGCGCCACCGCAAGCGTCGCGGCGCTTACCGTGCGGCTCACTTCGGCGGGCGTTGCGTGGAACTCGTGCGTCAGGAGCGGCAGCAGCGCCTGCGTGACGTAGAGCTCGATGAAGGCGCCGATGGCGGCAAGCGCCACGCCGAGCGCACGCTTGTCGGCCTGCATCGCCGCAGTCTATCGGCCCCGGCCGCGCTTTTCACCGGCGCGCCCGTGGCGTAGAAGGGACCTCGTGGCAGACAAGCGCCCCTTGAGCTACCGCGCTGCCGGCGTCGATATCGCTGCGGGGAACGCACTCGTCGAGGCGTTGAAGCCGTTGGCGAAGGCGACCGCGCGGGCGGGATCGGACGCGGGTCTCGGCGGCTTCGGCGCGCTCTTCGACCTGAAGGCGGCGGGCTACCGCGATCCCATTCTCATCGCCACCACGGACGGCGTCGGCACCAAGCTGAAAATCGCGATCGAGACCGGGCGGCACGACACGGTGGGCATCGATCTCGTGGCGATGTGCGTCAACGACCTCGTCGTGCAGGGCGCCGAGCCGCTGCTCTTCCTCGATTACTTCGCGACCGGCCGGCTCGACGTGGCGCAGGCGAAGACCGTGATCGCCGGCATCGCCGCCGCCTGCCGCGAGGTCGGCTGCGCGCTCGTCGGCGGCGAGACGGCGGAGATGCCGGGTCTCTATGCCGCCGGCGATTACGATCTCGCCGGCTTTGCCGTGGGCGCGGTCGAGCGCGGCGGCGCGATCGACGGCTCGACCGTCGCCGCGGGCGACATCGTGCTCGGGCTCGAATCGAGCGGGCTTCATTCGAACGGCTTCTCGCTGGTGCGCCGCGTCGTCGCCGACGCGCGGCTCGATTACGCCGCGCCCGCGCCGTTCGCGCCTGGCGAGTCCTTGGGCGCGGCGCTGCTCGCGCCGACAAGGCTCTATGTCAAAAGCTGCCGCGCGGCGATCGCGGCGGGCGGCGTCAAGGCGCTCGCGCACATCACCGGTGGCGGGCTTTTGGAGAACGTCCCGCGCGTGCTGCCCAAGCATCTCGCCGCCGAGCTCGATACGCGGAGCTGGACCTTGCCGCCGGTCTTCCGCTGGCTCGCCACGGCAGCGCAGCTTCCGGCGGACGAATTGGCCCGCACCTTCAACTGCGGCATCGGCATGGTGGCCGTAACGGCTGCCGCCGCCGAGGCGCGCGTGACGCGGGCGCTCGAGGGTCACGGCGAGCGCGTCCATCGCATCGGCCGCATCGTCGAACGCGGCGGCGGACCCGGCACGATCCTCGTCGGCACGGAGGCGGCGTGGCCCGGCTGAAGGTCGCCGTGCTGATCTCGGGCCGGGGCTCGAACTTGCAGGCGCTCATCGAGGCGTGCGCGGCGCCCGATTTTCCCGCCGAGATCGCGCTCGTCATTTCCAACCGCGCCGACGCCAAGGGGCTCGATCTCGCGGCCAAGGCCGGCATTCCGCGCGCCGTCATTCCGCACCGCGACTTCGCGACGCGCGAGGCGTTCGAGGCGGCGATCGACCGCGCGCTTACAGCGGCACGGGTCGAACTCGTGTGCCTCGCGGGCTTCATGCGCCTCCTGACGCCGGAGTTCGTGGCGCGCTGGCGCGATCGGCTCGTCAACATCCACCCCTCGCTCCTGCCGTCCTTCCGCGGCCTCGACACGCACGCGCGGGCGTTGGCGGCGGGCGTGCGGTTTGCCGGCTGCACCGTCCATTTCGTGCGCGCCGAGATGGACGAGGGTCCGATCATCGTCCAGGCCGCGGTGCCGGTGCTGCCGGGCGACGATGCCGAGCGCCTGGCCGAGCGCGTGCTGGCGGCCGAGCACCGGGCCTATCCGCTCGCGCTCCGCCTCATCGCCGAGGGCCGCGTCACGGTCCGGGACGAGCGGGTCGAGATCGCGGGCGCATCGGCCCCGCCCGAAACGGTGCTAAACCCGCAGCGCTAGACTTGCCTCGTGCGCGAAATCGGCTAAATTCGCCGCGCCCGAGGTGATGGGGTTTGCGACGATGGCACTCGAGGATCAGGAATATCAACGCCACTTGCGCGGCTGGCTCGCCTTTGGCCGGCTGTTGCGCTGGGCAGTAGCGGCAATCGTCCTCGTGCTGATTTTCCTCGCCTATATGACGCTCTAGCTCAAGGGCAGAGCTCGATCCCGGCGAAGAAGAAGGCGATCTCGTCCGCGGCGGTCTCGGGCGAGTCCGAGCCGTGCACCGAGTTCGCCTCGATGTTTTCGGCGAAGTCCTTGCGGATCGTGCCAGGCGCGGCCTTCTTGGGATCGGTCGCGCCCATCACCTCGCGGTTCACCGCGACTGCGTTCTCGCCTTCGAGCACCTGCACCACGACCGGCGCCGAACACATGAACTCGACGAGGCTCTTGAAAAACGGCCGCTCGCGGTGGACGGCATAGAACCGCTCCGCCTCGGCGCGCGAGAGCTGCAGCCGCTTCTGCGCGATGATGCGCAGGCCCTTTTCCTCGAGCCGCGCGTTGATCCTGCCGGTCAGGTTCCGGCGCGTCGCGTCGGGCTTGATGATCGACAAGGTCCGTTCGAGAGCCATCGGCATGCCTTGGGGCGGAGGGACGCGCGCTTATAGCGGGCGCGTGCCGCGCCATCAACCGAGCGCGCGCTTTTCCCAGCCCGCGTCGGTCTGCTGCCAATAGGTCAGCTCGTGCCCGTCGGCCTGCGCCGCGCGCCAGCGTTGCCGCGCCGCCTCGACCGCGGCGGGATCGTTGCCGTCGAACAGGTCGCAGACGCGCTTGAAGGCGCCGAGCCGGCCGCTCGCCGCGCCATCGACGAGCACGAGCATGGTGGCGTCGTTCGGACTGTCGTCGGCAACGGCGAGGAACACCGGCTGCCGCGCCGCGTGCCCGTCGCGCGCCGTGCCGTGCGGCAGGAAGCTCGCGTCGCTGTAGGTCCAGAGAAGGGCGTCGAGATCCCTCACGCGCTCGTCCGATCCGGCGACAACGAGAATGCGGTGCCCGTCCGCCAGCGCGCGCTCCAAAAGCCGCGGCAGGGCGCGCTCGAGCGGCATCGTGCGCAGATGATAGAAGCCGACCTCGCTCATCCCTCTTCGAAATGCTCGGCGACGAGCCGGTCGAGAAGCCGCAGGCCGAAGGCGGTGGCGCCCTTCGGCACGGTCGGCGCGTCCTTCTTCGACCAGGTCGTGCCGGCAATGTCGAGATGCGCCCACGGCACGCTGTTCACGAACCGTTGCAGGAATTGCGCCGCGGTGATGCTGCCGGCCTCGCGCCCGCCGATGTTCTTGACGTCGGCGGCGTCGCTGTCGATGAGCTTGTCGTAGGCTTCGGCGAGCGGCATGCGCCACAATTTCTCGCCGACCTGCTTGCCTGCGGCGATGAGCCGCTCGGCCAGCTCCTCGTTGTTGGAGAACAACCCGGCATGCTCGCTGCCGAGCGAGACGATGATCGCGCCGGTCAGGGTCGCGAGATCGATCATGCATTGCGGCTTGAAGCGCTGCTGGCAGTACCAGAGCGCGTCGGCCAGCACGAGCCGCCCCTCGGCGTCGGTGTTGAGCACCTCGATCGTCTGGCCCGAGAGCGAAATCACGATGTCGCCCGGCCGCTGCGCCGTGCCGGACGGCATGTTCTCGACCAGCCCGCCGATGCCCACGGCATTGACCTTGGCCTTGCGCGCGGCGAGCGCACGCATCAGGCCGATCACCACGCCAGCGCCGGCCATGTCCCACTTCATGTCCTCCATGCCGCCGGCGGCCTTGATCGAGATGCCGCCGGTGTCGAAGGTGACGCCCTTGCCGATGAAGGCGATGGGCGCCGGGTTCTTGGCCTTGGGATTGCCCTTCCACTGCATGATGACGAGGCGCGGCGGCCGCTCGCTCCCTTGCGCCACGCCCAAAAGCGCGTTCATGCCGAGCTTCTTGAGCTGCTTCTCGTCGAGCACCTCGACCTCGACGCCGAATTTTTCGAGCGCGCGCGCTGCCCCGGCCAGCGTCTCGGGATAGATGACGTTGGCCGGTTCGGATACGAGGTCGCGCGTGAAAAACACCGATTCCGCCACCTTCTCGAGCGGTTGGAAGGCGCGCTTGGCCGCCGCCGGGTCTTCCACGACGATGGTCAGCTCCTCGAGCGTCGGCTTGCTCTCGGGCTTCTCCTTGGTGCGGTATTTGTCGAAGCGGTAGGCGCGGAGCCGCGCGCCATAGGCAAAGTCGGCGGCGATCTGCGCTTCGTTGTGCTCCTGATCGAGCGCCACCGCGGCGGTCTTCTCGCCGACGTTGTTCAACTGCGCGAGGATTTGCCCGCCGCGATTCTGCCACGCGATGCGCTCGCCGCCGCCTTCCTTGCCGATGCCGTAAAGCAGCACCCGGTTGCGCTCGAGATGGGACGGCGCCAGGACGGCGAGCGTGTCGTCGGCGCGGCCCTTGAACTTGCTCGCCGCCATGGCGCGCGTGAGAGTACCGCCGCTTTCCTCGTCGAGCCGGCTCGCCGAAGGGAGGAGATTGCGCTCCTCGGCGACCGGCACGGCGACGGTTCCGGAGCGGGGGAGGTGCGGGCCCGCGAAACTGATCTTCATGGGCGGCGGTATGAGAAAATTGGCCGCACGAGTCAACCGCCGACGCGGTAGAGCTTGAACCGCGGCGCGGCGAACACGGGCTGAAGCCCGGCGCTGTCGGCGAGGCTGAACGGCGCGACGCCGGCGAACGCAATGAAGTCATAGCGCCCGAGCACGGCCATCTCCTGAAGATCGAGTGGCTTTGCGCCGTCGACATAGACCTGCCACAGCCGGAGCGACGACGTCGCCGCCGCGAGCGCCGCCCACGGCGGCTTCAGCGCGATCGGCTGCTGGCCGGGAATGGCGAAGAGCGTCGGCACAAACGCGTCGCGGTCCGCCGCGGCGAGCGCCGGCAGGTGAAGAAGCGGCGTCGCCTGCACGTTCACCGCCTCGGGCGGGGCGGCGACCGCAAGCCGCGCGCCGGTCGGAAGTTGATCGAGCGCGGCGAGGATCGGGCGGTATTCGCGCTCGCTCGCCTGCCAGCTCACCCCCACGCTCGCAAGCCGCAGCACGAACATGAGGGCCGCGGCGCCGAGGAGAAATCGCTCCAGTTTCCGGCGCTGCGTGGCCCAGCTCGTTCCGGCGCAAAACGCGAGCGCCAGCGCCAGCGGCATCCGCCGATCGACGCCCGAGGCGCCCGCGATCTCGGTCGGCATGGCGATGTAGGCCGCGCTCAGCAGCACGAGCGCAATCCCCATTCCCGGCGCGAGCGCGAGCCAGCGCCACGCATAGGCAATGGCGAGCGCCGCCACGAGGAGCGCGAAGCAGGCGATGTCAAACGGGCGATGATAAAGATCAAAGACGCTGAACAGCAGATCGAACTTTCTGAGCGGGTGCGAGAATTCGATTGCCCCGCCGCCGATGCCGCTCGCCAGCATGAACGCCACCGGCAGCAGCAAGGGCGCCGCGGCGACCACGAGCCGCCGCTCCGTGCCGACCGGCGCGCGACGGCGCGACGACGCCTCGATGCCGATCAGCGTCACGGCATAAATTCCGAACGCCATCAGATGCGCGAAATAGATTGCGAACGCCGCGATGCCGCCGATGGCGATGCGGAGCGCGGCATTGCGCCGCGCGAGCGCCGCCATCAGCGCAAGCGCGCAAAACGCAAGCCCAAGCCCGAACAGGTAATTGAGCAGTCCCCACAGCAGCAGCCGCCCATAAAGGAACAGGAACGCGAGGAGCGGCCAGGCCGACCAGCGGCCGGCGAGCGCGCGATGAAGGAGACTCGGTCCCGCGGCGAGCAGCAGGAACGTGACAAGGACGAACGCCTTGCCCGCCGCGGCGAGTGGCATGAGGCCGAGAAGCGGCGGCACGAGCGCATCCATCGCGAGATCGGGGATCGGCCGCCACGCCGCGGCGTAGTATTGCGCGAGCACCGGATCGTGCGGCAGGCGCGCGAGGATCGCCATGCGCGCGAGATGGTTCGGATAATCGACCAGCGGCAGGATGTCGCTCATCAGGACGGGCCCGGCGCTCAAAACGAAGAACGCGGCGAACAGCAGCGCGAACGTGCCGGGCGACAGACGCAAGGAGCCGGGAACCGTCATCGCCGCGCAGATTTCCATGCGCCGCCCGGTGCGGCAATCTATAATCCCGCGCCATGGATGGGCTCACCCGCTACGTGTTGCGGCAGACGCTGCTGCTGACGGCGTTCATGACCGTGGCGCTGTCGATCGCGGTCTGGCTCGTGCAGTCGCTGCGGCTCATCGACCTCATCGTCAATCGCGGGCTTTCGATCGGGCTCTTTCTCTATCTCGCGCTGTTGATCCTGCCGCGGCTCGTCGAGGTGGTGCTGCCGATCGCCGTCTTCGTCGGCGTGCTGTTCGTCTACAACAAGCTCACCACCGAGAGCGAGCTTCTGGTCATGCGCTCGGCCGGCATGAGCGAGACGGCGCTGGCGCGGCCGGCGATCCTGGCGGGGCTGATCGCCACCGTGGTGCTCTATGGGCTGTCGCTCGAAATCGTGCCCGCCGCGAACCGCGCCTTCAAGGACATGCAGTTCCAGATCCGCAACCGCTTCGCCTCGGTGCTGGTCCAGGACGGTATCTTCAATACGCTGTCGGACCGGCTCATGGTGTATGACATGGGCCGCAACGACGCGGGTGATCTCATGGGCCTGGTCATCTACGACAAGCGCGACGCGCAGAAGCCCGTGACCATCTTCGCCGAGCGCGGCGCGTTCGCCGACACGCCGGACGGGCCACGGCTCCTCCTCGTCAACGGCATGCGGCAGCAGCGCGACGAAGGCAACGGCCATATCTCGACCTTGAGCTTCGAGCGCTACACGCTCGACCTTACCGGCCTCGCCGACACGGGCGGCACGCGCGAGCGCCAGCCCGACGAGCGCCATACGACCGAGCTTTTCTTCCCGGGGCGGCAGCCGGAAGGCGATGGCACGGCGCGCGCCTTCTTCGTCGAGCTGAACATGCGGCTTGAAGGCCCGCTCACGGCGCTCGTCATGGCGGTGCTGCCGATCCTCTGCCTCTTGCCCGGCGAGTTCAACCGCCGCGGCCAAAGCCGGCGCGTCGGGCTCGCCATCGCGCTCGCCTTCGCCTTCGAGTTCGCCGATATCGGCTTCAAGAACCTGTCCGGCCGCGCCGACATCGCGATCCCGCTGCTCTATCTGAACATTATCGTGCCGCTTGCGGCCGCGCTGAGAATGCTGTGGCGCGATTCGCGGCTTTCCGCACAGGCGCCCTTTGCGGCGCGCGCCTCATCCTGAGCAAGGCTGCCGCCCGTGTCGCCCGGCAAGACCCTCTTCCGCTATATCGCGCGCCAGTTCCTCGTCGGCTGCGGGCTCGTCTTCCTGGCGATGCTCACGATCGTCTTCGTGCTCGATTACGTCGAGCTCATCCGCCGCGCGGGCTCGCGGCCCGACGCGACGCTCTTCGTGCTGTTCAAGATGGCGCTCTTCAAGCAGCCCTACATGGCGCAACAGATCATGCCGTTCGTCATCCTGTTCGGCACGATGACGGCGTTCTGGCGCCTGACGCGCAGCAACGAGCTCGTGGTCGCGCGCGCCGCCGGCGTCTCGGTGTGGCAGTTCCTGGCGCCGCCGCTCGTGGCCGCCGGGCTCATCGGTGTCGCGGTCGTGACGCTGTTCAATCCGGTCGCCTCGGTCATGCAGGCGCGCTATGAGCAGCTCGACGACACCGTCCTGAAGGGCGACGCCGACAGCCTTGCGCTGTCGCGCACCGGCTTGTGGCTGCGCCAGAGCGATGCTTCCGGGGTGCGCTCGATCGTCCACGCCGATGGCTATTTCGCCGACAACCATGCGCTGCACGGCGTCACCATGCTGTTCATCGCCGACGACCGCAAACTGACGAAGCGCATCGACGCGCGCGAGGCGCTGCTCGGCAACGGCCGCTGGGATGTGCTCGACGGCACCGTGTGGCAGCCGTCGGCGCCGCCGCAGGCCTTCGGCAAGCTCGAGATCCCGACCAATCTCACCGCTCGCAAGATCCAGGACAGCTTCGCCGCGCCCGAGACCATGTCGTTCTGGGAGCTGCCGAGCTTCATCTCGCTGTTGGAGAATTCCGGCTTCTCGGCCTTGCGCCACCGGCTCTATTTCGACGCGCTTCTGGCGCGGCCGCTTCTGTTCGCGGCGATGGTGGTGATCGCCGCGAGCTTCAGCCTGCGCATGCAGCGGCGCGGCGGCACCGGCATGATGATCGCGGCCGGCGTCGGCGCCGGATTCATCCTCTATTTCATGTCCGACGTCGTCTTCGCGCTCGGGCTCTCGGCCACCATCCCGGTGTCGCTCGCGGCGTGGTCGCCGGCCGGGATCAGCTGTCTCCTGGGCGTGAGCCTCCTCCTCCACCTCGAGGACGGCTAGCGCGCCGTGGTCCGGGGGGGCGCCATTCTCGTGGGACTGGCGGCGCTCGCCGCGCTGCCGTCGTTCGCCGCCGAAGCGCCGCGGCCGACACGAGAGCGGCCCGTGCTGTTCAGCGCCGACGAGGTGCAATACGACCAGGAGCTCGGCCTCACCGTCGCCAAGGGGCATGTCGAGCTCGATCAGGGCGACGACATCCTGCTCGCCGACGCGGTGACCTACAACCAGCGTTCCGACACTGTCACCGCCTCGGGCCACGTCGCGCTGTTGCAGCCGAACGGCGACATCGTGTTCGCCGATTACGTCGAGCTGCACGACGATATGCGCGACGGATTCCTCAAGGATATCCGCATCCTTCTGTCCGACCGTTCGCGGCTCGCCGGAAACACGGCGCGGCGCGTTGACGGCGTGCGCACGACGATCAGGCGCGCCGTCTATTCGCCGTGCGAGCTGTGCCAGGACGATCCGACGCGCCCGCCGGTGTGGCAGATCAAGGCCGAGGAGGTCGTCCACGACACGAACCTTCAACTCGTCGAATACCACAACGCGACCATGGAGATCGACGGCATCCCGGTCTTCTACTCGCCCTATTTCTCGCATCCCGATCCATCGGTGAAGCGCGCGAGCGGCTTTTTGCCGCCGACCGTGGGTTATGGCAACACGCTCGGCGCGCACATCACGGTTCCCTATTACTGGGCGATCGCGCCGGACAAGGACGCGACCTTCCGGCCGATGATCACGACGAGCGCGGGCGCGGTGCTCGGCGGCGAATATCGCGAGCGCTTCTCGAACGGCCTGACCGTGGATGACGGCAGCGTCGAGGCGGGCGGCGGACGACAGTCGGCCTCGGCCGGCAATGTCGGCCCGCCGACGGAGTCGGTGCGCTGGCATTTCTTCGGCACCGGCGACTGGGATCTGACCGACGAATCGCGCGCGGGCTTTCAGGCGCAGCGCGAAAGCGATCAGACCTACATGCTGCGCTATCACTTCACGACGCCGTGGAACTTTCTCACGAGCCATCTCTACGCCGAGAATTTCGGCACCAGCAGCTACGGCGCCATCGACGCCTACTCGTTCCAGAGCCTGAACCCGCTGTTCGGTGATTCGCTCGAGCCGATCGCGCTGCCCGATGCGCAATACCACTGGACGAGCGAGCCGGATTCGATCGGCGGCCGTTGGCGCCTCACCGGCAGCGCGCTCGATCTCATTCACCACACCGGACCCGAGGTGCGGCGCGTCTCGGCCGGCGCCGGGTGGGAGCTGCCGTTCAACGGCATCCTGGGCGGCGACCGCTTGACCTTCCTGGCAAGCGTCAGGTCGGACGGATATTCCGCCGACCACGTGGCGCTCGTGCCAAGCACGCAGCCGGCGACGAGCGAATTCGGCCAGACGCTGCAACTGCCGACCAACGCCGGCACCACGAGCACGGTGGCGGGACGCGTCTTCCCGCAGCTCTTCCTCAAGTGGCGCTATCCGTGGGTGCGCGAAGGCGGCAGCGGCACCACCGCCCTCATCGAGCCGATCGCGGCGGTGGCCGCGGCGCCGCGCGGCGGCAACCCAGCGCGCATTCCGAACGAGGACGGGCAGGGCTTCTCGTTCGACGATGCCGATCTCTTCGTGCCCAATCGCCTGCCCGGCTATGACCGCGTCGATAGCGGGCAACGGGTCGATTACGGGCTCCACGGCGAATTGAACCGCGCCAACGGGCAATCGTTCGAGACGCTGTTCGGGCAAAGCTACCGCTTCGAGACCAACAGCATCTTTCAGCCGGGGTCGGGCCTCAATCAGCGTTTCTCCGATTATGTCGGTCGCGCCGTGGTGTCGCCGGACAAGTATTTCGACGTGTTCTACCGCTTCCGGCTCGACCACAACGATTATGCGGCGCGGCGCCAGGAGGCGGGCGCGGCGGTCGGTCCGCAGACGCTGCGCTTCTCGGCGAGCTTCATCGCGATCCAGCCGAATGTCAGCGCCGTCACCACCACCGTGCCGACAAGCCAGCAGGTCTCAGCCGCGATCAGCGCGCAGCTCACGCGCTATTGGTCGGTGGATCTGGTCGACACCCGCTCGATCGGCGGCGGCGGCTCGACCATCAATTCCGGCGTCACCGCGACATATCACGACGACTGCTTCGCGGTCGTGACCGCGGTCACGCAGTCCGGCATCCGGATTGGCGACGTGCGGCCGGGCGTCTCGGTGCTCTTGACGCTCGTGTTCAAGAATCTCGGCGAAGTCGGCGAGCGGGTCCTGTCCGAGAGCGGCACGTGATCGGGACCGGATCGGGTGCTATGGTTTCCGCCTTGGCTCGGTTGCGAGCGAAGTCGTGTGGTAACTTGTGCGGTATCGTGCCGATGAAGGGTCTTTTCTTGAGTCTTGTGCTCGTTTTCGCCCCCGCGCTCGCGCTCGCGCAGGAGACGCGGATCGCTGCCGTCGTCAACGATTCGATCGTCACCGACGGCGATCTTGCGGCGCGGCTCAAGCTCGTCGAGAGCTCGTCGAACCTGCCGGACACGCCTGAGAACCGCAAACGACTCGAGCCGCAGGTCCTGCGCACGCTGATCGACGAAAAGCTGCAGATGCAGGAGGCAAAGCGCCTCGGCATCGCGGTGTCGAAGGAGGACGTGAACGCCTCGCTCCGCGATATCGAGACGCGCAATCACATGCCGAAGGGCTCGCTCGACGATTATCTGAAGTCGAAAGGCATCTCGCGCGATTCGCTCGTCGACGAGTTAACCGCATCGATCGCCTTTGCCAAGATCGTCCAGAACCGCGTTTCGCAGGACGTGCAGGTCTCCGACGACGAAGTCAACGACATGATGAAGCGGATCGAGGCCGACATCGGCAAGCCGCAAAGCCGCGTCGCCGAGATCTTCCTCGCGGTCGACAATCCGAGCCAGGCGGACGAGGTGAAACGCCTTGCCGACCGCATCGTCCAGCAGATCCAGGGCGGCGCCAATTTTCAGTCGATGGCGCTGCAATTCTCGCAATCGCCGAGCGCCGCGGTCGGCGGCGACCTCGGCTGGGTCACGCCGACCCAGTTGAACCCGCTGCTCGCCGAGGCGGTCGAGAAGATGACGCCGGGCCAGATGTCCTATCCGATCCGCACGCCGGCGGGTTATTACTTGCTCTACGTGCTCGATCGCCGCACGCTCGGCGGCGCCGAGCCGGACAAGATCACGCTGTCGCTCGACGAGGTCGTATTCCCGCTGCCGCCGTCGGCGACTCCCGACGAGCGCAAGAACGTCGAGGCGCAGGCGGCGCAGGTTTCCGCCCAGGCGAAAAGCTGTGGCGAAATGGCGAAGCTCGGCGCGCAGCGCGCGCCGCAACTCTCGCGCCAGATCCCGCAGGTGCAGGCAAGCGAT
>Ga0335078_10009126_pt1 | contig 14703 bp, 12 predicted proteins | sample Lox_Sample_32_FD_206711 | JGI IMG/M metagenome (GOLD analysis project Ga0335078, IMG submission 206711) | Soil microbial communities from Loxahatchee National Wildlife Refuge, Florida, United States - Lox_Sample_3.2 | ecosystem: Environmental > Terrestrial > Soil > Wetlands | place: USA...
TCGTCCCGCCGGCGCCGGTCGTGTGCGAGCGGTCGCGCGCCTCCTCCTCCCCGATCAACCCGGCGAAGTAGCGCAGCGTCTCGAGGTCGGCGACGCCGGGCAGCAACATCCGCGCCCGATGGCTGTTTACGACGGTCTCGGCCTGCTGTCCGTAACGCGAGCGCGCCTGGGCGAGATCGTGGAAGATCGTGACCAGCTGGATGTTGTGACTCGGTGCGGTCGACGCGATCTCCGCGAGGTGGGGGAGCGGGGCCACGTTGCCCGCCTCGTCGAGGCACAGGAGCAGCGGAAGCTCGAGCCGCCCACCGGCGAGCGTCGCGCGCTCGTAGGCCCGGTCGACGACCTCGCCGAGCAGTGCCAGGAAGATCGGACGCAGCAGCTTCGATGCCTTGGCGTCGCCGATCAGGTAGAGGGTCGCGCGGCCGTCGAGCAACCGGTCGGCGGTGATCTCGCACGACTGCGCCGAGCGGACGACGCGGCCGAACCGGTAGGCGCGCAGCAGCGTCTGCGCGGTCGCCTCGATCGACGTGCGCGTGCGGTCGGCCTGCGCCTCGAACGCCCGGACGGCGTCGTAGGCCGGATGGCCGTCCTCGCCGGCGCAGAGCAGCGCCTGGTCGAGTTCGCGCATCCCCTGTCCGTGGACCCAGCGGACGACCGTGTCCATCCCGGTGCCGCTGACCGCCGCCGCGTACAGCAGCGGCGCGAGCCGCTGCTCGGCGGCCACCGCCCAGAAGTCGCCGCCCTCCATGCTGCGGCGGTCGAGCTCGCCGGCCGACGCCAGCCGCCATGCCACCTCGAGTGCCCCGTCCCAGGTGTGCGCGGCGTGCAGCGGGGACCATGTATGTGACGGTCCGCTCGAGAGTCCGAACGGGTCGAACACGAACACCTCGCCGAGCTGCCTGCGGCGCGCGATCGTGGCGCCAAGCACGTCGGTCTTGATCGAGCTGGCGACGGCCGGTCCGTCCCACTCGAGGAGCGACGGGATCGCGATCCCGGCGGACTTGCCCGATTGCGGGGGACCGAACGCCACCAGCGCGTGGCGATGCTCGGCGTACAGCAGCCTGCCGCCGCTGCGCCCGAGCACGAGCCGCCCGCTGCGGCGCGTTCGCCCGAGGCTGCGGAGCGGGCGGAGCTCGGGCGTTCTCGCCCACCGCGCGCCGACGCCACGGCCACCGCCGATCCACCCTCCGATCCGCCCTCCGATCCGCCCTCCCGCGAGGGCCAGCCCGCCGCCGGCGCCGGCGAGGATCGCGAGCGCGGCGTAGAACCCGCCGGCGCTCGGGAGGAGCGGTCTCGCCGGGGCTGGCCACGCGGCCGCCGGGTCGGTGAGCCGAGACGGGAGGCGGATCACGACTTCGAGCAACTGGTCAGCCCGCATGTGCGGCCAGCCCGACCCGAACAGCGCTCCCGCCACGCCTCCCCACAGCCACAGGGTCGCCACCACCGTAGCCAGGCCGCCGATCGCGACGAGGACAGCAACGTCCCCATGATGGCTCTGGCTCATCCGCGGCCGATCCTCGTCTCGCTGACCCGCATCCCGGTGTCGGTGTTGGTGAACGTCGCCTCGAGGCGCGACCGGTAGTGCTGGACGACGAACGACCGGTTGCCGACGCGCCACAGCGCCTGTCCCGCCGACAGCGTCGAGATCAGCCGGGACTCGGCCTCGGACAGCCCGAGCAGCGAGCGCGTGAGCGGGACCTGGCTCTCGTCCTGGTGGTAGACGATCCGCGTCGAGGCGTCCGCGATGAGCCCTTCGGCGATCCGCGCCGCGCGCGATCCGGCATCGCCGGCGGCCTTCAGATCCGCGAGCTTGTGCAGGACGACGAGGTTCATCACGCCGAACTGCCGGGCCAGCTTGAAGTTCGACTGGAACCACTCGCCGAGGCCCGTGTGCTGGATGATCTTCCACGACTCGTCGGCGACGTTGATCAGCCGCTCGCGCCCGGGGCGCTCGGCCATCCGCGCTAGCAGGGCGCTCATCCACGCCGTGGCGCACGCCATCAGGATGCCGACCGCCGGCGAGTCTCTGACCGCATGGAGGTCGAGCACGAGCAGCCGGGCATCGAGGTCGAGACCCGGGGAGGTCGGCCCGTCGAACATGCCCCGCAGCGGTCCCTCGCACAGGTCCTGGATCGCGAGAGCCGCGCGGCGGGCGTCGAGCGCGAGCCGCTCGGGGGTGGTGCGGAGCCGCTCCGCCATCGCCGGCAAGGGATCGAACAGGACCCGCGCCACCTGCGGCAGCGTGGGCTCGGCGACGCCGCTCGTACGGACCGCGTGAAGCGCCTCGCGAAGCGCAGCGGCCTCGATCTGAGTGAGGGGTCCGCCGACCGCGGTCATCGTCACCGCCCTGAGCAGCTCTAGCTGGGCGTGCTCCTCGGGACGCGAGGCGAGCGGGTTCAGCCGCACGGCGCCGCCCGGCTCGAGCGACACCGGCCGCACCCCGACGGCATCGCACAGTGGCCCGTATTCGCGCTTGACGTCGAGCACGAACGCGCGGCGGCCGAACAGCAGCATCCGCCACAGCAGCGTCTTCACCAGCGCGCTCTTGCCCTGCCCGAGCTTGCCGAGCACGATCGCGTTCGGGTCGTCGAGCGTGCCGTCGCCGTACAGGACCCATGGGTCGTAGCAGAACGCCCCGCCGCTCGAGTCGCGGCCGACGAACACGCCGCGCCCGCCGAGGCCACCGGTGGCGACGAACGGGTAGATGGCCTGCGCATGCCGGGTCGTGCAGCGGTGGCCTGGTCGTTCCGCCTTCACCGCAGCCCCCTGCACAACGGGAGCGTGAACGCGAACGCCTCGGCCTGTTGGCCGTACATCCGGTGCAGCTCGAGCCGGGCCCGCGCGGCCTGCTCGTGGACCTCGGAGCAGGCGCGGCGCAGATCGTCTCGGTCTCGGCCCGAGACGGTCACGAAGCCGGCGAGCCGGACCTCGGCGTGGCCGGCGGCGAGCTCGGCCTCGCGGCGCATCGTCGCCTCCTCCGCCTGCCGGTGACGGGCGGTCTCGGCCTGCCCGAAGCGGTGGCGGAGCTCGCGGTCGGCGCGGTCCCGGGTGACGGCGGCCTCGACCTCGCGGGTCGAGCGCGCGGGGGCGATCGGCTCGAACGTCACCGCGATCGTCCTGACGACGTGCGAGTGCCCGAGCAGCGCGTCCATGAACATTGGAGAGACGTCGACGCGCGGCCAGGCGCCGATCCAGAACGTGGCGTGGACCGCGCCGTCGCTCGCGTAAAGCTCCCACTGCTCGCGGGCGCCGAGCGGCCATGCGTTGGCCTCGGCGAGGCCGTCGCGGTCCGGCTCGGCCGCGTCGATCGCGGCGAGCTCGGCACGCGCGTAGGGATCGAACGCGGTCCGCAGGGTGCGCGCGATCTGCCCCGCGCCGAGCGCTCCGAGCACGTTCACCTCCGCTGCCTCCAGGCCGTCCGCGATCCGCTCGGTCTGCTCGATCAGCGCACTCGCCGCCGCCGCGTGCCCGCGGTCGGCGACGCGACGCGCATCGACCTGGACCGCGATCAGGACCTCGTGCTCCTGTGACGCTTTAGTCGTCGCGCCGATCAGCTCGAGATAGGACTCGATGATCGGAGTGCCCCGGAGCGGGACCGCGGGATCGCGTTCGCCGTGGAGCCAGCGCGCGAGCTCGTCGCCCTGGGCCGGGGCGGTGCGCTCAATCCACTGAAGTCTCCGGACCGCGCCTCCGGCCGCGCCGGCGAGGATCAATCCCCACCGCGCAAGGCGCCGCTCCTGGGCCTCGGGGTCCAGCAGCGAGAACGCGAGCACCCGGCACGCCAGCACGGCGGTCAGACGTCGGCCGCGTTGCTCGCAGACAACCCCGACCGGATGGTCGCGATACGGGGCTTCGACGATTCGGACGCCCCGCAGGGCAGGTGGGGCGTCGGCCGCCGGATACCTCACCAGCCGGCGCAACGGACCCGGTCGCTCGGCCGCCGTCATCCCGCCCGCGGGTGCGCCCGAGCGAAAGCGGAGGCGTCCCCGAACGAAGCGCACCCCGAACGAGATCGCGATCGGAATCCACTCGTCCAAGGAGCGCCGGCCCACCGGAGCGAACGCCACAAGCAGCGATCCGGCGAAGAGCAGCGTCCCGAGAAACGCGCCGGCCGCGGTCGGCGCACGGTCGAGCACCACGATCGCCGCGAGCGCGCCGGCCGCCACCGCGGCGGCCTGCCCGCCGCGGAGCTGCCCGAGGATCCCGCGGCGCTCGAGCGGCCCGAACCGGTAGCTGAGTCGCTCGCCGGTCACCGGGTGCCGCCGTCAAACGGTCGGACGGGCGTCGCGAACAGGTTCTCCGCCCCGAGCTCGAGGACGGGCTGGTCGTCCCAGTTGAGCGGTTCCTCGCGCGGCGGGTCGCCGGCGGGCGGCGGTCCGTCACCACCATCGTCGGGAGGCTCTGGCGGATCATCGCCGGGGCCGGGACCGATCTGCGGAGGCGGACCCGGACCCGCCCCGCCGTTCGCCCCGCCCTCTGCGCCACGGTTCGCTCCGCCGTTCGCCCCGCCGCCGACCCCGCCGTCCGCGGCGTCACGCCGCATTGCCGCCGTCACGACGTCGCTCCACTCGTGCGCCCCCGCCCAGGCGTCTCCCCCCGCGTTGTTGGCCCGCCCGAGCTCGGCGCGAAGCGTCCCCGCCGCGCCGCTCGCGAGCTCGGCGAGCGGGATCATCCTCAGCAGCGCCCAGGGCGAGAAGGCCGCGAGCATGATCAACACGGCGCCGGCCATGACCGCGGTGACGCTCCCGTGGTCGGCGCCGGAGCTGATCGCGGCGCCGCCGAGCGACAGGATGGCGACGATCGCGAACTTCGACAGGATCAGCGCGACCAGCAGCTCAACGGCGCGCACCGCCCAGACCCTCCGCGCCGGCCACACCATCGCTGCGAACGCGAGCGGCAGCATCAGCACGATCACGTACACGGCCGCCTCTCGCATCAAGAGCTCGACCCACAGCGCGAACGCCGCCCCGATCACGAACAGGCCGACGAGAACCGCCAGGAACGGAGACGAGGTGAGCGCCGTCAGCCCGCCGATAAGCAGCGCGGCCTTGGTCAGGAAGTGTGCGCTCGCGTTGCCGGCGGCCGAGGAGATGAACCCGCACAGCTCATCGGTGGCGGCGAGCAGGAGCATCGTCAGGGGCGCCGCGATCGCGATCGCGAGCATCGCCAGCGGCAGATAGCCGAATGCCGCCCGGGCGAGCAGCCCGAGGTCCGAGCGGATCATCGCCTGTACCGCGGCCGCGAACAGGAACGGCAAGCTCAGCACGGCGGCGATCGCCGTCATCCGCCAGTAGGTCGCCGAGAACCAGGTCGTGCGTAGTTGGGGCGCGGTCGTCGTGCCGAGTGCCGTCGCGGTCTCGTTCAGCACCGCGCCGGCTGCGCCGACCACCCCCGTTCCTAACGCAGCCAGGCCCAGGGCGGTGCTCGCGGTCGACGCCACCGCCTGCGCGGCGCCGGTCACCACGGTGTTGACCGCCTGTCCCGTGTGACCCGTGACGGCCTGCTTGCCCGCCGTCAGTAGCTGGCCGCCGGCTTTGGCGCCGAGCCCCGCACACGCGCTCTCGGCGGCGGAGCTCACCACGCCGGCGGCACCACACACCGGGTTGTCGAGGCTGATGGCGGACGCCGACGGCGGCGCGACCGCGAACACGAAGGCCAATGCGGCCAACGCGGGGATGCCGGGTCTCATTTTGCGGTCGTCCCCAGGTGCTGGAAGAAGTTGACGAGACCCGGGCCAGATCCGATGACGAGTGCCGCGGCGGCCGAGATGACCGCGGCCATGCGACCGCGCGCGGCGTAGTGCGGGTTGTGGGCGTGCGAGGCAACCGCCCACAGCGCCGCGCCGATGAACGCGCCGATCAGCGCGATCGCGAGCGCCCACGCTTCCGCGCCGTTCACGAGCTGCTGGAGGACGTTGCTCCCCGGGAGCCCCGTGAGGTCGGGCTTGGCCGAGACATCGGCCAGTGAAACCAACATCGTCTAACTCCTTTCAGTCTAATTGAGCCAAATGAAGCTAAACGACCCTAGCAATATTAGTTAGGTCTTGATAGCTTTGATTAGCATCAAATTAGTCTCAATTGGACTGAAAATGGCCATCATCGAATCTGAGCCGGCGCTCGGCGTGGGAGACATCGGAGAGCTGTACGGCACGCTCGCAAGCCGGCTCGAGCAGATCGTGCGCCTCGACGTCCACGCATCCGACGCCGTGATCGAGGACGCGTGCCAGGTCGCCTGGTGCCGGCTGCTACGCCACTGCGACCGGGTTCACCGCGAAACCGTGATGGCGTGGCTGGCGCGAACGGCCGTCCACGAGGCGTTCAGGTCGCTGCGGCGAGACCGGCGCGAGGAGGCGTTGGAGAGCGCGGAACTCGCATCCAGTCAGGCGCAGCCGGAAGAGCTCCTGTTGCAGCGCGAGCGCCTCAACGAGGTAGCAGCGCTGCCGGCCCGCCAGCAGCGCCTGGTGTGGCTGCATGCCTTCGGCCTGACGTACGTCGAGATCGCCGCGCGCGAGCGGTGCACCCGGCGAACGGTCGAGCGTCAGCTCCATCGCGCCCGGGCGGCGCTCCGGGAGTAGAACCGGGGATCCCTAGCGAGCTCGGCCGCGCTTGCGCCGGCGCTTCTCGGCCTGGCTCAACTTGCGCGGCTTCGGTCGCGACTTGGAGCCTGCTCGCCGGCCTTCCGCGTCGATCGGGGCCGTAAGGCGGTGGCCCTTCGGGGCGTGCTTGCGCGCGTCGCGCCAGATGAAGTACGCAATCCCGCCGAGAACGACGACCGCGCCGATCGCGATGATGATCGCCGAGTTCCCGGAGAAGGCGCTGCCGCTACCTGCAGTGGGGGTCGTGCTGACCGTGGGCGCGGCGGTCGTGCTGGTGGTCGGAATCGACACCGACGGCTGCGGGAAGCTGGGAGACAGCGGGTTCGACGGCGCCTGCGCGAGCGCGACCGCGGGCACCGCGAGCCACCCTCCGACGAGGACCAACAGCACACCCCGAGCCGCCGCCTTCAAGCCGCCACCCTCGCTACGCGAGCGGCTTCTCCATCGCCGGCGTCTCGGGCGCGCGGACATAGGGATGCTCGTCCGCGACGTCTTCCTCGTGGTAGACGCTCTCCGCGTTGACCGCCCAGATGTCGTGATGGGAGCCGGTGAGGATGTTGTCGACAGCGCGCATGGCGGTCAGCATCGAGTGGTCGGAGTTGTTGTAGCGGTGCAGCCCGTTGCGCCCGACCTGGATGAGGTTGCCGACGCCCTCGAGCCAGCCGCGGATCGTCCTGACCCGCTCCGGATACTCGACGTCGTACATCGGATAGGCCTTGTGCACGCGCACGACGAAGCCGAACTTGACCTGGTCGGCCCGGGCGAGGTGGAGCTTCGCGAGCTCGCGGGTGGCCATCGCCACGAGGTCGTCGTCCTCCATGCCCCAGATCTCGTCGCCCTCGAAGCAGAAGTACTCCATCCCGATCGAGGTATCCGTGTCGTTGGGGACCATCCAGGGGCTCCATGACCGGAAGTTCTGGATCCGGAGCACCTTGACGCCGGGCTGATGGATGTAGATCCAGTTGTCGGGGAACAGCTCAGGGCTGTCGATCACGAGCGCCACCGTGAGGAAGTCCCGGTAGCGGAGTCCGCGGGCGGCGTCGCGCACCTCGACCGGCGCCTCGGGTTCGGCGATGCCTACGGTCGTCCGTAGCGGCAAAGACGAAATGACATACGAAGGCGTGATTGTCTCCCCGCCGGCGACAAGCTCGACGACGCGCCCGTTCTCGATCCGCAGGCGGGTGACCGGCGCATTCAGCCTGACCTCGCCGCCCTGGGCGCGAATGTCCTCGGTCATCTGCTCCCACATCTGGCCGGGGCCGTAACGCGGATAGTTGAACTCCGAGATCAGCGACTTGATCTTGTTGCCCTCGTTGCCGAAGAACGCGGCCTTCGCCGCGGCGAAGAACGACAGTCCCTTGATCCGCTGCGCGGCGAACTCCGAGCGGATCTCGGTGCACGGGACGCCCCACAGCTTCTCGGAGTAGGTCTTGAAGAAATGCTGGTAGAGGCGCTTGCCGAAGCGGTTCGACACCCACGCCTCGAACGTGTCCTCCTGGCCCTTCGGCTTCACCGCCGCCCACAGGTACGACACGCCGCAGCGGAATAGCTCGACCGGACCCAGCTTTTTGATCACGTCCATGCCCTGAAGCGGATAGTCGAGGAACTTGTCGTTCCAGTAGATCCGCGACTGACGTGGCCGCCTGAGGAACTCCTCCTTCATGATCTCGTGCCAGAGGTCGTCGACCTCCTTTGACTTCGTGAAGAAGCGGTGTCCGCCGAGGTCGAACCGATAGCCGTCGCGGACCTCCGTCCGCGCGATGCCGCCGACCTGATCGGTCGACTCGAGCACTATCACGGGCTTGCCCTGCTTGGCCAGCAGATAGCCGGCGGTGAGGCCGGCCGGCCCGCCGCCGAGCGCCACGACGGGTCGCTCCGGCGTGATGTCCGAGCCTGGTGCGGCCGAGGTCGCGGGATTTGGAGTCGAATCAGTCATGAACCTTTTCGTAGAGCACGGCGCTGTAGGCCAGGATGCTGGCTCCGCGGTAGTTGTGCGGCGCCGTGGCGATCTGTTTGAGCACTCCGCTGTTGACGTCGTCCTGGAGGATCTGGCCCAGTTGCGCGGCACGACGCCGGGCGAGTTGCGTCCAGGACGCCTTCCAGTTCGTCGCGCCCTCGGTCAGCGGCCGCACGTACAGCAACTGCTGGCCGGGCTTGAGGCTAGCAACCAGCGGATCCAGCATCGCCGCCGGTTGCGCGTTCTGGAACTTCTTCAGCGCGTCCACCCAGTCCATGTAGCTCGGGTCCTTCACCCTCCCGATCGAGGTCGCGTACTGGAGGCCCGTCGGCAGGTAGTACCAGGCAAGCGGCGTCGAGTCCGGCTGCGCGTTCACCACCAGATCGCCGCGATGCAGGAGCGGCGTCATCTCGCCGCTGATGTCCCGCATGTCGCTCTTGAACTGCGGGGAGTACGACGACAGGTGGACGACGAACACGCAGGTGAGCGCGATCGCCACCAACCCGACGACGCCCGACCGCGCCGCCCCCCAGGCCGCCAGAAGCAGTATCCCGGCCAGGATCGGGGCCATGTAGCGAGCCACGAACGCGGGAGTGATCTGCGACGCCAGCCAGGCAACGATCAGCGTCCCGGCGATCAGCGTGATCAGCGACCACATCACGGTCCCGTCATGACTGCGCCGATAGCGCTTGGTGAACAGCGGGGCGAGCCCGATGACGATGGCCACCAGCAGGCACACCGTGATGCGATCGCTGCCGAGCAGGTCTCGCGACAGTAGGACCGGCACGCCGAAGCGGATCGTCGGCGCCCACGGCGCACCCGTGTGCGTGGCCTGGTAGATGAAGTTAGGGAGCCAGGGGAGGAACAGGATTCCGGCACCGACATACGCCATCACGGCGTCCTTGACGATCCCCCGGCGGTCGTCGCTGACCCGCCAGATCGGGATCAGCGCGAGCACCGTCCCGACGCCGAAGAAGATGCCCCAGCCGTGCGTGTAGAGCATCAGCGCCTGGCAGACCGCGAACAGGATCAGGTAACCGCGCCGTCGGTAGACGAACGCATGGATGAACGCCGCCGTTTCGAGGATCCCGAGCAACGCCATCAGCTCGTACATCCGGGTCTCGGTGGCGTACGCGGTCAGGAACGTGCTGAACGCGAACAGGACCGCCGCGTACAGGCCGGCGCGCCGGCCGAACAGGCTCCACCCGGCCCACGTGCCCGCCGGAATGCAGAGCAGCCCGAACACGACCGACAGCGAGTGCGTCGCCGTCTCGCTCGCTCCGAAGATGCTGATCCAGATGTGCAGGAGCATGTAGAACAGCGGCGGTGAGCCGTCGTGACGCAGGACTCCGGGAATCGCGCTCAGCGAGTGCGAGGCGATGCCGGTCGTGATCGCCTCGTCCTCCCAGAACTGGCCCGTTATGTAGTGGGTGCGGAGGTACGCCGAGATCGCGGTCAGGACGACGAGGATCGCCGCGGTGCTCGCCCAGATCGGCACGCGCTGGAGCACCTTCGGCTCGCGCACCTCTAGAACTCGGGGGATGCCGCGCGGAGGGGCGCTGACGGCCACTTACCCGGCCACCTTGGCGCCGCACGTCGAGAACACCCGGAACGTGCGCACGTGGGCGACCAGGCTGTAGTGCGCGCCGGCGCGCTCCCACGCGATGATCTGCGCGGGCGTCGGCAACAGCGTCGACTTCGACTGCGCGCGGGTCTGGAGGATCACATTGGGCCAGGGCGGCCCCACGAGATTGCTCGGTTCGGCCTCGACACGGAGGGTGCGCACGCCGAGCGTCCAGGCGACCATCGGGACCTGGAAGCCCTCGGTCATGACCGCACCACAACCCAGAAGCGCTTGCTTTCCACCGGCCTTCTGTACGGCCGCGGTCAGGTCCTCACGCAGGCGCGCCTGGTAGACGAGCGCGTGGTGGGTGCGCGGCAGGCTGACGAGGCTGCCGCTCGCGCCGATCCACCGGGGCACGAACAGGATCGCGGCGATCACCACCGCGGCCGCCGTCCCGAGTGCGACCCCGGGACGCGCCAGCACGCCTGCCCCCGCTCGGACTCCGCCCAGCCGGTGCAAGAGCCCAGCCAACGCGCCCGCGAACCACCCCCATGCAACGCCGCTGATGATCGCCACCGGCGCCGTGCCCAGCACCAGGTAGCGGTTGTTGCCGGAGAAGCCTGCCTGGGTCTCGATCGCGACTCCGAGCCACCAGACGAGGCCGAACAGACCCAGAGCGAGGACCCACGCGCGGGCCCGTACGGCTCGGTCGACCGGACCCGAATGGCGCCACCAGCCGGCGCGCATGCGCCACAACCCCAACGCCGCGACGAGCATCGCGATGAAGCCGGGGAGCTTGACCCGGTTCATCACGGTCGGCCACGCCTCCTTCTTGAACACGGTGCACACTGGGCACTTGGCGAACGCCGCACTGTTGGAGCGCGGGTGCTGGGCGCGGGTCACGCCGCGAAGCAGGTGCCCCGAGCCCCATAGCTCGGGCAGAAACCAGAGCACGGGGATCAGTGCGAACAGGCCCACAACCAGCTTGCGCGCGCCCGGATCTCGCCAGAACAGATACAGCCCGTACGGCCCCCAGAGGAACCACAGCTCCGGTCGGTCGAGCGCGGCGAAGAAGCCGAACACGAACGCCCGCTGGCGTGCGCCGTCCATGTAGCTGTCGACGGCGATCAGCGCGAGCGCGGTGGCGAAGCCCTCCGAGTAACCGAGCGCGTTGTCGGAGATGAACCCACCCGAGTTCACGAGGCTGCCCGCCGCGACCAGCCCGGCCAGCAGCGGCGGGATTATCGCCAAGACGCGCGATGCTCCGTCGAGCTCGGTGATGCCGGCGATGAGGTCGCGCGTGAGGCGCCAGGCGACCTTGAACACCATCGCCACCCCGAGCAACGCTCCGGCGCGCGCGACGACCAGCCACAGGTCGGGCTGCGCCTTGCCGAACAGCGCGAACACGGTCGTGAACAGCACCGGGAGTGGTTTCCACGACGGGCCGCCGGTGGTGTGCAGGTCGAAGTGGATGATCTCGTGGCCCCACACGAGCCACGCCCACGGGTCGTAGCTCGGGGTCGACGGGATCAGCAGCGACAGCGCCGCGATCACCAGTGCGCCCGCGCCGAGGCCGAGGTAGAGCCGCCATCCGGACATCCGGCCGGCGAGCGCGCGGACCCGCGCCGTGACGTCAGTCGACGGCGCCGGCGCAGTCAGCTCTGCAGTGGGAACGGACAAAGAAACCGGAAGGATCTGGTTGGTGCCGCGCTCGCCAATTCACGCACGGCAGCGGCAGATGCGTACACGAGCCTGCGCACCGGGCGCGGGCGTCGCGGGCCATTCTAATAGGCGGCTATCCCTGCACGCCCTGATCGAGGCAGTCCTCGATGGCCGTCAGCTCGGGTGTGGAGCCTTGGTTCGGATACAGCAGGGCGGTCCCAATCACCTCGGCCCCCTGGGCGGTGCCGTCGATCTGGGCCGCCTGCCCCGCGCCTGCTGTGGGCGTGAACACCACGGTCGGGCCACTCGGGGCGGAGTCGACCTGGAGCTTGGTCGGGCTGACGACGGTGACCGCGATGTGGGCGTCGCGTATGCACGCGAGGTGGTTGTGCATGGACGTAAGCGGGCTGTCGATCTTGCCGCGGCTGACGAGCCGCGGCGAGCCGGCGGGAACGCGCGGGTGGACGTTTACCGCCCCGCAGCCGGTCGCCGCCAGCGCGGCGAGCGCGATCGGGATGCCGAGGCGCCGCACGGTTTGAAGCTTCTTAGAGGGCATGCGCCCGACAAAGGTAGAGGATCATTCAGCCCGTGCTCATATATGGAGCCCTCGGCGGACCGCTGCCCAAGTTCGGGGTCGTGGCGGCGGCGGTACTCGCGGCCGTCGTCATGCTGCATCGCGACATGCGCGTTCAGGCGCTGGCGATGCTCGGCGCGCTCGTGCTCGCGCCCGTTCTGCTGCTCGCCGACATCTGGCACTCGCCGCAACTCGGAATCGTCCACCGCCATCCGTTGGTGGCGGCGGTCGGCGCGCTGATCGCGCTCGCCGCCGTGGCAGGCGGCGCGTGGGTGGTGTCGAAGCGGCCGGCGATCCTGGCCGGCGCCGCGATCGTCGCGCTCCCGTTCCGAATCCCGATCGAGTCCGGGGGCGTCACCTCGAATCTGCTCGTGCCGCTGTACTTCGTCGTCGCCGCCGGTTCGCTCTCGTTCGTCGTCGAGGCGCTGCGGGGCCGGGCTTCGCCGCGACCGAATCCACCCGACCGCGGCGCTCCCGCGCCCTGGCTCGAGCGGCTATTGGCGGGCTACGTAGTCCTGTACGCGCTCCAGGCGACGTACTCGCCGAAGTTCACGAGCGCGCTTCAGCAGATGGTGTTCTTCTATGTCCCGTTCGCTCTCACCTACTGCCTGCTCCGTCGGCTCGACTGGACGCCTCGGCTGATTCGGATCTGCCTGGTGGTGCTCGCCGGGCTCGCGGTGCTGTTCGCCCTGGTGGGGTTCGTCGAGTACGACACGAAGACGATCTTCCTGAACCCCAAGCTGGTCGCGTCGAACGCCGTGCACACGTACTTCACGGTCAACTCGGTGTTCCTGGATCCGAACATCTTCGGCCGGTTCCTGGCCCTGGTGATGATCCTGGTCGCCGCGGTGCTCCTGTACGCGCGCCGGCAGCGGACCCAGCTGGCCTCGATCGCCGTGCTCGCGATCCTCTGGGCCGCGCTCGTGCTGACGTTGTCGCGGTCGAGCATCGGGGCGCTGCTCGTCGGGCTCGGGGCGCTCGCGGCGATCCGCTGGAACGTCGGACGGGCGGTGTTCGCCGCCGCCGGAGTGGTGGCGCTCGCCGCCGCGGCGATCGCGCTCTCGCCGACGACGTTCGGCTTGAATCAGGGTCTCAACGGAGCATCGAGTGGCCGTCCGGGGCTCGTGTCCGGCGGCCTCGACCTGTTCGCCGATCGACCGATCTGGGGATACGGATCGGGTTCGTTCGAGACCGAGTACAGCGCCCACAACCACCACATCGGCCAGACCTTGTCGGCGTCGCACACGATCCCGATCACGGTGGCGGCCGAGCAGGGGTTGATCGGGGAGCTCGTCTACCTGGCGCTGGTGATCGCGGCGCTGGTCACGCTGTTCCGGCGCTGTCGGCGCTATCCGGCTCGTGTGGCGATCGCGTGTGCCTTCCTCGCGCTGGTGTTCCACACCATGCTCTACGCCGACTTTCTCGAGGATCCGATCACCTGGACGCTACTCGCGATCGGTGTGGCGCTCGCGCTGCGGCCGCCGGTCGACTCAGGCGGGCGGGGAAGTGAGCTCGCCGCTGGCGGCCGCGAGCTTGAGCAGCAGCTCGCGTAGCTGAGCGCGCTCCTCCTCGCTCAGGGGCGCCAGTAGCTCACCCTGGGCCTCCCGCGACAGCTCACGGCCGCGCGCCAGCGTTTCCCGCCCTTGCTCGGTCATGTGGAGCGCGTACGCGCGGCGGTCGCTCGGGTGCCGCCGACGCTCGACCATCCCGTGTGACTCGAGCTCGTCGATCGTCGACACCATCGAGCTCGGATCCATGTTCACGGCCGCGCCCAGAGCGCCTTGGGTGATCGGGCCCTCCGCGTCGAGCACGTTCAGGACGCCCCACATGCGCGTGGTCAGGCCAATCGACGCGATCCGTTCGCTGAAGTGCTTCGACGAGACCAGACCCATCCAGCTGATCAGAAAGCCTGTGTTCCTCGTGAGCGCCGCGTGTAGGAGCTGTGGTCCGGGCATTGATGCGAAAAGTATAACCGCCGCATTGTTGACATTCAAAATAGTTTGGAGTACAAATCATGCGTCGCGCAAACGAACTGTTGAGGTGGCAAGCATGTTGGGGTCGGTCACGCGGTGGGTCCTCGCGCACAAGCGCATCGTCGCGTCGTTCTGGGTGCTCGTGACGGTGGTCGGGATCGCGACGGTTGGGTCGTCGACTAAGTCGTTCAGCACACAATTCTCTGTCCCGGGCCGCGAGGGGTTCGCCACGAACGCCCGGATCGCGCGGATCTTCGACAACGGCGGGAACAACGCCCCGCTGCTCGCGGTCGTCACCCTTCCCGCCGGCACGTCACGGTCCTCGCCGACGGTCCGCGACGGTCTTGACCAGGTCGCGGCGAGACTGCAGCGAGCGCT